>Ga0129299_1002319_pt1 | contig 12644 bp, 14 predicted proteins | sample ConPoolayeCmetaG_FD_94477 | JGI IMG/M metagenome (GOLD analysis project Ga0129299, IMG submission 94477) | Hot spring microbial mat communities from California, USA to study Microbial Dark Matter (Phase II) - Cone Pool mat layer C metaG ... | reverse complement strand
CAAGGGCAACGAGGCCGTTGCCCCTCCATGTATGGGTATCGGTATCGGTATCGCAATCGGAATCGTCACGGAGAGCCGCCGGGCCCGGCGGCCTGATGCACGCGGGGTACAAGGGCAACGAGGGCGTTGCCCCTCCATGTATGGGTATCGGTATCGGTATCGCAATCGGAATCGTCACGGAGAGCCGCCGGGCCCGGCGGGCTTATGCGCGCGGGGCACAAGGGCAGCGAGGCCGTTACCTCTCCATGCTTCGATATTGGTATCGGTATCGCAATCGGAATCGTCACGGAGGGCCGCCGGGCCCGGCGGGCTTATGCGGCGCGGGGTAAAAGGGCAGCGAGGCCGTTGCCCCTCCACGCATACGTCGCTAGCCGCCGGAGCTGGAGCTTGGATGATGGTCATGCGGGTGTATGCGGGAAGCGGCCGTGGGGACCACGGCCATTCATGCGGGTTCGTGCGCCTTCGGACGCGCGAAATTTCAGCGCCATTGCGGCATGGAAGGGGCTCACACGTTCGGGAGGACGGCGTAGCGGAGGCCGCATCCTCGACTGAACCGGATGCGTCGGAGGGCAGGTTAGAGGATGGAACGGAGGTGGGCCGCGGTAGCGGGGAAATCGCGCCAGAGATCTGCGAAGGTGGCGCGCTCGCGTGCCATGGCAGCATGAGCGCGTTCCACGAGGACGCCACAGGCCAGCACCGATGGGGCGGCGTGCTTGCCATGCTTTGCGCAGCGGCGGGCCAGCTGCTCGAGCTGTTCGCAGAGGGTGGCGAGGTCTTGGTGGCGGCCAAGGCAATCCTGGATGACAACACAGGAGGCGATGGGCGCGGCGAGCGCGCGGCGATAGAAGGGCTGGGCAAATTCACACAGATAGCGCAGGCGCTTGAAGGCGATGCGCAGTTGATGAAGGTGTTCGGCAAAGAGCTGGGTAACATCTTCATCGCCGGAAGCGAGGAGGTCTTTAAGGGAGCTGAGGATAGCGGCGGCGAGGAACTCTTTAGCGGGCGTGCGTGCGATGGAGGTACAGCAGGCGCGGGCGGTGCGGGCAGCTGTGGCGAGCGCAGCGAGCGCAGCGGCGGCACGCGGGCGGGAGAGGACCTTGCGCAGCGCGGCGACATGCCGTTGGCGTTCGTCAACCAGACAGTTGCGCAGGGGGGCAGTAACGACCGCAGACAGGTGGCCGCCAGTACACAGCTGATCGAAAGCGGCGAGGCCGACGTCGTAATCGCGGACGGCGCCGAGATAGCCAGCCAGCCAGGCCAGCTCCTTGCGCACGGGGCGCCAGGAGGCATCTGGTGCGCAGGGAGCGAACACTTTGAGAGCGACGCGGGCGCGGCGGATGGCGACGCGCATGTCGTGAATGCGTTCGGGGTTGCGGGATTTGGCGGCGCCGGGCAGGTTGCGCTGGGCGCGCTTGAGCTGGGAGGTGAGCACACGAGCGGCCAGCGTACCAAGCGCGGAGGGGCGGGACGTGCGTGTGTGTGGGGAACGCGTCATTGCGAGAAAACAGGACTAGAAAATTTCGGCGAGGACTTTCTCGATGCGCTGGCGCAAGTCCTTTTGGATTGCTTTTACACCGCGGTTGGCGTTGACGATTTCGAAGCCGAAATCGCGTTGCAGCTTAAGATACTCGACATGCAGGCGGCGTTGATAGCGGACAAAACTGTCGTACCAGTCGCGGGAGAGGCCGAGGTCCATGCCGGATTCCCAATAATCCATGGATTGATGCATGGCGAGGGTGCGCTCAGCGAGGTTGTTGACGGAGACGTTGAGGAGGTAGACGGCATCGGGGACGAGCGCTTTGGAATAAAGGGACTCGAGCCAGGCGCGGTCGGCGCCGCGAACGAGGTCGCGCGCCATGAGGGTATAGATATAGCGGTCGGCGAGGACAATATAGCCGGCGCGCAAGGCGGGGACGATGCTGTTTTCGAGCTGGTCGTAGAAATCGGTGGCGTAGAAGAGAGACATCGTGCGCGGGCTGAGGACGTTGCCTTCCTTGGCTTGGTCGAGCGCGTCGCCGACGAGATCGGAGCGGGTGAGGCCGGTGCCGACGACGGCATAGCCTTCCTGCTGGAGCCATTGGGTGAGCATGCTGATTTGGGTGGAGCGGCCGGAGGAATCAGGGCCTTCGATAACGATCAAGGCGCCGATCAGCTTGGTGAGATCAACATTAGGGAGGGGCTCGCCGTAGGTTTTTTTGGCGGCGCCGGCGATAGCTTTTGGCATGGGGCTCATGAGCGCATCCTTTGTTTAAATTCTGACAAATCGATAAGGGATTGGATGTGGTGGCGGACAAGTTCCTGCTGGTCGGGGATGGGCAGGGTGGCGTCAATGGTGACGAACGAGAATTCGTCGGCCATGCGCTCGTAGGTGTCCATGACGAGGCCTTGGAAGATGCGGAAGCTTTCCTGGATGTTGGGTGAGAAGCCCATGTCCATGCCGGCCTCGAAGTATTTGAGGCGCGTGCGGCCTTCGACAAGGCGGCCGAGGGCGATATCAAGGGGGACGCGGAAATAGAAGGTGATGTCGGGGGTGCGGGCGAAGCCATAGAGTTTGCGGAGCCATTGTGGGGAGCAGCCGCGCACGGCGTCGCGCGCGAAGGCGGTGTACATGTAGCGGTCGCACAAGACGATGTAGCCGCCTTTGAGCATCGGGAGGATGTGGCGCTCGTAGCGGTCGGCGAAATCAGTGGCGTGGATGAGACTGAAGGTAGTCGGCGTGAGGAGCTGTTTTTTTTTGCCGCGACGCGTGGCTTCACGGACGATGGCGCTGGAGTTCCATTCGGAGAAGTAGACTTTGCAGCCAAGGCCGATGAGCCATTGATTGACGAGATTGATTTGGGTGGACTTGCCGGAGCCGTCGAGGCCCTCAACGGCGATGAGTTTGCCTGGGAGAGATGGTTGATTCATGGAACGTCCTTAAGGTGGCGGCCATTGCCGGAGATAATTATATCATAATTGAAGACATCACGAAAGAGCTGGGTTTTGCGGGCGAGGATGGAGGCATCGGCGGCGAGCGGGCCGGCGGCATCGAGTGTGAGGCATACGTGACTGCGGGCGATGTCTGCGGAAATGCTGCGCACGGTGCCGGCGTGGCAACGGTCGAAGGCATCTGCGATGCGAAGGAGCGCGGCGAGCGCGCGCACGCAGGCGCGGCCGGGTTTGTCAAGCCTGGCGAACTCGGCGTGGGCCAGGCGCGGCGCGCTTTTGCGGTGATAGCGTGCCACGGCCGCAATGAGCGCGCGCTCGCGTTCGTTACAACCGGGCAGTTCAGCGTGCGTGATCAAATAGTGGGAATGTTTGTGATGGCCCCGGTAGGCGATGTATTGGCCGATGTCATGCAGCCATGCGGCTGCCTCGAGCAGGCGGCGCTCGGGCGCGCCGAGGCCGTGCAGCGGCTGCAATTGGTCGAACAGCTGCACGGCGAGGAACGCCACGTGGCGTGCGTGCTGTTCCTCGAAGCGGAACTTGCGACCGAGAGCGATGACGCTGTTAAGAAGCTGATCAGATGAGTGTATGGCCATACACGGAGAAAACGGTAGTGGACATGTACTTTACGGTTGTGAGGGCAGCAAACCATGCGTCCGTTGAGCGACCGGTGCCAAGCCTGGGAGCTCGTTTTCCGGGGCATTAAGATAGAAATACGCGCAGCTGGACCAATCATCTTGACGCTCAAACAGCCCGTAGTCGGGCGTATTGGGGGCAGTGAGGTCTACAATTTCCTGGCCGCGGCCGGCGCGGATGAGCGGGCCGGACTGGCGCAGGTAATCTTTGGTAGGAGGGTCCCAGCATCCGATCTGTTGCATGCAGACGCGAATGTTTTTGTGGAAGAACACTGGGTCAGGGATATGAAAGCGGTAAAAGGCGTAGTGCATGCGCGCGGGGTCGGCGAGGTGGCAGCCTTGATAAAGATGGTCAAAGCGGCCTTGGCACCAGGCCGTGCCGATGTAGTCTTCAGTGCCAGTGCCGCAGAGTGTCGGGCGTGCACGGTCACCATCGAGGTAGATTTTACATTCGCCTTCACCCCACCACGACAGGCCGTAGCGGCGGGTATCGGCGGCCACGCCGATCACAGCGCCGAGGAAGCGGCCGCGCCCGTTCACGCGGGCAAGAATCTGGTAATCGTGCTGCAGCGTGGTTGGATTTTCGCGGTTGAACCAGGCGTGGAAATAGAGCGTGTCGCGGCCGAGTTTGTCGCCGAGCGTGAAATCGACGTCGTAAAAGATTGCGGGCGCTTCATGCGGGCTTTCGTTTGTAAGGACGATGCGCATGGAACGGCGGAAGGGCATGGGGAAGCAGCAGTTGAAGCTGCGGCCTTCGGGGCTGGAGAGGAGCGCGCTGTGAAAGGGGACCATGCGGCCGAGGCCGAAGCCAAAGAAGTCGCCGAGGGGGACGTCCACGGCGGGGCGGCGCGCGCCATCCCAGAAGCACTGCAAGCGCAAGCTGCGCAGCATGGGCGGCGTGCGCTGGGCGTGTGTCAGCCAGATGCGTCGCACGATGCCGCTGGCGCCCGAGGCTTCGGCAAGGACGCGGCTGGCGCCGGGCGCCAAGTTGAAATTGGGCGCGCCTTTGCGGCCGTGATTGGCGGTAGCAGCGGCGCCTTTGGCGGCGCAGGGATTTTCCGGGCTGGCCCAGCGTGAGACAACACCGCGCGGCACGGTGTAAAGCGGCTCATTATATAAGACGCCATTCATGTCAACAATCGAAAACTCTTGATATTGTAACGGAACAGTACATGTTGCAAATTGATGCAACGCACAACATTTAAAAGATTTAAAGTGGCACAGTTAGCATGGACAGAACTACAACTACGATGCACAAACAGTGTAACAGTCATTGTTTGATATTTTGCAGAACGTAGGAGATTTCATCCTTAAGTTTAGAGATGCGCTCGGCGTCCTGGCAGGAGTAATCCGTCTTCATGCGCACGATGGTGGGAATGATATTCAGATCGAGGATGCGGGCGCAGGGCACACCTTTTTCGAGCACGGCGGAGGCGGTTTTGTGGAAGTGCAAAATGACGTCCATCATGCGCAGTTGTTTCTCGGGTGTACAATAGGCGTCATTTTCATGAAATGCGTTTTGCTGCAAAAACGCCTCTTTAATGATGCGCACGGTAGCGAGGACAAGCCGCTGGCGGTCGGGCAATGCGTCGGCGCCAACGAGTTTGACAACCTGCTGCAGCTTGTTTTCTTCCTGCAAGAGATCCATGGCGGCGGCGCGCATAGCGGCATAGTCAAATCCAGGCACGCTGTCGCGCCACCACGGCATGACATCTTCCACGTATTCAGAATAGGAATCATTCCAATTGATGGAAGGGAAGTGGCGGGCGCTGGCGAGGGCTTTGTCGAGGGCCCAGAAGGCGCGGACGAAGCGGCGGGTGTGCTGGGTGACGGGTTCTGAGAAATCACCGCCTTGGGGCGAGACGGCGCCGACGACAGAGACGGAGCCTTCGCGCGCGTGCGCGCCGGTGCCGATGATGGCGCGGCCGGCGCGCTCGTAGAATTCAGCCAGGCGGCTGGCGAGATAGGCGGGATAGCCTTCTTCGGCGGGCATTTCTTCGAGGCGGCCGCCGATTTCGCGCAGGGCTTCGGCCCAGCGTGAGGTTGAGTCGGCCATGATGGCGACGTGATAGCCCATGTCGCGATAATATTCAGCGATGGTGATGCCGGTGTAGATGCTGGCTTCGCGCGCGGTCACAGGCATGTTGGAGGTGTTGGCGATGAGGACGGTGCGCTGCATGAGGGGGCGGCCGGTCTTAGGGTCTTTGAGTTCGGGGAACTCCTGCAAGACTTGTGTCATTTCGTTGCCACGCTCGCCGCAGCCGATATAGACAATCACGCTGGCATCGCTCCATTTGGCGAGCTGGTGCTGCGTGACGGTTTTGCCGGTGCCGAAGCCGCCGGGGATGGCGGCGGCGCCGCCGCGGGCGATGGTGAAGAGGAAATCAATCACGCGCTGGCCTGTGAACAGGGGGACATTTGGTTCAAGGCGGGCGGCGACAGGGCGGGCGACGCGCACGGGCCAGCGATGTGCCAGTCGCAACGGCTCTTCGGCGCCGGCGGGGGTGCGCAGGATGGCGATAGTGTCGTCCACAGTATAATCGCCTTCCGGCTGAATGGAAACGAGCGTGCCCGCGCGGTTGGGCGGCACCATGATACGGTGTTCGATAGATTCGGTTTCGTTGACGACGCCGATGATGTCACCGGGATTGAGGGCGTCGCCGGCAGAGGCGCGCGGGATGAAGCGCCAGCGCGTATCGCGAGACAAGCTATCAACGCGGATGCCGCGGCCGATGTACAGGCCGCTCTTTTCGAAGATGCGCTCGAGCGGGCGCTGGATGCCGTCATATTTGCTACTGAGCAGGCCGGGGCCGAGCTCGACGGAGAGCGGGGCGCCAGTGCTGACCACACGCGCGCCGGGCTTGAGGCCAGTAGTATCTTCGTACACTTGCAACGTCGAGACGTCGCCATCCTGGCGGATAATCTCGCCTGCAAGCTGTTCATCACCAACGAGCACCTGGTCGCCCATGCGCATCGCGCTCGTGCCGCGCGCGAAGACGGCAGGGCCGTTAATGCGGATTACTTCACCATGCAGATCAGACATAAAGATCACCTTACCTTCGTGGTGCGTTGGCCGGCTGGGCGGGCGGAGGCGCGAGGCGCGCGAGAAGCACGTCGCGCAGGTCATCCACAGCGCGGGCCAGTTCGGCCTCGGCAGAGCAATCAAGAGAGACACGGCCATCGGGGGATTGCACAATGAGCCCACCGGCGATCGGTGCAGGTTCATCGTGCAGACGTGCGCCGGTACCGGCGATCAGCTCGCGCACGAGGGGTGCGTCGAGGGCATTGCAGCGAACAACGGGCTGAGGTGCGCCGAGCTGGGGGAGTGCGGCGGCCAGGAGGGCCGCCAGCCACTGGTGGCAGGCCGTGTCACGCGGCATCGTGCGCAGGCGCTCGAGCGCCATGGCGCAGGCGCGCTGGACGAGTTGTTCCTGCTGGGCGAGTTCGGCGCGGCGCAGCTCGCTGGCGCGGCGGGAGGTGGCGCGCTCGATGCGCAGAGCGGCCTCCTGCTCTGCCGCGGCACGCCGGGCGGCTACCAGCTGCTCCGCGTCTGCGCGGGCGTACTGCAGCGTGCGTTCGGCCACACGCTTTGCGCGGCTGACCAACTGTTCAGCCTCCTTGTGCACGCTGTCGCGAATATCCGTAAAAATCTGATCCATGAGTAATGACCTACAGTTTTAAGCCCAACGCCTGCTGCACGAGTTTCTGAATGTCATCGCCGCTCATGCCGGCGCCCAAGCTGTCGGGGATGTTGAGCACAAGCGGAAGATGGCGGCGCAGTTTGTAGGCATCGAATTCGCCGCCGAGCTGATCGGCGATGGTTTGGGCGACGAGGATGATGCCGACATCGGGATCGCCGAGATAGCCGCGGATGGCGTCACGCGCGGCCGCGGCGTTGTCGACTACCGTGCCGTCAATACCGGCGAAGCCGAAGCCGCGCACGGTGACAAGATCTCCCACTACACGCGCCGTCACGCGCCGTCAACCAAGCAGAATCATGATGGCCACAACCACGCCATAGATGGCGATGCCTTCCGCCAGGCCGACATAGATGAGCGAGCGGCCCATCAACTCGGGACGTTCGGCGACGGCGCCCATGGCGGCTGAGCCGACCATCGCCACGGCGATGCCAGCGGCGACCGAGCCTATGCCAACGGCCAGTGCGGCAGAGATGTACTTCATGCCTTCAGCGCCAGCTTTTTGGGAAGCTTCCGCCGTGACAGCTGGCGCCATCTCTTCTGCGTGCGCCGGCGCGGCCATCATTGACAGGCCGAACCACATCACACCGGCGCTGATCAGCACCATCACACACTTCGAAATCAAACTGCTGACAACAAATTGTTTGGTCATTGCGCAACTCCTTGGTACGCGGTTTATGTGCTACATAGAGTCATACATCTTCAACCTGCAACGGCTCGTAGCGGATGCCGTCGCCGGCGAAAAACTTGGAGAAAAATTCGTAGTATTCCAAACGCAAGCATTGAATAAATACCACCATGCCCTCCAATAACATGACGAAGATATTGCCCACGATGGCAAATGTGATAAAGGACACGCGCGAGGTGAAGGTGGCATTAGGCCCGTTGAACGCGCCGCCCATGCGGGCAAGGATGAAGACGACCATCATGAGCGCGGCATGGTTAAGCCCGAACGCGCCCACACGCACGAACGAGATCGTGTGCGTGGCGAAGCTGAGGACAATTTCAACCGGTTTGAAGAGCGTTTCGGCCAGCGAATGCTCGCCCTCGCTGGCGTGCTCCTCGTGATTCTTGGGGCCAAACCAGCGCTGGTACATGATGTCGCCGATCACGACCAGCATGACCGGCACAAGCAAAACGACAATTGTCAGCGCAACCGGCAGGCGTGTGCCGCGCACGACGCTGAGATAAAACACGGCCAGCGACATCCAGTAGAACGCGCCGCTGCACAGCCCCCACTGGCCAAAGAACGCTTCCTTGAAATTCTTGCGTTGCAGCGCTTGCACGATGTTGAGAATCAGCCCAAGGGACAAGATGGCGACACCGAGCGCAATCGCGGTGATCAGTATTGTTTCGACGCGCTCCATCGGCAGAATCCACAGCGGTGGAATAACGCCCTCAAGCCCGAACACGGAGCCAAACAACAAACCAAAGAACGAGGCGCTGGCGCCCGTAGCACACAACAGCCAGCCAATGTTACGTACCGGGCGGAAGAAACGCAGTTTGGCTATGAGCAGACCGAGTGTAACAAGGACGAGGCCCTGGCCCACATCGCCGAACATCATGCCGAACATCAAAAGAAACGTGGCGGCGACGAACAGCGTCGGATCAATGCCGTTGTAGGCGGGATAGCCGTAGGTGGTGACAAGGCCTTCGAAGGCTTTGAGAAAGGCGGGGTGGCGGAATTTGGTGGGCACGCGCACATTACCACGCTTGACCACTTCAGCGGCCAGGCCGCCTTCTGTTTCCGGCTCGGATGACTGCACGAGCACACGGCCGGCCAGATCGGCTTTAAGGCGGCTGGTAATGCGCGGCACGGCGTCACGCGGCACCCAGCCATTGATGAAGGTCGTGCGCGCAGTTTTGCCGAAGAGCTGCATGGCCTGCAGGACGCGCAGATTGGCGCGGATGCGTGCGCGGGCTTCCAGGACGCGCGGGGCGATTTGCTCGCTGCGCGCGCGCAACTCCTGCGTGATCTGCGCCAGCTCCTCGCGCGCCTGCCAGATGCGCACTTCAATCGTGTCCATGGCTTCGGCCGTGTCGGCCTGGAATTCTTCGGGCACCTGAACTTCGGTGAAGTACACACTGCGCAGCGCCGCGCGCACCGCGTGGATGTGGTCTTTGGGGGCCACGATGATGATACTGGCGTCGTTCTCGTCGAGGCGGCGCAGTTCAAGGTGATAAGTGACTTGGCGCAAGCTGCCGCGCAAGAGGGCGAGGTAGCGCACGGGAATGACACCGGCGACGAAGCCAAAGTAGCTGAAGCGTGCCATTTCACCATAGCTGACGCCGGCGGTTTCAAAACTCTGCAGTGCGTCGGAGATGCGGGTGAGGCGTTGAATTTCGGCGCGTTGCGCGGTGCGGCGGTTGTGCAGCGCGTCGAAGGCCGCCTGGGCTTCGAGCAACGGCTGCTTCAACTCTTCCACGGTGCGCGGCGGGTCAATCAGAATATCGGAGTTCCAGTCACATTCAGGCACCATGCCAAGCTCTTCGCGAATCCACTGCAAAAGCTGGGCGACGACGCCGCCAAGCAATTCAAGATCGGCATGCACGCTGGAAAAGAACGCAGGCGTGCCTTCACGCAACGCCGGCGCCACCTGCGCGCGGTCGACCAGATGCAGCGCCTTCTCCTTGACCAGGCACGCGCACGCCGGGATGACATCGGCGTCTTGCACGACAAGTTGCAGCAGGCTCATGCGCTCGGGCTTGAACATGGTGGTCTAAGCAGCTTCGGCGCGGATACAGCGCGTGGGTTCGAGCGGCAGATTCAGCCGCTTGCTTTGCAACAGCGTGATCAGGTCACGCACTTCCTGCTCTTTGGCAAAGGCAAAAGCAACGACTGGCGCGAGGCTGAGCGGCGTGGCGCGGACAAAGGCGCGGCGGCAGAGCTGCTGGCGCTCGGTGCGCAGGGCGTGCAGCGTTTCGGCATAGGTATCGCGTGCCAGGGCGCGCCAGCCACGTTCGCCACGCAACTGCGCGCAACACTCGTCCATCGAGCGCGCGGCGGCCAGGCGCCAAAACAGCGCTTCCGTCATGCGTGTGCAGCCCTCCAGCGGCAGCAACGGGAAGACGGCTTCATTCTCCATGCCGTGCTGAAACCTCAGGCGCACCAGCGCCGCCAAACACGCTTCATCAAGATAATTTCCCACTAGTGGCAACAGCAGAGCGCCGTCCGGACCGGCCACGCGGCGCGCGCAGTGTGCCAGCTCTTGCAAATAGCGCTTCTCAAGGGCGCATTCAAACGGCAGGAGATCATGGGCCTCGCCGAACGCTGCCAGGCCGCGCCGGAACGTTTCGCCAAGGTACGTGTGCTCCAGGGCGCGGCCAAGATCGTTTGTGCTGGCAAGGCGCTCCCACTGCATGGCTGGCAGCAGGGCGCAGGGGCCAAGCGCGTAATCATCAGTCGCGAGATGATGCTGGCGGCGCTCGGGCTGGCTGAGGCGGCGCAAGGCCTTTTTGATGTTGTAGAGTTCGTACTTGTGCGCGAGCACATTGATTAGCGCGCGCGAATCGCCGCGCACAAAGCGCGCCAGCTTGACGAAGGCGTTTAGGGCGGAAACATGCAAGGCGTGCTCGACGGCGCGTAGAAACGGCAGCGCGCCCCCGCGCGCAGGGTCAAGCGCCAGACAGGCGCTGTACGACGTGCGCACGAGCGCGCCGATCACCGACGCAAGATCGGGCATCGAGAGCAGCGTCTGCCAGTCGGCGCGGGTCAAAAGCTGAGCCTTGATGCAGCGGGCGCGCGCCGAGGCGGCGGGATGCTGGAACACTTCAGCGATCATGCCGTGCGGGAATCCTGCGCAGCGTTCATCACGGCGCGCACCAGCCAGTCGGCGAGCTCGTCGGCCTGCGCGTCGAACGCGGCGGCGCGGTGGGCCAAGCGGGCCTGCAAGGCCTCCTGCGCGGCAGCTTCATCCGCGGCGATACGCGCATCGGCGGCGGCAAGAATCTCCTGCGCGGCGCGTTCGGCCTGCATTTGAGCTTCGGCGGCAATCTGCGCTGCCTGCGCCGTTGCTGCGGCCTTGATGCGCTCGGCCTCGGCGGAGGCGGTGGCGAGCGTCTGCGCCGCCTCGCGTTCTACGTTGACAATCTCTTCAATAGTGCTCATAGTGCATTGTGCGATTAGAATTTCTGGCGGCGCGCCCAGCGGCGGTACTCATTGATGCCATAAACAAAAATGGCCACCGTGACGCCCAGCTTTACGCACAGCAGCAGCCATGCAAGAATCTCTTCGCCAATCGTGCGCGCGGTATCGTCCATGTCTAGCCTGAACAAGATTCGATGTGATCAATGCGGCGGCGGTGGCGCTCTTCGCCGCTGAAATGCGTGCCGAGAAAAACCTGCAGCATCGCGCGCGCGTCAAGGAACGTCGTGTAGCGGGCGCCGAAGGCAATGACATTGGCGTCGTTGTGCGTGCGCGCGCGGTAGGCGCTGTCGCAGTTGTGGCACAGGGCGCAGCGGATGCCGGCATGGCGGTTGGCCGCAATACTGATGCCGATGCCGGTGCTGCACACCAGCAGCCCGCGGTCGGCCCGCCCGTCGAGCACGGCGGCGGCAACGAGGTGGGCGTAATCCGGATAATCAGCCGAATCAGTGCCGGCGCAGCCCATATCCAGCACCGTATGGCCCCACTTCTGCAATTCCACGCGCAGCTCGTCTTTGAGGACAAAGCCCGCATGGTCAGAACCAATCGCGACGCGCATACAAAAAATCTCCGTGGTCAAAATACAGCGAAGGTATTATACCCAAAACAGGCGAAAAAGTCCAAATCACCCCACAATTGCCGTCTTCGTTGCAGGGGCGCTGGCTTCAGCGCCCGCTGCTGGCAAAAAAAGCGAACGCCAACACGCCGCGCACGCCTTAAAGGGCCGTGATCTCAAAAGCCGCTTCCCGCGCACACACGCGCCGCCGCATCCACAAACTACACAACAAACATAAAAAAATTGGCCGCGCAAGATCGCAAAGAACGCAAAGGTTCAATCATTTTTTGTCGTCTGCAATCAACACAAATCGTACATCGTACATCGTAGATCGCTTGGCTGTGGCCGCGATGACCCATTGCGTCTACAACTAGAGCCCTCCAATCAGCATGGCCATACACGGCCGTTTGCCCCGCGCCCAATGTTTGAATAACCTCCTCGCCGCCAACCCGCGGTCCGTTCCAACTTCCTGACACATTTTGTCATCTGCGCGTGCTATACTGGTTCAGAGCACGCGGCACGGGTTGACATCCCGCGCTCATGTGCGTATAATTTGAATGCAAATAACCCGGATGGGATGTACGGTTCGTCACCAGGAAGACCAATGCCGCGCATATATGACAATATCGAAGCGCCGCTCCTGCCAGCGCTGCGTGAGACAATAAGCCGCTCCTATCGCGCTGATT
>Ga0129299_1002318_pt1 | contig 12645 bp, 6 predicted proteins | sample ConPoolayeCmetaG_FD_94477 | JGI IMG/M metagenome (GOLD analysis project Ga0129299, IMG submission 94477) | Hot spring microbial mat communities from California, USA to study Microbial Dark Matter (Phase II) - Cone Pool mat layer C metaG ... | reverse complement strand
GGCGGCGTCGATGCGCCGTGCCCGCTGCGGCCGGCGGCCGTGCGACGGAAGGGTGCGGCGACCGCGCCGGCATCCGGAGACCGGCGGCCCCGGGCCGGGGCCGAACCACGGATCGGGCATGGGGGCTTCATCTCGGTGCTTCCATCTTACACGGCCGGGAGGGTTCGCTCAACGGTTTTCACCGATCGGCCGGGCGTTGCGATGGGCCGGAGGCGGCAACCGGGCCGATCGCGCCAGGTGCGCAACAGGTCGCCCGGAATCCGGGACCGCTCGGATTCAGCAGCCGGCGGGAATCGCCCGCGCCGCCGGCTCCCGTCTGGTTCGCCGGCTGCGCAGGTACCTCAGTGGCTTGATCAGCGGCTGGTGAATGAGGTTGCGCCAGATCTTGCGGCCGAGCTGGTAGCTCACGAAGAACGCCGGGCGGAACCAGCGGCGGTCCAGGCAGAAGCGCACAGGTCGGGCGGTACAGAAGTCGATCATGCGGTGGGCGAACCAGCGCGGCAGGCCGATGTTGCGGGCGTGGAGCACCAGGTGCAGCCAGATGGCCAGGTAGTCGTACCGGGCCGTCTGCAGCGTGCCGGTGCCCATGTGATCGTAGGCATCCTGGTCGCGCTCCCCGAGAAGTCCGTCGGCGCGGGCCCGCTGGAAGAGCGGGGTGCCCGGATAGAACATCAGCGGAAACACGCGCAGGACCGATGGGCCGCGATGATGGTCGGCGATGAATCGCATCGTCTCGACGACGTTGCGCTCCGGCTCATAGGGGTTGTTGACGATGTAGTGATATTCCGTGCGCACGCCGTGTCGGGCGAACGCCTCGATCGCCTCGGCGATGCGTTTCTTGGGTGTCGGCCGCAGGTAGATGTTGTCCAGCGTGTCCTGACTGGCGCTTTCGATCCCCATGCTGACCAGCTCGATCGGCAGCCGGGCGAGAACGGCCACCTTGCGCTCGGTCACCGTATTCGGAAAGGCGTCCAGCTGCAGCGGCAGGGAAAACTCGGCATTGTAGCGCCGCGCGAATTCCTCGAGCTCCTCCTCGCGGCGGACCAGGAACAGGTCGTCGATGAAACTGATCGAGCGGATGCTCGGGAAGGACCGCACCGCCAGGCGGATCTCGGTCAGGATGTTCTCGATCGAGCGCATGCGTGTCCAGCGGCCCGTCCCCTTGTACAGCTGCTGGAGCGCCGTGTTGTTGCAGAAGGTGCAGTGGAACGGGCAGCCGCGGCTGGTCTGCATGCGATAGGTGTCCAGGGCGCTGCGCATGTGCTCCGGACGCGGGCGGACCAGGCCGTCGGCGGTTGCGATCCAGTGCGCAGCGATATCCCAGTCGGGCAGGGGCAGCCGGTCGAGATCCTGCTCCAGCGGCGGAATCGGGTTGCAGATCGGCCGGTCGTTGCCGAACGCGCCGCCCGCACGGAAAGCCAGACCCGGCACCCCGGTCGGATCCCGCCCGCTCTCCAGGCGGCGGATCAGCTCCGACAGCGGATTCTCGCCCTCGCCGATGCAGATCGCGTCCGCGATTCCCAGGGATTCCTCCGGTGCGACCGTCGGGTGCGTCCCGCCCCAGACGATCGGCGCCCGGATGCCCGCCGAACGGATCCTCTCGGTGATGAAGCGGGCCCGGTGGAAGTTGTTGGTCATCAGGCTCAGACCGATCAGGTCGCGGTCCCGAAGAGCTTCCAGGAGCTGTTCGACGGCGGAGGTGGACCAGTCCGGCCGGGTCGAGCTGCGGCGCGAGCACATGAAGAACACGGCCACATCGTGCCCGTCTCTCTTGAGCACGGCCGAGAGATAACGGATTCCCAGCGCGATCGGATGCGTATGCGGGGAGATGAGTGCAAGCTTCATATCGACCTCCGGCAGAGAGAGCCGATACAGGCCCGCGTCGGAATCCCGCGCAGTGCGGCGAATCATGATAAGCGCGGCAGGAGCACGCCGCAAGCGGATTCGCGGCGAATCGTCACCGGTGGCGGCCAGGTCGCCCACGCCGCGATGGGCGGCGTGTCGAACCCGATACACCCCACGATGCCTTCGCGGGACAGACGTTCGCTTCGTCTTCCGGCGACGCCCGGCCGTCAGGGCGGAAACCGCCTGCCCCGGCGCGTCCCGGCTTGCCCGCCGGGGCTCACAGCTCGGCCAGCGGGCGCAGGTCCGGCCACTGGAAGTCGGGGGTGTCGCTGCCGATGTCGTGGATCCGGTGGGCCCGGTCGACCCAGGCGGCCCGCAGGCCCGCGGCGTGAGCCCCGGCGACGTCGCTGTGCAGGCTGTCGCCGACGTGCAGGACGCGCTCGCGCGACCAGCCGGTCACCTCCAGCGCCCGCTCGAAGATGCGCCGGTCGGGCTTGTAGCTGCGCGCCGCCTCGGAGGTCACCACCGCCGCGGCGCGCAGCCGGTTGTGCTCCATGGCCGCCAGCAGCTCGCGCTCGTCGGCGTTGCTGACGATGCACACCGGCAGCCGCAGCGCCGCCAGCACCTCGGGAACCTCCTCGAACAGCGGCGGGGCGGCCAGATAACGGTCGAAGGCCTCGATGTACGGGGTGGGGTCGATCGGTCCGAACAGCGGCAGGCAGGTCTGGACCAGCGTATCGCGCTCGATCTCGTGGAGCGTGCGGAAGCCGCTCCCGTTGACCCGCTCCAGGGCGTCGAAATACGCCTGACCCCACCGGACGGCGAAAGCTTCGGCGGTGATGCCGGCGCGATCCTCGCCGCCTCCGTGGTCGGCGATCACCCGGCGGCAGATCGACTCCACCGCGTGCCGGTCGCCGCCGACCAGCGTGCCGTAGAAATCGATGAAGATGCCCTGCCAGGATGCCATCGCCACCTCATCCTCCGTGTCGCCGCCGGCGGACGTCCGGCCCCGGCGCGACGCGGCTTTCACCCCGCGGCCGGCCGGCACGCGCGCGGCTATGCCGCTCCGGCGGCCTCGTACATCGCCAGGATGTTCTCCGGCGGCACCTCGGCCAGGATGTTGTGCACCTGGTTGAAGACGAAACCTCCGCCGGGAGCCAGGATGTCGATGTTGCGCCGCACGTGGTCGCGGACCTCCTGCGGCGTGCCGCGCGGCAGGACCGTCTGCGTGTCGCAGCCCCCGCCCCAGAAGGCGATGTCGCGCCCGAACTCCCGCTTGAGCCTTGCCGGATCCATGTTCCGCGCCGAAATCTGCACCGGGTTGATCACCTGGAAACCGGCCTCGATCAGGTCGCCCAGCAATTCATAGATCGAGCCGCAGGTGTGCAGGAAAACCACCAGGCCGGGAGCCAGGGCATGGATGCGATCCACGATCAGCCGGTGCCGCGGCTTGAAGAAACGCCGGTACATGTCCGGGGACATGATCGGCCCGGCGTTGGTGCCCAAGTCGTCGCCCAGCTGGATGAGATCGACGTTGCCGCCCAGCACCGGCAGGAGCCGCTCAAGCCCGGCCAGGTGGGCCTCCACCAGCCGGTCCAGCAGGGCCTCGGCGCCGGCGGGCTCGACGGCCAGGTCCATGAGGAAGTTGTCCATGCGGCGCAGGAACGAGCCCCATTCGAACAGGTTGGCCCCGAAGGCGATCATGATCGCCCGGTCGGTGGTTTGCCTCAACCGGGCGACGTGTTCCCCGATGCGGCTGAGGTTCTCGTCCGACAGCCCGCCTTCGTAGATCGGTTCCGGCAACGCCGCCCAGCAGACCCTCCCCATGGCCCCCGACAGGTCGGCCGGCAGCGCTCCCGGGTCGGCGTCCTGCAGCGGAAAGCACGACTGGCTGAAGTACGTGGCCCCGGCGATCATGCGGGCCGTCGGCTCGCCGGAGGGCCCCGAGGCCACCCAGTCGGCGCCGTCCGGGACGATGTCGATGCAGGCGGGGATCCGGCACGGGCTGCCGTCCGGAAGCGTCCAGTCCTTCCAGCGATCGTCGGGCGAGAACTCCCGGCCGGCGTTGACGGCGTCGATGCCGAAACGGTCCAGGTAGAAACCCTCCGGCTCGGCCAGCTGCTGGATCACGTCGAAGACGCGCGTCTGCCCACCCTCCACCCCAAGATACCGCTTCAACCGGTTGTAGGCGATGGCCTGGATGCCCGTGGACCTCATCGCACCGCAGTCGATGGGCAGCCGGTCGGGTTCCCGGTGGGCTACGGCGGCCAGAACGCGTTCCCTGGAGGTCATGAGGCTTCCTCCCGGCGCCTGCCGGTTCGACGATCCGCCCGGATCCGCCTGCCGGCCACCCGGCCGCACGCGGACGACATGGCCGCGTCCGACGGCCGCGACGTGACTGAATCTTAGCCTGCCGCCCCCCGGACGCGAAACCGTGGCCGACCGCCTCCCGGGCCCGGGCCGTGAAACCGCCGCCCGGGTTCGCCCCGCAACCATGGAAAAACGTGAGCACCCACCAGAACCATTCTTGACGGCCTGGCTATCCTGCGGGGGTGCGGGGCGAACGCGAGGGCGCACGGGCCCCGGAAAAAGTCTAAGGATGATTGTTCCAGGCCCGGAAAATCATCCTGACACTTTTTTCGTTGTCTGGGCCAAGAAGCGCGAGCCGCCGACGCAGGGTGAAACCGCTCGCCGGATCGCCGGGGGCCGGATCGCCGTGCCAAATAGAAAACACCGGCGGTCCGGAGACCGGCCGGTGTTTTCCGGAGGGGAAAAGCGCCCCGATGATCCGCCCGACGGGCGGTCAATCGCGATTCCGATGGATCCCTGCAGACGACGCCGGCCTGCCGACCTCCGCGCCCTGGCGGCAAGACCTGCCGAATCGCCTGTTCGAGCGGGTAATATAGCGGTTTGACTCCCGTATGGCAAGGCCCCGGCAAACTTTTGCGGCCGTCGGTTTTGCCGCCGGCAGGGGCCAGGCGGGCCGCCGCCTCCGGCGCCTGACAGGTGTCGGAATGCCGTCGCACGCCTCAGTGAGGCGAAGGAGCCTCTCGTCGGGGGCACGTGGCCGCTTCGGCCTGGATGTTCAGCCGAGGTCCCGGTGCACGCGGCCGGGAGGTTCAGGTCGAGGCCGGTCCCTTGCCGCCGCCGAGCGTCCGCCGCCTCGACTTCCACGCGGCCGCGCGCATCGCTGGGCGGCCGACCAGAGGGCGTGGATGATTATCGGACGCCAGGCCCTGCGGATTTTCCGGGACAACCGGGCATGCGTGCAGGAGGTCCGCCCTGAATGCCGATAACCCAGCAAGGTCCCCGCCCCAGACGGGGCGGGGGACGCCCTGGGGCGAATACCTGGGGCCTTCCGGATCGGCTCCCCACCGGCCGTGGCGGAGGTCAGCTGCGCGTGAGATCGAAAATCGTCACCCTGGCCGAGTTGCTCGAGCGGGTCGAGACCGCCCGTCGGAAACGCCAGACCATCGTTCACTGCCACGGCTGCTTCGACATCGTGCATCCGGGCCACGTCCGCTACCTGGACTTCGCCCGTCGCCAGGGCGATCTGCTCGTGGTCTCCCTCACCGGCGACCTGCAGATCACCAAGGGCGACCAGCGCCCCTACATCCCCGAGGAGCTCCGGGCCGAGAACCTCGCGGCCCTGGAGATGGTGGACCTGGTCTACATCGATCCCCACCCCACGGCCTGCGAGCTGCTCGGGCAGCTCCGGCCCGACCTGTACGTCAAGGGCCGGGAGTACGAACAGAGCACCGACCCGGCATTCCTGGCCGAACGCGCGGTGGTGGAGGGTTACGGCGGCAAGGTGCTCTTCAGCAGCGGCGACGTGGTCTACAGCTCCGGGGCGCTGGGCGAGTCGATCCCCGAGGGGACCGGCCTGGCCGCCGAGCGGCTCGCACTGTATTGCCGGAGGTATGGCATCACCCACGACGCGGTCGAAAACCTGCTGGGGGCCATGGCCGGCCTGCGCGTGCTGGTCGTCGGCGATGTGATCATCGACCGCTACGTCTTCTGCGACGCCGTCGAGCTGGCCGGCGAGGCCCCGATGATGTCCCTGGCCAGGCTCGAGGAGCGGCTCTATCTGGGCGGCGCGGGCGTGGTGGCCCGACACGTCGCGGGGCTGGGGGCCCGCACCTTCCTGGTCGGCGCCGCCGCCGACGACCGGCATTCGGCACTGAGCCACGGCGTGCTGGAAGGCGAGGGCGTCGAGACCCGCCTGATCCCCTGCCGGCCGCGGATGCCCGAGCGAACCCGCTACCTGGTGGACACCACCAAGGTTCTGCGGGTCGAGGACGGCGAGTGCCACCCGATGGATTCGGCGGCCGAAAGCGGGGCGGTCCAGTGGGTCGCCGGGCTGGCCGGGGACATCGACCTCGTGATCTACTGCGACTTCGGCCTGGGAAGCGTGACCGCGCCGCTGATCGGGCGGCTGGCCGAGGTCTTCCGGGGTCGCCCGTGCCGCGCGGCCGTGGGCGGCGGAGGAGGCAGGTCCCAGCTGCTCCGCTTCCGCGACGCCGACCTGCTGTGTCCCACCGAACGGGATCTCCGCGGCGCCCTGCACGATTTCGACAGCGGGCTGTCGCGCATCGCCTGGGGCGTGCTCAACCGCACCGATTCGCGCCACATGCTCGTGAATCTCGGCCGCAGGGGCGTCGTGGTGTTCGACCGCCAGAGCCAGGACCGCAGCGACCCCCAGTGGCGTGGCCGGCTCCGAAGCGAGTACCTGGCGGCCCTGGACGACCGGGTCGTGGATCCCCTGGGCGCCGACGACGCCATGCTCGCCGCCGCCGCGCTGGCCCTGGCCGCCGGCGGGAACCTGATGCAGTGCGCCTACCTCGGCTCGGCCGCCATGGCCGCCGAGAACGCGCGGCTGGGAAACGTCCCGCTGGACAGCGGCTGCCTGAGGCAGTTCGTTCGCGAACGCATCGAGCTGGGCTGCTCCTTCGACCCGCCCGCCGCCCGTCCGACGCGCATCGCCCCGCGGCCCGTGGCCCACAAGGCCTCCATCGAGACCTGACGCATGCACGAACGCCGTCCGCCCGCCGATCGCCGCTGCGGCCAGCCGCGCACGGTGTCTTTCGTCATCGCTACCCACAACCGGCGCGATGTCCTGCTGGGCACACTGGAACGCCTCGAAGCAGTGCGCGCCGAGGCCGCCTGGAGCGAGATCCTGGTCGTCGACAACGCTTCCGCCGACGGCACCGCCGAGGCTGTCGAGACGACCTTCAGGCAGGTCCGGGTCCTGCGGTCGGCCAGGAATCTGGGCAGCTGCGCCAAGGCCCTGGCGGCCCATGAGGCCACCGGGCAGATCGTGGTCTTCCTGGATGACGACTCATTCCCCCGCCCCGGGAGCATCACCGCGATGCTCGAGCGGTTCGCCGGGGACGACACCCTGGCGGCCGCCGGGTTCATGGTCCACCTGCCCGACGGCCGGCTGGAATGCAGCGCCCTTCCGGATGTCTTCGTCGGCTGCGGCGTCGGGCTCCGCCGGGCAGCCCTCGACCAGGTCGGGGGGCTCGATCCGGGGTTGTTCATGCAGGCCGAGGAGTACGACCTGAGCTTCCGGCTCGTCCAGGCCGGCTGGAACGTCAGGACCTTCCCCGACCTGCACGTGGACCACCTCAAGTCCCCGCGGGCCCGTCTGTCCGGCCGGACGGTCTACTACGACACCCGCAACAACCTGATCCTGGCGGCCCGATACCTTCCCGACGACCTGGAGGGCATCTACCGTCGGGACTGGGCCCAGCGCTACCAGTGGATCGCGTCCTCCTGCGGCCATCGGAGCGAATACTGGCGGGCCAGGATGGCCGGTTACCGCCGTCGGATGGCCGAGCGGCAGGCCTGGGCACGCTGGCGACTCGGGCAGCAGGCCGTCGAGCAGCTGTTTCGCATCGATCAGATCGCCGGGGGTTGCGCCGACATGGCCGCTGGGGGCCTGCGGAGAATCGTGCTGGCCGACCTGGGCAAGAACATCTGGCCGTTTGTTCGCGGGGCCTGCGCGCACGGGCTGCAGATCCTGGCGATCGCCGATGAACGCTTCGCCTTCCGGAACCGTAATTACCGGGGAATCAAGATTTTAAGTACATCCGAGGCCCTGTCGCTCCGCCCGGAGGCACTCCTGGTGGCCAACACGTCCCCCGTCCATGCCGCCCTGGCAGAAGACCGTCTGGTGCAGTTGACCGACCGCCCCATATTCCGTTGGTTCGGCTACGACAGGCCGCACGGGCCAGGGGTGGTGGGGCGGTCGGATGCCGCCGTGAGGAATCGGCCTGTTGTCGACGAAATGATTAAAAAAGTGTTGACTACATCTGGACGATAGGGTTATCATTAACGGTGGCACTGCAGCGTCGGCCAGAGACGACGGCTGGCGCGTGCCGCGATGCCGGGGCCTCCAGGGGGCAACGGTCACAGGAACAGCCGCGGCGGCCGGTCGGCGAGTGTGCGGCAACTCGGGCCAACACACATTTCAAACCTCACAGGAGGGCTTGGTCATGGAAAGCAAGGGCACGTGGGTCAAGGTGGCCGGGTGTGTGCTTCTGGGAGCGGCCTGCTCGGTCGCCTGGGCGGCCAGCATCACGCAGATACCGCCGTATACCGACCAGACCAGCTCGCAGGGGCGGGCGATCACCACGGCCAACGGCAAGGTGGTCGTGGTGGGCGTCTCGGGCACCTACGGCATCATCTGGGACGCAGTGAACGGCACGCGGTGGGTCCTCAGCAGCGACAACGCCGGGGCCACAATCTGCACCGGCGTGGCTTACCGCATCGACGGGGCCAATACCCAGCTGGTGGTGCACGGCCGGTCGGCCGGCTGGAACACCAACTGGTTCTCCAACGACGACGGCGTGACCTGGCTGGTCAAGCGCAGAGACACGGGCTTCCCCAGCAGCAACTACGGCGGGGAACTGGCCACGGCCAACACACTCGGCGCGCTGGGGCTGGACGACTCGTGGTACCAGACGTGGTGGGCGGTACCGGGCTTCATGCAGTGGTACACGGACAAGGGCATCGGCACCGCTCCGGGGACTATTCCCGATCCCCCCACTCTTAACGTGGCGGGAAGGGACAAGAAGAACATTCCCAGCGGCCAGGAGTTCAGCGCGATCGGCGTCTCCGGTACGGGGCTGGCGGTCGGCCGGCGCAAGGCCGATGGCGCCAACTACTCCAACTATAAGATCCAGTGGCTGGGCGACGGGACAGGCAACGCCGTCTACTTCAAGGGGCTGGCGGGCAACAATCTGGGCCAGGCCTGGTCGGTGAGCATGGACGGCACGAAGATCTTCGGCATGTCGCCGGTCTCCGACGGCCGCGTGGGCACGTTCCCGTACATGTACACCGTGGCCACCGACACCATCGTGGAGCTGCCGGTGCTGTCGCTGACCCAGGGCAGCGTGACCAACGGGCTGCCGTACGGCGCCAGCTGGGACGGCCGGTTCGCGGTGGGCATGAGCTACCGCGGCCAGGAGCGGGCGGCGCTGTGGGACACGCAGACGATGACGGTGTACGACCTGACGGACGTGTTCAACGCCGCGGGTCTGCTGGCCCCGTCGGGCTTCTCGCGGCTCTACCGGGCGTACAGCGTCGCCACCGACGCCTCGGGGGACATCTGGGTCACCGGCGTGGGCATCTGGGCGGCGGACTCCTCCGTCCGCGGCTTCGTCGCTCAGCTGCCCGATCCCACCGGCGGTGCGCAGGGGGCCTGCTGCGACGTGGACGGGGCCTGCGACGAGACCAACGGCTTCTACTGCGCGTCGCCGCGGGTCTGGCATGAGGGGCAGACCTGCGCCGAGGTGGAATGCCCGGACCTGACCGGGGCCTGCTGCCGCGTCGGCGGAACGTGCGACCTCACGCTGGAGGCCAACTGCCAGGCGCCCAGTGTCTGGAACGGCAACGGGTCGCGCTGCACGCCGGGGCTCTGCCCGGCCGCGGGGGCCTGCTGTGACGTGGTGGGCGAGACCTGTAACAACTACATCGAGTCGTACTGCGTCTCGCTGGGACGCTCCTATGCCGGTGACGGCACGAACTGCTCCACTCAGAACGTCTGCCCCGGGGCCTGCTGCTTCCCGGACGACGGCTCGTGCAGCGTGGTCTTCGCCGCCCAGTGCCCCGAGGGCGGGCGGTTCAACGGGCAGTTCACCGCCTGCGACGAGGTCAGCTGCTGCCCGAACCCCGTCTGGAACACCGACGCCGACGGCGACATCGACATGGACGACTTCGCCCGGCTGCAGGCCTGCCTGACCTCGGCGGAGTACCCGACGATCCAGCCCGGCTGCGAATGCTTCGACATCGCCGCGCCGCTGGGTTCCATCGACCTGAACGACATCGAGGCCTTCGCCCTGTGTGCGCTGGGCCCGGAAGTGGCCTTTGACCGCAACAATCCTCCGGCCGGGTGCGTGTTCACGGCCCCGTGAGCCGGCTGCCGGAGAGGCCATCGGTTTGATGCGGTTCTGCGGCGGGAGAGGGCTTGCCACCGGCGAGCCCCACCCGCCGCAGGTCTTTCCGGAGGCACCCGCCCCCCGATCCAGGGCCGCCGGCCTGCCCTGAAGCCGTCGGCCAGGCGATTTTCCGTCGCGCGGGCATCGCGGGGCAGGGAACGCGCCCCTCTGCCCGGCGTTTCGGCTCCCGCAGAGGGTGGTCCGGGGCCGGGGCGGCCTGAATCCCGGTGTTGCCCTGGTCTGCGCCCCCATGCGGCGGGCCGGGAAGCGACGCAGACCCCCGAGGAACGCTCTTCGGCGACCCCCGATCGCTACCCGGCAAGGCCTGTGGCTCCGGAAACGGCGGAGTCTGCAAGGCCCGGAGGCCGGCCGGGTGGCATGGGCAGGCCCTTTCGGTTATACTGCCCGGCCCGGCCTGCGCTGAGGTGCGCGAAAGGTTCGCGCCCGCCGACCGGCAGTCCCTTCCGACGAGTCACGCTTCGCAGAGGTCGCTGCGGGCCCGGGCGACCGCCCCCGGATCGCCGGCGGCGGGGCGGAGGGTCCGGGCGACCGGGTCCGCCGGCGCGGGGTCCGGGGTTCGCCGGGCCGGCGGCCTCCTCCGGGGAAGGTTTCAGAAATCGGATCACGAAAGCAAATCCATGGTAGACCACAACCTGATCAACGCGCTGGGCATGGACGACGCGGCCATCGAGCAGGAACTCCAGGCCCTGATGGGCACCGCGGACTCCAGCATGGACATCACCCGGACCTGCGACACCGGCGGCACGGCGATGCAGTCCGGTCAGCTGCTCAAGGGTCGCGTGGTGGCGATCGTCGGGGACGACGCCGTCGTGGACGTGGGGCTCAAGAGCGAAGGCATGGTTCCGCTGAGCGAGTGGGACGACCGTTCCTCGGTGGAGCCCGGGCAGGAGATCGACGTCTGGCTGGAGAGCGTGGAGTCCGACAGCGGGCTGGTGATCGTGAGCAAGCGCAAGGCCGACCGGCTGCTGAACTGGCAGCGGCTGGTGGAGACGGCCAAGGAGGGCGACGACGTCCGCGGCCGGGCGATCCGCAAGATCAAGGGCGGGCTTCTGGTGGACATCGGCGTGCCGGTGTTCCTGCCGGCCTCGCAGGTGGACATCCGCCGCCCCGGGGACATCGGCGAGTTCATCGGCCAGGAGATCGACGCCAAGATCCTGAAGATCGACACCGAGCGGCGCAACATCGTGATCAGCCGCCGCCGCTACATCGAGGAGAAGCGCCAGGCGGCCAAGGAAAAGCTCATGGCCGAGATCGAGGTCGGCCAGGTCCGCAGGGGCACGGTCAAGAACCTGGCGGAGTTCGGGGCGTTCGTGGACCTCGGGGGCATCGACGGCCTGCTGCACATCACGGACATGAGCTGGGACCGCGTCAACCACCCGTCCGACAGGCTGCGGATCGACCAGGAGGTCGAGGTCAAGATCCTCAACATCGACCGCGACCGCGAGAAGATCGCCCTGGGGATGAAGCAGCTCACCGAGAATCCGTGGGAGAGCATCGAGAATCGCTATCCGGTGGGGTCGCGGGTGACCGGCGAGGTGGTCAACCTGACCAACTACGGCGCGTTCGTGAAGCTGGAGCCGGGCGTCGAGGGGCTGGTGCACATCTCGGAGATGAGCTGGACCCGGCGGATCAACCACCCCTCCGAGGTGGTCAACCTGAACGACCGCGTCGAGGTGGTGGTGCTGGACATCAACAAGGACAAGCAGGAGATCAGCCTGGGGATCAAGCAGACCGAGATGAACCCGTGGGTCCGGGTGGCCGAGAAATACCCGCCCAACACGATCATCGAGGGCAAGGTGCGCAACCTCACGAATTACGGGGCCTTCGTGGAGATCGAGGAGGGCATCGACGGGCTGCTGCACGTCTCGGACATGAGCTGGACCAAGAAAATCAGCCACCCGTCCGAGGTTCTCAAGAAGGGCGATACCATCAAGTGTGTGGTTCTTTCGGTCGATCAGGAGAAGATGAGGGTCGCCCTGGGGACCAAGCAGCTGACCGAGGACCCGTGGCTGCACGCGATCCCCTCGACCTATATCCCCGGGCAGATCGTCCGGGGCAAGGTGACGAAGATCACCAACTTCGGGGTCTTCGTGGAGCTGGAGCCGGACCTCGAGGGGCTGCTGCACGTCAGCGAGCTGGCCGACCACAAGGTCGAGGATCCCCACGACGAGGTCAAGGTCGGGGCGGAGATCGAGGTCAAGATCCTGCGGGTGGATCCGTCGGAGCGCAAGATCGGTCTGAGCAAGAAACGGGCCGAATGGGCCTCGGAAGACGGATCGCGTGCCGCCGGCGAGCCGCGGGCCCGCAGGGGCGGGCTGCACGGTCCGGGGGCGGCCTC
>Ga0129299_1002315_pt1 | contig 12658 bp, 8 predicted proteins | sample ConPoolayeCmetaG_FD_94477 | JGI IMG/M metagenome (GOLD analysis project Ga0129299, IMG submission 94477) | Hot spring microbial mat communities from California, USA to study Microbial Dark Matter (Phase II) - Cone Pool mat layer C metaG ... | reverse complement strand
GGCCCGCAGGTCATAACCACACACCCGGCAATGCCCGACGGGTATCGGCGGTTTGCGCAACAGCTTCTGGGCGCCGTAGATCAGCAGCATGTAGCAGGCCAATAGGATATTCAGAATGACGCCCTGCACCAGCGTGATCGCCAGCGTGTTGGTCAGACCGCGATCGCTGCCCAAGAAGGTCTCGACCAGTCTGATGCTGATCAGGCCGGGCCAGAGGTCGATCCCAAGCCCGAGCGGGTAGATGACGGAGATGGCCACGCGGGTGGCGTAACCTGCGATCAGCGTGCTATTGACGAACGGTCGCTGCCGCAGCTCATGCACGAAGCCGGCTCCCTGGACCAGCGTGTAGGCGACGACGAAGCAGGCAACGCCGCAACACATGCCAAGCAGGTCGTATTCAGCACATGCCCACAGGAAGCTCGGCGCCGCCGCGATGCCGCACACAGCTGTCCAGGCGAGTAATCGCAAGGCAACACGACTCGGAGAATTGTCTGGTTTGGTCGGCCTCATCATGGGGTGTTTGGTCCGGCGGAGTCGCCTGCCCGTTCCGGGGCGGTCGGGCCGACGCCGGCGATTGCCCTGAGAGGCCGACATCCGCCGTAACTTATTCTAATGCCCAGCCGCACACAACGAAACCAGGACGATCTGCTTCGTGGCCGTCGCCCGGTGCATGATTGGGCATTCCGGGTAGAATGAACCCTGTGTTGCGCCGTTCTTCGAAGAGGACGGAACACCCGAAAACAGGAAAACGACACATGACGGACATAAGAGCCACTAACGTGGTCTGGCACCAGGGACATGTCGATCGTCCAACTCGGGAGAAGCTGCTGGGGCAGAAGGGTTGCACCCTCTGGCTGACCGGCCTGCCGTCCAGCGGCAAGAGCACCATCGGCTTCTCCCTGGAGCACGCGCTGATTGAGCGTGGGCGGATGGCGTATGTGCTGGACGGCGACAACATCCGCCACGGTCTGAACAAGAACCTTGGCTTCAGTGCCGCCGACCGCGAGGAAAACATCCGCCGCATCGGCGAAGTCGCCAAGCTGTTCGCGGATGCCGGCATCGTGACGATCACTTCCTTCGTCAGTCCCTATCGCTCTGATCGGGATCGTGTCCGCCAACTTCATGAGCAGGCCGGCCTTCCTTTTGTCGAGGTTTTCGTGGATACTCCTGTCGAAGAATGCGAAAAGCGGGATCCGAAGGGACTCTACAAGAAGGCCAGAGCCGGTGAGATTCCCAATTTCACCGGGGTTAACGACCCGTATGAGCCGCCGCTTAAGCCGGAAATCGTGCTGAAGACCACGCTGCTCCGGCCTGAAGAATGCGTGGCCACCCTGCTGGACGACCTTCGACGTCGCGGCATCCTGCCCTCCGATTGATCGTTGCGGGCCACGGCGGAGCGGCGATGGCGCGGCCGCGTTACATTGACCTCCATCTCCACACGACTGCGTCGGACGGGCTTTGTCGCCCGGGAGACCTGATTCGGCTCGCCGCCGAGCGGCGGCTCTCCGCCGTTTCCATTACGGACCATGATACGGTGGGCGGGCTTGCGGAAGCCGCCGAGGCCGCCTCCCGCGTCGGCGTCGAACTGGTTCCCGGCATCGAGTTGGGCACGTCCCATTCCCGCGGCACGCTGCATATTCTGGGTTATTTCATCGATCCGGAATCGCCTTCACTTCGGCGGAGTCTGGAGGAGGTTCACGGCTGGCGGCAGGAGCGAAACCAGGCGATCGTGAAGCGGCTGGCGGAACTGGGCATCATGCTCTCGCCCAATTGGGCAAGCCGCTTCTCTGCCGAACAGACGGTGGGGCGGCCCCATCTGGCCGAGGAACTGGTGCGGCTGCGGGTGGTCAATGGCCCGCAGCAGGCTTTCACCCGGTTTCTGGGCCGCGGTGCGGCCGCGTATGTACGCCGCCGAACGTGGACGCCGGAGCAGGCCATTCGCGTCATCCGGGACGCTGGTGGAGTGGCTTCGCTGGCCCACCCGGCCCTGCTGGAATACGGTTCTCGGCTTGAGTTGGCCACGCTCCTGCACCGTCTTCGGACAGCCGGCTTGCAGGCGATCGAAGTGCATCACCCCGCGCATACCACGCCGCAATCACGGCTCTATGTCGAGCTTGCGGCCAAAGTGGGATTGGCCATGACCGGCGGGTCGGATCTGCATGATCCCCGCGGCCACTACGGCCAGGGTGTGGGGTTTTGCGGGGTTCGCGTGCCGCATGTCTTCCTCGATCACTTGCAGAGACTCCTCTTGCGGTGAAGGGTACCCTCCTCCCAAGCGGGGTCTGGTTTCCTTCCGTCGTCGAATCCGGCCTCCCCCCGCACGCATCGGGATGTAAAACGTAACTCATTGTCGCAAAGTATTTTGCGGATCGCCGCCATCAGCGCTCGTTGCGGCGGGTGACCAGTGCCCGAGAACTTTCCGCCAAAACTGGGCGTCGTAACTTAACCCCCGCGGCCACCTTGCCGAACACCATCCCAAGCCCCGGTGAAGGACCGGGGGAGTCTAGGGCATCTCTAGAGATGGAAAGGTGACACAGATGAGTTTCAATAAGGGCAACTACAACAAGACCACGTTTCAGGCCGACATCAAGCGGAAGCAGGCCATGTTCAACCGCTTCAAGAAGCGGTTCTATGCCACGACGGATCCGGTCGAGCGGCGGTTCCTGAAGAACGAGGCCTATCGGGTGGCGAACGAGTTGCAGCAGTGGGCTCGCCGGTGGCAGAACTGGAACTTCGGTCCCTGCAACTGGATCACCAAGAACTACACCACGACCTGCTTTACAAACCGAACGACCACGTGCCGGACCAACCGGAAGGTCACCGCTGGCCGAACCTACGGCCGGACCACCACCTACGGCAACTTCGGCAACCGCACCAATCGCACGCCGCGGACCCGGACCACGAACCGGACCCGCAACACGGCTCGGGCCACCTACACCGCCTGGTGAACAGGCCCGAAGGCCATCCTGGCCGAGTCGAAGTCCAACAAACAAGACTCGGAAGTCTGATGAACATGCTTCCGGCGTTCGGGGTGAGGCCGATGCCCGCTCTCGAACGCCGGGCTTCTTTTCAAGCCTCTTCCCTCCACGGCTGCCAAGCCGGGCAGAGGCCGTCTACGGAATCCCTTGAATTACGGAGCTGCTTCGTGCTATAATGCGGGCGGTGAATTAGGGAGAGGGTGGAGCTTGCCTCCCTATCGCCTGGATCAGCTCCCCACGGGTGAACTTCTCTTGCAACCGGTCATTCTGGCCGGCCGCTGGGGATTGCGGATCAAGTAGTTGGTGGATCATTTGATCGCGACGGCCATGCGCCGCCGGGCTTGCGCTGCCCTGCGTCATTTTCCGGAGTGGACGTTCCGCACATCGTGTCTTATCGCTCCGTGGACGCTGTCGGCATAGTCGGCATTTCTCGGCGTGGGGTCGTGCGTCAAAGAAGGAGGTCATGTCATGAGGAAGTCCGCGGTCTTGTTGTGCTTGTGGTTTGCCTTCGGCACGGCGCCGGCCGTAGGCGAGATCGTCTTATGGGATACCGGCGCTCCCCATCAGGTTATCTTCAACAACAACACCACGTATCTCGGCTTCACTTCCGGAGAAATCTCCGGCGGTCCCCAGCGGTGGGCGGCGATTCCTTTCCGCATCGAAGTGCCTAACGCGGTTATCACCCGCCTCGACGTTGATTTCTTCATTCCCACCGGGCAGGCACCGACCACGCTGTACTACATCATCTGGGACGATGCCGGCGAGGACGTTCCGCCGACCTCGCAGTTCACCTCCGGCTCCCTGCCGATCGGCACGGGTGTCGATGACCCTCGAGTACCTGGCACGGACAGCTACTTGTGGCAGTACAACGTCAACATCCCGATTCCCATCGGCAGTTATTACCTCACCATTTATGGCGGGCCGGGGCTGAACAACACCATCGCCTGGCTCACCGGCGGTGACTTGCAGGCCGAGGATCTGGAAGAGGACTACATGTGGCGGTCCATGTCGTTCCCCTCGCCTGGTTTTATTCAGTATACCACGCCCGCCGTTCAGCCGGTGCCCGGCCAGGATCGGCAGGACATCTGGAACTGCTCCTTTACGCTCTACGGAGTCCAGAACAATCCCGGGGCCTGTTGCGTGTACGTCGATGGCATCGGCGACTGTCAGTACGTGACTTATCAGCAATGCGTGGCGCTCGGCGGGATCTTCCATCCAAACCAAACCTGCAACTCGCCGTTTTTCTGCCCTCCGCTGAAGACGCAGGACGTGTCGCCTTCGCAGGCCATCATCGACTTTGAGATCTACGGGCAGGGCAGCTATACGGCCACCTTTACGTCGGGTTGCGAAAACACCATCGTTCAGCGCGACGCGCCGCCATACCCCTACCCGCTCGATCCCAACACTGCGATTGACACGGAACTCCTCTCCATGAACCTGACTGGTGCGTCGGGTGCCGGGCCGATCCGGCTCATCCTCAGCCAGTCCCAGGCCAGCATCGGCCAGGTGCAAAATATCGTGGCCCTCCCCGGTGGGCAGAACATCGCTTCCGGTGATTCGTTCTTCGATGTGTTTGTGGAGTTGGCCACGCCGTTGGGCGTGCTGGTGAACCAGAGCCCGATCCGCGTTGCCGCGTCGATCGTCGAAAACAGTCCGGGCCAGGGCGCCCTTCCGCCGGATGAGCACTTCATTTTCACGGCGACTGGCGGCGGCGGCTGCATGGGCGACGTCAACAACGACGGCCAGGTGAACGGCAAGGACATCGCGGCCTTCGTCGCCTGCGTCTTCGGCGGCGGGTCCGGTTGCTCCCGCGCGGACATGAATTGCAACGGCTCGGTCGGCGCGGAGGACATCCCGGCCTTCATCTCGGCTTTGCTGGCTGGTTCCTGTGGCACGCCCTGCCCGTCGGGGATTGAGCTCTTCCCGAAGGCCGGCGGAGCGGCGGTGGGCAGGATCACGCGTGCGGAACATTGGCTGACTTCGGTCCCGCAGTCGATTCGGAGCCAGCCGGTCCTCGCCAATTACATTGCCCGCTGCGACGCCGCGCCCGGTTTCACCTGCATGGATGAGATGCTGGCATCCGGCACTATCACCGACCTGCACTGGTACGGGGCCATCCTGACCAGCGTCGGCTGGGCGGAGTGCAATTCCGAAAACCCGATGGTTTTCGAAATCAAGTTCTACCACGACAACAACGGGCAGCCGGGTATGTTGGCCTGCGGCCCCTACACCGTGTCGGTCACCGGGTTGAACGTCGGCAACACCTGGGTCGGCCCGCTGATGTACTTCTCGACCGACATCGTCCCCGCCTGCCAATTCGGTTATGGCTGGGTCTCGATTCAGGGCGTCGGCACCGGTTCGCCGGATTGCCACTTCGGCTGGTTCAATGGTGGCAACGGCAACGGGCAGTTCTTCCAGAACGGAGCGCTGAATACGGACGGCCGCGACCTGAACTATTGCGTCACGGGTCAGCCCGAGATGTTCGTCGGCGGCTGCTGCGTCGATGCCGGCGGAGGCAACTACACATGCGAGGTCGTCACGATTGAGGTGTGCTACAACCTGCACGGGTTCTTCAAGGGTCCGAACACGGATTGCAGCGGCCCGACCCCGTGCGCCGGCGCCTGCTGCTACGACGCGGAAACCCCGCAGGGTTGGATCTACCGTGCCTGCGAGGTCACCTCTCAGCCCTTGTGCATGAGCAACCACCCCGACGGCAACCCGGTCTTCGTGGGCCCCGGCACGACGTGCGCGGAGAATCCGTGTCCGCCGTTGCTTGGCGCCTGCTGCATCCCCGGCCCGAGCTGCAACTGGTGCCAGGATATCCCGGCGGATGCGTGCCAGGCCGCCGGCGGCACCTCGTGGACGCCGGACAACTGCGGCCAGGCGGGCGTCTGCTTCCCGATCTGCGGCGCTTGCTGCGACACGCCGACTTGCCAGGTTGTCCCGGAGACCGCCGGGTGCGAAGCCTGGTGGCGGAACGCTCCCTGCACGCCGAATCCCTGCTCCGGCACGATCGGCATGGACTATTGCACCTCGGTGGTGCCCATGTCGCTCGGCATCGGCAGCTCCGTCACGGTCACGGGCGACACGACCAACGCCACCCTGGATTGTGCCACCCTGTCGTCGCCGGAGGTCTGGCACGCCTTCACGATCACCGACTCGTGTGTCAACCTGACGATCGACTTCTGCGGGTCGCCGACGAGTTTCTCCACGATCTACATCGTGATGTTCCCGAATTGCCCGTGTGTCAATGGGACGCAGATCGGGGCTACCAACTACGGCTGGGAGCCTTGCGGTAGCGGTACGGCGCCGCGACTGGAATGGCGGAATCTCCCTGCCGGCACCTACTACTACCCGGTGCACGCCAGCAACAACGGCCCGTATTCGGCGACGGTCACGGTCAGCTCGTGCGCCCCGCCGCCGATCTGCCCCACCGGGTCGCTGTACTCCGCTCCGGTCAAGGTCGTCGACTGGACGGCAGGCACCAGCGACACCGACGCCGGGACGAGCGGCTTCCTGCGTTACGAGAAATTCACCGGCGTGACCAGCCAGATCAGCGACCTGCATTTCTGGGGTCTCAGCCTTTTCAACAACGGCTCTTCCTGGAGCGAATGCACGGAGAACCCCATGAACTTCGTGGTCCGCTTCTATGCCGACAACGCCGGGCAGCCGGGTACGCTGGTGGCAACGTACAGCGGTCTGCAACTGACCGGGAACGTCGTGTATGACATCGGTTACGACGTTTACGAATACTGCGCCGTCCTCAGTCCGCCGTTGGATCCGGTTGCCACGGGTGCCACCTGGATCTCCATTCAGGGTACTGGCGGAACGACCTGCTGGTTCCTCTGGCTGTCTTCGGCCACGGGAGACGGGTCGTCGTGCATCTTCGACGGCACGAACCTGACCTGCGGCCCGCCGGACAACGATTACGACCTGAGCTTCTGCCTGACCGGCACAGGGAGCTGCCCCTAGCGGAAACCGCAACGCACGACCGGCCTGAATGAGGCCGAGTCAGATGACTGTCCAAGACCCGCTCGTCTTCGGCACCGCCGAGGCGGGCGGGTCTTTTTTCCAGCGTGCACCAAACAGGCGGATGCGAATGCGGTTTTCGGGCAAGGCTCGACAGTAGGACCTTCCGAACGGCCGATAATAATGCGATTCTTCGTTGCTGAAGCGGGCCCCGGTGCTCATGCGGCTTTGTGGTTCGCGGCACGTTCCGCGGTTCCCGTCGGACCCGTCATCAGACCGATATGAATGCAAGGGATGTGGTCGGAGTTCGAGATCCGGTCTTCGGAGCTGTCCGACCGGAAGGGGGCAAGCCCATCAACCCCCGCCGGGTGATGAAAGGCTTCCATGCATGGCGCCGGCCGTTGTCGTCGAGGGTGTCTCCAAGAAGTTTCGCCGTGGCGAGCAGTTTGACTCGCTCCGCGACCTGCTTGCGGAGAGAATCCTGCGGCGACGAGAGCGAGACCAACTGAAGTCGGCTGAGTTCTGGGCCTTGCGGGACGTCAGCCTGCGACTGGAGCCTGGCGAGGCTTGCGGCGTCATCGGTCCCAACGGCGCCGGCAAGAGCACCTTACTGAAAATCCTGGCCGGCATCATGCGGCCTAACCGTGGTCGAGTCGCAATCCGCGGTCGCGTCTCGGCCCTGATCGAACTGGGCGCGGGATTCCACGGGGATCTCACCGGTCGCGAGAACATTTATCTGAATGCCAGCATCCTGGGCCTGCCACGGGCAGAGGTGCGGCGGCGATTTGATGAAATCGTCGAGTTCGCCGGCGTGGGCGAGTTTCTGGACACACCGATCAAACGTTACAGCAGCGGAATGCACGCCCGCCTCGGTTTCGCCATTGCCGTTCACGCCGACCCGCAGGTGCTCCTCGTGGATGAGGTGCTGTCCGTCGGCGATCGGGTGTTTCGCTTCCGCTGCATGGACAAGATGCAGGAGTTTCTCAAACAGGGCGTCGCGGTCGTGTTCGTCTCGCACGATCTCAGCGCGGTCAGTCGCTTCTGCCATCGGGCCATGGTTCTCGATCGGGGAGAGACGCTGTTCTGCGGTTCCGGAGCGGCCGCCGTGGGCCATTACTATCACGCTTGCGTCGACCGCCACCTCATCTCTCGCTCCGCGGACCACCCCTTGGTGGAAGTCAGCCCGCTGCGGCTGATCGATCGCCATGGCCGGGAAGCCACGATCCTGACACCCGGCCAGCGGCTGGGTATCGAGTTCGACGTGCGGTTCGCCATGCACCTGCCCAATCCTTCGTTCGGCCTCTCCCTCATCCGATCGGAGGATCGAACGGTCGTCTTTGAGACGAGCAGCACCCGAATGGGCCATTCCACCCCGACCGTGCAGCCGGGCGACCGATGCGCGGTGCGGTATGACCTGGATCTGAATGTGCCGCCGGGCGAATACCTGCTGGGTTATCACGTTCGCGATCGAGATGCGGCTCAGTATGCGATGTTTCGGGAGGACACTCGCCTCATGGTGGTGGGGCCGGTGAACAGCGGGGGGACGGCCTACCTGGCTCCGAGAGTCTCCGTGCGAGTATCACCCGGCGAGCCGTTGGAACCGCTGTGGCGCGATCCTGCCGCAAACGACCCAGGCGAGGTTCCGCATGACGACCGTGTTGGTCACCGATGCCGGGTATAAGCACACGCTCGCGGCGGTTCGTTCGTTGGCGTCCGCGGGTTGCACGGTGGATGCCATCGGTGACGCACGCAGCCTGTGCCGGTACTCTCGCCATCTGCGGCGCATCGCCTATCCCCAGCGGGACTTTACGGAAGACCGCTTCGATCGCTTCGTGCGGTTTCTGGAAGTCGAGCCATATGACGTGCTTCTGCCCATTGGCGCTCGGTCGGTTCGATTGCTGGCTAGGCATCGTCAAACCGTTGAGCGGCATGTGGCGCTGCCCCTGCCCGCAACCGACCGCATCGAGTCCTGCATGAACAAGCACCGGCTGAATGTCATGGCCGCGCAGTTGGGTCTGCACGTTCCGCGGAGTTGGGCGGCCGATGGGGAGGATGCCGCGGAGGGCATCGCCGGCGAGGCCCGCTTCCCCCTGGTCGTCAAAGGGGGGCATGAGTTGGATCGAATCGCGGTCCAACGGGTGGAGAACCCGGCTTCTCTGAGGCTTTCCCTGCGCCGCCGCCGTCCCGCCGTCGAAGACGGCAGCATCCCCTGGCTGGTTCAGGAATGGATCGGGGGGGAAGGCTGCGGATTCTTCGCTCTGTACGAAAAGGGGCGGCTTCGCCGCTTCTTCATGCATCGACGCGTTCGCATGGTGCCTCCGTCGGGTGGTCAGAGTTGCTGCGCGGAGAGCATCTACGACGAGGAACTGCTCCGCGCCGGGCGGCTTCTGCTGGACGCGCTCGAATGGCATGGCGTGGCCATGGTCGAATTCATTCGCGACGCGGCCACCGGTCACCTGTATCTGCTGGAGGTGAATCCCAAGTTCTGGGGTTCGCTCGACCTGGCTATTGCGTCGGGCGTCGACTTTCCCGGAGACCTGGTCAAGCTTGCCCTGGGCCGGCCGATCGCTTCGTCCTCGCCGTACCGCGTGGGTCTGCGGTTCCATTGGCCGTTGGGGCAGGGGGATTTGATCCACTTCTGCCGCAGTCCCGGCGCCGGGCTGAGTATTCTGCGGGATTGCCTGGATTTCCGGGTGCGGAGCAACCTGCGGCTGGGCGACCCGTGGCCCGCCGTGCGGTCGCTGTGGGAAGACCTTTTGGTGTTGCGTGGCCGCTGAGGCGAACAACATGGCCGGTGACAACGCTCCAACCCGCGTATGTCGCGTGCTCTTTCACGTTCACACCCGGGCGTCATACGACTGCCTGATGTCGCCACGGCGAGTGGTCGAACGCTGTCGGGAAACCGGTATCGACCTCGTGGTCATCTCCGACCACGACTGCGTCGACGCGCTGGCCGAAGCGGAGGCCGCCGGCTGCGATCTTGGCGTCAGGGTCGTTCCGGCGGTTGAGTTCGCGACCGATTACGGGGACGTCATCGGCCTGATGGTCGCCGGCCTGTGCCCGGAAGCCGGTCTCTCCGCCGTTCTGGACCATATTCGCGGCCACGGCGGTCTGGCGGTGCTGCCTCATCCGCTCCGCGGGCACTGCCTGGATCGCCTGCCGGTCGAGCAGTTCGACCTCATCGAGGTGTACAACGCTCGATGCTCGCCGCGGGAGAACGAGCTGGCGCAGCTGCTGGCCGAACGATACGGCAAACCGGTCCTCGTTGGTGCCGACGCGCACGTCCCGGGCGAGTTGGACTTGGCCTGCAATGACTTCCGGGACTGCCCGCCCGGTCGCCCGTTGGACTGGACCCCGCGGGATCTTCGGCGGATGTTCTTGTGCTCGCCGCGGTCCTTTCGTTGTGGCCGGAGTTCCGAGGCGGCCGTGTGTGTCTCGCAGGTGATCAAGGGCTTCAGGCAACGGACGCCCCGCGTGGTGGCGCAGAGCCTGAGGGATTTTGGGCGAACGGTCCTGCGTCGCCGGTTCTGGCGATCGCTGAGGGCCGCTCGCTGATCTCTCACGAGAGCTGGGATGCGGAAAAGCGAGACCCCCACATCCCTACTCACGTCAGCTTCGCATCCGAGCGGGGGGGAGGATGGCGAAGTCCCGCTTTGCCCGGCCGAGACCCCTCGGTTTGGTGAGGTACCGCAGACTGCCGCGGCGTCCTATGCCATCGGCCAGCTCCTGCGGATCGCCGGATGGCCGGAGGGTCTGACGTCGCGGGCCGCCGCGGCGATTTACTACGGCAGCGATGCGTCCAAAGGTCAGCGAGCGGCGGTCTGGGTTCAGCCGAATTGCGCGGCGGGCGCCGCTCTTGTCGAATGCCTGCTCGGCTCAACAGCGGAGGCGACGATTCGGCAGGCGAACGGTGTTGCCGTTTCCGCGGGGCAGGGTAGCCGCCTTGCCGGTGATGTTATCGCCGCCACGGCCTCGTGTCTGACGCTGGCCGGGGAGCGGCGGGCGGTTTGCCGCGATCCGCACGGCCGATTGCCGGCCGATGCCGGGCCGCTCCCGCCGCGTGAACGTCTGGAGCGGCCGCCCCTTCACGATTACGCCGAACTTCTCGCCGCGCGGCTCCGCGGCTGCGGGCTGCTGCCCGAGCCTCTGCCGCGGTGGCCCGGGGGAAAGCGTTACGCCGCGGCGTTGACGCACGATGTGGATGCCCCGGAGGTCCCCCGGAGGGTCGGCGTTCTCCTGAAACAAATGCTCCTCGGCGGGCCTCGCCCGCGACGTCATCCCTATTGGGATCTGCTGGCCGAGATTCGCGCCCGCGGCCTCGGCCAGGGGTGTCTTTTCCCACCCACGCGCCGCCGCGAGTGGAACTTCGAGGAGATCTGCGTGATGGAAGACCGGCACGGCCTGCGTTCGGCCTTCTACTTCGCCGTGGTAAATCGCGCCGCAGGCCATGCCTGCGATGTCTCGTACGACGCCTCGCGGTTGCGATACCGACGTCTTTGTCGTCGGCTACTGAGCGGCGGCTGGGAGATCGGTCTGCACGCCGCTTACGCCACCTGTGAAGACCGTCCGCCCGTTGAGTATCAGGCTCACCGCTTTGCGCAGCTCTTCGGCGATCGTCCCGCGGGCCTGCGGCATCACTACCTGCGGATGGCCGCGGACGATCCGCTGCGGACGCTGGCGGCGGATGCCGACGCCGGCTTCTCCTACGACACGACGGTCGGCTTCAACGACCAGCCCGGCTTTCGGATGGGCGTGGCCCTGCCGGTGGAGGTTTTCGACCCGCGGCGGGGCGGCGGCGGCGGCCTGATCGAATTGCCCATGACGCTTGCCGACATGCACTTGCCGAAGGACGACATCCCCGCGGCGGTGGAGGCGGTCACAAGGCACCTGCAAACAGTGCGGTCCCTCGGCGGCCTCGCCGTGCTGAACTGGCATGTCGGGGCGTGGGCCACCGCCCCCGCATGGCGAGAGAGCTACGCCGCGGCCTGTCGAATCCTCAGCGAGGATTCGGACGTCTGGGTGGCGACGCCGCGGGAGATCGCCGACTGGTGGCGGCAGCGGGCCGCCCGATAGGCCCGCCCCGATCACTCCGCCTTCAGTGTCTTCAAATAGTCGCGAATCGCCGCTTCCTGCGTCTGCAACTGTGTTTTCATCGCCGTCATCTTCTCGCGGAGCGTCTCGACCTGCGTCTCCTGCGTGTTAAACTTCTGCTCGTAGCGGCGGTACACGTCGCTGGTTTGTGACAGCACGCCCATGTTCTCGCGGATGCGTTTCTGCTCGTCGGCGATGGTGGCGATCTCCTGCTCTGCCGCGGCGATCTGCCGCCGGGTCTCGGCCACGGCGGCCCGCAGTTCCATGAGGCGGCTCAGGGCCTGCCGCATTCCGTCGCTCAGCGAGGTCTGCCGCAGGAAGAACGTCAGGTAGTCGTCGTCGGCGTTGACCAGGGCCACGGTCTCTTCCAGCGGCCGTTCCAGCCGCACCTTGAGGGTGCGGCTTTCGCTCTCCTTCAGTGGCGTCTTGAAGCGGAGCAGCGAGGCGGTCCGCTCGTCGGCCTCCTTCGGCTCGACGAGCTGCCAATCGCTGCCGACCGGCTGCTCGATCAGCACGATGCGGGGGGCCTGGTTCTTGTTCTTTAGCAGGTACTCGCGTTCGTCCACGAGCTGCCGCCGCAGGTGCAGTACGCCCTCCACGATCCACAGCCGCGTCAATGC
>Ga0129299_1002314_pt1 | contig 12662 bp, 9 predicted proteins | sample ConPoolayeCmetaG_FD_94477 | JGI IMG/M metagenome (GOLD analysis project Ga0129299, IMG submission 94477) | Hot spring microbial mat communities from California, USA to study Microbial Dark Matter (Phase II) - Cone Pool mat layer C metaG ... | reverse complement strand
CGGGGACAGGGGAGGACGTTGGCTTCATGCCATTCCAGAATGTCCTCTTCTCTTTTCCGGAGCCCAAAAAGTAGAATGTCCCCTTTTCCCGGATGGTATCAGCTTCACGGGGACAGGGGAGGAGGTTAGCTTCGGGCCATTGCAGAATGTCCCCTTTTCATTGTTCGCCTGCGATCCGATCGCGCCGGATTCCACGCTCGCCGCCGACACGCCGCGGGTTGAAACCCGGCGATGGTTCATCCTTGCTGCGGTCCCGGGCGGCTCAGGCCAGCCGGCGATAGAGTTCCGCGCAGGCGGTGACCATGTCGCTGGCCTTGTGGCAGGCGCGGACGTGATCGAGCGCCGCGCAGGCCAGGCGTCTGGCCGCGGAGCGATCCTCCAGCAGTCCGCAGAGCCGCCGCGCCAGGCCGGACGGCTTCTGTTCGTCGAAGAGGCAGGCGGTGCGTCCGTCCTCGAGGTAGTCCTCGAGGGTGCGCTGCGGGGCCAGCACGACCAGGCCGGCGCCCATGGCCGTCAGGCTGTCCAGGCGGAAGCGTCCGCGGGTGGAGGGCAGAATGAAGAAGTCCGCCGCCGCCATGGCGGCGCGGACCGCGGAGGTCTCGATCACCGGGCCGGCGAAGGTCACTCTGGAGCGGAGTTCCAGCCGGTCGGCCAGGCGCCGCAGGGAGGACTCGGCCGGTCCGGTGCCCAGAAAGAAGGTCTGGAGGTCGTGGCCGGCCTCGGCCACCATCCGCAGAGCCTTGAGCAGCTGGTCCAGGCCGCCGTGCCTTTCGAGGGGGGCGGTCACGATGGCCGACGGAACGGCGTCCGGACGGGCCAGGCATGCGGGCTCCTGGGCGCAGGCGGTGCCCAGCGGGATGGTGCGGATGCGGTCTGTCATCGCCGGATAACTCTCGGCGAGGGCCGCGGCCAGCCGGCGGGTCGGCGTCACGGCTTCGACGCGGGCGGCGGCGGTGACGGCGCCGAGGGTCTGGATGTCCTGCGTGTCGGTCACCAGGCAGAGCAGGGCGGCGTTCCATCGGGCGGTCCAGTTCCAGCACAGCCGTGCCAGCCGCGCCGAGAGGCAATGGACGACCTTGGGGCGACGGCCGTCAAGCATCTCCTCGACCTCTTCGGCGGGGGGGCGGATCCAGTTCAGCCAGCGGCGACGGAGCCGGCCGACGCGGGCGGGTCCGAGGGTTTCGCCGGCCAGGTGGGCCGGTCCGCAGGAGAGCACCCGCATCTGCACGGCCTCGTCGATCATGCCGACGCACAGCTGCCGGGCGGTGGCGGCGAGGCGCAGGAAGGTGTCGTCGTCGATGATCAGCAGCACCTCGACGGGCCCGGCGGCGGAGGGGTCGGCGACGTTTTCGGGGAAGGCATCCATGCAGACCGCCTGTCGGTGCTCAGAGAAAGGCCTCGCGATAACCGGCGAGCATCCGCCGCACCTTGTCGCGCACCGCCGGCTCGTCCAGCTCCTCCAGCCGCTGCAGATCCAGCGGCGTGGCGAAGTAGAAGTGCGTGCCGCCTTCGCGGTAATGCTCGACCGGCGGGTCGGACCAGTCCAGGCCGGCGGTCTCGAAGGCCAGGCCTACGAACTCGGTCATGGTGTCGCCGGAATCCTCGATCCGCTGCTCGAACTCCTCGCTGAGCCAGCGGTCGTCGGTCAGCAGGCCGACGCGGACCTGGGGCAGGAACGGACGGACGGCGTACTCGATCCACACGTGCTCGCGAACCGGGTAGCGGGTCGCGAGGGTGGAGCCGTCCTGGCGGTCGTGGCGCTGGGGAGCATCCCAGCCGTGCTCCCGGAGGACCGCCTCCTCGATGTGGGCGCGAAAGGCCTCGATCCGGGCTTTCTGGACGTCATCCAACGGCATGGCTTTCGTTCTCCGGGCGGCACTCGACCGGCCCCACGCGCCGGGCCGGGGGGGTGAACCGGGGGCCTTCCTGTCTGGGCGACCGCGCCCGCCCGGTCAGCCGGCTCAGGGCCCTGCGCCGCAGCCAGGTCAGCGGCCGGGCAATCCTGCGGTGCAGGATGATGGCCGGCCCGACGCGGTAGGAGGCGCAGAACTCCTCGGCCGACAGGGTGTCGGGCCGGTGGCGGCGCCGGTGCTTGAGCAGATGGTAGCGGTCGGCCTGCTGGAGGCGGGTCAGCAGGAGCCGTGCCAGGCAGTCTGGCATCAGCCGCCGCAGGGCCTGGGGACCCCGCAGCGGCCGGCAGTCGATGCCGCCGGGGGGATGGTGCCAGGAGATCTGGAAATCGATCAGCCAGGGCCGGCCGTGCTCGTCGACCAGGATGTTCTCGCGTTTTTCGAGGTCCACATAGGCCAGGTTGCGGCGGTGCAGCCCGTCGAGGATGTCCGCCAGACGGGGAAAGAAATCGTCGTCCACCTGCTCGCGGGGCTGGAGCGGGTGGCCTTCGACGAAGGCGTGGACCAGCCCGGTCGGGCCCCAGCGGCCCAGGCACCGGGGAATGCCCGCCAGCCCCTCGGCGGCTCGGTAGTTGGCCGATTCGCGGTCCGCCAGCCACCGGCCCAGCCACTTCATCGGCAGCCCGAACAGCCCCGCCAGCCGGCCCAGCTTGAGCACCACCAGCCCGGAGGGCCCCTGATACAGCCCGGTGGCGGCGAAAAAGTCGTGCTTGAAGGTGCGCAGGTGCCGGTAGAGGCCGTCGGGCAGGGCGATGTGTTCGGGCATCTCGGCCGGACCGAGGGCGCGCAGCCACGCGTGCCGCTGAGCCGGTGGAGAGGGCGCGGCCTCCGGCGGCCGCTCGGTCCGCACATGTCGCGTCTCGGGAGTCATCGGTCCCCGAACAGCGTCCGCTCGCGGAACTCGCTGGCCTGATCGACCAGATCCTTTCGGTCCACCGGCTTGCGTTCCTCGAGCGTGAAGCTCATCTCCTGCCGGTCGTGATAGGTGAACGGCGTGAGGATTTCGGCGAAAAAGTCGATCGGCGGCACCTGGTACCACGGCGGGTCGAGCCGCTGGTGGGTGTGGAGGGTTTCGTAGCCCTCCTTGCGGACGATCACGTCGTAGTCGCCGTACCACAGGAAATCGACGCTGACCGGCGAGGTGCCGATCAGCTGGTCGTTGAGGGTCACTTCCGCGCCCTGGGGGTCGGTGTGGATGGTGACGGTCCGCCGCACGCAGCCGCCGAGCATGGGGCTGCCGGCGGCGAGGGCGGCCAGGAGGCAGGGGACCAGGCGCAGTCGGTTCACGGGGTCACCTCGATGATCTCGGCCGAGGGGCCGCCGGTATCCAGGATCGCGACGGTGCAGCGGCCGGTGACCCAGCCGCAGCATTCGCCGGGGTTCAGCCTCAGCCGGCCGCCCTCGAGGCGGTTGACGATCTCGTGGGAGTGGCCGGTGACCACGATGTCGGCGCGGGCGAGATCTTCCGGCCGGCACCACTCCTCGGCGTGGTGCAGGAGCAGGCGCCGTCCGTCCACGTCGAGCCACAGCGGACCGTCCTGGATCCCCGGCAGAACGGCGCGGAGTCCTTTGCGCTCGCCGTCGTTGTTGCCGTAGACCACGTGCAGCGGTCCGGTCCAGGCCAGCAGACGCCGGGCGGCGAACGGAGCCACGAGGTCGCCGGAATGCAGGACGGCCTGTACGCCCCGGGCGCGGAACAGCTCCAGGGCGCGGTCTATCGCCGGCAGACGGTCGTGGGTATCGGAAAGCACGCCGAGAAGCATTGCCCGGACCGCGCACGCGGCGGGGGCATGCCGAGGCGGACCCGGCCGCGGCGCACCCGCCCTGAGTCTCGCGGCATTCTATATCCCCTGGCGGTCGGGGGCCAACAAAGGTCCGCTTGGTCGGGCGCCGGCGGGGCATTAGAATCAGGCCCGCAGACCGCCGGGCGGCCCGGGCCGCTTGGCCAAGGGACCTCTCGACGGATGACGCACCTTCCCACCCCGCCGGGTTTTTCGCCGATGGACCGCCTGCGGCGCGCGGCGCGGATCGGCGCCTGGGGCGCGCTGCTGGCCGCGGTGGCCTATGCGGCCATGCCGCTGTGGCTGCCGCGGGGCTGGATCGCCCGCCGCATGGCCGACGATCTCTCCGCCCAGCTGCGGCGGCAGGTCAGCATCGGGCGCCTGACCGTCAGCTGGAGCGGCGGGCTGGTGCTGGAGGACCTGGCGGTCCGCGACCGGCCCGGCGGTCCGAACGAGTACCTGGCCACCGTCAGCCGTGTGCGGTGCGCGTTCGAGCCGCTGCGCAGGCTGTTCACCGAGCGGGTGCCGCGCCTCGAGATCGGCAACGTTCACGTGTGGCTGGTGGCCGACCGCGACGGGCGGCTGAACATCGACGACCTGCGCGACCGGCGCGGTGGGCGCCTGCCGTCGCTGCGCTACCGCCTGGACGACGTGACCTGCCGGATTCGCACGCCCGAGGTCGAGCAGCGGTTCCGCATCGACAGCCTCGACTGCGTGCTGGACCCCGTGCAGGGCATGCTCCGGCTGTTCGCGGCCACCGGCGTGGTGCGGGAGCCGCCCGCCGGCGCCGGGCCCGGCACGCCGCGGCTCAGCGTGGACGCCCGGGTCAGGGTGCCGCGGCTCAAGCGCGGCGAGCATCTGCAGGGCGAGATCAGGATCGCGTGGCAGGATCTGGCTTTGACGGATCTGCCGGTTCCGCTGATCTCCCGGCTGCCGGTGGAGCAGCTGGCCGGGACGAGCACGGGCGACCTGGTGCTGACCACGCACCCGGATCTGACCATGGACTATGACCTGGACGTCGAGATGCGCGGCGTCCGCGTGGCGGCGCCGGCGCTGAACCGCACCGCCCAGGTCCCCGACGCCCGGCTGCGCGGAGAAGGCCGGTTCGACCCGAACGAGGACGCCCTGTCGGCCCGGACGCTGTCCTGGGAGAGCCCCGGGATCTCGGTGCGCGGCCGTTCGAGCGGGGCCTTGCCCTGCCTGCTGCTGGATGCGGATGCCGAGCCTTCGCTGACGCTGCGTCTGCAGGGCGAGGTGCGGGACTGGGCGGCGCTGCGGCGCGAGCTTCCGGCAGTCGATGCCTGGGCTCAGCAGGCCGGGCTGCAGGCCGAAGGCCCGATGGGATTCCAGCTCGATGCCTCGTTCGGACGCTCGACGGTCTGGTGCGAAGGCTCGCTGGACGGCCTGCGCTGCGCGCTGGCGGCTTCGCCCGGCGGCCGGCCTGCGCTGCGACTGGCGGCCGGGGCGGTCAAGCAGCTGCGGGCGGTGGTAGTGCTGGACCGTCGGGCCGGGCGGATGTCCGTTCGGCGCGTCGACCTGCGGCTGGCCGGCCTGCGGCTGGCCGGCAACGCGCAGTGGGCCGTGCCCGCTCCGGTCGGCCCCGACGAAGACGCCGGGCCGGGGCTTGGCGAGGTGGCCCGGACGCTGGCTCTGGAGGCGGCCTGGCGAGCCGAGTCGATGGGCGAAGCCCTGAACATGGCGCCGATCCTCCTGGGGCAGGTTCGCGGCCTGGAATGGTCGGGTCCCTGCGAGGGCGAGTTGAAGGTCGCCCCGGGAGAGGACGGCTCGCAGGTGTCGCTGGCCTGCAGCCTGCCGGCTGCCGGCCGGCTGCGGTGGCTGCCGCTGGTTGACAAGGCCGCCGGGGTGGACGCCCGGCTGGAGGTTGCCGGCCGGGTTGCGCACGCCCGGGAGGGCCAGGCGCAGGATCTGAGCTGCCGGCTGGCGGTCGGCGGGGGGACTCTGCGGCTCGAACCCGGCGGACGGGTTTGGTTCCAGACACCGGGTCCGGCACGAGATCCGGCGGGGTGGCTGCAGGACCTGGAACTCAAGTGGGATCTGGATTGGAGCATCGATCGCCCGGAGGAGCTCCTGCGGTGCTGCCCGGTCTGGACGCAGGCGGCGGTCGGACCGGAACGTGTGGTCCGCGGAGCGGCCCGGGCCCGCACCAGCGGCGCGTGGCGCGGCGGATCGACGTCCCGGCGGCTGGACTGGCAGGCGGCGCTGGAGGCCGGAAACCTGGACGTGCGGTGGGATGAATGGCTGGACAAGGCCGCCGGCGAGCCGCTGACGCTGGAGTGCACCGGGCGCATCGACCGCCGGGACGACGGCCGCGAGCAGATGGCGGAAGCCCGGGCCCAGGGGCGTTTCGGCCGGCTGGAGGCATCCGTCCTCTGGAGCACGTCTGGTCAGGCACGGTCGGACGCGGGGCAGGTCTCGCTGGAGGTCGCCCTGACGTCGGTGTCCGACGCCCTGCGGCTGAGTCCCGGGGCCGGCCGGCGGGTCGCGGTCTGGTCTCCGACCGGCGGGTTCACCGCACGCCTGGACGACGTCATCACGGACGGCGCGCACCAGGGCAGGCTGGTATTGGACGCCGGCGGGCTGGGCCTGCGGCACAAGGAGGCCGGGTGGGGCAAGGACCCCGGCGTGGCGTCGCATCTGGCGTTGCGCTGGAACCTGATGCCCGGCGGGGCAGGCGGTCCGACTGACTGGACGCTGCAGGTCCAGGGCGTCGAGGCGTTGCTGGCCGGCCTGGAGGTGCGCGGCGCCGGGCTTTTGGCCGAGATCCGCCGTGGCAGATCCGGGGAAGCCGGATGGATGCCGCTGGGGTTCCGGCCGCTGGAGGCGCGGGTGGCCCAGGCGGCGGCCCGGGGGCAGGTGCGTTGCGACCTGGAGACCGGCGACCTGTGGCCGTCCCTGAGGGCCCTGATGGAGTCCACCGAGGCGGCCGGCGAGGCCGACTGGTGCGTGGAGGCCCGGGCGTGCGAGGACGGGCTGGCCTTGAACGGCCGGGTGGATGCCGGCGCGGCGGGCTGGCGGGTGGAGACCGGCCACCGGCTGGTTCCGGTGGTGCGCAAACCGGTCGGTCTTCCGCTGACGGTGGACTGGGAGGCGACGTTGTCCGGCGCGTCGGAGCTTCACGGCCGGCGGGTCGCGCTTCGCCGGGTGGGGCTGGCGCTGGACGGCAACGAGTTGGACCTCGAGGGCGAGGTTGAGGTGCCTCTGGACCGGCCCGGGGAAGCCTGGCTTGCCGGCCCGTGTGCGGCCATGGTGCGGCTGCCGTCGCCGGCGGTGCTGGTGTCGGTTTTCGAGAACTCGCCGCTGCAGCCGCAGGAGGGGTGCCTGGAGGTTGAAGTCCGGGTGCTCGCCGAGTCCGGGAAGGCGGCCCTGCAAGGCCTGACGTGCCGGGCGGACGAGTTGCGTTTCCTGCTCGCCGGAGAGCCGGTCTGTCTGGACGCGATCTTGAGATCGGCCCGGGGCAGGCGGCCGTCGAGCAGCTGGCCTGCCGCCTGGGGAGTTCCTACGCGGCCTTCTCAGGCGATGTGCGGACGGACACGGGCATGCCGCGGGCGCGGGTGGGGGTCAATGCCGGTCGGATCGACGTCCCCGATCTGCTCCGGACCCGGGAGGCGATCGTCGCGGGCCTGGCCGGGACCTGGGGGGCCGCGGGGGCGACCGGAGACGGCGACGGGCTGCTGGGCGCGCTGCGCGGGCTGGCCGGGTCGAGCCTGACGCTGGAGAGCTTCGCCGGCCGGGTGCGGACGCCTCTGCCCGGTGGCGTGGAGGCCACGATCGACGCCCTGACCACGCGGGTGACCGCGGAGTACGGCCCGTTGAACCTGACGTTCGCCGGCCTGGTCGACGGCGGCGTCGTCACCGGCGAACTCCAGACCCACCTGGACGTGGACGACCCCATGTTCTATCTGACCTACGAAGCCCGGGACATCCAGCCGGGGGCTCTGGTGGACGCGTACCTGGCGGCGAGTTTCGTGGGCATGAAGGCCGCCGGACCGCTGACGTTGATCGACGAGACTTATCAGCGGCTCCGGCCGCCGCCGGGCGATCCGAACTACGAGAGCGGCCGGGGGGAGTTCATGATTTCCGGCGGGACGATCTCCGGCCGGGCGGCCCCCAAGTGGCTGACGCAGGTGTTTCCGGGGCTGGACCTGGCGAGCTTCGATTTCACCTTCATGCACGCCTGGTTCGACAAGCTGCCCAGCGGCCGGCAGACTCACCAGATGATCTTCCAGGGCCGCTACTACAACCTCTACATGATCGGCTTCAACGAGCCGGCCGCGGCGCCGGAGGCCGGACCGAAGGACCGGCAGATGCAGTACGAGGTGGGGCTGGATTTCCTGGCGGATTTCGACAGCCGCTACTGGGCCGAGAGCGGTCAGGGCCGGATTCCGCTGTTCACCAAGACGGCGCTGGTGCGCAGCGAGCTTGGCGTGCTGGAGAACGAGTCGGTGCGTTTCCTGCCCCCGCAGCGTATCCTGGAGACGCTGTTCGTGCGCAACAACCCGGTGGTAACGGCCTACCACGCGGTGCGCAAGCGGGTGCTGGGCGAGCGGTAGCTGGCGGGCTGAAAGAACCGGCCTGTCCGCCGGCGGCGACCGGCCGGCCGGACGTCCGTCGCCTGGGACATCTCCCGGGGACAGGAGGTGGATGGGTTTGCGGGCCGCGCTTGGCCGTCTCTTGCGGGTCAGCCGACCTCGCGTTTCTGGAACAGGGTCACGCCCACAAGCAGCCAGGCCAGGACGATCAGCCCGGCGTAGCTCAGGCCCAGGCCGACGTACCCCAGGGTGATGCGGTTATCCTGAGTGAGGGCGTCGGTGACCCACAGGAAGGCCAGGTTGGGCGTGATCCAGTAGGCCAGCCGGGCGAGGAAGCTGGTGTCGCGGTACTGGCCGAACCAGGCGTCGGAGACGAGCCCCACCAGCAGCAGGACCGTGCAGATGACCAGGGTGGCCACCTGGCCGGCGCGGGTGGAAGCGGCCACGGCGGCGGCGGTGAGGATCATGATCATCGCGAAGACCAGGACCGCCGCCCCGATGAGCTGGCCGTCGACGAAATCCTTGCCGAATGACTGGATCTTCCATTCCGGATCGATCAGCGCGACCATGATCAGGGCCAGGGTCATCAGGGGCACGGCCAGGGCCACCGCCAGCGAAGGGAACTGCATGTCGTACATGTAGTTGCAGAAGGCGGCGATCAGGATGGCGCCCATCAGGGCCGATCCGCCGAAGATGATCACGGGCATGTCGAAGTGCTGGCTGGCCCGCTCCAGGACCTTGTGGCGCATGGTCAGGAGGAAGACGATGCCGGTCAGGTAGAACGCCACGGCCAGGGCTCCGGCCAGTCCGGCGAACTTGCCGGCCAGGAAGACCGGCCGGCTGACCGGTTTGCTGATGACGGTCAGGACGGTCTTGTTTTCGATTTCCCGGGAGAGGACCCCGGCGGCGCTGAAGGCCGCCAGGAACAATCCGGTCAGCAGGAGCGTAGAAAGCCCCAGGTCCTTGAGGAGCTTGTTGTCGTCGTCGAGGGTGTAGCCGGCGATGCCGACGTTGAGGACCAGCAGCCCGGTGGTGACCAGCAGAAGAACGCCGAAGATCGGCTGCCGGATGGTTTCGGTGAAACAGTTGGCGGCGATACCCCAGAACTTTGCGAACATGGGATTTCCTGTGACCTTGCGGCCCGGTCGGCGCGGGGCCGGGCCGTCCCCGGCGGGCTCCGGCCCGCGGTCCGGCCTGCCCCCTGGGCGGCCGGCGGGGCCGCTTGGCAGCCATGGGGCGTTATTGTAAAGTACGCTGCCTGCCCGTCCAGGGATCGCCTGAGGGGGCGGGCAGGCAGAGCCTGCGGTTTCGACTCCGGCCGGAGCTCCAGCCTCTCCGGTCATGACTAACTGGATGAACGGACGGCATGATCACTCAAAGGCCTGATCGCAGAGCCCGCACGGTCGCCCTTGTCGGGCTTGGGATGGAGGTTTTGCTGGCCGCCTTTCTGACGGTCATGGCCGTCTGGAGCGCCTCGGAGGCCATCCGGGGGCTGGCGGTCATGGCGGCCGTGGGGGTGGAGATCTGGCTGTTTCTGGTGCTGATCTACCAGCAGCGGGTGCTGGTCCAGGAGGAGGCCATCGAGACCGAGGAGCTCCGGCGGGAGCAGGCCTCGGGGCTGGGGGGCGAGGCCCTTTTCGACGTCGAGGGGGAGGCTCTGCTCCTGGCCCGCCGTCGCCTGCAGGCCATGTACCGCTGGCTCCTGCCGGCGTTCACCCTGGCGATCATCGGTTCGCTGGCGGCCGGGGGCCTGCTGCGCTGGTCGTGGCCGATCGGCCGGCCGCTGAACGCCCCGGAGTGGCGGCCGATCCAGAACGCCACGGTGGTGATCTGGTTCATGGGCGGGGCGGCCTTCCTGACCTTCCTGCTGTCGCGTTACCTGACGGGCATGGCCCGGCAGGCGGAATGGCGGATGCTGCGGAGCGGGGCCTCCTGGCTGATGGGGCTGACGCTCGGGGCCGCGGCGGTCTGCGGCACGCTGGCGCCGCTGCACTACGGGCAGGCGGTGGTTCCCGAGCGGGTGCTGGCCTATGTGGTGCGGATTCTGCTGCTGGTGCTGGCGGCCGAGACGCTGTTCAACTTCGTGCTGGACTTCTACCGCCCCCGGACGCCGGGGGAGGAGCCGCGACCGGCGTTCGACAGCCGGCTGCTGGGCCTGTTCACCGAGCCCGGGGGGATCGCCCGTTCGATCGCCGAGGCGATCAACTACCAGTTCGGGTTCGAGGTGTCGTCCACCTGGTTTTATCAGCTGATCCAGCGGAGTCTGGTCCCGCTGATCGGTTTCGCGGTGCTGACGCTGTTCGCGGCCAGTTCGCTGGTGTTCATCGAGGCGGACGAGGAGGGGGTGCTGGAGCGGTTCGGGCGCAAGATCGCCTGGCCGGGCAGTCCGGACGGCACGCTCAAGCCGGGCCTGCACCTGAAGTATCCCTGGCCGATCGATGCGGTCTACAAGGTGGCGACGCAGCGGCTTCACGAGCTGAAGATCGGCGATCAGGCACCGCCGGGCACCGATCAGGCCAGGCAGGAGCTGATTCTCTGGACCAACAAGCACGAGTTCGATCCGCACCTGCTGGTGCTGGTGGCGACGCCCAAGCTCGCCGAGTACCTGGGCGGGGGGGCGGCGACCCGGCCGCAGGCCGGAGAGATGCCGGCGGTTCCCGAGGGCACCGGCGGGGTCAAGACCGGGGAGGCGGTGCCGGTGAGCCTGCTGCGGGTTTCGGTGGTCATCCAGTACCGGATCCTGGACGCCTGGGACTGGCTGACCACGCTGGAGAATCCCGAGGGCATGCTGGATGCCCTGGCCCGGCGGGAGATCATGCGTTATTGCGCCAGCATCGACGTACCGCGGCTGCTGGGCGGCGAGCGGGAGCGGCTGGAGCGTGAACTGTGGGGCACGATCCAGCGCTCGGCCGACGCCAGGAAGCTGGGCGTGGAGATCGTGTTCCTGGGTTTTCAGGGCGTGCATCCGCCGATGGAGACCGCCGAGAGCTTCCAGGACGTGATCGGATCGCTGCAGAAGCGGACCGCGGCGATCCGCTCCGCCCAGGCCAAGTACAGCAAGCGGCTGACGGAGGTGGCCGGCGAAGTCGGCCGGGCCGAGGCCCTGGCCGAGGCCATCCGCCGGCTCAACGATCTGGAGAAGCTGCCGCCGGACCAGGTGGACGCCGAGGCGGTGCGGCAGGCCGAGGCCCGGGTGACGGACCTGACGCTGGGCGACGCCGCCGCGGGCCTGCTGCCGGTGGGCGGCCGGGCGGCGGGGGTGTTGAGCGAGGCCCGCACCCGGCGCTGGCGGCTGGAGAATCAGGCCCACGGCGAGGCGGTGCTGTTCGCCGAGGAGATCGCCGGCAAGAACGCCCAGCCGCGGGTGTATGGCGTGCGGAAGTACCTTCAGGCCCTGGAGCAGTCGATCGCCGGCATCCGCAAGTACGTGATCGCCGCCGGCGGGAACACGGTCGTGCACACATACCAGCTGAACCTGCAGGATCCCTCGACCAGCGACCTGCGGTTCAGTCAGCGGTCGCAGTGAGTCCGGCGGCGGCGCCGCGGGCGGCGCGGCATTGAGCCGGGAGACATTCCGGGCCCGCGACGGGGGTACCGCGTCGGAGGCGGTCCTCCGGCCCGGCGGGCGGCAGGGGCGGCGGACCGCGGCATGCGGCCGCCGCCGGGAGACGACGAGCCCATGAACCGCAGTATTCCCTCACTGGTCGCGGGGGCGGCGCTGGGACTGATCCTGGTGGCCTACATGGTCACCTACCAGCTGCGCTTCACCGAGGTGGCGGTGGTCCGGACCTTCGGCCGGGCCACGAAGGACGACGTCCGCAAGGAGCCGGGGCTGTACTTCAAGTGGCCCTGGCCGATCCAGCGGGTCAGCTTCTACGACAACCGGATCCAGCTGACGGTGACCACCGGCGAGGAGGCCCCGACGCGGGACAACAAGAATGTCATCGTGACCACCGCGGTGGGCTGGCGGGTGGACGACCCCTACACGTTCAGCATCCGGTGCGCGGACATGGCCGATGCCGCGAGCAAGCTTCAGACCCGGGTGCGCAACGACCAGAAGACCGTGCTGTCGCGGTACGACTTCGCCAACCTGGTATCCACGGACGAGACCGAGCTGCGCTACGACCGGCTCGAGCAGGAGATTCTCGAGGCGGTGGCTCCGGCGGCGCGGGAGCTTTACGGCATCCGGGTGGAGTCCGTGGGCATCGAGAAGCTCGCTCTGCCGCAGCGGATCACCGAGACGGTCTTCGAGGCGATGAAGAAGGAGCGGCAGGCGGTGGCTGACCAGTACATCAGCGAGGGCGAGTCCACCGCCAAGCAGATCGAGGACACCGCCGAGAGCATTGCCGGGACGATTCTGGCCTTCGCGGACCGCAAGGCGGCCGAGATCGTGGCCGAGGGCGAGCGGCGGGCCGCCCAGT
>Ga0129299_1002313_pt1 | contig 12662 bp, 9 predicted proteins | sample ConPoolayeCmetaG_FD_94477 | JGI IMG/M metagenome (GOLD analysis project Ga0129299, IMG submission 94477) | Hot spring microbial mat communities from California, USA to study Microbial Dark Matter (Phase II) - Cone Pool mat layer C metaG ... | reverse complement strand
GAGTTGTATTCATCGCTTTGCCTCCTTCCTGTGTGCTTGAGGCAAAGTTTACACCAAATGGCTCGATCGTTAAAGTACAAGCATATTGGAACATCTGTTCTATGTCGAAAGCAGGCTAAGATTGTGCCGACGCATAGGGATGCGTCGGCCACCCCCGCTGTGGACGGTCTCCGACCGATCCTTTTACAATTTGACAAAAGTATCGAATTCCGGTATGCTCTTGCTTTAATCCCATTTAAGGTGAGTGAATTGCTTTCAGCGGAGGAGATGAGTTGAAGCTGCGCCGGCATGATGTTCACATAGCCCCCTTGATGATCCTTGTCCTGCTGATCCTGCCTGGAAACGGTTGTGTAGCCAAACCTTCGCCAACCCCCACGCCGACCAAAACCCCAACACCCGTTCCCTCGTCAACCCCAACGTGGACGCCAACCGCCACATGGACGGCGACATACACTCCACTGCCGCCCACCCCAACCCCTACAGCAACCGAGGTGCGTGTGGCCGCTGTTACGCCCACACCCACGTCAACCTCGACCAACACGCCCGAACCAACGGCTACGGCAACGCTCACCCCGACGGCCGAGGTGGTGGCCCAGTCGTCGCCGATCAAAATAGCTGTCGCTCCTACGGCGACGCCCAAACCTGCTCCACCGGTTGGAATCCCCACGCCGTTGCCGATGGGAGGCGACATCAACCCGCTCACCGGCCTGCAGGTCAACCCGGCCAACCTGAACCGGCGACCGCTGGGCATTCGCATTCCCAACTTTCCTGTAGATGCGCGGCCGCAATCGGGCCTCAGCCTGGCCGATGTGGTGATCGAGCACGAGACCGAGGCTTTTTTGCCTCGCCTGATGGCCATTTTTTGGGGCAACGACGCCGCCCTGGTCGGGCCGATCCGCAGCCTTCGCCTGCCGGATGCCGAATGGATGCCCATTTTCAAAGCCATTCTCGTCGCTTCGGGAGGACACCCAGGGGTTAAAATTCGGATCACGCAAGGCAAGCCGTGGGCAGCCGGCTATCAGCGCATCATTTGTCCGGAAGACCCGTTCAGCGATGGCGGCGCCGAGTATCGAATGCCGGAGAAAAAGAGCCGTTACGAGTTGACCATGTACAGCGACACAGCTCGTCTGTGGAGCGTCGCCTCGGCACGGGGGATCAATCAACGGCCCGATTTTCACAACATGTTCGTTTTCAGCAACACGCCGCCGGACGGCGGACGTGAGGCCACGCACCTGAAAATTGTCTATAAACCAACGTATGCCATCGCCGAATATCGTTATGATGCGGCGAGTCAAACGTATAAACGATTCGATTTGGGCGTTCCAACCGTCGATGAACTGACCGGCCAACAAATCGCACCGAGCAACGTGATCATCCTGTTTGCCAAACACTATAACAGCGACATTTTGACCGATACGCACGATCCCAACAACCCCTATTATGCTGTGACCATTGAAGTGTGGGGAGAAGGCGCGGCCAAACTGATGCGCGATGGCCGGGTGTACGACGTTCGCTGGGTGCGCCAAAATGCCCAGCGCGAAGATGACCGCTTGATTTTTGTGGACGATCAGGGCAACCAGGTGCCCTTTCATCCCGGCCAGACCTGGATTCAGGTGGTGCGCCTGGATGCGAATGTGACGATTGATTGAGCGGACAGCCGGGATGCAACGGCGCATCCCCATTCAAAAACAAGGAGGTTTTTGCAATGTCAGAATTTGATGGACAATACACAACCGACTGGCAGAATGCACTGGCCAAACGCACCCAATACAGCAGCGGCTCGATCATCCGCGAATTGCTCAAAATCACCCAACAGCCCGATGTCATTTCCTTTGCCGGCGGCCTGCCGGCCCCCGAGTTGTTTCCGGTGCGCGAATTTCGTGAAGCGTGCGAATTCATCTTGCAAGAAATGCCAGAGCGCGCCCTTCAGTATGGCGTGACTCAGGGTGAACTGCCGCTGCGCGAATATCTGGCCGAAACCGTGCGCAAATACGGCGTTCCGGCAACCACCGAAAACACCCTGATCACCAACGGCTCGCAACAGGCCCTTGACCTGATCGGACGCACCTTTATCGACGAAGGCGACATCGTCGTCACCGAGTCGCCCACCTACCTGGGCGCGATCCAGGCGTGGCGACCGTACAATCCTACCTTTTTAACCGTTCCCATCGACCAGCATGGCATGCAGGTTGACCTGCTTGAAGAAACCATCCGCGGCAAAAAGGTCAAATTCATTTACATCTTGCCCAACTTTCACAACCCGGCCGGCACAACCCTGCCGCTGGAACGCCGCCAAAAACTGGTCGAGATCGCGGCCCGGCATGGCGCGTTTATTGTCGAGGACGATCCGTATGGCGAGCTGCGTTTTGAGGGGCAAGACATTGTACCGATCGTCTCGTTGCACAAAGAGAACGTCCTTTACCTTTCCACTTTTTCCAAAACCCTGGCTCCAGGCATCCGCCTGGGGTGGGTCATCGCGCCGGAAGCGGTGACCAACAAACTGGTGTTGACCAAACAGGGCACCGATCTGCACACCAGCACCTTTGTCCAGTACGTGGCCAACGACATTTGTCAGCGTGGCATCTTGAAACGACATGTCCAAAAGATCCGCCGTGCCTACCGCGAGCGGCGCGATGCGATGCTGGCGGCCCTGGAACGCGAGTTTCCGTCCGAAGCCATGTGGACACGTCCCGAAGGGGGACTTTTCTTGTGGGTTTGGCTTCCTGAACAGATCGATGTCGAACCGTTGTTCCGAAAAGCGTTAGAGGAAAAAGTGGCTTTCGTGCCCGGCTATGCGTTTTATCCCAACGGAGGCGGACGCAACACGATGCGTTTGAATTTTTCGTGTATGGGGCCCGACAAGATCGCCGAGGGCATCCGGAGACTGGGGCGCGCGATCAAGCGCGAATTGAGCCAACCTTGACCTGTCGAGGAGCATGATGGCACACAAGATCGATCGGCGGCGTTTTCTGGTCAGTTCTTCTCTTGCGGCGGGCGGTGCGTTGGTGCAGGCATGTACGTCCAAGACACCCCCTATGTGGACGCCCACCGTCCCTGTCGAGCCAACGGTGACCCCATCGGCGCCCGACACACCCCCTCCCAGGCCCACGCATCCCGATCTGGTGCTGACTTTTTTGCATACCAACGACACGCATGGACATCTGGCTCCCTTTCGCATCCTCGATTTTCCTGCGCCGGTGGGTGGCATAGCCCGCCGCGCATCTATGGTGCGTGAAATCCGCCGTCAGGCCGCGCATGTCCTTTTGGTCGACGCCGGCGATGTTCACCAGGGCTGTCTGATGGCCGATGCTTTCCAGGGCCAGCCGGACATCGAACTGATGAACGAACTCGGCTATGTGGCGATGGGGCTGGGAAACCATGACTTGGATTACGGCCGCCAGGTTCTGCAGCAACGCCGTGAAGCGGCATTTTTTCCCATCTTGAATGCCAATGTCTACTGCGCCGAAGAAAATGTGCCCTTGCTCGAACCGTATGCCATCATCAACGAAGGTGGCGTTAGAATTGCCATGACCAGTTTTGCCGGGCCGGATTGGCCGCACATCATCCCGGCCGACTTGCAGGCCGGCTTGCGCTTTGCCGACCCAATCGAAACCGCCCGTGCCCTCATCCCTCAGCTCAAAGCTCAAGCCGATCTGGTGGTGGTGCTCGGCCATCAATACCTCAAGGACGATTACGCCCTGGCCGGCGCCGTGCCCGGCATTGACATCATCATCGGCGCTCACGAGCACGCCAAATTGACCGAGGCCGTTCAGGTGGGCGGCACCTTGATCGTCGAAAATTACCAATGGGGCGCCTATCTGGGCCGTCTGGATGTGGCCGTCAGCGGCGGACGGATCACCAGCTATGCTTACGGGCTGATCCCGTTGACCGTCGACGTTCCGGCCGATCCTGACCTCGCCGCACGGGTGGGTGTGTTAGAGGCCGAAATGCGCCGGATGTACCCGGAGCGCTTTGAGCAAATCGGCGAAGCGGCGATAGACATTGCCGACCGCGACATCCGCTTCCGTGAGGCTCCGCTGGGCAATTTGGTTTGCGATGTGGTGCGTGCACAGGCCGGCACAGAAGCTTGTGTGCTGCCCGCGCTGACCGTGCTCAATTCGCTGTTTGCCGGCCCGCTTACCGTGCAAGATGTCTGTGACGCCTTGCCGTACCCCAATCAAATTTTGCGCGTTCAATTGCGCGGTGAGCAGCTTCAGCAACTGTTCGATATTGCGGCTGCCGGCACCGGCACCGGCAATTTCGTGCAGGTGAGCGGAATTCGCCTGCACATCCTGGGCGGTGTGGCCACCCAAATTGCCGTTGACGGCCAGCCCCTCGACCGTGAGCGTGTTTACACCGTCGCCACGACCGATTATCATACATATCGTGCTATAGATTACCGTGATTTATTCTCGAATGCCTTGAATATCGAACCGGTTGGTGTCACCGTCAAAGATGCTCTGATTGCCTATATCCGTGCCCACAGCCCCATCGCAGCCTATGTCGACGGACGAATCATCACCGAGGGGGAAAGCCGCACTCAACGCGGTCGTGCAACAGCATCCAAACGGCAACCCGCAGCCGCTCAGGTCGTTTTGGCGTGAAAGACGTTATTGTTGATTTGCCAGAACGTTCATTTTGAGGTACAATAGAGTACCGAGGACAAGATGGCAACCGCAATCGCTTTTTCTTTTACCTTGCGACGACGAACCCAACAGGGCTGAGGACCTGTCTGGGTGATGACGCTTTGTCCCAGGATTACTATAACGGTTCGACAGCCCTCCATCTTTTGGAGGGCTGTTTTTTATGATCACCGGGCTTGGAGGGAGCTGTCTCGGCAGTGGGGTGAAGGCCTGAGCCAGACCGCCGGAAGCCTCCACTTCCGACAATGCCGGTACGGTTGTCTCACCGGCCAGACCTTGTGGCCGCGTAACCTTACGAGTTCGAAATGACAAAAAATTTGAACCCTCTTGTATTTGTTCGACGACGAACCAGCCAACCTTCTGCCCCCTAGTCTGGAGGCGTTCTGCGCTGCTTGGTCGATGATGTTCAAACAGCCGGCTTGCCAACAGGTAAGTCGGCTTTTTTTGTAAGGAGGAAGCGATGTCTAAAACGTATCGGTTTGATGTAGTGATCCAACAAACGTGCGACGGCCAGTACCTGGCTGCGATCCCGGTGCTGCCGGCGTGTATCAGCATCGGCAAAACGGTCGAAGAAGCCCGGCACAAGGTGGTTGAGGCAGCACGTTGTTACTGCTGGAATATGCTTGAAAATGGGGCTGCCATCCCCCAGGTGGTGGGGCAGCCGTTGGTCAATCAGGTCTCAATACAACTTTAGGAGCATACAACGATGAATGACGTTAAAAAAATCGTCCTGGCCTATTCCGGTGGCCTGGACACCTCGGTCATCGCCCATTGGCTCAAACAGCATTACGATGCCGAGATCATCACCTTTACCGCCGACCTGGGTCAGGAAGAAGAGCTTGACGGCCTGGAGGCCAAGGCTAAGGCCAGTGGGGCATCCAAATCTTATGTCGAGGATATTCGTGAGGAATTTTTGCAAGGCTACGCCTTTCCGACCATGATTACCGGGGCGATCTATGAACGGCAATATCTGCTAGGCACCTCCTTTGCCCGTCCGATCACGGCCAAACGGCTGGTCGAGATCGCCGAACTGGAAGGCGCCGATGCGATTGCGCACGGTTGCACCGGCAAGGGGAACGATCAGGTGCGCTTTGAGTTGACCGTCAAGGCGCTCAATCCGCGTCTCAAGGTGATTGCCCCCTGGCGGCTGTGGGAGATTCGCTCGCGTGAGGACGCGCTCGACTATGCGGCGCGCTATGGCATTCCGGTTACCTCTACCCGCAAGTCCATTTATAGCCGCGACCGGAACATCTGGCATATGAGCCACGAAGGCGGCCCACTGGAAGACCCCAGTCAGCCTCCGCCGGAAGATGTGTATGTGATCACCACCGCCCCTGAAAAGGCCCCCGACGAACCGGCCTATTTGACCCTTGACTTTGAACAAGGCTTTCCGGTGGCCCTGGACGGCGTGCGCATGAGCGCCACCGAGCTGATGATCCGGCTGAACCGGTTGGGCGGCGCACATGGCGTCGGGCGACTCGACCTGGTTGAGAATCGCCTGGTGGGAATGAAATCGCGCGGTGTGTACGAAACCCCCGGCGGCACGATCTTGTACACGGCCCATCAGGCCCTGGAAACCCTTTGTCTCGACCGCGATACGATGCATTACAAGCACCTGGTCGCCGATCGCTTTGCCGAGCTGGTTTACTTTGGGCAATGGTTTACCCCGCTGCGGGAGGCGATTTGGGCCTTTGTACAAAAGACACAAGAACCGGTCACCGGCACGGTCAAGATCAAGCTCTACAAAGGGCAATGTACGCACGTGGGCATTTCGTCGCCCAACTCGCTCTACCGCGAAGAATTTGCCACCTTTGGCCGCGATGCGGTCTATCGTCACAGCGATGCCGAAGGATTCATCAACCTTTTCGGCCTGCCGCTGACCGTGCGCGCACTGGTCAATATGGAGAAAAATGCGCCCAAACCCTGAGGGTTTCCAAACCCTAAAGGTCTCCAAGACCTTTAGGGTTTATTCAGATTGGGAGTTGTTGGATGAGCAAACTGTGGGGTGGACGGTTTAGCGTCGAAACCGACGCGCTGATGGAGCGATTTAACGCCTCGCTCGAGATCGATCGGCGTATGTATGCTGCCGACATCCGTGGCAGCCAGGCGTATGCGCGCGCGTTGGTCGGCGCGGGGGTGCTGACCGAGGCCGAAGGCGCACAAATCGTCGACGGCCTGGGCCGTGTGCTGGCCGAATTGGAGGCCGGCGTTTTTGCGTTTGCCCCGGCCGACGAGGATATTCACACCGCCGTCGAGCGGCGGCTGGGCGAATTGATCGGCCCGACGGCAGGCAAACTGCACACCGGACGCAGCCGCAACGATCAGGTGGCAACCGATTTGCGCCTCTACCTGTTGGAGCAGATCGGCGGGCTGCACGAACAACTCAAAGAGGTGCAGCGGGCGTTGGTCGAGCAGGCCGAGGCGCACATCGATCTGCTGATGCCCGGCTATACGCATTTTCAGCCGGCCCAGCCGGTGCTGTTCAGCCACTGGTTGATGTCTTTTTTCTGGATGTTTGAACGCGATCGTGAACGGCTAAATGATCTGACCCGGCGGGTGGCCGTGTTGCCGTTGGGGGCATCTGCGCTGGCCGGAAACGCCTTTGCGATCGACTGCACGGCGTTGGCCCAAGAATTGGGCTTTGCCGAAATCGCCCCCAACAGCCTCGATGCGGTCAGCGACCGCGATTTTGTCGCCGAGTTTCTCTTTTGGGCCGCGTTGCTACAAATTCACCTCAGCCGTTTGGCCGAGGACCTGATCTTGTGGGCCAACCCGGCGCTCGGTTTTGTCACCATCGACGAGCGCTATTCAACCGGGTCGAGCATTATGCCGCAAAAGCGCAACCCCGACGCGCTGGAGTTGCTGCGGGGCAAAACCGGGCGGCTCAACGGGGATCTGATCGCCGTGCTGACCGTGCTCAAAGGGCTGCCCTTGAGCTATGACAAAGACCTGCAAGAAGATAAACCCCCGCTGTGGGATGCCCTGGATACGCTCTCAATGGCTTTGCCGGTGGCAGCAGGGGTCATCTCGACGCTGCACGTCCACCCCGAACGGATGGCGGCGGCCCTCGACGAGGGACTGTTGGCCACCGAACTGGCCGATTATCTGGTTGAGAAAGGGGTGCCCTTTCGCGAAAGCCATAGTTTGGTCGGGCGGGCGGTGCGGGCCGCCGAAGCGTCTGGTTTGACCTTGAAAACGTTACCCCTGGAAACCTATCAGGCCATTGACGGGCGCTTTGCCGCCGATCTGTACGCGGCCCTCGACTTTCGCCGTGCCGTCGAACGGCGCGCGGTGCCCTGCGGCACGGCGACCGCGGCAGTGCGGGCACAGATTGCCCGCGCCAGGGCCCAGATCGATCAGACCCTAAAGGTTTAAGAAACCTTTAGGGTCTTGCTCTGCCCCGTCGGAACGCCTCAATATTCAGCTCTTTGTAGCGCGACGGCACCCGCTCGGTGATGACCGTTTCCCAAAGCGCCGCATCCACCTCTAACCACTGCGACAGCGCCCCCAAAATGACCACATTGTTGACCCGCGCATTGCCCAACGCTTCAGCAATGGCGATCCCGTCGATCAGGTGCACCTCTGGCGTGACCTGCCTGAGGGTGGCAACGATTTCTTCTCGGCTCGGATAAACGGCGTCACCGGCAGTGACGCTCATCGGCACAATGGCATAGTCGTTGACCAGCACCCGTGCGCCGGGGCGCAGCATGCTCAGATAGCGTAGCGCTTCCAGCCGCTCAAAAGCAACCAGGATGTCTACCTCACCCGCGCCAATGAGCGGCGAAAAGACGGTTTGTCCCCAACGCACATGGCTGCTGACCGATCCGCCGCGCTGGGCCATGCCATGCACCTCGGATTTTTTGACCTCATAGCCTGCGCGCAGGCCCACTTCGGCGAGCACGTTGCTGGCCAGCAGCGTGCCTTGCCCGCCAACACCCACCAGCAGAAAATTGGTCGTCTTCATTGCGCCTTTTCCTCCCTCTCGGCCAACACCTGCGCCCGGAACAAAATAGCGCCGGTCGGGCAAACCTGTGCGCACAATTCACAGCCGGTGCAGAGCAGCGGATCGATGTCTGATTTGGGCTTGCCGGTCTTTTCATAGATTTCGGTTGTGCTTTTGCGCAACGCCGGACAGCCGGTGCGGATGCACGTGTAGCAGGCGACGCATTTGTTTGTATCGACACGCAGCGGAAGGTAATTTTTACGTGCTTGAGGTAACAAAGCGCATTCGCGGCGGGTGACGATCACCGACGGTTCGTCGCGTTCTAACGCCGCCTTGAACGCCGCCTCGACCTCGGCATAGCGGTAGGAATCGACGGTGGTGACGTGCTTGATGCCCATCGTGCGCACCAGCGGCTCAAATTCGATCTGTGGGACATCCTCTCCTTGTAGGGTCTTGCCGGTGCCGGGGTTGTGCTGATGCCCGGTCATGGCGGTGACGCGGTTGTCCATAATGTTGACGATGACGTTGCTCTTGTTATAAGCCACGTTGAGCAGGGCCGGCATACCGGTATGGAAAAAGGTGCTGTCACCGATCACGGCGACATGTCGTTCTGCGTCACCGGTTGACCCGGTGGAGGCCGGCGGGGAGGCCGGCGGGGAGGCCGGCGGGGCAATCGGCGGTTGCACCGAGGCCCCGTGCGCCACGCCGATGCCGGCGCCCATACAACCGCATGTGTGCAGCGCGTTCAGCGGTGGCAGCATGCCCAGGGTGTAACAGCCGATGTCGCCGTTAACCGGCAATTTGAGCTTGCGCAGGGCCACAAAAACCGGTCGGTGCGGACAACCGGGGCAAAGGATCGGCGGGCGGGGCGGCAGCGGCGGCGTTTTAATTTCGCCGTTGGCCGAATTGGTCAAATCCGGCGTCGAAATCAGGCCGGCCTTGATCGCGCTTGCCCGCACCACGTGGGGCGAAAATTCGCCGCACAGCGGAAAGATGCTTTTGCCCTCACAGGCAATGCCCATCAATTTGATTTCTTCTTCCAGACATGGGTCGAGTTCTTCGATCACGATCAGTCGCTCGACGCGGGCGGCAAAATCGTGGATCAACCGGCGCGGCAAGGGAAAGGTGAGGCCTAATTTGAGGAAAGAAGCGTTCGGAAAAACCTCTTTGGCATACTGGTAGGCCACCCCGCATGCGACAATGCCCAGCCTGGGGTCATTGAATTCTGCCCGGTTCAGCGGGCACGTTTCGGCCCATTCGGCGATGCGTTGGGTGCGCTCTTCGACCAGCGGATGTCGCCGCGCGGCATTGGCCGGCACCATCACATATTTGGTCGGATTGCGCGGGTATTTCCACCCTGCGCCCTTGTCGATTTGCTTCCGCTCTTCCCGAACCTGAACCGCGGTGCTTGAATGAGACACCCGCGTGGTCAGCCGCAGCAGTACCGGCGTGTCAAACTGCTCGCTCAATTCCAGCCCGGCGGCGACCATATCGTGGGCCTCCTGGCTGTCGGCCGGGTCGAGGCAGGGCACGCGGGCAAAGCGGGCATAGCGACGGGTGTCTTGCTCATTTTGCGATGAATGCAGCGCAGGATCGTCGGCGACGACGATCAGCAGGCCAGCTTCGGCGCCGGTAAAGGAGACATAGAAAAAAGAATCGGCGGCCACGTTAAGCCCGACATGCTTCATGGTGGCCATAGCTCGCCGTCCGGCGTAAGCCGCGCCGATGGCCACATCAACGGCCACCTTTTCGTTGACCGACCACTCGGCATAAACGTTGGGAAAAGGGGCAAATGTTTCGAGGATTTCTGTAGAAGGCGTGCCCGGGTATCCAGCAGCGACCTGCACGCCGGCCGCCCAGGCGCCATAGGCAACCGCTTCGTTGCCGGACAATAGACGTTTCATCGTTGAAAACCTCCTGATATTTTATTTTGGGGTTTGTCCAAAGGGTGGGGAATGCCTGCATTCCCCATTTGCGCTATGTGCCAGATGTTTCACCCTCATTTGAGGGCGAGGTTTTTCGGGCAAAATCGGGAATCGGCATTTGCATGGTTTGGCCGGTTGATGCCGATGGCCGGGGCAAAATAAAGGAAAAGGTGCTCCCCTGACCCAATTCGCTCTCAACCCAGATGACTCCGCCTTGCAGCTCGATCAGGTGTTTGGAGATGGCCAGGCCCATTCCTGCGCCGCCATAGTCGCGGGTAAACGAGTTGTCGAGCTGCCTGAAATCCTCAAAGATCAATTCCTGATCTTCAGGGCGAATGCCGATGCCGCGGTCGATGACCTGCACGCAGACATAGCCGGGGTCGTCCCGGTGCAGCGCAACGCGGATTTCGATCGGCCGTTCGTCGGGGCTGAACTTGATCGCGTTGTCGATGAGATGTTCCAGCACTTGACGCAGTCGTTTGTCGTCGGCGATAACGTGTCGGCATTCGGCCGGCACCGGATGAACGGTGATCGTCTGCCGTTTGCGGTCGGCGTAGGTCTGATATTTGCGCACCGACGCCTCGATGGCTGCACCTACATTGACCAGCGTTGGGTAAAGCACCAGGTCGCCGGAGGCGATCTTGGAAAAGTCGAGCACATCGTTGAGCATGCGCAACAGCAGGTTGGCCCGTTCGATGGCCATTTTGAGGGTTTCCTTTTGTGCGGCGTTGATCGGCCCTAGTGATTCTTTGTAGATCATCTCGCACGCGCCGATCACCACCGTCATCGGGGTGCGCAGTTCGTGGCTCATGGTGGTGATGAATTCCTGTTTGAGCCGGTTGGCGCGCAGGCTGGCCTCGTACAACTCGGCCTGACGGATGCCGATGGCCGTTTGCAAAGCAATTTCAAAGAGAATGCGCTCTTCTCGTTCGCTGAATTCGTTGGGCCGGTCACTTTCGGCGCTGATCACCCCGACCATATCATCGCCGCACAGCATCGGCACGGCCAGCAAAGAGCGTGTATCGGCCGAGAGCGCGCCGGGTTGGGGCGATCGGCGTATATCGCCGATCAGAATGCTGTTCTGGCGGCGCGCAACCTGGCCGATGATGTTGTCGTCGGCGATCGGCAATGAGAGCACCGTTTGGGGCGATGCGACGCCACGGGCGATCGAAACGACCAACTTTTCGCGTGCGGCATCCGGTTCCCAGACGGCAAAGCGGGTGATGTCGAGGTCATTTTGCAACATATCGGCCAGTTGATTGAGCAATTGATCGCGTTGGATAAAGCGGCTCAAGGTGAGAGTGGCCTCACGGATCAATTCGCTGTCGGCCAGGCGCTGCTTTTGCTCTTCGATCAGCCGGGTATTTTCGATAGCCGCCGCTGCCTGCGGGGCAAACATCTGCAATGTTTCAACATCTTCCTGGTCAAAAGGCCGTCCACCGCGCTTGTTCAACGCCTCCAGCACGCCGATGATCCGTCCGCCGATTTCCATCGGCACGCCCATCAGCGTTTCGGTCACCTGATCAACCCGGCGATCGACCTGCTTGAACAGGCGGGGGTCGTTCTGGGCATTGCTGATCACCACCGGCTTGCCCGTTTCGAGCACCGTGCCGGCGATGCTCCCCTGGCGCGGAACAACAATGTCTTTGAGCATCTCGAACTGGGTACCGCTGGCCGAAGCAAAACGCAGTTCACCCGTCTTGCGGTCGATCAGCAGAATGGAACTTTTTTCGCAATCGGCCAGTTCGACGATGATGTTCATGATTTGATTGAGCAGCGTTTGCAGATCGAAAGCCTGTCGCAACGCGCGGGTGACCACGATCAGCTTTTCCAGGTTGGCAATTCTGCGCTGCAGTTCGACTTGGCTCACCTATCTCTCCTCCGCGGCGACCGGCCTTCGACCGAGTCACCGCGTGCACGGTTTGGAGACCGGCTCGAGCGGGGGGCACGGTCTGGAGACCGGCCCAAGCGGGCTGGGAGGCGGTTACTGCTTTTGTAAAGTCCAGTATAACATAGAACGGAGCGAGAGGCAATAGCGCAACATGACGTTCGAGTTACACGCGCAACCGGCTTTGCAAAACATGGACATACACCGCCATCCGCTGTTGGCGCAGGGGGCGTTTGTGTCCCACCAGCCACTTGATGGCCTCG
>Ga0129299_1002310_pt1 | contig 12672 bp, 12 predicted proteins | sample ConPoolayeCmetaG_FD_94477 | JGI IMG/M metagenome (GOLD analysis project Ga0129299, IMG submission 94477) | Hot spring microbial mat communities from California, USA to study Microbial Dark Matter (Phase II) - Cone Pool mat layer C metaG ... | reverse complement strand
TTGATAAAATAATTATTACACTTTCCTTCATTTTATGCTTTTCAACCTTTGTCTTTTATTTCTGTCTTCACTGAAACACTTTTATCGGCTTCTTATAAAAGGTAATAAGCCATTTTCATTTATCCATTTGTAAGGTTAAAATGGTTAACAAAATAAAAATAAGTAAAATCATTTCTCATCATTTATTTATTATTAAAGAAAAGTTCTTGTAATAAACCGCATTTTTCAAGAATCATTCTCAAATTTTCCACACAACCTTGAGGGCAATCTCTTGATTTATGTTTTGTCTTCGCCTATACTTTTCTTATAATTCTGTTTATTCTTTATTTTATTCAGCTTCTTTTAAAGAAAAATTTCTTCTTTTTCTCTTATTTGCTTCATAAGCAAAGTAAGTTTTGAATTCATTTAGAAACTTTTCTTTGTTTTTTGGTATGAATGAATCAGAAAACTTTGCATAGAATATTCCAGAAAATTCTATAAAAATTCTATAAAGGGTTCAAAAAAGGTTTTGCTATGCTATGGAAGCTTGCAAGCCTAACAAGTTCTCTTCTTATTTATTCCTTGATCTGAAACATATTTTTTTGTTATGCCATGTTTCTAAAATGGTTCGGATAACCTTTTCCACTTTACTTTTTTAAGCCTAGCAGATTATCAACCAAGATACCTTGTATTACAATATTTTCATTTTTCTTTGTAAAAATTCTCCAAAAATACCTTTTCTTGGGTTTTTGATTAGTTTTGTAAGTTTGTGTATTGTCATCTTTATTGCACCTAAAATCAAAAATATTTAGCCTAAATTGTAAATAACACTAGGGATTTTAACATCCGATCTTAGTGAAATTTACGTTTCAAACTAAACAAAATGTCAAAAATGATAATCAAAGACTCTCATTTGTTTTTCAAAGAAAATCTTGTAGGATAAAACAGAATTTAGAACTAAAAAATGCTTGATATTGAAAATTTAACACCGCCAAGCGAATCCGCGCCAAAAAATGAAAACTATGCAAATGCTCCAGAGTCTCAGACAGAAGAAGCAGGAACAAAAAGAGGAGCGGATAGCGGAGCAAGGTATAATAAACAAGGACAAATGGTTTTTAATGTGGGTGGTGTTAATGTAACAACACAATCAGCAAAAAAAGCAGCTGATTCAATATATAAGGCTGCGTATGAAAAGATAAGAAAACTAATTCAGGATGGAAAATACCAAGAAGCAAAAATCTTGGCTGAAAAAATCTTCAATACCCCAATAGATCAGATATTAAAATTTGCTATAAGCAAAGGAATAATTAAAGAGGAGGATGTAAACGGAACGCCTTTTGTAAGTAAAAACTTTAGCTATAATTAACTAAAAAGTTCTTCAAATCATTTGTCTTGGAATGTTTCTCCTTGCATTTGCTCCACTTCGATTATATTTCATCCAATGTTGCACAGTGTGGTTTCTGAATGATGACAAAGACAATTGTTATTCTGTGTTGTCTTGTTCTTCTTGTTGGAAAACTTTGGAAACAACCTTTTCTACATAATCACCAAAATCACCACTAGCTCCTGTTTCTTCTAAAAATCTGTGCATCCCAAAAACTAGATCATTTAAACTCCATGATCTAAAATTTCTATGTCAATCTTTATTTCAAATCCTTCTGGAAGATTGTCATTTGATCCTGATTCACCGATTCAAGAAACAACACCGACTGATCGTTATCTACAAATTCTAAAACTACGAGTTGAGAAGAGTCAATACTCCAATCTTGATTTTCCCCATTTAATTCGACTTCAATCATAAGTTTTGGATATGGATAAAAATAATCAACATTCAACTCAATTTCTGCTTTTCTTTCTTTATTAGATCTACGCTCAATAGAACCGCAGTTTCTATAGAATCTTAAATACAGATTATGGAGATAGACTGTCCTTCCATCTAGGAGTTGAGCTTTCTTGTGTTCAGAAAATGTTTCTTTATTGTCAATATATATTTGACGACACAGAGTAAGGATTTCTTTTAAAGTATCAGGAATTCTTTCTCCCGTTTTGAACACAGAAAAACAACTGACTGTTCTGCAGCAGCCAAAACTCGCTCCTGTCTTTTACCAACATTGTTCAGAAAAAGATCAATATTAGAAGTCAGTAGCCATATAACCAAGTCCTAAACTCACAAGTGTAGAGACCATAACGGCCCAATAAGGAAGAGGTAATCTACTGCACCTCTCTTCTCCTCATATATACGTTCGTATATACGTCTACATATATACGCCTACGCCCCATATTTTCGTTTAAATCTATAAACTTGTGTTTCTTAATAAAAAAGATTTTAAAAAGTTAATATCAAAGCTATTCTTGCTTTTCTATAATTTGATAGTCTTTCTTTTCTGGTGAATTTTCATCCACAGACTCATTTGCAAGCTTTTGTTTCATATTTTCGCTCTTTGCATTTACATTATCAAAACTTTCTTTTTTCTTTTCTTTCTTGCCGTCTTTGTTCTCGCCATCTTCTAAAAGTTTATTTTTCTCATCCCATCTTTCTTTTGCAATTCTATATAGCTCCAAAGTTCTTCTTGCAGTTTCATCCCAGCTATAAAAGTTCGAGATCTTATATCCAGCAATTGTAATCTTTGATATTAAAGATTCATTTGTTATAGCTTCATTTATTCCATCAGCAATTGATTCTGCATTGAAAGGATCAACATAAATAGCGTTCCCTTTTGAAACTTCCATCAATGTCCCCATGTAGCTTGTAACAACCGGGGTAAGAGAAGAAAAGGCTTCAATGATTGGAACACCAAATCCTTCATAAATTGAAGGGTAAACAAGGCATTCAGCCATTGCATAAAGAGTAATTAAGTCTTTTTCAGAAACCACACCAAGAAACTTTACTCTTCCTTTTAAACCAAGCTCATCAGCATATATGCTAAGTTTTGATGGTTCAAAATAGATTTCTTCGTTTAATACTTTTGGTGTCGGTCCAATAATCAAAAAATCTAAATTGTCTTGTTTATACTTTTCTATATAAATTGCAAAAGCTTCTAATGCTTTCTTTAAGTTTTTCCTTTTCTCATAATTTCCAACATGCAAAATAAAAGGCCTTTTTATGTTGAACCTACCCAAAACAGCATTTCTATTTTCTAAAACTAAATTTGGAGTAAATACATCCGATCTTCCATTAGGAAGAACAACAATCTTTTCCTCATAGTTAATTCCTAAAAGAGAAATTATGTCAATTTTTGCGTTGATTGAAACTGTGGTTATAAAATCAGAGTTTTTCATACCAACCTTATTTGCAAGAAGCCTTAATTTTGTAGTTAACTTTTTATTGTGATCAGAAACCTTCCATGGAATTGTGTCGTGAACACAGGTTATAACAGGAAAGGGTTGCCTAAACATAGGAGCCGCCTCATAAAGAACATGATAAAGATCAACTCCAATCTTTTCACAGGCTGAAGGAACAGCTATTTGTTCCCAATGTACCTTAGCAAAGCCCTTGCCCAAGAGTTTCATTTCAGGAATCTCTATCACCTGAAAATTTTCTCCAAGATTAAGATTTTCCGTATCAATTTCATTGGAAACGAAAAGAAAGTATTCATTTTCTTTATCAAATTCAGAAAGCTTACTTATCAACCTTAAAGTTACTTGTCCTATCCCAACAAATGGTGTGTCAATGTATCTTGCGTTGATTCCTATCTTCATTTTATTTTGAATTATTATCTAAATACTTTGGCATCTTTTCTTTTCTTTTCCTTTCTTCTTCCTCTTTCATTTTTCTTAAAACTTCATCTTTAAAAAGCTCAATTCTAGCTTCCTTTTTTGCAACCTCCATTGCTTGTTCGTCACTTATCGCTTTTAATCTCTTGTCGGTTAAGGAAGACGCCATTTGCGAAATTTTTACTGCAACTTTTTTGGGGTTTGCAACTGGAAATATTTCAACATCAGATTCCTGATTTGCCGTTCTAACTATAACTTCCCCAATATCAAAAAAAACTTCAAAAAAACCTTTGTGAGTAAAAGTCACATCTTGAACATTTTCCCACCCAATCTTCGAAACATTTCTTGTAAATATTGATTTTTGGTCTACGTCTATAACAAATTTTTCTGTAAAAATAAAGGAGTCTTGGTACCAGATAAGAAAAAAATAAGCAAAATAAGAAATTCCTGTTATCAACCACAATACAAAAAGGAGGAAGCCTAGCGGAGATAGTATAAATTCAAAGAATCCCCAACCAAAAGAGTAAATAAAAACTGCTGGAAAAACTATAAAAACCAAAAGGATTGTGAGAAATATTTTAGAAACAAAGTATATTGGGTGCCTTCTAACAACTTCCAATATTTTATCATCACTATCCACAGCATCGCTTGGGACAAACAAAATCTTTGGCCTTATATAACCTTTTATTCTATCAAAGAACTCCATATTTATAACTCATTTTTAAAATCCCAAAGAAAGTGAGAGCCCCTGGCAGGACTCGAACCTGCGACGACAAGGCTTAGGACGCCTTCGCTCTTCCTCTGAGCTACAGGGGCACCATCTAAAAGTCTACTCTAAACCTAAAGTCTAAAACAAGAAAGTAAAGACAAAAAAGCAAAAAATAACTAAACAATACCTTTGAAGTTACAAAGCCCACAAAACTTGACTACTAAAACAGTACTTAAGTTACACTGCAGATAAAAAACAAAGAAATATTCAAAAATATTAGTTTAGTTGACTAAACTAATAAAAAAGCTCCTTTGCTAGATGAGATATATCAACTGGCTTTACATCTAGAAGATTTTCTCCCTTGTTTTCGTAATAAATATTGTCGATATAAGTTTTTTCTTCTTCGTTTATATAAAAAATTCCACTATAAATAGCACTTTTATCGCTTAGATATTTAAACGCCTCCTCATAACTTTTTGCGTTATAATTCTCCGGTAAATCTTTTTTTAACTTTAAAGCTTCCTGAAAAGCAGTTGGAGCAAAAGTTACACAAGGTTGCAATATTTCCACAAACGAAAAGCCCCGGTGGTTGATAGCTCTCCTTACAGAATCCAAAACTTTTGCTGTCTCATTAGAAAAAACCCTTGCAATAAACGTTCCACCTGAAGTTAAAACCAAAAGAGATGGATTCAGTGGCCTAGAAACTGTTCCGTACGGCTGACTGGAAGTTTTTGCAGATTTTTGAGACGTTGCAGTAGATTGACCAGTTGTTAAACCAAAAATTTGGTTGTTTTGCATTATGAAAGTCATGTCAAAGTTGTGCCTAGCACAATGAATGAGATGATTTGGTGCCTCGCACATAGTTCCCCCATCTCCAGCAAACGAAATAACTTTTAGCTTTTGATTTGCTAAATGAACTCCCGCTCCAGCTATGACAGATCTCCCATGTAGTGTTTTAAGCGTATACACTTTTGTGTAGCCAGCTATATTAGAAGAGCACCCAATGTCATAAGTTAGAACAAAATTCTCTTGAGGAATATCAGACTCTTCAATGACTTTGTGAATAGCAGAAAGACCAGCAAAATGTCCACACCCTGGGCACCATGTATTCTCTTGACCTGTTAATAAATTTTTCATAGCAACACCTCCAATTTTTTTACTAATTCATCTACAAAAAATGGTCTACCATCATACCTTAATATTTTCTCATCAACATCCATTAGGGTTTTCTGTCTTATCACCTCTCCAAATTGGCCTGAGTAGTTTGCTTCAATTAAAATAGACTTTTTTGCGTTGCTTAAAAACTCCATAACCGGACCTTTTTTAAGTGGAAAAACATATTCAACATGCATAAAGTTCACCTTAGCCCCATTTCTTCTTAGCTCTCTAATAGCATCAAGAATTGGACCCTTATTTGATCCGTGAGAAATAATTGAAATATCTGCCGAATCATCACCATAAAACTTTGGATCTCGCAATTCTCTTTCGATGAGATTAAGTTTTCCCATTCTTTTTTCCATCATTTTGTTCCTTATTGGATCATAATCAATTGATCTCCCGTATTCGTCATGCTCATCGCTAGAAGCAACAAAATATCCATTTTTCACACCAGGGTATGTTCTTCTTGAGACATTGTTGGAAACATCAAACCTTTTGAAACCTTCCTCAACTTCTCCGTGTTCTAGTTTCCCCCTATTAATTTCTTTAACACAAAACCCATCAAGATCCTCGCAATAGTTTGTTTCAGCCATAAATTTATCTGTTATCAAAATAACCGGGATTTGATAAACTTCCGAAATGTCCAAAGCATCTTTTAAGTCTTCAAAACACTCTTTTGCATCCCCTGGAGCAACAACAACTTTCGGAATATCAGAAGGAGTATTTCCAACTGCAGCTCTAATATCATCTTGAGCATGCCATGTCGGAATACCAGTGGCAGGGCCAGACCTTGAAGCATCTATCATAACAAGAGGAGTCTCAGAAAGACCAGCAAAACCCAAAGTTTCACTCATAAGAGCCATTCCCCCACCAGAAGTAGCACACAAAGCCCTTGTCCCAGCAAAGTTAGCTGCTAAACAAGTTTGAATAACTGCAATCTCATCATCCATTTGGTTTATTTGCATCCCGTATTTTGGGCCAAATTTTGCAAGCATTGTAAGAATCGATGTAGCCGGAGTCATAGGATAAGCAGAAAACATTCTAACCCCAGAAGCGATCGCTGAAAGAGCCAAAGCCTCGTTCCCAGTTACAACAATCTGATTTTTTGAATCTTCTGATTGGTTAAAATTCAAATTTATCTTCTTATACCCAGAATCTTCATAAGCCTTATTTCCAGCTTCTAAAACTTTTATGTTTTTTTCCAAAAGCTCTGGATTTCCACCAAAAAATTCTTTGAAAATTTCTTTTACCACATCCAAAGAAACGCCTAAAGCCCCAAACAAAAAACCCAAAATTGCGGTATTTTGCATTATTTTTGTTCCTCCAGCAGATTCTGCTATCTTCGAAGTATCAACACACTTAATGTCAAAATTATCAAGGCTTTCCTTTGCAAGATCTTGCTCTTTCCCAGCATAAAAAATTATTCCATTATCTTCTACATTTTGAAGCTCTTTTTTAAGGGATTTAATATTTAGACTTAGAAGTATATCAGTTCTACTCTTACTGGAAGAAATTTTCTCGTCTGAAATATCAACCTGAAATGTATTATGACCGCCCTTCACAAGCGATGGGTACTCAGTATAACCAAACGTATAGTACCCACACCTTTTCAAAGCTTTTGCTATAATTACACCTGGGGTTTTTATACCTTCCCCAGCTGCCCCAGCAATCTTGATAGAAACTCTTTTCATGAACCCGCTTTTAACACAAGCCTAATCTATTAAAAAAAACTATTCGGTCAAGGTTTATGCTACACTCTTTTACTGTTCTTTAAAGTAATTATAACCTCTCGTGAGTAAAGAACTACAGCAAAACTTATAACAAATATGGTAGCATAAAAAATAAGATTTTTCTCCCTATTTTCTTTTTCAACAAAAGTTTGAGAAGCAAAAGATCTTATCTCATCCACTTTCTTTTCAATGTTTTTCCCCGGACACTCAGTATTATTGTAATCTTTATGTATACCTATTGCGTTTACTTTTTGTCCCAAAAATTTTTGTTCTTTCCTTGGATCTATAGAGTATTTGTCCGCTAACTCTCTTACCAAATACTTTAAAGATTTTAGAGTGCTTTCTGATAATTCATCCATGTTATAATTTCCAATGATAGCTACACCAATAGCTCCAGTATTAGCTCCTTCCACGTGAGCACCAACCACTTTGTCGCCACCTACAATTCCCTCATAAATATTTCCAAATTTGTCAATTAAGTAATGATATGGAATATCACCAGTAAAAAGAGTTTCATTTTCCTGATTTGTATGCGCTTCTAAAAGCTTTTGAAGATATTTTTTTATGTATTCCAAATTTTCTAAACTCTCCGAGTTAGCTGTGTGGTGTATCACTATTCTTTTTGGTTTTTCAACAAACTCTTTAGCAGATTTCAAGTATTTCCCGTCAATCTGCGTAATAACTTCCCTAATTTTAAGATCCTTTGGAAATTCATCATAAATTCCTCCAACCCTTGGCGTAACAGCCGGCGGAGTTTCGGAAAAAATCAATTCTTCGTTTGCGCCCCAATCCTTCCTTGAAATAATCTCAATATTTGATTGGAAGTTTTTTGGCGGAAAAACAACTCTTAGGAAAAAAAACCTCACCGATTGAAACAAAGAAAAAAGTAAAATAAAAAAAGATGTATAAAAGACAAATCTAAGCCTTGCTATTTTTTCCAGAACTTCATTTTTAGAGCTTTTTTTGCCCCTTTTTTTGTATTGAAATTCTTGCCTTTTCATTTTTTTGTAACTTATTCAGTAAAATCAAACAAAAGAACTTTCCTCAAAGCGTCGCTCCCATCAATTTTCCCGGATTTAAAATCCTTTTCAACTTTGGAAAAATATCTAAATGATTCGAAAACTTTTTCTTTTCTAATTTTTAACCTTGAATAAAACTCTCTCTTAAAATACGGAATTTTCGAAATTTCCGGGCTTTTTTCTTCCTTAAAAACCAAAAACCTATAAAAAGTTCTAACTTCATAAACCAACATTCCAAAAAGTTTGTCAAAAGAGTTGTCTGGGTTTTTCAATAGTTTCTCAAAAAATTCCAACTTTTTTCTTTTGTCTTTTGAAAAAAGATTCCTCGAAAATCCCCAAACATCCAAAACTTCGTTTTTATACAGCTCTTCTAGATCACTTTTTGTGATTTTGCCAGAAAAACCAACAAAAGAAGCAAGGATTTTTAAGTTATTTACGCTCTCCAAAAAATTCTCTCCACTAAGTTCAACAATTTCTTCCGCTACTTCTTTTGAAGTATAAACTCCCAAATTTTTCGAAAGTTGTAGGACTTTTGCTACAATTTCATCTTTTTTCAGAATGTTAAATAACTTCTCTTCAAAAATAGAGAGGATTTTCTCCAAGGATTTTGAGAAGTTCTGTTTTTTGGCTGACGAATTTTTTGGCTCCAAAAATTTAAGATCATATTCTTCATAAATCAAAACATCGCATTCAGACAGGCTAAAAAGATTCAACAAAGATTCATCAACTAAAAACTCTTCATCAAGAAACCCGGACTTAAAAAGATTCCTTACGACTACTAATTTGCTAGACAAAAAAAGATCTGGAAACAAAACTTCTTCCAAAATCAGTTTTATCTTTTCTTTATCAAAAGAAGATAAATCTCTTTGTAAAACTTCCTTAGATTCGTCCTTTTTTGCTTTCGAAACCAAATTCGAAACAAAAACCCCCGATCGAACAGAATCTTCTCCGTGAATCAAAAGCTTCAAAAAATATTTCTCCGAAAAAAAACTAGGATTTTTTGCCAAAATCTCAAAAATTGTGCTTCTGGAGTAAACTTTTACATTCTTTGTTTTCATTACATCAAAAAGAACAAAGAATTTTCTTGACAATCTCTCTCTTTGCTAGAATGAAATAAGATTTGAGAATGATCAAATCTCATGATTATTTTAATGAATTAAAAAATGAACGACATAAGAGGAAGGGGGGATGGGATTGCCCCAAAGAAAAAACATTAGAAGAAGGGAAAAATGGCATTGCAATGCTTCTCAACCAGAAGAAGGTAGAGAAGTAAAAATGTTAGGTGTTGTGGAGGTTAGAAGAGAAGCGATCAGTAGAGGAATCAAGATCCCCTATAACCTTGAAACACTTAGAATGATTTTGATAGAATATATACAAAAATCTATACCACCAGAAACTCCTATAAATGACGAATTTATAAATCGTATGGTTGGCGATATAGAATCAAAATACAAATCAGGGGAAGAAGTATACTACCAAAAAAAATACCCATACCAAGACCCGGATGGGCACATGGAAGGACAAGTATTGGTTATTGTCATCTTTAACAGGAGAGCAGGATTGTTTACCTTGGAGATGTATGGTACAATAGAAGACCTATTGGAAAGAGAAAGATATGTAAGTTATCTCGTTGGAGGAAACAATATAGAGGAAATGATCAGTAGAAAACATAGTCTTTATAGAGCTGTCCAAGAAATAAATTTAACAGCAGTTTTATCAGAAATGACAGATTAAAAAGCAACAACTTATATTCTAGATTGCACACCTATTGCAGATCTAGCAAACTTAATTTCGGGGAGGTTTGGATATGGGCTTTCATCAGAAGAGTTTACACCCGAAAAAATAGCTACCGACCTAATGAGAGCTGAAGGTGAGTTTTTTGATAGAGGAGAGATTGCAATCACACTGCGTGATGGATTGTGCGCAAGGATAGTTATTGCAGGCGGGACAAGGTTTGTTTCCATAGAAGGTAAACGTGGTTTTACTGATACAGAAAGAATAGATACAAGAAGAATAACAGATGATGGAACAAAAATTGTTCTATCACCTCCAACAACAATAGACGGAGAACCAATAGTTGATAGAGACGGAAAACCAGTTAAAAATTATTTTATCCATGTAACTATAGAGATACCCCAACCATACACTGTAATGCAATTGACAGAAGCAGAAAGAATAACCCAATTTGTTGAAGATTTTTTCAAAGGCCAAATGGGATAAAAAGCTTTCTTACAGATTGTTTATCACTTTAAGTTTAGTTTCTAAAACTTCAAAAATCTAAAAACTTCGTCAATTTCTATTCTCTCTTGCTTCATAGAGTCTCTTTCACGAACTGTAACGGAATTATCGCTTAATGAGTCAAAATCAACTGTGATACAAAAAGGTGTCCCGATTTCGTCTTGTCTTCTGTAATTTTTTCCAATATTTCCTGTATTATCATAAATCACTATCCCGTCGATTTTTTCTTTTAGATTTTTATAAATTTCCTTTGCTAAAGATTCTAACTTTTCATCTTTTTGTAACGGGAAAACAGCAACTTTTACCGGGGCAATTTTTTTATCAAGTTTAAGGTAAACTCTTTCTTTCCCATCAACTATTTCCTCACGATAAGAATCCATCAAAATAATTGTAACAAGTCGGGATAAACCAAAGGTAGGCTCTACAACATGGGGAATAAATTTTCTCCCACTCACAGGGTCTTGGTATCTTAAATCAATTCCAGACTTTTCCATGTGATTCCTCAAATCAAAATCTGTTCTATAAGCGCAAGCAAACATTTCTTTAAATCCCCAAGGAAAATTATACTCCAAATCTTCGGTTCTTTTTGAATAATGTGAAAGTTCAAAACTTTCGTGTTGCCTCCATCGAAGCTTCCCTGGATCTAACCCAACAAGCATTGCAAAATCGTAAATTTCGCTTTTCCAGTATTCAAAAAGTTCATTCCAATCAGAGTCTTCCGGATCAAAAAAATATTCAAATTCCATCAAGTCAAACTCAAGAGTTCGAAAAGTAAATTGTCCTTTTGTTATTTCATTTCGAAAGGCTTTTCCAGCTTGCGCTATCCCAAAAGGAAGTTTTGGTTTTGGAATCATTGAATCCAAGATATTTTTGAAATTTATGAAAAGCCCTTGAGCAATTTCTCCTCGAAGATAAGCTTTGTTTTTCCCTTCCTCAATAATTCCAATCTCAGTTTCAAAAAGCAAATTAAATTTTCTAGCTTTTGAAAGATCATTTCCATCGGAAGATTTTATCCCTTCCTTTTCTATTATCTCTTGGAGTTCGCTTGCGCTTTTCCCATCAACTTTCACTTCTTCTCCTTTTTCCCTCAAAAAGTATTCCTCTATCAAGTGATCGGCCCTATACCTTTTTTTTGTTACCACATCTTCAACCATTACATCGCCAAAAGCAGCGGTATGTCCTGAAGCTTCCCAAACTTTTGGATTTATTATAATCGATGCGTCAATTCCAAAAATATCCTCTCTTCTTTGAACAAATTTTCTCCACCAAAGCTTTCTAATGTTTTCTTTTAATTCTGTGCCAAGTGGTCCAAAGTCATAAGTATTCGCCATCCCACCATAAATTTCGCTAGATGGAAAAATAAAACCCCTTCTTTTTGCAAGAGCGGAAATTTTTGAAAGCAAATCTTCTTTTTCCTCCATGGATAAAAATTAACCCGAAAAAATACTTTAGCCTTTCAAGCTAAAAAAAGCAAGCAACAACACTTTTTGCTTTATCATTATTAACATTCCTTTATTCTAGATTCTAAAAAGAAAAAACCATTTCTTGGAAAACCTATCTGATTTTACTTTATAAGCCTGTGCAAAAAGGCAAGCTAATAAGTAGAAAAGTTCAAAAATTTTTCAAACTTAAGACTCAAAAAACATTTTTTGATTTTACCTAGAGCAATTCTACTTTTTTGGTATCTTGTGCTATCCTAATTAGTAGGTTCCAAAGACCCCAAAAAATAGCCAACACCTTTGACTCTTTGGTTTAAATTATGATCTTTTCTAACGTTTGACAAAGAAATTTATTTACCCTCCTTAAAGCAAAGAGAAAAAAATCTATATTAAAAAACTTACCAACATATAACTTTGAAACTACTAAAACTACTATTTCTAATTTGGTAGTTATTTTTCATTTTAAAGATTAATTATTTTTTAATCCTTCACGTTCAAAATAAAGAATAAAATACAGCAATAGAAAATACAACAATTACTTATATCTTCATCAGTTACAAAGTTTCTGCCAGCCAATGTATGTAAACAAGAAAAAGTTCATTAAATTTATTCCTACTTTCACCTAACAATTAACAATTTAACAATAAAATTAGCTTACCCAAATGCTGCAAAGACACCTTTAACTA
>Ga0129299_1002309_pt1 | contig 12673 bp, 10 predicted proteins | sample ConPoolayeCmetaG_FD_94477 | JGI IMG/M metagenome (GOLD analysis project Ga0129299, IMG submission 94477) | Hot spring microbial mat communities from California, USA to study Microbial Dark Matter (Phase II) - Cone Pool mat layer C metaG ... | reverse complement strand
ACCTAAATCTGGTTGTTTAAATATTAAAAAAACAGTCATTAAAAAAATTAAAAATGCTTTTAAAAAATTTTTTAGCTTATCAATATAATAACCATCCTTAGTTAAAATTTCCGCCAAAAAAAATATAAAAAAAACTTTTAAAAATTCTGATGCTTGAAAATTAAATAAATAAAAATTTAACCATCGTTTTGAACCACGAGTTTCTAAACCGACAAAAAAAGTGACAATCAACAAAAAAAACATTATCCAGAAAAAAAATGATGAATTTTTTCTAAAAAATGAGGCATATTTTTTAATAAAAAAGAAAGAAAGAAAGGATAAAAAAAAATAGAATCCTTGATTAAAAAGCAAATCCTGACGAGCGCCAAAAACTGTAAAAAAACCAAAAATTGAAAGTAAGAAAGCTGGTAAGAAAAAACTCATATTTCAATCATTAAATTATCTCCCATCAAAACTTCTTTTGCTACTACTTTTTTTACAATATCATCTTTTCTATCAAAAATTTTTTTTGGAAGAGTTAATTTAATTGCTTGATTTGGTTTTAATCCCATCTCCTTTCTTTTATTTTGAATCTGCCTTATTAAATCTCTTACCTCACCTTCTTTTCTTAACTCATCATCACTTAAAATAACTTCTTTTTCAGGATATCTAAATTTATTATTAACAATAATGTTTTTTATATTCAATTCCTCAAGAATAACTATCAAAATTTCTTCTCTAATCAATGATGGATCAACATCAATTTTTATATCTAATTTTAACAAAGGCATTCTTACTTTTACTTTCATCTCTTTTCTTTTTGAGTGGCCAACTTCAACTATTTTTCTTGCTACACCCATCTCTTCTTCTAATTTTTTATTGTATAAATTTTTATCAATTTTCGGCCAAGATTCTAAATGGACTGATTCTTTTCCAGTTAAATTTTTATACATTTCTTCACTAACAAAAGGAAGAAAAGGAGATAAAATAATTGATAGATTAACTAAAATAAAATACATTGTGTTATAAAAAGCTTCTTTATCATCTTTGTCATCACTGTTGACCCAAACTCGATCACGACTACGACGGATATACCAAGTTGATAGATCTAAGACGTAGCGCTCAATCTCTAAAGCGGCTGATCGAGCATCAAAATTTTTTAAAGATTGCTCAACAAAATCAACTAACCAAGAAAATCGACTTAAAATCCATTGATCTAGAATATTTAATTTATTAAATTTTGAATTTTTTATTGTCATTTTGAGATTTGAAGTTTGAATTTTGAATTGATCCAAATTGAAATAATCAACAAAAAACTTATAAACATTCCAAAGAAGAAGATAAAACTGGCGTCGGACTTCATCTGCTTTTTTATATCCAAAAAGCATATTGTCTGATGGATTTTGTCTTACATACATCCAGCGCATCACATCAACTCCGATTTTATCAGCGCCTTCATTAAACTCAATCGAATTTCCCCAGCTTTTATGCATCGGTCTGCCATCTTCTCCCAGAAGCGTTCCAAATCCTAAAACTCGCTTAAAAGGAGGCTCATCTTCCATTACGGTTGACATCGCAATTAAAGCATAAAACCAATTTTTAAACTGACCCGGAAAACTTTCAGTGATAAAATGAGCAGGAAACCATTTTCTCCATTTTTCTTTATCAATTTTATATAAAGGTTTGCCTTGATTGTTTTCTTTGATAGTTGAATAGGCAACAATTCCAGCATCAAGCCAAGGATTACCAACATCATCAACCCTAGAAACAATCTCGCCGCACTTTTCACATTTAACTTTTACTTCATCAATGTATGGTTTATGAGGTGAATGACCTTCAAATTTATCCCAACCTTTAACTGCCTTTTCTTTCAACTCTTCTTTTGAACCAATAACTGTAAAATAACCGCATTTTTTACATTCATAAATTGGCAAAGATAACCCCCAATAACGATTTTTTTTTGAAATCAACCAGTCATCCATATTTTTTAACCAATCAAGCTCTCGATCAAGCCCAAACTCCGGCATCCATTTTATCTTTTTTGCCACCTCCATCATCCTCTCTCTTAAAGTTTTTGTATTTAACTTTTGACTTTTGACTTTTGACTTTTGACTTAGCAATGGACTTTTATCCATTGCGATGTACCACTCTTCAGCTACTTTCCAAACCAACTCAGTCTTGCATCGCCAACAAACTGGATAACGATGTTTGTAATTGTGAATTTTATAGGCATAACCATTTTTCTCCATATAGTCCAAAATCAATCGTGGATTTTTTTTGGCATTTTTGAAAGAAAACTCACCTAAACTATCCAAATAATTTGCCTCATCATCAATCACAGGAATCATTGGTAATCCTAATTTTTTTCCTAATTTAAAATCCTCAGTTCCAGCAGAAACTGCTGTGTGGACCAAACCAGTTCCCTCTTCTAAACTTATTGGAAGAATTTTTTCATCTGTAGCAACAACCGTATGAAACTTATGAGAGTATTCTTTGGCAACTTTTGAGACTCTTGGTAAATGATCAAAAGGACCTTCATATTTTAAGCCAACCAATTCCTTTCCTTTCACCGTTTTAATTACTTTTTTTACATCATCTGCTAAAACAGTTTTTACTAAATTAGCCGCCAACCAATAGCACTCTCCATTTTTTACCTCAACTAAACTATATTCATAATCTTCCTCAACAGCAACAGCGATATTGGCTGGGATTGTCCAAGGTGTTGTCGTCCAAACCAGTAAATACTCATTAACTTTTGAGTTTTTAGTTTCAGTTTTGACTTCTGATTTTTGACTTTTGACTTTAAATTTCATGTATATCGCCTCATGTACCACTTCTTTATAATCTTCCGTTAACATCTCATGCTGAGAAATGGCTGTCTGACAGCGTGGACACCAAGGCACCGATTCTTGACCTTTATAAATCCAGCCATTTTCGTAGCATTTTTTTAAGAAAGTCCAGATCATATAGTTATTTTCATCGCTCATCGTGTAGTAGGAATGCTCCCAATCAGCAAAGTAGCCCAGTCTTTTTGATTGTTCAGTCTGGATTTTTGAAAAGCGATAAACCCTTTGTTTACACAAATCAACAAATTTGGCAATTGAAGCAAATTTATTACCAGGAACCAAATTTTCAATATCTTTTTTTGATTTTAATCCCAACTCTTTCTCAACCTCAACCTCGACCCAAAGACCTTGACAATCAAAACCATTTTGAAAACGCTGTTTAAAATCTAAAAGATTATAAAATTTTGACCAAAGATCTTTATAAGTCCGTCCCCAAGCATGATGAACTCCCATCGGGTTGTTGGCAGTTATTGGACCATCTAAAAAAGAAAAGTATTTTTCTGATCTATCATTTTTATGAAGATATTTTTCAACGATTCCTTCATCATACCAATACTTCAACCACTTGTGCTCCATCTTAATAAAATTATGATCTTTATTTATTGATTTGATCATGTTTGAATAATTAATTCTAAATTTTTAATTAAAATTTTTTTAAAAAACTATTATTGTATAAAAAAAATAGAAATTTAATTTTTTACTTATTAAATAAGTAACTAAATTATATAAAAAATTATTTCAGATGTTTAAAGTATTTTTTAATTTTTAATAATGTTTATTAAATATTAAAAAACTATCATTAATTTTTTATATTTAAAAAATAAAAGGAAAGAAATATTTTGTTTTTTTTACATAATTCAAATATTTATTTCCAAAATGGTTAATCAAAATCTTTTCTTCTCTTTTAGCAAATTTAATTGATAAATAAAATTCTAACAAAAATACAGGAATAAAAATATATGTTTTTGCCACCATAAAAGCTCCTGTTATTGAAAGAATTAATCCTCCATATATGGGATGTCTTACATACTTATATATACCCGATGTTACAACTTTGTGATTTCTTTTTATCTGATAATCATAACACTCAGTCCAATTTTCTTTTAACTCTTTTCTAGCGAGTATTGCTTGAAACCCACCTATAATTAACATAAAAAAACCTAAAATTTGTATGATAATTTTATCAAAGCTTAAGAAATTAAAACCAATTAAATTTATTATTAAAAAAATAGTTCCTAAATAAATTATCAACTTTTCAAATAAAGAAGAATTATTTTTATATAATTTAATTGTTTTATTTTTTTCTGATTTTATTTTTTCTTTATACCAATAAAATCTAAAAAATAAAACTAAAAAGATTGTTATTGTTCTTAATAATAAATCTATTTTTGTTTTATAAATTGAAATTATCTCTTCGTTTATTATAATGTAATTCATATTTTTGTTTATGTATGTTTATTTTTGTTTTTTGTACATTATATATTTATTTTTTCCTCAAGAAAGTTGGAATATCAAACTCTGATTCTTCATCAATAAAATCTTCATCAAAATTTGTTATTAACTCAGAAGATTTTTCTTCTTTTTCTTCTAATCTTTGTTCTAAAGATGAGTTTGTCTCTTCTTTTTTAATGCGAAAAAAACGCATTCGATCTTCATTAAAACGTGTGGCAATTAAAGTAATTTTTATCTGATCCATCATCTTGTCATCAATCACGGCTCCAAAAATTATTTCAGCATCTGGATCAACAGAATTTTTTATAATAGTTGCAGCCTCATCAACTTCACTCATTGTTAAATCTGGACCACCAATAATATTTAATAAAACACCACGTGCACCATCAATATTAATATCTAAAAGAGGTGAAGAAATTGCTTGTTTAATTGCAGCCATAGCTCTTTTTTCGCCACTACCAGTTCCTAAGCCCATAAGAGCCGTTCCCGAATTTTCCATTATTGATTTTACATCAGCAAAATCAACATTTATTAAACCTGGAGTGGTAATTAAATCAGCAATTCCTTTTACACCTTGATATAAAACTGAGTCAATTTTTTTAAACGCCTCTAAAATTGGTGTTTTTTTGTCTATCACTGTTAAAACTTTTTGATTAGGGACAATAATTAAAGTATCAACCTTTTCTTTTAAATTTCTTATCCCATCATCAGCAATAATTTTTCTTTTACTTCCTTCAAAGTCAAATGGCTTGGTTACTACCGCCACTGTCAAAGCACCGCTTTCTTTAGCAATTTCTGCTATAATAGGAGCAGCCCCAGTTCCTGTACCTCCACCTTCACCACAAGTAATAAATACCATATCAACACCACTTATCTCTTCTTTTAATTTTTCTCTTGACTCTTCAGCTGCTTGTCGACCAACTTCTGGATTTCCTCCAGAGCCTAAACCTTTGGTTAAATTTTCACCAATTTGAATTTTTATCTCAGCTTTATTGTTTAATAAAGCTTGAGCATCAGTATTGACAGCAATAAAATCTACTCCTCTCATTCCTCCATCATTAATCATAGAAGAAATGGCATTACCCCCACCACCTCCAACCCCAATTACTTTTATTGTCGCTTGTTGAGAAGCTCTTGGTTTAATTAACATATTTTAATTATAAATTCTTAAGGAATAAACTGCTTAACAAATTTTTTAAATTTAGAAAAAGAAAAACTCTCCGAAAAACCTTGCCAAACTTTAGCAAAATTTTTAAAATCAACTTCGTTTTTATTTAATTTATTTTTAGCTAATAAAACTAAACCAACTATAGTCGAATAGGAAGGATCTATTACCTCATCAACTAAACCACTTACTTTTCCTGGTAATCCTAATCTTATTGGTAAACCAATAGTTTTTTTTGCTATCTCAACTATTCCAAAAGTCTGCGATGCCCCCCCAGTTATTACTAACCCAGCTGGCATTTTTTCAATTAAGCCAATTTTTTCTATTTCTTCAAAAATTAATTTAAAAATTTCTTCTAATCTTGGTGTAATAATTTGATTTGTTAAAGTCTTAAGAGAAACTTCTGAAATCTCTTCGACTAAACCTAATTCTTTTAAATTAATCTCATTTGATTTTTTTTTGAATGCTGATGAAACTAGGTTTTTACTTAAGTAAATCTTAATCTTTTCAGCTGATTCTAAAGAAACTCTTAAACCAACAGCAATATCATTTGTAATATGACGACCACCAATTGGAATTGAAGAAGAATAAATCAATGAGCCTTCATTATAAAGACAAAGATCAATCTTACCAGCACCAATATCAACCAACAAAACACCTAGTTCTTTTTCAGTATCAGTTAAAACAGACTCTGCCGAAGCTAACCCAGAAAAAATATATCCTTGATTTTCCACACCTAAATTTGAAAGACAGTGATCAATATTTTTTAAGTTAGTTTGTGAAGCAGTGATAATATGAACATCAACTTCTAATCTTATCCCTGTCATTCCAACAGGATTTTTAATTCCACCTTGATTATCAACGGTAAAATCACATGGAATAACTTCAATAATTTCTCTCATTGAAGATAAAGAGACTGCCCGAGCTGCTTCAATTACCCGATCTACATCATTTGATAAAATTTCTTGATTAGGATTAGTAATAGCTACTAGACCGTGAGAGTTTAATGAGGAAATATGAGGACCTCCAATTGAAACAAAAGCTTTTTCAATTTTATAACCAGCCATTTTTTCTGCTCTTTCAATACTTTTTTCAATGGACTCAGTTGCTTTATCAATATCAACTACCAGTCCTTTTTTTATTCCTAAAGAAGAAGATGAAGCAAAACCAATTACTTTAGGAAAATCATTTATTTCTGAATCAAACAATGCAACTAAAGTAGCAATTTTGCTACTCCCAATATCTATTCCACAAATTAGTTGTTTTTTCATTATTGTATTTAATTTAATATTAAAACTTAATTATTATTTTGTCAAAGCGGGCATCAATTTTTTTAAATTTTTTCCCTTCAACTCTTAAATGTTTCAAAATTGATAGAACTGAAAAAAACTGCTTTTTGATATCTTTTTTACTTGTAAAAATAATTTCTTGACTATTTTTTAAATTAAATAATATCATATCTTCACTTTTGATATCAATAGTTTCAACTTTCAAATTAAGATCTTCCATTTTTTCAAGTAATTGTAAACTAATTTTTAAATCATTAAAATCTAAAAAATCTCCAGTTTTGTAAATTAAATTATTAATTAATTGATAATAATTAATCATAGGTAAAAAATTTTTTTTTCCACTTACATTATGTAATATTCGTCCATCGGATGATAAAATAAAAAAACCTTGATTATTTTTTATAATTGCTAATGGAGAATAAAACTCAATTTTAATAAAAATCCGATTAGGTAATTTTTTTTCAATAAAAATATTTTTTACGTATGAATAATTATCTTTTAATTTTTTTTCTTCATTTTTTTCTGAAAGAAAAATTAAATTTTTATTTTTTAATTCATTAACTAAAATTGATTTAAAATCAATAAAAGAAGATTTTCCTTCAATTTCAATAACTTTTATTTGAAAAAAATAATAAATAAATATATAGATAAAAAAGAAGATAAAAAATAAAAAAAAGAAGTTAATTTTTTTTAATAAAAGAAAAAATAACTGAAATGATTTTTTCTGTTGCATTTTTTTGATATCTTTTTTTTAATTTATCTAAGTTTTTTTTATAAAAATCAAGATTATTTATCATTTTATCAATTAGATTTAAAAGTTTAAAGCTATTATCTTCCTGATAAAAAACTTCTCCAGCTCCAGTTTCGCAAAATATAAAAGCATGTTTTTTCTGCTCAGAAGAAGCAGAAAAAGGTAGAGGAATAAAAATAGCTGGTTTTTGAAAAAATATCAATTCAAAAAATGTATTAGCGCCAGCTCGAGCAATAACTAAATCAGCCTTTTCATAAATATTTTTTAATTCTTTTTGATTAACGTGAGTAAATACTTGATAGTTTGGATTATTAAATTTTTGTTTTAGTCGATTAAAATCATTAAACTGACTTATATTACCAACTTGATGAATGATCTTATATTTTCTTAATAAAAACGGAAGTATCTTCTCTATATGAATATTAATTATATGTGAGCCTAAAGAACCACCGGTTATATAAATTATTGGACGATCAACAGTGTTTTTCTTCAATATGTTTATTGATGAAAAACGAATCGGATTACCTACAACTAATGTTTTTCTTTTATTAAAAAATTTTTTTGCCTGAGGAAAAGCTAGTAAAATTTTATTTGCAAAAAAACCAATTATTCTATTAGCTAATCCAGGTACAACTGTCTGCTCATGAATTATAATTGGTACTTTAAAAATCCAAGACCAAAAAGCAACTGGAAAACTTAAATATCCACCAAAAGAAACGACTAAGTTAGGTTTTTCAGTAATTAAAATTTTTAATGAATTAAAAAAACCTTTAATTAATAAAAAAAAATTAATGAAAAAATCTTTTGAAAGATAACGAACTAACTTACCAGTTTTTAGATCGATAAATTTAATATCTCTTTTTTTAATTTCTTGATATTCAAAAGAGTAGTTATTTTCATTAATTAGCGGATGCTTTTTACCAACAAAAACTATCTGAATATTTTTATACTTTTTTAAGTTATCAATTACAGCCAAAGCTGGAGTTGGATGACCACCAGTAATAAGAACTTTCATGTTTTTTTTAATCGTTTTTCAATATTTAATAAAATCCCAATAAAAGCAAAAGAAACAATTAAATTTGAACCACCATAAGAAATAAAAGGAATAGGAATGCCTGTCAAAGGTAAAAAATTAATGATTCCCGCTAAATTAATAAAAAACTGCCAGTTAAAAAAAGCAAAAATACCTGAGGCTAAAAGCTTTCCTAATCGATCAGGCGCAACTTCAATTAACTTAAAAATTTTATAGGAAAAAATAAGAAAAAAAACAATAATTAAAAATACCCCAAAAAAACCTAGTTCTTCAGCAATTATTGCAAAAATTGAGTCAGTATGAGCTTCAGGTAAAAAAAGATATTTTTGACGAGAAGCACCAAATCCTAAGCCAAAAAATCCCCCATTTTGAAGTGAAATAATAATTTGATTAAGATGATAAGAAATTCCTAATGGATCAAATGATGGATTTAAAAAAGTAATTAAACGAGCCATTCTATAAGAAGAAAATTTTACAAAAATTAAAAAAACAATAATAACTTGAGGAATTAATAATAAAATATGCCAAATATTAAAACCAGCTAAAAAATACATACTAATACTTAAAAGAAAGATTATAACTGCTGTTCCCATATCAGGTTGCAATATAATCAAAAAAATTAAAAAACTAATTAAAATTAAAAATGAAAAAAATCTTTTTCTTTCTTTATAAACAAACCAACAGGATAGATAAACGACTAAAGAAAACTTAGCTAATTCAGTTGGTTGTAAATTAAATAACCCCAAGTTTACCCAACGACGAGCACCACCAGCGTGTTGGCCAATTTGTGGTATCAAAACTATAATTAATAAAAATACTGTTAACAACATAATTAAAAAGGCTAAATAATAAAAACGATGATAATCAAAAAAATTAAAAAAAATCATTAATAAAATACCTAAAATAAGCCAGATAAATTGTAACTTAGCATAATAAAAACTGTCATTAAAATAATTAAAGCTTTTAACAGCCGATGCTTCAAAAATAAAAAAAAGTCCCAAAAACGAGAAAAATAAAGGAATAGTTAATATCGGTAAAAAGGTTTTGTTTTTAATTAAAAATTTTAAAATCATAGTCAAGAAAGAAGCTGTAAATTATAAACAATTTTATTAAATGATTCACCCCGATCAAATTCATTATTAAACATTGAGAAAGATGTTGCTCCCGGAGAAAATAAAACCACTGCATCTTTTAAACCCAATCCAATTTGATAAGCTTTTTCTACAGCTGGCTTTAAATTATCAAAAGGACCAATTAATTTTTCTTGATATTTCTCTTTTAAAATCGGTAAAATTTCTTTCGTAAAACTTCCTTCAAGTAATACAATTTTTTCTACCTCTTTTAATCTTTTAATTAACTCATCATAAGGTAAGTTTTTTGAATTACCACCTAAAAGTAAAACAATTTTTTTTCTTGAAAAAGAATCAATTGCTTTAATAGTAGCAATTGGTGTTGTTGAAGTTGAATCATTGATAAAAACAACATTATTTTTTTCTTTTATTTTTTGTAAACGAAATGGCAAGCCAGAAAAATTCCTAATTATTTTAACTGCTTTTTCTCGATTTAATCTCAAAACTTCAATTACTTTCAAAGCAAATGAGGCATTTTCTAGATTGTGATCGCCAGGAAGATATTTCAAATGATAAGGAAAATCCTCTTTTGTACAGTAATTTATTTGACTTGAGACTGGATATCTTTTAACTAAGTCTTTCAAACTTTTATTAGCGATTAAATAATCTTCTTTTTTTTGATATAAAAAAATAGCTGCTTTGTCATAAAAATATTCATCTAAACTTTTATAATAATTTAAATGATCTGGGTAAAAACTAGTAAAAACAGCAATATGCGGACTTAATTTTTTTTTATGAAATGCTGATAAAGACCAAGATGAAAGTTCAACTACTAACCAATCGCTTTTTTCGGCAATTTTTAAATAATTGATCGTTGAAATATTAGGTAAGCCACCACCAAGTAATACATTAATTTTTAATTTTTTTAAAAGATGATAAATTAAATAAGTCGTTGTTGATTTTCCTCGAGTACCAGTCACTCCAATTACTTTACCGGGAAAATTTTTAACCACAAATGATAGTTCCATTTCAATGGGAACACCTTTTTTTTGTGCAGCAATAATTTCTGTTAAATCCCAAGGGACTGATGGACCTTTAAAAATAATATCTGCATTATTAAAATCATCCTTATAATGACCACCTAAATGGTAGTCAATATTTTTAAATTTTTTTAATTTTTCTATTGATGGTAAAAGTTGTCCTTCAGACTTTTTATCGCTAACAATTACATAAGCACCCAATTGAGAAAAAAATTGAACAACTCCCAACCCACCGCCCAAAAGACCTAAGCCAACTACTAAAACTTTTTTTCCTTCATATTTTTCTTTTAATTGATTATAAATCGGTGAAGTCATAATCTTAATTTTATCAAAAAATTTACTTCATAAAAGCAATCATTAGACCAAAAACTGCCAAAATTATTGAAGTCAACCATAAACGCATCACAATCTTTGATTCTTCCCAACCCTTAAGCTGAAGCCAAAGATGAAAAGGGGCCACTGGAAAAATCTTTTTTTTAAAAAAATTTTTCCATAATAACTGAATCAATGAACTAAAAATCTCTAAAACAAAAACTCCTCCAATTATTGGTAAAACTAACGCTTTTCCTAAAAGCAAACCAATAACTGCAAAAGTTGCTCCAAAAGATAAAGCGCCCGCATCACCCAAAAAAATTCTAGCTGGATAGATATTAAAGTATAAAAAAGCCAAAAGCCCCCCCAACCAAATTCCTATAAAAAAACTGGTAGGCATATCCAAAATCGATCGAGCAATTACCCAAAAAGAAGTTAGACTAATCATTAAAACACCTGAAGCTAAACCATCTAACCCATCAGTTATATTGACCGCATTGGCAAAAGCAACAATTACAAAAGCAGCAAAAACAATATAAAAATAAGATAAATCATAAACTCCAAAAAATGGAATATGGATAATGCTAATTTTTAATTCGGAAAAAAGCCAAAAAGAAGGTATTAAAGCTAAAATAATCTCAAAAAGTAGTTTATGTCTTAATCTCAAACCAAAAAAATTATTTTTTTTCCAAAAAAAAATCTTATTCAAATCATCAAACAAACCTAAAAAAGAAAAAGCAATAAAGGTAAAAAGAATAATTTTAATTTCTGAAATTAAAGAAGGATAATTAGAATAAATTTTTTTTCCCAAAAGAACAAAGGAAAAAAGAAAAATAGCATAAACAAAAACCGTAGTAAAAATAATTAAAAGACCTCCGCCTACCGGTGTTCCACTTTTCTTTTGATTAAAAAAATCAAAAATTGGTGTTGGTTTATTAAAAGCATCTTTTGTTTTCTGTGAAGCTCTCTGAAATTTAAGTTTGTACAAAAAATTGATAAAAGGAACAATCAATAAAGAATTAAAAAAAAATGAAATCATCAAAGCAAAAAGATATATTGCCATAAATATAAAAAAACTTTATTTAAAATAAGCAAAAAATTTTGGAAGAAAAATTAAACCGGCAATAAAAACTGAACCCAAAGCAAAAATAAACATTACCCCAGCCGCCATATCTTTAATAATTTTAATCTTTTCATTCCAGTCCTCATTAATAAAATCAGCTATCTCTTCAATTATCGTATTCAAAGATTCAATTGATAATCCAACAACAATTAAAATAATGATGATTAACCATTCGTAATAACTGATTTTTAATAAAAAACCTAAAAAAATTGCAATAATTGATAAAAAAATATGAATTTTAAAATTGGTTTGAGTTTCTAAAATAAAAAATAAACCAGTAAAGGCGTTTTTAAATGATAGATAATGTTTTCTAATCATAAGTATTTTAATAAAATTTTAGCTAATTTATCCGAATCATGACGAAGTAAACTTCTTACTTTGATGTCGACAAATTTTTCACTTTGACTTTTTCTATAAAGTTTATTGTCTAAAATATCTTCTCTTATTATTTTAGCGAAAAAATTAGAATTTTTTAAGTCATCTTTTACTAGCTTTTCTCCTTCACTGTGGTACCAATCAATAATTTTTTTAGGAATTGGTCCATTATTTAAAACTACTAAATCAATCTTTTTTTCTAAATATTTTTCTAAATCAAAAAGATGATCGCTAGCTT
>Ga0129299_1002308_pt1 | contig 12676 bp, 9 predicted proteins | sample ConPoolayeCmetaG_FD_94477 | JGI IMG/M metagenome (GOLD analysis project Ga0129299, IMG submission 94477) | Hot spring microbial mat communities from California, USA to study Microbial Dark Matter (Phase II) - Cone Pool mat layer C metaG ... | reverse complement strand
TCGCCGCCTGCGGCGGCTCGGAATGGCTCCCGGTTGTGTCATCGCGAGGGCGCGGAGCGCCCGAAGCGATCTCCTACTCGAGGGTGGGAGATTGCTTCGCCGCTGACGCGGCTCGCAATGACCGCTCCTAAGGCTCCTTCGCCGCCTGCGGCGGCTCGGAATGGCTCCCGGTTGTGTCATCGCGAGGGCGCGGAGCGCCCGAAGCGATCTCCTACTCGAGGGTGGGAGATTGCTTCGCCGCCTGCGGCGGCTCGCAATGACCGCTCCTAAGGCTCCTTCGCCGCCTGCGGCGGCTCACGATGGCTCAGGCATGAGCCATGATCCATGCTTCTCCCCGCTCGATCAAGTCGTCGTGGTCCTCCGGCGCGGTCAGCGCCTCCAGCAGGTCGGCCGTGTGGCGCCGTAGCAGCACGTCGGCCCGCGGCCGGCCTTCGGCCAGCCACCTCTCCATCGTCCAGCGCGGGAAGACGGCGCTTTCCAGATAGGCCCGGCGGAAGAGGCGCAGCGTCTGCGGCGAGGCCAGGTAGTTGCCGCCGGGACCCAGGCGGCCGATCTCGTCCAGGGCCACGGCCTCGTCGTCCAGCGGGAAGCCCTCGGCGAAGCGGAGGGCCTGCTCGATGATCTCGTGCACATAGACCACGTTGGCCGGCGCAAAGGCCTTGGAATTGAGGGTGTCGCCGATAAAGGGGCACAGCCCTACCTTGCCCAGGCAACTGGTGAGCTGGTTCATCCAGTAGGTCCCCGCCGCCAGGAGGTCCGGCCCCCAGCCGGTGCCGCTGCCGGAGGTGCCGCAGTGCGGCAGCCCATAGTGGGCCATCATCTCGGCGCAGGCCAGGTTCAGCACCATGCTCGGTGGGTCGTAGAAGGAGACCATGGTGCGCATGTCGAAGTAGTTGGGCAGTATCCCCAGGATGACCGGCGTGCCCTCACGGGCAAGCTGACAGAGCGCCAGGCCGGCCAGGAGTTCGGCGTTCAGGAGGGCGAGCATGCCGGCCGGCGTGATCGGGGCCGAGGCCCCGGCCATGCTGTAACTGGAGTAGATCAGCGGCAGACCCCGCGCGGCGGCCTCCAGCACCTTGTCCCCCGTGCCCTGATTGATGATGAGCGGCGTCACCGGGTTGAAATAGGGGATGACAAAGGGCTGCGTCGCCAGATCGCCGCACAGGTGTTCCAGCAGGTCCAGCGCCTGGGGAAAGGCCCGCTCCTCCGAGATCAGGATGACCAGCGGCTTGACCGCGTTGGCGACCATCTCCAACACGGCATAAAGATCGGCCACCCGCGTGGGCACGTCCTGGATGATGCCGATGGTCGAGATCACGTCGTAGAGCGGCAGGGCCTGGCCCAGGCGGACCATGTCCCGCATGTGCCTGCGGGCAAAGGGGATTACCTCGTCGGTGAGGGGATCCTGGTAATAGAGCGAGGTCACCCCGATGCCGAAGCGGGTGCGGTCCTCCCCCAGGCGAAAGGCCAGCTCGCCCCGGCGGTTGTAGATGTCCACCGTGGCCGGGGCCCGCTCGATGGACCATTCGACGAGTTCCGGATCCAGGCGCACCCGCTCCGGGCCGGCAAACGATGCGCCACCGGAGCGGGCCAGCACGTGCCTGGCCCGCTCCGAGTCCACGCGTACCCCCACCTCGGAAAGGATGCGCAGCGAGTAGCGGTGGACCTGGGCGATTTGCTCATCCGTCAAAACGGCGATCGTCGGGCGAACATGGTCGGTCACAGCATTGCTCCTTGGCACGCTTGCCATCGTTCGGGATGCCAGGCGGGCCCTAGCGGCCCTGCGGCGGCTCCCATGGGGTCAGGCGATACTCAAAGTAGGTCGTCTGGCAGGGCCGGCCGCGCCCGATCCAGGCGCAGCGCTCGTTCAGGTCGATGATGATGCTAAAGACGGTGACCGAGGTGCCGTTGTGCTTGCAGATCGAACCGGGATAGTTGGCGTGGTCGGCCAGGAGTCTCTGGAACAGGGCCGGCGACAGTTTCCCATAGTGGTCGCGCAGCAGTCGTCGGGCGCGGTGGTAACGGATGATCGAGTTGCCGATGCGGTGGGGGTTGGCCTCAAAGGGGCGCATGGGCGGGCTCAGGTAGTGGTTCGAGTGGGCCATGATGTTGCCCTCGATATAGATCGGCTCGCAGTCGGTGGCCGAGCCCTCCATGCTATAGACCTCGCCATCGGCATTGGCGATGACGTTGTTATAGTTCGAGGCCCGCACCGGAAGCAGGCAGGCATCCATGGCCTGGCCGAGCGTGCGGGCCGCGAGGATCGCCCGGGCGATCAGCAGGCGCGGCACGCCGGGACGGATGTCGCGGCAGGAGACGGCGTTGCCGGTCATGCTGATTCCCGCTGCATTGAACCCGGCGCTGAAACCCAGCCCGCCGATGGTCACCGCCAGGAACTCGGGATCGTCGCCGGCCTGCACCTGCAACACGGTCAAATAGTCCTCCGCCTCCGGGGAGGTGTCGTTGGTGTGGGCCACCAGCGTGTGTCCGCCGACCGTAGCCCGCCCACGGGCGGCCATGTCGGTGCACCCCCGCGCCAGCGGCGGGACCACCGAGACGGCGTTGCCCCAGGCAGCCGGCTCCCACAGTTCTTCGCATACCCCCAGGAACACTTCCTCGAAGGGCAAATCGGCCCCCTCGGCCAGGCCTTGCAGTTCCTCCACAAAGTGCGGGTAGACGCTGCGGCTGTGGGCAAGGCACAGGCGGCCCTTGAGCAACATGTCTTCCCAGGTGACGCCGGGGGGGAGGCTATCGCGCATCCAGGAGAGCATCCGCCGTAACTGCGGGCGCAATTTCTCACCGATCTGCAGCCCTACCTGGCGATAGGTGCCACTCGCTTTGAAGAAAGGGATGCTTTGGGCGGCCACGGCAATCACCTCCTTTCGCAGTTTACAGTTTACGGTTTGCAGTTGACAGTTGACCTGGTCACGGGGGTGAGGCGGTCACGGGGAGGCATTTCCCCGATGCCGCAGCACCCGGCCGGGCATGGCCCCGGTATGTTCGCCCTCGCGGATCACCACCGTTCCGTTGACGACCACGTAATCGATCCCCTCCGGGTAGCGGTGGGGGTAGTTTTCGAAGGGATAGGTGTGTGGGAACAGGTTCGTGGCCCGGTCGCGCACACGGGGCAGGTCGAAGGCAAAGAGATCGGCCCAGGCGCCGGGGCGTACGATCCCGCGATCGTGCAGGCCGAAGCGCTGCGCCGGGAAGGAGGTCATCTTGCGGATGGCTTCCTCCAGCGTCAGCACGGCATGGTCGCGCACATAGCGCTCCAGCACGCCCGGAAACTCGCCGTAGGAGCATGGGTTGTATGGAGGTGGATCGTTCAGGAGGCCGTAGGGGGCGAGCACCTGGCCATCGGAGCAGATCATCACCGCCGGGTGGCGTAGGAGCAGGCGGATGTTGGATTCGTCGATGTAGTCGAAAATGGCCTGGGCGGCCTCGCCGTTGGCCACGATCAGGTCAAAATAGGCGTCAAAGGGATCCAGACCCTGGGTCTGGGCCCAGGCGGCGATCGTTTGCCCGACCGCCTGGGGCGTCTTGGGGGCATGCAAGACGGTGATGCGGTCGAAGCGGCCGTGGCGGAGCAGGCCGGAGGGGCCAAAGGCCGGCCGGGCGTCCCCCTGGATCTCCTCGCGCAGCCGGCGGCGGGCAGCGGGGTCCTGGAGCAAGGCCACGATCTCGGCTTCGCTGCGCCCGTGGACATGCTGGGGCAGGGCTCCGGTCAGGGCCGGCCCCAGGTCCGTGTGCACATCGTTGTCCACGGTCACGTCCTGGCCCCGGGCGCGGGCCTCTTCCACCAGGCGCAGGTTGGCGCTGGCATCGCCGGGCGCCCCGTACTTGGGGGCGTTGTGCGAGATCTGCACCGGCACGCCGGCCTGCCGGCCGATCTCGATGGCCTCGGCCACCGCCTCCAGGATCGTCTCGCGCTCGCCGCGGATGTGGGATGTGTAGAGGCCCCGGTAACGGGCCACCACCCGGCACAGTTCGACGATCTCTTCGGTCTGGGCAAAGCAGCCCGGTGGGTAGACCAGGCCGGTGGACATGCCAAAGGCCCCGGCGGCCATGGCCTCGGCCAGCAGGTCCTTCATCTGCTCCAATTCGGCGAGGGTCGGTTCGCGGGCGGCAAAGCCCATCACCGCCAGGCGCAGGGCGGCATGTCCGCACAGGGAAGCCACGTTGATCGCCAGCCCGCCGCGCGCCAGTTCCCGCAGGTAGCCGCCAAAGGTGCGCCAGCGCCAGGTGACCTCGGGGGCGGCCGAAAGGGGCTCCCAGTAGTGCCGCATGTCGGCCAGATGCTCCCGCCGGACGGGTGCCGGCGACATGCCGCAGTTGCCCAGGACGTTGGTGGTGACTCCCTGCCGCACCATGCTTTCGGCCCGGCGGTTGATCAGGATGGATAGATCGGAATGGGTGTGCACGTCGATGATGCCGGGAGCAAGGTACCGATCGGCCAGGTCGATGATCTCCTGCCCGCGCAGGGTGCCGGGCGGGGCGATGTGGGCGATGCGCCGACGGCGGATGCCCACGTCGCCACGGTACCAGGGGTTGCCGCAGCCGTCCACGATGCGGGCATTGGCAAACACCAACTCGAACATCTCAGGGTGCATCGGAGAGCCTCCCCATGGCACGTGCCAGGCTCAGGCCGTGGCAATGATCCGATCCAGTTCCGCCGCCAGGCGCTCGTCCAGCGGTTCGGGCCGGTGGGCCGAAAGGATCTGGCGGGCGCGCTCGCGGGCCCAGTCGCGGGCCCCATCGCGGCGCGCCTCCCAGACCTCGTAGGGCCGGCGGTCGAGGAGCGACGGCAGCCACAGGTCGCCTAGATGCCGGCGGGTGTGGCGCTGGGTGAGGAAGTTGCCGGCCGGCCCTACGGCGCGGATGGCCTCCAGGGCCAGCGTCTCCTCATCGACGACGATGCCCGCCATCATGTGGCGCACGAGGCGAAAGATCTCGCAGTCCATCAGCATCTGCTCGAAGGACCAGATGCGGCTGCCGTGCAAGAGGCCCACCCCCAGGAGCATATCCGACATCGTCAGGGAAGCCATCAGCGTGGAGAGGCTGTTCTCCAGGCCGGCCTGCCAGTTCGGCTCCTTGGCCCCGGTGGCAAAAGAGCCCATGGAGAGCGGGATGTTGTAGAAATCGGCCAGCACGTTGGTGGCGGCGCCAAAGAGGAAATCCTCCGGCCCGCCGCCGGTATAGGCCCCGGTGCGCAGATCCATGGCCGTCTGGGCGGCGGCATAGTAGACCGGCGCGCCGGGGTACTCGAGTTCGATCAGCGCCAGTGCGCTCAATACCTCGGCGTTGCCGACGACCAGCGTCCCGGCCATGGTCGCCGGCGCGGTGGAGGCGCAGGAGGCCATGGTCATAAAACCCACCGGCAGGCCGGCCGCGGCGGCCACCAGGCCGGCTTCGACGCTGCCGCCATCCTGCCCCAAGGGCGAGGTGGTGCATTCCATAATGGATAGGACCGGCCGCTGCCGTAGCGCCTCGCGCCCGCCGGCGATGGCTGCGGCCATCTCCACCGCGGCACGGGCCTCGCGGGCCGAGTAGATGCTCTCCGTCTGGACATGCTTGGTCGAGTTGGCCCAGATAGCCCGCAGTTCATGGAGGCCGCGCGTTTCCGCCGGGCAATCCTGGGCCGAGACCGGCACCCAGTGAAAGGCGATCTCGGGCAGGGCGTCGGCCACGCGGGCGATGTCGGCTACGTCCTGCAGCGTGGAGCGCCGCCGCCGGCCCGTCTCCAGGTCGATCACCTCCACCCCGCAGCCGTCGGTGCCGACGTAGACGTGGTTGCCATCGAGCGGCAGGTCCTGGGAGGGATCGCGCGCGGCCAGGGCGTAGGCCGGCGGGGCCGCCCGCAGGGCCTCCTCGATCACGTGTCCCGGCACGCGGACGACCATCGTGTCGCGGTCTACATGGGCCCCGTGGGCCTCCCACAGGTCCAGGGCCAGAGGCGAGGGAAAGCGCACCCCCACCGATTCGATGACCTCGAGGGTGGCCGTATGGATGCGCCGGACGTCCTCTGGACTGAGGATCTCCAGGCGCAGGCGCGGATTGGTGATGGCAGCAATTGGGCCGGACATGGGGCCTCCTGCAGTAGGGACGAACGACCAACGACGAACGACCAACGACGAACGACCAACGACGAACGACCAAGGACGAATGACCAAGAACCACTGGGGCCAGGTCGCCTCAGCCCAGGCAATGGGATCGCCAGGGGGAGAATAGCACATATCGAAAGAGATGTCAAGTCACATCGCGGAAATCAACGGAACTGACTTGCAGAAACTTGAATAGTGTGGTAGAATCGTCTTGTCGCGTTGATATTCGACGCTGAGCGTGGGCCACGGTTCCCGGCATTCGCTCTGGGGTGGTCCTCGGCCTTTCCGTCATCAAGGTTTGTCCGCGAGAGGCCCCATGGACGAACTCGATCGCCTGATCTTGCAGACGCTGCAGGAAGATGGGCGCGCGCCGTTCACCGACATTGCCAAGAAGGCCGGCGTATCGGAGACGACCATCCGCAGCCGCTACCGCCACCTGGTGCGCCAGGGGATCATCCGCACCGTGGGCATCGTCGACCCGTATGCCCTGGGCTTCCAGGCCCCGGCGCTGATCGCCATCGCCGTGGAACCGGGGCTGGTGGACCAGGTGGCCCGTCAGGTGGCGGCGCTGCCCGAGGTCAGTTACCTGGTGATGACGCTGGGGGCCTGGGACCTGATGGTGGAGGTCTTTTGCCGCGACCTCCTGCACCTGAGCGATCTGATCCTGGGGCACATCCACAAGATCCCAGGAGTGCGCACGACCGAGGCGCTGATGGTGGCCCGCAGTTACAAGCTGAGTTACCGCTGGTCGCCCTATGCCGGCCAGGAGGAGGAGGGCGAGGTCAACAGCAGCCGCGAATGAGCCTGCCATCCCGCAAGGAGAGACGGCCGCCACCGTAGGTCCCCGGCTCTTGTTGGGGCGAACCTTGTGTTCGCCCCCCCGTTGGGGCGAACCTCGTGTTGGGGCGAACCTCGTTGGGGCGAACCCCGTTGGGGCGAACCCCGTTGGGGCGAACCCCGTTGGGGCGAACCCCGTTGGGGCGAACCCCGTTGGGGCGAACCTTGTGTTCGCCCGCAAAGGAAAGGATGGTTTCTATGGAATCAGCACAGACCCCGACGCAAGGTTCCGGCCCTGGCCCGGATGCGCCGCGCCTGCTCACCGAACTGCCCGGCCCGCGGGCGCGGGCGGCGGTGGCGCAGAGCGAACGCTTCGTCAGCCCTTCGCTGCCCAAGGTCTATCCGCTGGTGGCCAAACGGGGCCAGGGGGCGGTGATCGAAGATGTGGACGGCAACCGCTTCCTGGACTTTGCCGCCGGCATCGCCGTTTGCTCCACCGGGCATTGCCACCCGCGCGTGGTACGGGCCATCCGCGAGCAGGCCGGCCGGCTCTTGCACATCTGCGGGGCTGATTTCTACGATACCCCCTATATCGCCCTATCCGTGCGCCTGGCGAACCTGGCCCTGGGCGATTTCCCTAGGAAAGTCTTCCTGGCCAACTCCGGGGCCGAGGCGGTGGAGGCGGCGCTGAAACTGGCCCGCTACCACACCGGCCGGCCGTACCTGCTGTCCTTCTTCGGCGCCTTCCATGGCCGCACCATGGGCGCCGTTTCGCTCACGGCCAGCAAGCCGCGCTACCACCGCGGCTTCGGCCCGCTCCTGCCCGGCATCGTCCATGTGCCCTACGCCTATTGCTACCGCTGCGCCTACAACCTGACCTACCCGGACTGCGACCTGGCCTGCGTCAGGGCCATCGAGGAGACGCTGTTCGCCCACTCCATCGCCCCCGACGAGGTGGCGGCCATCTTTGTCGAACCGGTGCAGGGCGAGGGCGGCTACATCGTCCCGCCGGACGGCTGGCTGGCCCGCCTGCGGGCGCTCTGTGACCGCTACGGCATCCTGCTCGTGGACGATGAGATCCAGGCCGGCCTGGGCCGCACCGGGCGCATGTTCGCCATCGAGCACTGGGAGATCGAGCCGGACATCATCTGCCTGGCCAAAGCGCTCGGATCGGGCATGCCCATCTCGGCCATGATCGCCCGCGCCGAACTGATGGACTGGCCGGCAGGGGCCCACGGCAGCACCTTCGGCGGCAACCCGGTCTGTGCCAGCGCCGCCCTGACCACCCTGGAGGTGATCGAACAGGACGGTCTCGTGGAAAACGCCGGGTATGTGGGCGACTACCTGCTGGGCCGGCTGCGCCAGGTGGCGGCGGAGCATCCCCTCATCGGCGACGTGCGCGGCCTGGGGCTGATGATCGGCGTGGAACTGGTGCGCGACCGGCAGACCAAAGAGCGGGCCACCACCGAAACCGAAGAAGTCATGTTGGGCTGCTTCCACCGTGGGTTGCTCGTGCTGCCCTGCGGGCCGAATACGATCCGTTTCTCCCCACCGCTTATCATCACCCGGGAACAGGCCGAAACGGCCGTGCAGATCCTGGCCGAGGCCGTGGCCGAGGTGGAGCGCAAGGCGGGCATGCTGGAGGGAAGGCCATGAAACTCCTGTCCATGCACGATGCGATCGCTGCCCTGGTGCACGATGGCGATACGGTGGCCATCGAAGGTTTCACCGCCTGCATCGGCTTCGCCGCCGGCCACGAGATCATCCGCCAGGGCCGCCGGGATCTTACGCTCTGCCGCATGACGCCGGACCTGCTCTACGACCAGATGGTGGCGGCCGGCTGTGCCCGCAAACTGGTCTTCTCCTACCTGGGCAATCCCGGCGTGGGTTCTTTGCACTGTATCCGCCGGGCGCTGGAAAAGGGCATCCCGGCGCCGCTGGAACTGGAGGAGTACAGCCACTACGGCATGGTGGGGCGCTACACCGCCGGCGCCTACCATTTGCCCTTTTTCCCGCTGCGCTCCTACGTCGGGAGCGACATGCCCGCGGTCAACCCGCGCATCCGCATGGTGGAAAGCCCCTACGGGGATGGGCCGATCGCTGTGGTCCCGCCGCTCAACCCCGATGTGGCCATCATCCACGCCCAGCGGGCCGATCGCTCCGGCAACACCCAGCTATGGGGCCTGCTCGGCGTGCAGAAGGAGGCCGCCTTTGCCGCCCAGCACGTCATCGTCGTCGTCGAGGAGATCGTGGACGAGTCCGTCATCCGCGCCGATCCCAACCGCACCCTCATCCCCGGCCTGATCGTCGATGCCGTGGTCCACGAGCCCTACGGCGCCCACCCTTCCTATGTCCAGGGCTACTACGACCGCGACAATGCCTTCTACCTGCGCTGGGATGAAATCAGCCGCGACGAGGCGGCGACGCGGGCCTGGCTGGAGGAGTGGGTCTACGGCCTGCCCGACCGGGCGGCCTACGTGGCGAAGATGGGACCCGATCTGGTGGAGCGCCTGAGGCCCGGTGAAGCATGGGCGGATCGGGTGAATTATGGGGAGTATAGATAGAGGTTGGAAGTTGGAGGTTGGAGGTTGGATAGCGGAACGATGGGGGAAAGCGATGGCCGACTATACGCCTTCCGAAATGATGATCGTCTCTGCCGCGCGGGCGCTCGCGGGGGTGCGCACCGTGTTCGTCGGTGTGGGCCAGCCCAACATCGCCTGCAACCTGGCCCGGCGGACGGTGGCCCCGGACCTGGAGCTGATCTACGAGAGCGGCGTCTACGGCGCCCGGCCGGCGCGCATGCCGCTATCGATCGGCGATCCCACGCTTGTAAGCGGGGCCACGTCGGTCTGCTCGCTCGGCGATCTCTTCGGCCTCTACCTGCAGGGTGGCCGGATGGACGTGGCATTGCTGGCAGGAGCCCAGATCGATCGCTTCGGCAACCTGAACACCACGGTGATCGGCGAATATGCCCGCCCCAGGGTGCGCCTGCCCGGCAGCGGTGGGGCCTGCGAGATCGCCATCAACGCCCGGCGTATCTTCATCATGATGCCGCTTTCGCGCCGGGCCTTTGTCGAGAGACTCGACTTCTGCACCAGCCCGGGCCACCTCACCGGGCGCGGGGAGCGTGCCGCCCTGGGCATGCCCGGCCTGGGCCCACAGCGCGTCATCACCGACAAGGGGCTGTTCTCCTTCGATGAAACCGGCGAGATGGTGCTGGAAAGCCTGCACCCCGGCGTGACGCTGGCCGAGGTGCAGGGGGCCGTCGGCTGGGCGGTGAAGGTGGCGCCGGACCTGCAGGAGACCGCGCCTCCCGACGCCGAGGAACTGCGCATCCTGCGGGAAGAACTGGACCCCAAGGGCGTGTACCGCCGCTGAAGAGAGCCTCACCGCGCAATTGGGAGCAGAGCCATGGAACGCACCCATGTCTTCCGCCGCCGCATCTCCTATCCCCATCCGCAGGCCGTGCGCGGGGAGGGGGTCTATCTCTACGACCAGGCCGGCCGGCGCTACATCGATGCCTCCGGCGGGCCCGTCGTGGTCAATATCGGCCACGGGGTAAAGGAAGTAGCCGCCGCCATGGCCGCGCAGGCCGGGGCGGTGGCTTACGTGCACGGCGCCACCTTCACCACCGCCGCCCTGGAGCGCTACGCCGGGCGCCTGGCCGGCCTTGTGCCGCTGGGAGATGCGCGCTTCTACTTCCTGACCAGCGGCTCGGAAGCCGTCGAGGCGGCCTTGAAGTTTGCCCGGCAACTGCAGGTGGCCCGCGGCGAGGCCGGCCGCGATGTCACGATCGCCCGCTGGGGCTCCTACCATGGGGCCACCCTGGGGGCGCTCGCGGTCAGCGGCAAGCCGAGCATGCGCAACCTCTATGCGCCTCTCTTCCGCGACCAGCCGCACATCCCCGCGCCCTACTGCTACCGCTGTGCCTACGACTCCTCCTACCCGGGCTGCGGCCTTGCTTGCGCCCAGGCACTGGAGGAGGAAATCAAGCGCCAGGGGCCCGGCCGCGTGGCCGCTTTCCTGGCTGAGCCGGTCGGCGGAGCGACGCTGGGGGCCGTGGTGCCGCCGCCGGAATACTGGCCACGCGTGCGTGAGATCTGCGATCGCTACGGCATCCTCCTCATTGCCGACGAGGTCATGACCGGCTTTGGGCGCACCGGCCGCTGGTTCGCCATGGAACACTGGGGGGTCAGGCCCGACGCCATGGTCATGGGCAAGGGGGCTACCGGCGGATACTTCCCGCTCTCGATCCTGGCCGTCCGCCGGGCCGACGTGGAGACGATCGTCCGCGCCCACGGCGATTTCAACCACGGCGGGACCTTTTCCCACCACGCTGTGGGTGGGGCGGCGGCCCTGGCCACGCTGGATTACCTGGAAAGCCACCATCTCGTGGCGGCGGCAGCCCGGCAGGGGGCCTACCTGGGACAGCGGCTGCAGGAAGCCCTGGGCCGGCACCCGTGTGTGGGGGAGGTGCGGGGAATCGGCATGCTGTGGGCGGTGGAGTACGTCGCCGATCGCCAGACCAAAGAGCCCTTTTCCCCCCAGGCCGGCCTCAGCACGCGCCTGGCCGATCTGGCCTTCGAACGCGGCGTGCTCCTCTACCCCGGCCACGGCGGCGCCGATGGCCTCGCCGGCGACCACCTGATGGTAGCGCCACCGTTCGTGGCGAGCGCGGCGGAGATCGACCAGGTGGTGGACGTGCTGGCCGAGGTGACGGCCATTGCGACTCAGCGGGCAGGCTGACCGCTTTGGCTCGACGACTTTGAATCTCGCCTGACTTTCGAGCAGCAGGAGGCCTTTCGCGGTCTGAGCAGCCCCCGGGAACGCTTCTGCCTCCGCCTGTTCGAGCGGGAAAACCGCTCTGGGTGGCAGGCTGCGGGGGAAAAGACCCTGGCCGAACGGGCCGCGGCGCGGGTGGAGGATCTGCTCTCCAGGCACCGGCCCGTGCCCCTGACCGAAGCGCAGGCTCGGGCCCTCCGCGCCGTGGTGGGACAGGCTGGGAAGGGGTAGAGCAAATCGGGGCCGGGCCTTACACGATCCCCACATCTGGCTGGTTTGTCAGATCGCTCGCATCGTGTTATACTCTAGCCGTGCGGCGGACAATGGCGTCCGCCGATTCGACGCTGAGCGCCCTCGGCGCCGAGGAACATCCCAAGGAGTGGAGGACGATGAACACGCAGGAATATATCGAACTGGAGAACACCTACGGCGCCCACAACTACAAGCCGCTGGATGTGGTCATTGCCCGGGCCCAAGGCGTATGGGTATGGGACGTGGACGGCAAGCGCTACATGGATTTCCTGAGCGCCTACTCCGCCGTCAACCAGGGGCACTGCCATCCGCGCATCCTGCGCGCCCTTGTGGAACAGGCCGGCCGCGTCACCCTCACCTCGCGGGCCTTTCGCAACGATCAACTGCCTCTCCTTGAAAAAGAGCTGTGCGAACTGACCGGCTATGCTATGATGTTGCCGATGAACAGCGGGGCCGAGGCGGTGGAGACGGCCATCAAGGCGGTGCGCAAGTGGGGCTACCAGGTCAAGGGTGTCCCCGATGGCCGGGCCGAGATCATCACCTGCGCCGGCAACTTTCACGGGCGCACCACCACCATCGTCGGCTTTTCCACCGAGCCGCAGTACCGGGAAGGTTTTGGCCCCTTCACGCCGGGCTTTGTCACCATTCCCTATGGCGACGCCGTTGCCCTGGAGCGCGCCATCACCGCCCATACCGTCGCCTTCCTGGTGGAACCGATCCAGGGCGAAGGTGGGGTCATCGTCCCACCGGAAGGCTACCTGCGC
>Ga0129299_1002307_pt1 | contig 12676 bp, 12 predicted proteins | sample ConPoolayeCmetaG_FD_94477 | JGI IMG/M metagenome (GOLD analysis project Ga0129299, IMG submission 94477) | Hot spring microbial mat communities from California, USA to study Microbial Dark Matter (Phase II) - Cone Pool mat layer C metaG ... | reverse complement strand
GGGCAGGCGGTCGGCGTGCTGGATGCGGACATCACCGGCCCCAGCATCCCGAAGATGTTCGGTCTGCACGGCACGCCGGCGATGGGCGCTTTCGGCATCCTGCCTGCCGAGACCGAAACGGGCATCAAGGTGATGTCCATCAACCTGCTCCTGCCCGACGAAGGCGAGGCCGTCATCTGGCGCGGGCCGCTGATCAGTTCCGCCATCAAGCAGTTCTGGGGCGAGGTAGCCTGGGGCAACCTGGACTGGCTGGTGGTGGACCTGCCGCCGGGCACCTCCGACGCTGCGCTGACGGTCATGCAGGCGCTGCCGCTTTCCGGCGTGGTGCTGGTCAGTTCGCCCCAGGACCTGGCCGAGATGGTCGTGCGCAAGGCGGCGCGCATGGCCCGCGTGATGCAGGTGCCGCTTTTGGGCCTGGTGGAGAACATGAGTTACTTTGTCTGCCCGGAAAGCAACCGGCAGTACGAGATCTTTGGCCCCAGCCACGGAGAGGAGATGGCCCGGCGGCTGGGCGTGCCCTTCCTGGCGCGGCTGCCGCTGGATCCGCGCATCTCCGAACTGTGCGATGCCGGCCGGGTCGAGGAGTATGCGGCGGAGGCCTTTGCCCCCGTCGTGCGGGCGCTCGCCCAGACGGCCGGCGAGCCGCGCCGTTCGCCCCTGCAGCCCAGGTAGGGGAAGGCGTCTCCCTGAGCGCGCACGTGGTGCTGGCCGACCAGGCGTTGAGCCAGACGCAGGAGGTGATGGCCGGCCTGAAGCGGACCCTGAGCGAGGGCTTTGGCATCGAGCACACCACCATCCAGTTCGAGTGCGAAAGGTGCGAGCAGGGGGCGGTGGGGTGCATGGGGAGGTAGGGCGGAGCGGCGCTCCACCCATCCGGTTCGGGTGCGCCGCCTGCGGACAGGGGGCGACGGTGTGAGTGAGGCGGCAGGATAGAGCGATGCGCTGCGCTGGGGCGTGCTTCGCACCCCGCATCGGTCTGTGCTATACTCAGGAACTAGCAGTCAAATCAAAAGGGACACGGATAACACGGAAAAACACGGGCCTGTACCGCTGAATCAAGTCCGTGTTCCGAAAAGGAGTAAAGATGCCCGATCCTGACACAAGCGGCAAATTACCCCTCAAAACCTTCTGGGAAGCCGTAGAACGGCGACTGGTAGAGTGCTCTGCCGATGATCTGCGGGCCATCCTGCGCGCCATGGCCCGCCAGGTGCGCCCTTCCGAACGATCTTCCTTCCTGACCCGCCTGTGCGTGGGCTTCGTGTCCGTCCCCGCACCGCGCACCCCCTGGGAGGACCTCCTGGCCGACATCGACGATCTGGCCCAGGAGATCCATGACGCGATGGAAAACGCCGATGAGTGGGAGGAGGAAGAGCACGGCTGGGATTACGACTACGACTACGAGGAAGACGGCCTGGGGCCATACGAAGGATTCATCGAACCGCTGACTGCCCTCTTTGAGCGGACGGGGCTGGCCTTCGATAGTGGCGAGATCGCCCTGGCCCGCCAGTCTTACGAGAAACTGCTCGATCTGATTCACCTGGAAGACGACTACGGCCGGGGGATCGGTCTTGCCGATCTGCCGCAAGAGGAGATACAGGAGGCCGCCGCCCGCTACCTGCGGGCCGTCTACGAGAGCGAGCCGCCTGCCCGACGCCCGGCGACCCTCTACGAGCAGATGGGGTGGGTGCGCTCCCGGTTCGACCTGCGCAGGCGTCCTATGTTAGAGGACCTCCTCCTGATTTCCCCCCGTTCCCTGCCCGATCAGGAGGCTTTCCTGAGTGCCTGGATCGCCTTCCTGCGCGCTCGAAGCGACCCGGACGCCGATGCCTGGCTGCGGGAAGCGATCCGCCTTTCCGAAGGAACGGCCGGCCTGGAGCGGCTGGCGTTGACCGAGGGACAGAAGCATCCCCGCGCCTACCTGGACTGGTTTGCCGCACTGGAGCAGGAGGGGAAGCATGCCGCTGTGCTGGCCGCCGCCCGCCAGGCGCTGGATGCCCTGCCTGCCGACCTGCCCATCCGCGCGGCCATCGCCGACCATCTCTGCGCGGCGGCCGCTGCATTGCACGATCCGCCGACCCTGCTGCTGGGGCGTTGGGAGGCGTTCGCGGCCAAACCGACCCTGGCCCGCCTGCTGGACCTGTGGGAGGCGGCTCCGGCCGGCGAGGGACGGGTGACGTGGATGCGTCGGGCGATCGGGCACATCGAGGCGACGATGGCCCGGCAGAAACCCGGCGGGCCGTATCTCCCCGATCTATCCTGGATGCAGGACGACCTGGAGCGGCCTGCGCATCCGGGCCCCGTGTTGCTTCTCCACGCCCGGCTCCTGGCGGGCGACCTGGAGGCGGCCCATCGTTCCGTCACCGGCAGGCCGGTGTTGGGGTGGAGCAACGCCAGCAGCGACCAGGCCGTGGCCGTTTCGTTCTTCCTGGTCTTGCTTTCCGGCCGGCCGGCGGATGCGTTGCCGCCGAACCTGGCCGGCCTCTGGTCGCAGAGCCTGGGGACGAGCATTGGCTATAGGGAGTATGGCGGGCTGGGGGCGCAAGGCCTCGCGCCCCTGGTCCAGCGGCTGGAGCAGGTCTATGCGGAACATTTGGCCCAGGGCGTCCGTTCCGGGGTGCTGGCCCTGAGCCCCGAACAACAACAGAAGCGCCTGGTCTGGTGCCTGGACGTGGCGCGGCGGCGGGTGGAGGCCATCGTGGGCCACCAACATCGCAGGAGTTACGGCAAAGCGGCCACCCTGGCCGGGGCCTGCGCCGAGGTCCTGCGGGTGCGGGGCGAGCCGACCGCCGCCCGTGCGTTCGTGGCCGAGATCGGCGGGCGGTTTCCCCGCCACCGCGCCTTTCAGGATGAGCTGAAGAAGGCGGTGCAGGGGATGGAGCGGGCGCTGGGGCGCGAGGGGTGAAAGCGCGGGGCACACTGGGTGGCCGGCGATGTTTTGGCTGGCGCACCCCAGGCCTCGGCTACGGGGGAGTTTGAGTAACAGGAAGTACTGCAAGATGTACCAATCGCTAAGATGAGCGACCAGGCAGGAGATACGATATGCGAACGTGGCAGCACCCCGGCGGGAAACTGCGCGAACTGGGAGCCCAGGCGCTTTCCGACGCCGAGCTCCTGGCCATCCTGATCTCCTCGGGCATCAAAGGCAAGTCGGCAGAAGCGATTGCCCAGGAGATTATTGACCGCTTCGGCTCCCTTTCCGGCATGGCCCGGCAGCCCCTGGAAGCCTTCCTGCAATTCAAAGGGCTGTCCGACGTGAAGATCATCCGCATCGCTGCCGCCTTCGAGATCTCCCGCCGTCTGGCGAAGGAGTCCACTCATGGCGAAGAAAAGCAAGCTCCTTGAGAAGGGAACCCGCATGCCAGACATCCGGGAAACCAGCCTGGACGGGACGGTCCGCGAATACCTGGCCGCGGTCCAGTCCCTGAGCAGTGAGGCAGCCAGGGCACAGCGCTTCACTCTGCTCCTGCAAGAGCTTTTCGGACTTCAACCTGGCTTCATCGAGGATTATGTGGCCGGCGTAGAGAAGTACGTGAAGGTCCGCCAAAAGGACGCCATCCTCAGAGGCAAAGCCGATGAGTTGTTCGGCAACGTGGTCATCGAGCTCGAACGGGATTTGACCGCGGCTGGCAAACAGGCCGAAGCTGAAGGGCAGCTCAGGAAGTACGTGGCCTGCCTGTGGTCCCAGGAACCGGTGAGCCAACGTACCCGTTACCTCTGCCTGGCCACCGACGGCGTCCTTTTTACCGTCTACACGCCCATCCTGGACGACCCAAACAAAGCGACCCTCTCGCCCGAAGACGTGCGGCTGGAGACCGTGGACCGCATAGATGCTGCACGGCTGGAGCCACCCAGGGAATTCTACTTCTGGCTGGACCGCTACTTGCTGCGCCGGGAGATCATGGCTCCCCGCAGCGAGAACATCGTCAAAGATTTCGGGCTGCATAGCCACGCCTTCCAGGTGGCAGCTCAGAGCCTGCTGACCTTATGGGAGAGGCTGAAAGGGCAGCCAGAGTTCGCCGTCGTTTACGAGGCGTGGGAAAAGTACCTGCGCATCGTCTACGGCAGTGCCCTGGCCGACGATGAACTGTTCGTCCGGCATACCTACCTGGCTATCCTGGCCAAGTTGATGGCCTGGGCTCGCCTCGTCGAAGGGACGACGCCAGACGGAGCTCAGATCCAGGGCGTCCTGGAGGGCCAATTCTTCAAGGAGCAGGGCATCGAGAACTTCCTGGAAGAAGACTTTTTCTCCTGGCCGGCTCGAGGCGAGGCGGGAGAGGCTGGAACGGGAACAGCCCGCCTGCTCCTGGGGCTCTTGCGCAACTACAACCTGCGAGAACTCTCCGAGGACGTGCTAAAATCGCTCTACCAGGAACTGGTGGACCCCAAGACGCGCCACGACCTGGGCGAGTATTACACCCCCGACTGGCTGGCGGCTCGCATGGTCGGCAGATTGCTGGAAGAACAGCCCAAGGCATCTGTGCTGGACCCCGCCTGTGGTTCGGGGACGTTCCTGTACCAGGCCGTGCGCCAGAAGCGCACACTGCTGGGCGACTCCCCCGAAACCCTGGCTCACATTCAGGATGCCGTCGTGGGCGTGGACATCCACCCCCTGGCCGTCATCGTGGCCAAGACCAACTACGTCCTGGCCCTGGGCGACCTGCTGCGCAAGCGACGGGGCAAGATCGCCATCCCCATCTACCTCTCCAACGCTATTCGCTTGCCGGAACGGGAGGCTCAACCGACCCTGTGGATGCAACTGCCCAGCTACCGCATTGAATTGGACGGGCAGGCCGTCTATCTCCCCGAAAAGCTGTTGGACCAACCAGCCCTCTACGACCAGGCCATTGGGGCGGCGCGCGAGTTTGCCGTGCAATGGGCCGGGCGGACGGTGAGCGAAGGCGATTTCACGAACTACCTGGCGGCACACCACCCGGCCCTGGCTGCTGACGAAGGGCTGGCCCGCGCCCTCTTCGCCATTGCCGAGGTCTTCCGGCATTTCATCGAGACCCGGCGAGACACCATCTGGGCTTTCGTGTTGAAGAACGCCTACAAGCCCCTCTTCCTGAAGGGCCGCTTCGACCTGGTTATCGGCAATCCCCCGTGGCTATCCTACCGCTACGTGGAGCAACTGGACTACCAACGGTTCCTCAAGGAGCAGATCACCGAGACCTACCGGCTTCTCTCTGGCAAGGCCGAGCTGATCACCCAGATGGAACTGGGCACCCTCTTCCTCTTGCGGGCGGTCGACCTGTACCTGAAAGAAGGCGGCACTATCGCTTTCGTCCTGCCGCGCAGCATCTTCTCCGCCGACCAGCACGACGCCCTGCGGCAGGGGACATTCAAAGGCGTGCACCTGTCCTGGAGCGAACTCTGGGACCTGGAGGGCGTGGAGCCGCTGTTTAACGTCCCGTCGTGTGTGCTGTTTGGCCGCAAGACCTCACCCCTCTCCCCCTTCGGGGAAGTAAGGGGTGAGGTCCTCTCCGGCCGCTTGCCCCGCCGCAACGCCAGCCTGCTTGAAGCCGAGGCTGCGCTGAAGGTCGAGGAGGTGAAGTTCTTCCTCAACCGCCGGGGCAAACGCTCCTTCTGGGGTACAACTGAGGGTGTTCATGGCATTGTCAGCCCCTACAGGAAACGTTTCTTCCAGGGGGCGACCATCGTCCCGCGTGCCTTCTGGTTTGTGGAGATTGTGCCCTCGCCTCTGGGCTTCGACCCCAACCTGCCGCCGCTGGTGACTTCGCAGCGGGCGCAGGAGCAGGCCAAGGACGCCTACCTGGGCCTCGTCTTCAAGGGCAGCGTGGAGAGCCGCTTCCTCTACGCCACGTTGCTCTCCACCGACCTCCTGCCCTTCGGCCACCTGGACTACCGGCTGGTGGTGCTGCCCATCGAGCCGGAGGGGGACCATTACCGATTGCTTACCGCCGACCAGTCCCGGCGGCGCGGCTACCTCCGGCTGGCGGAGTGGCTGGCGCGGGTGCAGGCCGAATGGAAGAAACGGCGCGGGGAAAAGGCGGAGAGGATGGATGCGCTGGAGTGGCTAAACTATCGCCGTAAACTCATAACTCAGAATCCTCAAACCATTTACCGGGTCATCTATCCGACATCTGCCACCTATGTCTGCGCCTGCGTTGTCCAGAATCGTGCCATTGAGTTTGAAAGGGGTGGGCAAACTGTGCAAGCAATGGGCTTCCTGGTGGATTACGTGACCTACAGCCTGGAAACTCAGGACGAAGGCGAAGCTTACTACCTGGCAGCGATTCTCAACGCGCCCGCCACTGACAGGCTGATCAAGCCTGCCCAGGCCCGAGGCTTGTGGGGGCCTCGCCACATCTGCAAAAAAGTCCTCGACCTGCCCATCCCCCAGTTTGACCCGTCGCAGCCGGAGCACCGGCGGCTGGCGGAGTTGGGGAAGGCGTGCAGTGAGCGGGTGGCGGCGTGGCTGGCCGCCGGTGGGCCGGGGAAGACCCAGAGCATCGGCCGGCTGCGGGGGATGGTGCGGGAGATGCTGAGGAAGGAACTGGGGGAGATAGACGAGTGCACCACACGGATTCTGGGCACGGAAACACGGAAAAGGTAAGCTGGTAGAGGGTGCACCAATTCTGGGCACGGAAACACGGAAAAGGTAAGCTGGTGGAGGGTGCACCAATTCTGGGCACGGAAACACGGAAAAGGTGAGCCAGGACATCTGGAGCGCTCTACGTTGTGCTGATGGAGTATGCGCGGCCCATCCGTGTATCCGTGAACTTCCGTGCTGTGCTGTGTCGTGGGGGTGGCGATGAGCAAAAAGGTCACAGGACCACACGAAGACATTACCTACCGCATTATTGGCGCAGCCATGGCCGTGCATCGGCGGCTAGGACCAGGTTATAAGGAGGAAGTGTATCAACGAGCCCTTGAAGCGGAGTTCGAGAAGGTTGGGCTTTCCTTCGAAGCACAGAAGTGGCTTGAGGTGCACGACGAGGGGCAGCTGCTCGGCTACTACATTCCGGATTTCATCGTCGAAGGCAAAGTCATTGTCGAGATCAAGGCCTTTGCCACGGTGCACCAGAAGTACCTGGGGCAGGTGATCACGTATCTGAACCACGCCGGTCTGGCAGTTGGCTTGCTGATCAATTTCGGTGAGCGCAGCTTGCGACCACGTCGTGTCTTCCCGTCGCCGCAAGCCACAGAGTTCCGGGTCAACCATCAATGGCTGTTTGTCCCGGACCGGCTCAAGGCCGAGCGCAACCTATCCGTGTAATCCGTGAGGAATCCGCGTCGTGCTATCGCCCACTACGCTCCATCTTTCCGGCAATACCTGCAAGGCCCAGACGGGCAGCGGGACCAACAGGAACACGCCCAACGGGTCGAACTCTACCGGCAACTGCTGGCGCCGGAGAACCTGGGTACCATCTCCGAGCCGGATCTTGTTCAGGTCATCGGCTCCCTTTGGGCCAGCGCGATATGGACCAACAAGGCCTATCTGGGGGGCAAGATCGTCCAGGACAACGGCCTGGAGTCGCTGCGGGATGCCCTGAACGACCTGCTTTGGGGCAAATCGCCCCTGCCAGATCGTTTTGACGCCTTTACTCAACGTATCAAGGGGCTGGGGCCAGCCTCGGTCACCGAGATCCTGGCTTTCGTCCACCCTGAAGAATGCGGCCTGTGGAACGATAAGGCCCGCAAAGCCCTGGTTATTCTGGGCCTGGACGCCGTCTTTCCCAAGGTGAAGAAGTACCACCTCACTGGGGCCGAATACATGGCTTTCAACGACCTGCTCAAGGCCATCCGGGACGAACTGACGGGACAGGGCCTGGCTGGACTGGACCTCATCGGCGTGGACTTTCCTGTTCCACGTGTGGGAGACTCGGGGACAGGTTCCTTCGGTGACACCTACGCCGGAGCCGGCCGACTATGATTTCGACCACGACGAGATGGTGGACAAGCTGGTCTCCATCGGCCAGTGGATGGGCTTTGAGGCAGAGAAGGGGAAATGGATCGCTAAAGGTGCGAAGGTGGACGCGGTGTGGCAGGCCCGTATCGCCAACCTGGGGATCGTCACCTACGTCTTCGAGGTGCAAAGGGCTGGCTCGATAGACTCCCTCATCCTCAATCTGCAAAAGGCCCGGAAGAATCCCAGCGTGCAGAAGGTCGTCGTGGTGGCTAACACCAAGAACCTGCGGCAGGTACAGGAAGAGGTCTCGGCCCTGAGTCAGGAGTTTGCCGGCGCGGTGGCTTACATGGAGGCCCGGGATCTGGAACGGGCTGCCGAACACCTGCAAGCGTTCTCCGAGATCATTGGGCGGTTGGAGTTGGTACCCAGGGGATTCTGAATACGATGAAGATGGGATTCATGCAAGGATAACATCCATGAGCGAATACCAGTACTACGAATGGCAAACCCTCGACCGCCCGCTCACGCCCGAAGAGCAGGCGGCGGTGAACAGGCTTTCCAGCCACATTGAAGTCACCTCGACCCGGGCGGTCGTCACCTACAGTTGGAGCGACTTCAAGCACGACCCCATCCAGGTGCTGGCCCGCTACTTCGACGCTTTCCTCTACCTGGCCAACTGGGGCAGCAGGCGGCTGGCCTTTCGCTTCCCCAAGGGTTTGCTCGACCCCAAGCAGATCGAGCCGTACCTGTGGGAGTATGGCATCGAATTGCGGCCGGCCGGCGATTACCTGATCCTGGACATCTCGCTGGACGAAGAGGAAGGGACGGACTGGGTCGAAGGCGAGGGCTGGCTTTCCTCGCTGAGCCGGCTGCGCGACGACATCCTGGAAGGGGACTACCGGGCGCTGTACCTGGCCTGGCTGCGCGCCGCCAAACTTCAGGATGCCGACGATGACGAGCCAGAGCCGCCCGTCCCGCCCGGCCTGACAGGGGGGGCGGACGGCCGGCCGCCCTTACCCCCACCCCTGGCGAGTTTCACCGAATTCTTCAACATGGACAAATACCTCCTCGCAGCGGCGGCCGAGGCCAGCCCGCCGCTGCGACCGACGCCGGCCATCCCACCGGAAGAGTCCGTCGCCCGGCTTTCGCCGGCCGAGCGGGATGCCTTCCTGGTGCGGCTGGCGCGCGGCGAGCCGCACCTGTCGCTGGCGCTCAACCGCCGCCTGCAAGAATTGACCGGCGCGTTCCACCCGGCTGTTGCCGCCCCCCGCCGCACCTGGGGCGAGCTGCGGGCGGCCGCCGGCCGGCTGCGCCGCCAGGCCGAGCGGCGTGCCGCCGAAGCCGCCGCGGCCAAGCGCCTCGCCGAGTTGCAGGCCTTTGCGCCGCGGGAGGCTGAAGCCTGGAAGGAAGCGGTGGCGTTCATCGAGGAGAAGAAACCGGCCTCTTACGACAAGGCGGTCGCGCTGCTCCGCAGGTTGCGTGACCTGGCCGAGTACCAGGGCCGCGCGGCCGATTTCCAGGCCCGGGTGGCGGACCTGCAGGCGCGCTACGCCAACCGGCCGGCGTTGCTCCGGCGTCTGCAGCAGTCTCGGCTGCTCTGACCGCCACGGTTGGCGGCCTTGTTCCTCCAGACACCGTCTACCCCCACGCAATGAGCCCGGCAAGAAACCCGGTTTCTATTGCGCCTGACCACGGGCATGGGGCCCACGTGGTGCTCGCGATTCAGCTCATCCTGCTGGCCTCCAGGTTGCAAGAAACCGGGTTTCTATGGCCGCCTGATCAGTTACCACCGGTCATCGTTTGCCCCCTCTCGATCACGCCCGGCTCCCAATTTGACACCCCAGCATTCTTGTGGTACAATATATGCCGATGTCATATAGAAGACGTTAGCACACAGCGAGGAACGCCCATGTGTAACGACCACCATGGCGAACACCACGCCGGCCGTTGCCCCAGGATCGAGCGGATGTGGGGCTTTGTGCAACCCTGGCTGCTGTTGCTCCTGGCGCGCAAGCCGGCCCATGGGTACGAACTGATGGAACAATTGGGCCGCGATGAGGACACCCCGGCCGCCGATCCCGGCCTGCTCTACCGCACGCTGCGCCAGTTCGAAGAGGAGGGCCTGGTCCGCTCCACCTGGGATACCAGCAGCGCCGGCGCCGCCCGCCGCGTCTACGAACTGACCGACCAGGGCCGGGAATACCTGCACGCCTGGGCCGTCAACATCCGCCGTACCCGCGAACGGCTGGACCGCTTCCTGGCGGAATACGAGTCCCATTTTCGGTAGGGGCGTAGCGGTGCTGCGCCCCTGGGCGCAGCGGTGAGGTGCCCTTGTGTACCGGCGATGTGCTCTTGAGAGGAGGTAAGAACGATGTGTCACGAACACCCCGGCCATCACGGCCACGAGGAGGCAAGGATGTGTCACGAGCATCACGGCCATCACGGCCACGCGGAGGGAAGGACGATGTGTCACCAGCATCCCGGCCGGCACGGCCATGCGGGCGGATGCTGCTGCGAGGGCGGGGGTTGGGGGCCTGACTTGCCCTTCCGGCGCCGCTTCCCCACGCGGGCGGAGCGCATCGCCCGGCTGGAGGAGTACCTGCAAGAGTTGCAGGCGGAGATCCAGGCCGTCCAGGAGCGCCTCGCCGAAATGAAAGCGGCGGGGTGAGCCGTGCGGTAAGGCCCGGAGGACGTCTGGGTGTCCGATCGTCGGCGATTCCACAACCTGTTCGAGGTCGCCGGCCTGTTCCCGGGGCTGGGCAATAGGGGCGCACGGCCGTGCGACCCTACATGCGGGCCGGCGGCCCATATCCCAGAGGGGCGGGCCCATTGGCCGACGCTGCTGGCCGTCTTCGCCCACCCCGACGACGAGACTTTCCGCCCTGGCGGGACGCTGGCGCTGCTGGCCCGCCGGGGGGTGCGCGTGCAGGTGCTCACCGCCACGCGCGGCCAGGCCGGCTCCTGCGGCGATCCGCCGCTCTGCACGCCTGCAGAACTGCCCACCGTGCGCGAGCACGAATTGCGCTGCGCCTGTGCTGCGCTGGGCCTCGAGCTGCCGCGCATCCTGGACTACCGGGACGGCCATCTGGACGAGGCGGACGCCGATGGGCTGATTGCGGCGATCCTCGACGTGGTACGGGAGGTTCGGCCGCAAGTGATGCTCTCCTTTGGGCCGGACGGGCTGTCGGGCCACCCCGACCACATCGCCATCGGCCGCTGCGCAGCAGAGGCGTTTCGCCGCGCCGGCGAGGTGGCCGCCCTGTACACGGTGGCCGTGCCGCGGAGCGTGGCGGAACGGTTGGGGATAGGGCGTGCCTGCCCTGTGCCCGACGAGGAGATCGCGCTGACGGTGGACGTGACGCCGGCCTGGGAGCAGAAGCTGGCCGCCATGCGCTGCCACGCCACACAGTGGAGCGCGTCGCCGCTGACGCGGGCGTCCGAGGAGCGGCAACGGCTGTTCTTCGGGATGGAGCATTTCGTGCGCGCGGCCTTCCGGCAGCCGGGACAAGACTTTCTGAAAGAAGGCCTGTGATGAGCGACGTGATTCACGTGACCCAATTGACCAAACACTACCCGGCGGCCCGGGGCGCACCGCCTGTCTGCGCCGTCGATGGGATCGAGTTCGCCGTGCGCGAAGGGGAGGTCTTTGGCTTCCTGGGGCCCAACGGCGCAGGCAAAACGACGACCATCCGCATGCTGACCGGCCTGACGCGCCCGACCTCCGGCAGCGCCCGCGTGGTGGGCTTCGACCTGGCGACCGAGGTGACACACATCAAGAAGCGCATCGGCGTCGTGCCGGAGATGTCCAACCTGTACGACGAACTGTCGGCCTGCGACAACCTGGTGTTCGCCATGCAACTGTACGGCGTGCCTCGCCGGGAGCGCCAGGCCCGCGCCGAGGAACTCTTGCGCCGTTTCCGCCTGACCGAGAAACGCGACGTGCCCTTTGCCAAACTCTCGCGTGGTATGAAGCGCGCCCTGACCGTCGCCGCCGCGCTGGCGCATCGCCCGCCGCTCCTGTTCCTGGACGAGCCGACCACCGGCCTGGACGTGATGAGCGCGCGCAACCTGCGACAGATGATCGCGGACTTGCGCAACGAAGGAGTGACGGTCTTTATGACCACCCACTACCTGGAGGAGGCCGAGCGGCTGTGCGACCGCCTCGCCATCATCGTCCGGGGGCGCATCGTGGCGCTGGACACGGTGGACGGGCTGAAGGCGCGGGTCCAGAGACGCGCGGCAGTAGAGGCGGTGTTGGCAGACGACCGTGGCGGTGTGGAGACGGTCCGCTTCGAAAGCGACGACATCTCCGCGGCGCTACAGGCGGCGGTGGCCGAGGCCAGGGCCGCCGGCCGGCATGTGCTCTCGGTCAACACCCTCCAGCCGACCCTGGAAGACGTGTTCGTCGACCTGACCGGCCTGGGCGCCGAGGTGATGCTGGCCGAAAAAGGCGGCAAGGGAGGGGTCAATGCTGGCGGATGACCTGCGGGGAATGTGGTACATCGCCCTGAAAGACCTGCGGGCCTACTACTTCAAGCCGCCCAACATCAGTTGGGGCATCATGTTCCCGTTCGCCTTCGTCCTGGCCTTCGCCATCCGCAACCCGGGCGATCTGCGGGAACTGGTGCCGGGGCTGCTGGCGTTGACCGTCCTCTTTGGCACCACTTCGATGGAGGCCATCGTTATCGTCTTCGAACGGCGCATCGGCTCGCTGGAGCGCCTGCTGCTGGCCCCGCTGCGCCTGCCGGCGCTCCTGGCGGGGAAACTGCTCGGTGGGATGGCCTTTGGCCTGGCGGTGACGCTCGT
>Ga0129299_1002306_pt1 | contig 12677 bp, 8 predicted proteins | sample ConPoolayeCmetaG_FD_94477 | JGI IMG/M metagenome (GOLD analysis project Ga0129299, IMG submission 94477) | Hot spring microbial mat communities from California, USA to study Microbial Dark Matter (Phase II) - Cone Pool mat layer C metaG ... | reverse complement strand
GGTACAGCCCTGCCCCGAAGGACAGTCTTCGGACGCAAGTGGAAGACCTGGCGCTGAGGTCCTACCGCCTGCTGGGCTGCAGAGACGCAGGCAGGGCGGATTTCAGGCTCGATGAAGCCGGACGTCCGATGTTCCTTGAGATGAATCCCCTGCCGGGGCTCCACCCGACCCATTCGGACCTGCCGATGATCGCAACTCAGGCCGGCATGAGCTACCGCGATCTGATAGGCGCCATTCTGGCCAGCGCCCTGCAACGAAAGGCTGCAAATGCCGAATCTCCCCGACCCCATACTGGTGCTCTATAACACGCCTTCGGGCGCGCAATCGAAGGACAGAACATTCCGTTTCGCCGAAAGCGAGGCCGGCGTCATGGAGGAAGTGCGCGCCGTGTGCGAGTCGCTGCAGCGGCAGGGGGTGCCGGCGCTGCCGGTCGGCCTTGGCTGCCTTGAGGAACTGCCCGGCGTTCTGTTCCGGCATTCAGCGCGAATTGCATTCAACCTCGTGGAGAACTTTTCCAACCGGCTCATTGACCACGCTCTGGTGCCGGCAGTCTGCAGGGCAATGGGCGCCGAAACCACCGGCTGCGACACGCCATGCCAGATAATGGCCCAGGACAAGTGGAACACCCGGCAGATCCTGACAGGAGCGGGTCTGACCTGCCCTGATGCGGTCCTGGCGCGGCCCGGCGACCCGCTTCCCGACATCGGAGATGGATTGTGGATCGTAAAACCGGCGGCCAGCGATGGGAGCGAGGGCATTGACGAGGATTCTGTGGTCAGAGGCCGCGACTCCGCTCTGGCATCGGCTGTGCGACGAATCCATGAACATATGCGCCAGCCCGCAATAGTGGAGCGCATGGCGGGCGACAGGGAGATCAACGTCTCCCTGCTCCAGATGGGACAAACCGTGGAGGTGCTGCCGCTCGCCGAGATAGACTTTTCCGCCTTCGGCCCTGAACGGCCGCGCATTGTCGGCTACAAGGCCAAATGGATTGCAGATTCCTTCGAATACCGCCATACGAACCGCATTGTGCCGGCGCCGCTTGACGACGGTCTCGCGCGCGAAATCCGGACCGCCGCCCTCGCGGCGTGGCGGGCCCTCGGCTGCCGCGATTACGCGAGGGTGGATTTCAGGGTGAGTTCCGGAGAAAGACGTGTTTATGTCCTGGAGGTCAACCCCAATCCCGACATTTCGCCGTCAGCCGGTTTCGCTGCAGCCCTTTCAGCCGCAGGAATCGGATTCGACCAGTTCATCCGAGCGCTGCTGGACAACGCCGCCGAGCGGCTGCCGGCTTCTCTGCCGGATGAAGCCATGGAACGCAAACTGTGCCTGTCGCAGCGCCACGGCCAGCTGCATATCCGTTATGTGACCGCCGCGGACAGGGATCAGGTTCTGTACCTGCTCACTCAACCGGTTTTCTTCAGAGCAGATGAACTGCGCGTGGCGCGCGAGGTCCTTGATGACTCCATAAGGGAAGGACCAGGCGGAGACTACCAGTCATTCGTGGTCGAGGATCAGGGCGATGTCGTCGGATGGATATGTTTCGGGCCCACCCCATGCACCGTCTTCACGTACGACATTTACTGGATTGCCGTGGCCCGTGAAAGGCAGAGGCAGGGAATAGGAAGGGCAATGATCGAATTCGCCGAGTCGCGCATAAGGGAGCGCGGGGGCAGAACCGCTGTCGTGGAAACATCCGGCAGAGCGGATTACGAGGCCACCCGCGTGTTCTACATCCGTTCAGGCTACCGGGAAACAGCGCGAATTCCTGATTTCTATGCTCCCGGCGACGACAAAATAATTTTCGTCAAGAACCTCTGACCCCTGATGTCGAATCGTCGTTCTTTTTCTCTTCACCGCCGAGCAGCCGCTCTATTTCGGCAAGCAGACGCGGAGGCGATATGGGCTTGTCCAGCACCCTGTCCACAGGAAGCCACGTCTTGTCGGGTTCGAGCGCATGGCCGAATCTCAGAACGTCCCGCATTCCGGTGATCAGAACCACCTTGACGTCGCGGAGCTCAGGCGCCTCCGGAATGCGCCTCGCGACGTCGAATCCCTCCGTGAGAGTCGCCATCATCACGTCGAGGATGATAAGGTCGGGACGCAACTGTCTGGCCTTTGCAAGCCCCTCTGTGCCGTTTGCGGCTGAATGCACCGCATAACCGTACGCTTCAAGCAACTCGCGGTTCGACTCAACAAACTCGGCATCATCGTCTATGATCAGTATGACCTTGTCCCCGCTCATTGCAGCACCGGCCGAACCCCGTTAATGCCGTTCGAACGGCCTGTCTTCAAACGTGTCATACCAACCAGGCCATTCCTCAAACGCAAATCCGGGAAGACTGTCTCACCCCTTGCCGCCTCAGGCAAGCACAAACGGCGCCGGCAACCCCCGCATCTTTTGAGGGCGTCCTTCTGTTTTGCGTTGATTGTGGAAAACCGGGATTGTATGAATACGGTCGGATGGCGAGCGTAGCTCAGTTGGTTAGAGCATCAGACTGTGGATCTGAGTGTCGCGGGTTCGACTCCCGTCGCTCGCCCCATTGAGCTCCTTTACCGGCCCCTCGATGAAGCTCAACATAAAGCCTGTCCGCAAATGCCATGGCTGCCCCATGAATCTTGGAGACCGATGCTGGCTCTACAGCGTTCCCAGAGAACGGTGGCGCGGCGGCCGTGAATGTTCCTCCATGCACAATGCCTCCATTCTCAGGCAATTCGAACAGTGGCGCAAAATGCCGCAAATCAAGAGCCCGCGCGACCTGCGCAGGGAAATGTTCCGGGCCAGAAAGAAAACGGCCGTGCGGCGTCTGCCGCGACGATGGACGGGATGAAATGTTTCACGAGATTCCCTGCTGCTTCCGGCAAACAAACCGGCATTCTGAAAGCGACCAGGCCCAGCCGGATGTGGTGTGCATTTTGCAGCCATTTAATCCGGATTCCGGTCTTGGGAAATGGCCGAATTGCCTGACCCGACTGAAAAGCATGATGCCAAGTCGCTATGCCGGTCGAACGACAGGGCGCGAACCTCACTGGCAGAAGGGAACGCCGCTACTCGAACTCAAAAGAAATACGTGATGAAGAAGACCACCGACACCGCCGCGGACAGCAGGGAGCGGGCTATTCTTGTGCAGGTAATAACGCCGCGCCAGGATCCCCTCGAGGCCGAGGACTCTCTTCAGGAACTCGCCAGGCTGGCCGACACCGCAGGCGCCGAGGTGGTCGGTTCAATCACGCAGCGCAGGCAAAGACCCACCGCGCCATTCTATGTCGGAGCCGGCAAGCTCGCCGACATACAATTGGCCTGCCGAGAAGCGGGCGCCAATCTTGTCATATTCGACAACCCTCTCACTCCGGTTCAGGTTAACAATCTCGACATGGCGCTTGGCATAAAGGTCATTGACCGCGTTGAACTCATTCTTCAGATATTCGCCCGACGCGCACGCTCGGCCGAAGCCCAGATCCAGGTGGAACTGGCTCAGCTCGAGTACCTGGTGTCGCGGATACCCGTGTCCGTCAAGCAGGCAAGATTCCGGGGTGGAATCGGAATGAAAGGGCCCGGCGAAAGCCCTTTCCAACTGCGCAGGGATCCCATGCGCAGACGGATAGCAGACCTCAGAATGAAACTGGACGCCATCGGGAAGAGAAGGCTGATGGCGCGCTCCAAACGGCGGTGGCCTCTGATCTGCCTGGTTGGCTACACCAACGCGGGGAAATCCACGCTCCTCAATGCGCTCGCTGCAGCCGACGCCTATGTTGACGACCGGCTTTTTGCGACTCTTGACACCAAAACGCGAATGATCCGTCTCCCCGACGGAAGTGATGCGCTGCTGGCCGACACGGTTGGATTCATCCGAAATCTGCCCCACGGCCTGGTCGCCTCGTTCCGCTCCACCCTTGACGTTGCGGTCGCAGCCGACCTCCTGCTCGTGGTCGCCGATTCATTTCATCCCAGATTCGAAGACCAGCTTCGCGTGGTTCGAAGCACGCTGGAGGAAATAGGCGCCGCTTCGGTCCCATCCGTGCTTGTCCTGAACAAATGGGATCGGGGCCGCACTTCGCAGAACGCCGAAGCCCTCAAAGCCGCGCATCCGGACGCCGTTCCAATCTCCGCGCTGAATGGAGAAGGGCTGGACCGGCTCATGGAAACCGTGGCGGAGAAACTGCGCTATGTTGTACATAGTGGCTACACCCATCGGTAATCTGGACGACGTGAGCCGGCGGACGATCCAGGCGTTGTCCTCGTCCGAAATCATCGCCTGCGAGGACACGCGCCGGACCAGGCTCCTTCTGGAGCGCCATCAGATCGCCGGGCCGAAAACGATGATCTCATACCGTCAGGGCAACGAGGAGATCGTCGGAGAAAGGATCATACGCCTTCTGCAGGAAGGCCGCAGCGTCGCCCTGTGCTCGGACAGCGGATACCCGGGAATAAGCGATCCCGGCTACAGACTGGTCAGGCTCGCGGTCGAACGCGGCTTTCCTCTTACCGTCATACCGGGCGCCTGCGCCGTTGAAGTGGCGCTTGTCCTGTCGGGCCTGCCGACGTCCAGCTTCACCTTCAAGGGCTACCCCCCCCGCAAGGCGGGACATCTGCGCAGATTCTTCGAACAGGAGAGGGACAGCCCGCATACGCTTGTCATCTATGAATCGCCAATGCGGCTCGGCGCAACGCTCGGCGCAGCGTTTTCGGCGCTCGGCGACAGGCACGCCGCCGTCTGCCTCGAACTGACCAAGAAGTTTGAGCGCGTTTCGCGCGGATACATCTCCGATCTCGCCCGCGAATTTTCCAATGTCAAAGTGCGCGGCGAAGTCACGATCGTGATCGCCGGCAACAATCCAAAATTCGCGCGCGGCGCAGGGCCGGAACAAGCCGGCACAGAGCCTGCCGCCGGGAATGTTTCAGGAACCTGATGGAAAGACGAACCGCCGGCATTCTCCTGCCGCCAGCTTTATTTTCTCCTGTAAATGGTACCGGCCCGGTATGCCGCGCGGCGTCGCAAGCTCAGTCTCGACCTCTACATCAGACGCATTGTTTGCCTCGATCTCGATCCTGTCCGCGTCCCACGAAACAATGCTGAGCCTGACAGCCGGATCGTCCGCAGTCGCGATGTGTCCGGCATAGAACCAGCCCGGCCTGGTCGCATCCAGCCGGGCAAAGCCTGTTCCTTCGAACACTCCGAACTCCACCATGGACCCGTCTCTGATAACCGCTGCAGGCCAATAGGGATTCATGCCTTCAATCAGAAGGGGAAGCGTCCACGGCATTGATTGGGCCGGCCGGACATCTCCGCGAATGCCCCAGTCTTCCGCCCGCGTCTTCAACGCAAAAAACGCCGACAGTATCCGGCCCTGGCTGAGGCGCAGGTCGTACGGCGGTTTGCCCGTCAGGCCCATTGCCTCCGCAAATTCACCCATTTTTCCACGCGGAATCTTCACGTACTCGGCGCTCCACTCATGGCCGGCAGGAAAAGGAATTCCCCCACGCGCCGGCGCCGCAAACCCCACCTGGCCGCGCTCATCCACCCGAAGGGCCGGGCCGAGCGCGACAAGATCGTCAGCGTAACCGCCCGCCGGAATATCGGCCCACCCCTTCTCGATTCTGCCGGTTATGAAATATCCAAGGGCCGCATCCCAGTATCCGAACTCAGGCTTCGGCGAGACCGCAGTGAAAACAGGAAAAACAGGTCCGGCCGGCTCGACCGGACGGCGCAGACGGATTGAGATGCGCCTGATGATCAATGGGCGCTCGGGATCCTTCTGCCTGTAATCCTCGCTGATGTTGAAATCCAGGTACCGCGCCCTTGCCTCGTAGACTCGCGAGCGGGAGACCGGATGGGCGGCCTTCGCGTCGAACGCAACATCCTCCCAGCGGGCTTCAGAATAGCGCTGATCCACAAATGCGTCCGTTATGCTGACGGCGGGCGATGTATATGGAAACTCCAGCATCGGTGCCAAGTTCTCCCCCCTCAGCGTGTCGCGGGGATGCGGCCAGAATCCGCGCCCTTCGTCTGTCAGGGGAGCAGGAAGGTGAATGTCTATGTCCGGCAGGATGGTGCCGGTGTACTGGGCCGCAAACCCGAAAAAGTTCTGGCGGTCGCTGCATCGCCATGAATACCGCGCGGCTGGACCTCCCCGGATCGCCGGCGTCACGGCGGTGCGGCCCGAAGAATCCGTGATCGCAAGGAAAGCCCATCTGTCATGGGAAAACGGAAGATGCCACGTGACCTCGGCCCTCGGAGCATTCGGCCGCCATCTTCGCTCCGCGAAACCGTGGCTGAAAAGCTCGATCCGCTCGATCGGGACCGGACTCTCGACCACCAGACCGCCATCCGCCGGAACTCCCGAATGGAGCGCGGCGCCATCCGCAACCACTCTTCCCCATCGCAGTGATCGCACCATCGGACCCGCTGAAACCAGAAACTTCGACGGAGTCTCCCAGAAATGCTGCATCCCGGCTCTCAGGTACCAGGCGGCATTTCTTACAGTGTCGGCAAAGACGTACAGCTGATGCACGCCGGAGGTGGCGACGACCCCTATCATGGCGGGATCGCGTATTTCGTGAACCACCAGCGGAACAGGCACTCCCTCATTGTTGACGTGCCATTCGTAGGCAGGCAGGCCGTTGTCCACAAGCCTGCCGTCCCTGTAGGTGAAAACTGACACACCGGAAAAGAACTTGTGGAGATGATGAGGCATGGGCGTGGTGGATGGTCTGTGTATGGCCGTGAAGTGCGTGCCGAAACCGAGCGAAAGATATTGAGGCTGAGCCAGCGCCCGCCGGTCAGGCGTGAGCATGAAATCGGCCGGATAAACCGTCGAGCCGAAAATCAGGAACCTGTTCTGCCATGCATCGGCTATGTCAACGCCGGGAAGGACGATCATCTCCGAATCTGACGCCGCCCTGCACGCCGCGCAGAAGGACGGCCAATTGGAAGGAGCCATTGCCTCAAAAGTCTCAGTCATCACCAGAACGCCGTACCCGGCCCGGCGGGCTGCGGCGGCGTGCTCGGCAACCGATCCAATCCCGTCACTGAACGAAGAACGCGCCCCCACCAGAACCCGAATCGGACGCGCCCCGTTATCCTCTTTCCATTCTCCCAGCCATGCGGGAAGAGCCGAAGCCTGCGGCTGTCTCATTGCAGCGGCGCGTTCCGGATCATAGCCTCCCATGCCGGCCTTGCGCGAGATTTCGGCCAGCCAGCGCAATGTCCCCGTCATCATCTTCAGACCGTCGCTTGGCTCACCCTTCTGCCCTTTCTCCAGGAAGATGCCAGCCACCGGTCCTGTGCAGGACTCTCCCAGCCAGCCGTTCGGAGGTTCCGCGTAGGGCGCCCAGCAGGTGTAGAAAGGAGAAATTCCCCACAGGGCAATCCTTCCCCTGCCGCACTCGCGAACCGCCGCGATCACCGGCTCACGAACGCCGGCCACCGGTATCCATGTGGCATACTGCAGGCCCTGAGCTGCGAAACTGCCGGGCATGCCGCGCACGACAGCCTGCCAGGCGCGGTCCGCAAGCGTCAGAGGAACGCAAGCGTATGCATCGTCCCAGCGGAGCATGTTGATCGGATACCACAGCCGCACCGCGCCCCCGGCGGCCGGATGATTCTCAATCCTTGTTGTCCAGGCGTATGTGGCCCCTTTTCCGCCGTCCGCAGCGGCATTGTTGTTCGCATCATCCCTGACCTGCGCGGCCATGATTCCGGCCCCGAGCGGCTCAAGCAGGGCGGCCACAGCCTCCGCCACCTCCGCACCGGCGCCGTTCATGCACGGCGATACCAGCAAACCGCCGCCCTCGGACACATATTCTCTCACTGTGTCGAGATTCCGCAAGGTGTCGAAGTATCTCACGACGAAATCCGTCGGAACAAAGAACGGAGTCTGTGCGCCTTCGAAATCCGGAATCACGACAACATGAAAAAGCCTGAGGTATTCCCTGCTGAGAGGGGCCGACAGCTTTGCCGAAACAAGACGGATGGATTGAGCAGCAAGTCTTTCCTCCAATTCCGGAGCGGGCTTCTCAAACGACGTGGTCAGGAGTAGCGCATTCACAGTCTCGTCCGCAGCCCGCGCCAACCCCCCCAGCCCGGCCGACGCCATGCACAGAGCAAGACAGCACAGCAAAGCAGCCACCGAAGTTCCTATTCTCACCAGAGCCCTTCCCCCGCGCTCTTCACCCTCCTGCCGCGGGCAGGAGGCCGCCAGAGGCACGCAGAGCGAAACCGGCCTCTGTTACTTTCTTTCCTCCATGGCCTTGAGATCCGACGCCGGATGGCAGAAAGGCGAAGCGGGCAAACCTTGACTGTTGAACAGGGTGACTTCAGGAAATCCAAGCCAGGCATACCGAACTCCGGCCGGTTCAGGAACATCGTCAGCCCAAACTTCAAGCTCGGCGCCCTTTATGACAGCCGACGCCGTCCGCCATTCTCCGGCCTCGTTGCAAACCTCCAAACCCCGTGGTTCGCCGCGCGCGACCAGCCCGCCGGCCGCGCCGTCGAATGCAACAATGAACCTTGCGCCTTCGCGCCGAAACGAGCGCGGCATGGGACTGTCCGCCACGACTGATGCGTCTCCATAAGCCAGCTTCCGCGCCTGCAGAGCAAGACGCTCGCCAACCGCCCGTTTGCGCGGCGGATGGATGTCGAACTTCTCGCCGAGGTCGAGCGTCACGACCAGCCCCACTTTCGGAATCTCACGGCTCACCCGCAATTGAGCCTCGCGGATCGGAATGTAGCCGTGGTTGCGGTTTTCGCCGTCAAACCTTGCAAGCGAAGCCTCGTCAATGTCCAGCGCGGTCCTGCCTGCCTGGTGGCTTATGAACGAAGGAAGCTGAACGACCAGAAACGGCATGTCGGGCCTGGACCAGGCCTTGCGCCAGCTGGCAATCAGCGCCTTCAGCCCGTGATAGTAGGTCCAGCCGGCGCCGGCGTTCATCTCGCCCTGATAATAGATCGCGCCGCGGCAGGCATACGGAGCGAGAGGCGCAATGTTGGCCTTGAACGCCCGGCAAGTCGCGTCCGGATATCCCCTGCCTTTCAGCGGAGCAAGTTCTGGAACGGCCTCGACAACTTCCTCGTCCAGCCACGCCTGCACGGGGAGAATGGCACCGATCTCGATCACGGCCACCGGAACATTTCTGCCCAGCCACTCGGTGAGAGAGCGCGCGAAGAAATAACCTATCGCAGAACAGGAGCCGGGAATGTCAGTGGAACTCGAACGCGGCACGAGATACGTCGCATCATCCCATTTCACAGCTCCCCAGTATCCCTGCGTCTCATCCTGCGGCTCTGTCGTCTGGTGGCTGTTCCGCATACCGATCTGGGCCACGCGGATCAGGGGAAACTCCAGGCGGCGCTCTATCGCATCCTCGCGTTCCGCGCACGCGTTCATTGGATGCATCATGTTCGACTGGCCGCAGAACAACCACACTTCGCCGACCAGCACGTTCGAGAAAAGCCGGCGTTCGGCTTCCTCCCCGCCGGCCGGGGCCGCCTCGATCAGGAGCGAGTACCGCCCTCCTGCCGGCAGCGCAGGCAGAACAACGCGCCAGCGGCCTCCCTCAGGCGCGGCTGTCGTTTCGGCCGCCGCCAGCTTCCTGTCCCGATCATAAAGAGAAACAGCCACGCGCGCCCCGGGCTTTGCCCGTCCCCACACCGGCGCCGGCATGTCCCGCTGCAGGACCATGTTCTCAGAAAATATGCTGGGCAGCCAGAGACTCTCTCCCGAACAGCAGACCACCCCTGTCATGACAGCTCCCACGATGCATGCGTTCCTGAACCAGGCTTTTGCGCTTGGCACGAGTGCGGCAGATGCGAGGCGCGGGACATGATCCTCCGGCAAAATGGATGCCGGATTGCGGCCTCTCGCCCGCGCCTTGAGAAACGGCAGTCTGTTATCATGCTCTGCATCGGCTGTTTTATGTTTATCGCTCAAGCCGCGTCTCGTCCGATCGGTTGTGGTTCCAACAATAGCCTGCGGAGCTCTGAAAGCCACAGGCACATTACGCCGTTGTTGGCATGCGATCAACTCATATCGCGCCGCGTTCTGCGATTGGCCGGAAACCGCGGCGCCCCGCAGATGCGCAACGGGGGCTTGACAGCAGGCCGGTTGACGCGAGAATTAAGCGTGTCAGAGGAGGAGTCGTCGCCATGCCTATCTACGAGTATTGTGTCAGGGAAGGAATGGCGGGCTGCGAATACTGCTCGCGACCGTTCGAACTCATGCAGCGACTTTCAGATCCGCCCCTGGCCGCATGCCCGAAATGCGGCGCGCCTGTGCAGCGGCTCATATCAGCAATATCAATAGGATATTCCAAATCAGGCTTCGATCGCCGCGCCAGGGAAGCCGGGTTCACAAAACTGCAGCGCATCGGCAGGGGAGAATACGAAAAAAAATACTGAAATCCAATCGGCCCGGCCTGCGTCTGCGGGCTGGACACGCTGCCTCAGAACGAAACATTCAGGCCCGCCGTCATGATTCTGTCCGGCTGTCGAATCCCCGGGTATTCCTCGTATCTCTCATCGAATATATTCTCAACGCCAAGGAGGACGTGAACATTGCCGGAAACCGCCAGCCTTGCATGGACGTCCGCGGTCACGTATTCATCCATGCGGCGAGCCTCGGAATTCTGAGGGTCTCCATACCTGTCGCCTGAATAGCGGACGGTAAAGGCGCAGTTTATCCTGTCCCTCACCTCGAGCTCCGCGCCCGCCGAAGCCTGATGCCGCGCCAGATACGCCGGACGCTTGCCTTCCGCCGCCGGGTCGGCAAACTCCTCGTAAGAGCCGTCCGTGAACACATAATGCGCCGTCAGCGTGAGCCAGTCCTGCAAACGCATCCTCCCTCCGGCCTCGACTCCTGCGGTCCACAGCCTTGTTATGTTCGTGCTCCTGAACAGACCCTCGGACACCGGTATGAAATCAAAAGTGTCCTTCATGTCGTTCCAAAAAGCCGATATTTCCAGAGCCGCCCGGTCTGAGAATCTCTTTCTGAACCCGGCCTCGCAACCAGTCAGTATCTCCGGTTTGAGGTCCGGGTTTCCCTCAAAAAGCGCGCCCTGGTATTCCACGCGTACAAACCTGTCGGAGAGGGCGGGCGCCCTGTGCGCCCTGTTCACCGAGGCGAACACCTCAGAGCTTCGGGCCAGCTTCCACAGGATGCCTCCGCGCGGGTCGAATTCATCCGAGATGTCGGGATTGTGATCGTAACGCCCCCCTGCCGTGATGACAAAGTGCTCGCCCACGTTCCATTCGTCCTGCAGGAAGGAGGCGACTGTGGTGCTCGATCGGTCAAGCGCGTACTGGACATCATCAATGTCCACGCTTTCCCTGCGCGTCTCCGCTCCAACTGTCGCAAGGTGCCGCTCACCTATCCACAGGGACTGGACAGCCTCCCCGACCCATGCATCCTGCCGATACACTCCCTGGCCGGGGTACTTCCAGTCATACCTGTCATACGCGCCGTGGCGGTACAGTAAAACTTTCAGCCTGGCATCCCTGTCCCGATCCCACAGCGATTCGAATGAAACCGCCTGGTGGTCCCTTCTGGCCGTGCGCTCAGCGATTTCACCGGTTCCCTCTCCCTCCGATGCGCCGGCATTCACGCGAACAGTGGTGTCCGCCCCGATCGCCGAACCGACATTGGCTTCCGCGTTCCATGCCGACCAGTCGCGCCTCGTCCCGTCGCTGTTCCTGGCGTATCCGTCGGACCGGACATACCCGGCGGCAGCCATGTAGTCAGCACGGCCCTCCGCGCCTCCGTACTCGGCCTGGTATTTCTGAAGCCCGTGGCTGCCTGCGATCGCTGTTATGTCCGCGCCCGGTCTTTCCCCGCCGCGCCTGGTGATGATATTTATGACTCCGCCTTCGGCATTCGAACCATAGAGAGCAGAGGCCGGCCCGCGAAGAATTTCTATCCGTTCCACGTTCGACATCGGATACACGGCAAGATCAACGTTTCCCTGAAACGCGTCGTTGAGGCGCCGTCCGTCCAGCAAAACCAGCACCCGGTCGCATTGGTAACCTGTGGAAAGCCCGCGCATGTTAAGCTTGACCGATTCTCCCGGAAAACCGCCGCCCTGTATATCAACGCCGAGCGCGATCCGAAGCGCCTGATCCAGCGTCGTGGCATTCATGAGGCGCAGTTGATCCGAGTCCAGGATCTGTATTCCGGCAGGCAGGTCGTAGATTCCGCGTTCCGAGCGCGTCGTGGTTACGATTATCTCGCCCCTCTCCTCTCCCACGCAAACAGTCGCCAGCGCGCAAAAGGCCGCAAACTCCGCGAATACCGCTCTCCTTGCCTCGAGAAATGCCACGCTCATTCCGTTCTCCTCCACTGTCCCGGCTCACGCCGGCTCGTTATCGCTTAAGACGAGCCGTGCGCTCTGTTTTCTTAGCCCGGTTTTTTGCGTTGGAGAGACGGCCGGATTGCATGACCTGTCGGGAAAACATGGTCTGTCCGGACGCAAGCCGGCTTGACCGAACAAACGCAAGAAGCGAATACAGAGAGGCGGAGAAAGAGGTGATTCTCAAACAGCAGAATCTGGGCTCAAACGCAACATCAGACCAAGGATGGTACATGGTAACCCCCTGGGGGGGAAGAGGAGAGTGTGGGGACGAGTGGTTTTGGGAGGAGGGATTCGAGGAAGACGGGTTGGAGCATGCCCACGACGGGGTTTATGG
>Ga0129299_1002305_pt1 | contig 12679 bp, 13 predicted proteins | sample ConPoolayeCmetaG_FD_94477 | JGI IMG/M metagenome (GOLD analysis project Ga0129299, IMG submission 94477) | Hot spring microbial mat communities from California, USA to study Microbial Dark Matter (Phase II) - Cone Pool mat layer C metaG ... | reverse complement strand
TAGCAAAACAAATGCTATCAGATACAATTATGGGGCCATTTATCCAACTCCAATCTCAAAAAATTGATGAACTAAAAATTATTGAAAAGCAAAATTTGATTATTAAAGCGCTTCAGGGCAAAAATCCAGAAGCTTTATATCAGTTAGCCGCCCTTCTGCAGGAAGGAAGATTAATTAACCTTGATAATAAAATAAAAAAAGAGATTTTTATTCAATTAGAAAAATATTATTATGATTTACATCAACACAGCACTCTTTTGGGAGAGTTGCGGGAATATTTTACTAAATATCCTAATTTATTAAGTTAATATGTTAACATCTCTATCCACTCTTAAGTCTATTTGTCAACTAATTCGCTATAATATCCTTACCATAACTACGGCTGCTGGCTCAGGCCACCCTACTTCTTCTTTGTCAGCAGTAGAACTAATGACAACTTTATTGTTTGGGGGGTTTTTTCGCTGTGATTTTAAAAGATTTGAAGATATTAACAATGATCGTTTAATTTTTTCTAAAGGCCATGCTGCTCCTCTTCTTTACTCTCTTTATCAAGTAGCTGGAATAATTTCCCCAGCAGAATTATTACGTTTACGCCAATTTGATTCACCGCTTCAAGGACATCCTATCCCTAATTTACCGGGCATTGAAGTGGCAACTGGCAGTTTAGGTCAAGGACTATCTTTAGGCATTGGAATGTGTTTAGGATTCAAACTAAAAAAATCTTCAGCACGAACATTTATCCTTTTGGGTGATTCCGAACTAACCGAAGGTCAGAATTGGGAAGCACTTCAAATTGCTACTTATTATCAATTAAATAACTTAATAGCTATTCTTGATGTTAATCGCCTTGGCCAAAGAGGGGAAACCATACTGGGTTGGGATCTACAAACTTATACTCAACGCATAACTAGCTTTGGCTGGAAAACAATTACTATTGTCGATGGACATAATCTTGAATTAATTAATAAAGCTTATCAAGAATTAACAAATCAAAATAAACCCACCATGATTATTGCTAAAACTATTAAAGGAAAAGGGGTGGATTTTTTAGAAAATCAGGCTAACTGGCATGGAAAAGTATTAGATCATACTCAACTACAGCAAGCTCTCTCAAAAATAGGCATAGTGAATAAAAATCTTCAAGCTCAAGTTAGTCAACCTATGCTTAAAAATCAATCTCTATCTAACTCTTCATCTCCTATTAAGCAATTAGAACTTCCGAATTATCATAAACAGACTACAATCTCTACTCGCGAAGCTTACGCCGATACTTTAGTTAAACTCGGAGCTCTATATCCTAATTTACTTGTCCTTGATGCAGAAACCTCTAATTCTACTTATACAGAAAAATTTAAACTAGTTTACCCCGAAAGATTTTTTGAGATGTATATTGCCGAACAAAATATGATTTCAGTCGCTGTTGGTTTAGCTAAAATTGGATTTATACCTTTTGTTTCAAGCTTTGCTGCGTTTTTGACGCGGGGATTTGATCAAATCAGAATGGCTCAATATTCTAAGGCAAAACTTAAAATAGGTGGATCTCATGCGGGTGTATCCATTGGAGCTGATGGCCCTTCCCAAATGGGATTAGAAGATATTGCGATGGCAAGAAGCATTCTTGAAAGTGTGGTAATGTATCCAGCCGATGCTGTATCTACCTTTAAAATTATGGCAACGCTTGTGCATTGCCCAAAGATTGTTTATCTAAGATTAACCAGGGAAAAAACTCCTATTATTTATTCGTTTCAAGAAAACTTTCCTATTGGCGGTGCAAAAATTCTTCGTGAATCTCCCTCTGATCAAGCGGTTATTTTTACGGCGGGAATCACTTTGTTTGAAGCTCTCAAAGCTTATGAAACCTTAAAAAAAGAAGGAATTAATATCGCAGTAATTGATCTTTATTCTCTTAAACCACTTGATGAAAAAATTATTAATCAATTTGCCCAAAAAACCAAAAATGTCATTACAGTTGAAGACCATTATCCAGCGGGTGGGATTGGTGAAGCTGTTAAATCCTGTCTTAAAATATCAGACGTTAATTTTATATCTTTATCCGTCAGTAAAATTCCTCGTTCAGGAACTATGGAAGAATTACTTCATTATGAAGAAATTGATAGTGAAGCAATTGTCAAATACATAAAAACTATTTTATAGTTTATGAATAAGATCGCGGCTAAAATTTCTTTGTTGATTTTCGGTTATGTAGCAGTCTACTGTATTTTTATTGGTTTTACCTCAACCCCGCAGGAAGCAGATAGTCTTTCTTATCATCTACCGCTGGCTAATCAGCTGTTGAAATTGCAAATTTTTCAAATTGATTATAATAAAAACCCTCTTTTTCTCTATCCTGCTGCAGGCGAAATAATTCTCGCTTTATTTCAATTTTTTTCTCTTCCTCTTAATCTTTTTAATGTCCTAGCCTTGGTTTGTTTATTTGGGATTAATTACCAGCTTGCCAAAACTATTAAACTAACTCAGGCTTCTGGTTTAATTTTTGCAGTCAGCTCTTGTTTGTTGCCTGTTGTCTTAAGAATTATTCCTACACAAAAAATTGACCTTTGGTTAAGTATTTTTTTTCTTACCAGTTTGCTTCTACTACTACAAAAACCTATTACTAAAAAAAATTATTTTCTGCTTGGATTAACCTTAGGTTTATTATCTGGTAGTAAATATTCTGGCTTGGCACTAACCCTATTACTGGTTGTTTTTTATTATCAAAATTGGAGGCAAAATTTACACTTAGACAAACTAATTATATTTTTAATCCCCTTTATTCTTCTAGGTGGTTTTTGGTATATTCGTAATTATTATCTTACCGGTAAAGCTTTTTTTATTCCGGCCTATCTCTTTACTGCTCAGTTTTACAAGCTAATTATCAATCAAAATCAGTTTTGGATGAATTTACTTACCGCGGCTATTTCTCAATTACTTCTTTGGTCTTTATCTTTATTAATAATAATCTTTTTACTAATCAGCAATGTCTTAAACCCAATTACTAAAAAAATCAGTGGTTTAGCTTTACTAGCCTTAAGCATAAATTTTCTTCTGCCTATTAATCCGCAAGAAACAATACATTGGTTTCGTTTTTGCATCTTGAGTTTTATCCTTTTTATGCTGGTTATTTTTAAAGAAGGAGAAAGATGGCGACAAATAAATATCGTTATTATTCTTGCTCTTATTAATCAAATTACAGCCCTCACTCTAATTGATTATCGTCCCAAAATTATTGTTGGTTACTCGCTACTAATCTTAAGCACTTTTTTAATCCATCTAATTGCAATTAAAATTCCAAACGCTAAACCAATAAAACAAAAATAATCTATCCAGGTAACAGTCTTTATCCGAAAAAGATAGGCAAAATAAGGAATTTTTAAAATAACTAATTGAGTTAAAAAAGGAATGATAAACGCTCCTAAAAAAATAGGCTTAAATAATCTTTTATAATAATGTCTAATAGAATGATGTGAAAGCCACAGATCAATCAAAATAAAGGATTGAATAATGACTAAAATAGAAAATGCCGCTGTTTGACCTAAATCTTTTTTTGCAAATAAAAAATAACCGCTTAAAATCAAAATGGTGGCTAAGACGCTAACTAGAAAAATATATTGTTTATCGGTTTTTTTGAGTAAACTTAGTTGCTTCTCTGATTTTTTACTAAGAATATGGGTATCTTTAGGAGAAAAAGCGAGTGCTAGAGCTGGTAAACCATCTGTTACTAGATTAACATATAATAATTGAACCGCAAAAAATAAATGTGGAATATTTAAAACTAAACCAGTGACTAAAGCTAGGGCTTCGGAAATATTACATGATAATAAATATTTAATTGCATTTTGGAGATTGCGAATAATGTTGCGTCCTTCCTCAATCGCATTAACAATTGAAGCAAAATTATCATCAGTTAAGACCATATCTGCTGTCTCGCGAGCTACATCTGTGCCTACTAAACCCATTGCTATTCCTACATCAGCTTGCTTCAAGGCTATAGCATCATTAACTCCATCTCCGGTAACCGCCACAATTTCACCAAGTTTTTGATAAAGCTTAACAATTCTATATTTATGTTGAGGATTTGTACGAGCAAAGATTCTAACTCGAGGTAATATCTTAAGCAATTGTTCATCTGAATAATCTTCAAGCTGTTGACCGATCATAATTTCATCACCTTCCTTAACTAACCCGATACTTACTCCAATTGCTTCAGCGGTTTTTTCATTATCGCCAGTAATCATTACCACCTTAAAACCGGCTTTTTTGGTTTTTGAAATTGCCTCTCTTACCTCAGGACGGGGCGGATCATGAATAGCTACCATTCCTAAGAATATTGCTTTAGTAGAAGATCCTTTTTTATACGAAAAACCCAACACGCGCAAACCTTTTTTCGCCCATTGGGCTAAAACCTGATTAATTTGTTCTTTTTTTAAGGAAGAAAGAGACAAAATCTGATTATTAATCTCAATTGCCTCACATTCTGCCAAAATTACCTCTGGAGCACCTTTGGTAAAGATGAATTGTTCTTTTTGTTTATTTAATACAGTAACCACCATTTTCTTAGTTATACTATCAAAAGGCTTCTCGTCTACTACCTGCCAGTGACGACGAATCTCTTCATAACTAAGACCAACTTTCTGACCTAAATATAATAGTGCTCCTTCAGTAGGATCACCTAATACATCCCAACTACCATGATCGTGAACATAAACTAAAGAAGCAGTAGAACAAAGTATGCCATTAAGCAACAGCTTTGAAAATGCTTGATCATTTGTGGGAGGTAAGACCTCACTGTTAAAAATTTTTTCATGGATAAAGACTTCTTTTACTTTCATCTGGTTGCTGGTTAAAGTACCGGTCTTATCAGTAGCAATCAAGGTGATATTGCCTAAAGCTTCAATTGACGCTAAACGCCTAATAATTGCATTTCTTTTTGCCATTTCTTTCACTCCTATTGATAATGTAACTGTCATTACCGCCGGTAAACCTTCCGGTACGATCGCTACTGCCAAAGAAATTGCCAATAAAAAAGCGCTAAAATAAGAATCGCCCTTAAAAAAACTTAAAGCAAAAACAACTAATGCCGCTAGTATACCTAAAAAACCTATAAAACGCGAAAGACGAACAAGCTTGCGTTGCAAAGGTGTCTGTGTGTCATCTATCTGCGCTAAATGAGCGGCAATCTCGCCAAATTTAGTCGCCATTCCTATTTTGGTTACCTTAAGATAACCTCGACCTTTAGCCACAAATGTTCCCATATAAACTTCTTCGTCTTCATTCTTTGGCACTGGCAGAGATTCTCCTGTCAAAATTGCTTCATTAATCTCTAAATTTTTTGCTTCTATCACTTTAGCATCAGCTGGTATTTTAATTCCTTCTTCAACAAAAATTATGTCTCCTGGTACAAGCTCACGACTATCTATTTCTTTTTCATGACCATTACGAATTACACGAACCAAAGTTGCGGTTATTTTTTTTAAAGAAATAATTGCATTCTCAGCTTTATATTCTTGATATAAACCAAAACAGGCATTAAGAATTACTATCGCTAAGATTAACCCTCCATCTACAGCTTCACCAATTAAAAAAGATAAAAAAGCCGCTATTAAAAGAAGAAGAGTTAAAAAATCACGAAATTTACTAAAAAAACGTCCGATAAAAGAAGTCTTGTTTTTTTCTTCAATAACATTAAGTCCGTATTTTTTTCTTAAAATTACAACTTCATGATCACTTAAGCCCTGCATTATATATTTATTATTATTAATAATAATTAATTTCTAAGATAAAGTCTTTTATAACTCGTAAACATCATTTGTGTTAAGCGATTAATTAATTCCTCTGCCTTTGTAAAACTTATAGCTTTAAGATTATGAGGAAAATAGTGAAAGATACGATTGCGGCCAATTCGCCAACATTCCCATATTTGATCTGCTAGTTTACTATCGGCATAATTACTAATTTTTTGGTATAAAGATCGGTCACCTAACTTTCCAATTAAATGAGGTGAGAGTAATTTACCCAAACGTAAATGATCTGAAATATAATCAAGATGGGAAATAAAACCAATATCTTTAAATAATTGTTTTAAAAATCCTTCATAAGCTTTAGCAAAAGGAAAAACTAAAAAAGAGTAGTCCTTAAAATGATAGTGATTATTTCTAATGACATCGTTCATAATGATCTCACCTTCGGTAATAAGATCTTTTTGGGTTTGAGAAAGATACTGCCAATATTGATCGTAAATTTTATCCATCGCCATTAATTAATATGTTACCAAAATAAGAAAGAAATGAAAAGGGGTTATTGTTACACCGTTTCTAAATTAATTTTCAACGCCGGACTCATCGTACTTTTAATAAACGCTTTTTTAATATGATTTTTACCAACTGATTTAATAAATTCCTTAATATTGGCAACAATATTTTTTTCATCTGCCGAAAGTTTCGCTACTAATTGATGAATAAGAGGATATTTTGCCTCAGTTTTCCACCTAATTACTCCTTGAGCGAATTTTGCTGCAACTTTTTCCGGTTCGCTAGAGACTGTACCGGCTTTAGGATTAGGCATTAAACCTTTCGGTCCGAGTAAACGTGCATATTTTGCCAACTTAGGCATAAAAGCAGGATGAGCAATCAAAACATCAAAGTTAATTTGACCTTGTTCAATCTCTGCCAAAAGAGCATCGTCTAAAATGGCAACGCGTAATTTTTTTCCGATTGAATAAGGTAAACTCACTTCTCCTTTTAATCCAACGCTGTCTACATTCAAATGCAACTCTACTGAACTATCAAATTTAGTAAAATTAATCTTTTTTAATAATGAAACTGCTTCTTCTAATGAATAAAATTTACCCGCCTCAATTTTAGCTTTAGCGGTTTGATATTTCTTGCCTTGTTTCTTATTTTTAAGGGCTGATTTTGTTTCTAAAGCTGATAACTTTTTCACTTCACTTTTTTTGTTTTCTTCCTCATTCACTTTTTTTGGTTCGGCTTTTTTTTTGAGTTTTTTTTCTTGAGCTTTTCTTTTTTGCTCCTCTTTTTGTTTTTGTTCAATCTCTAAATCGCCAATTAAGCGTGCCTTAATTTTTCCCATAAATTATTTTAATTAATTTTCAATCTCTATCCCCATGCTTCTGGCGGTGCCAGCGACAATTTTTTTTGCCATCGCTAAATCGGTAGTATTTAAATCTGGTAGTTTTTCCTTCGCAATTTTTTCCAGTTGAACCTGAGTTAGTCTCCCTACTTTTTGAGTATTGGGCTTACCTGACCCTTTAGTCAAAACCAATTCCTTCTTAATCATAGCCGCAACCGGAGGTAGCTTGGTAATAAAGGTAAAGGAGCGATCTTCATAAACAGTAATTACTGCCGGAATAATCTGCCCTTTTAGTTTAGCCGTACGTGCATTATATTCTTTAATAAAATCCATGATCGGAATGCCGTGCTGACCTAAAGCTGGACCAACCGGAGGCGCTGGAGTTGCTTCTCCTGCGGGCAAATTAAGTTTAATTAAGGTTTTAATTTTTTTTGCCATAGTTTAAAAAAGAGTTATAACTTAGTGACCTGTAAAAAATCTAATTCTACCGGAGTTTCGCGACCAAAAATTGACACTAAGACTTTGACTTTACCTTTTTCTTCATCAATCGCCTCAATTGATCCCAAAAAATCAGCAAAAGGACCGTCAGTGATTTTAACTGCTTCACCCAGTGAAAATTTAGCTTTAAATTTAGGCTGCTCTTGTTCTACAAATTTCATAATCGCTTGCACCTCTTTTTCAGAAATAGGAGTAGGCTTTAAACCAGCTCCTACAAAACCAGTAACTCCCTCTGTAGTCCGCACTACTAACCATGAATCATCATCTAAAATCATCTTAATCAAAACATATCCGGGAAAAACCTTTTCTTTAGCTTTGTTTTTTTTACCTTTTTTTACGACAACAATTTCCCGTGTAGGAATTACTATCTCAAAAATTTTATCTTCTACCGCTAAGCTTTTTATTCTTTGCTCCAGTGCTTTTTTTACCCGCATCTCATAGCCGGTTTGCACATGAATAACATACCATTTTGGGGATAAATCTGTCATATTTTTATTTAAAACTCATCACAAACTCTAAACCTTTAGTCAATAAAATATCTATTATACCGATGTATAAACCAATAATCAAGGAGATGACAATCACTATTAAAGTTAAACGTATAGTCTTTTTTTTAGTGGGCCAGGTTACTTTTTTAAGCTCATCTACAATATCAGTAGTAAAATTTGTTTTTGTAAGACGATCTTTATTCATAGTAGTTTATTTTAACATATTATCCTTATTTTAAGACAGGATTTTTGCTAATATTAAATTAGTTATTTCTATGATAAAAAAACAATTAATCTCAACTGGTCTGCTATTGTTAAGCATTTTCTGCGCTTTTTTATTAAGCAGTAGTCAACTTAAAAATTATGATCTTCAATTATCGGCTTTGCTATTTATAATTCTTTTTATCAGCCGTAAATTTTTCCTCTCTAACTCTACTACAAAATTGATTGAAGCGATAATCTTTACCTTTGTGATCCTCATTTTAGTAAATAACACCGGCCGTTTAAATTCGCCTTTTTTTTTCTTAATCTATTTTCTTTTATTTGCCCTTAGCCTCTTACTTAGTCCTCTTATTTCCGTAATTACTACTCTTAATCTTATTGTTTATTTTTTTCTTACTCTACCCCCTCAACCTGATTTTAAAAATTATCTTATTCTCCTTTCTCTTGCCTTCTTAACTCCATTTGCAATGTATCTGGGTAAAGAATATCTCGATTTACAACAAGAAAGACAAAAAAATCAAATAAACCAGCAGGAAACTTATCTTTTTCTTTCTTTAGTAATTAAAAACCATCTGAAAAATATGCAAGAGGCAGTGGATAATTTTATGGGCGATAAACAACTGGAGATTATTAAAAAAAACTTAATCCGCATTGAAAAACTGATTAAAAAATTTGAAAATACTCCCTAAAAAACATGGCTAAAAAAAGCGCAGGTTTTTTCTTAGTGTTGTTAATATTAATTATAATACTCATCCCCACCACTATTGCTGCTAATCCTGCACAGATGGAATCTTCTCGTTATAAAATTCAAATGCCTAGTATTAATTCTGAGGCAGGAAAAATGACTTCAGATAGTAATATTAATCTTTCAACGACTTTAGGTGAGTTGGTGGCTGGTGAATTTGCTCGCAACGGTTATATTGTTAAGGCAGGATTCCAATACATTCACTCAATTATTCCCTTTACTTTTACCGTTTCTAATGCCAACATCAATTTTGGCGAACTTCAACCCTATCAACCGGCAACAGCCAGCGCTAATCTAATTGTTTCTTTCGGTGGAGAATATAAATACAGTGTTAGTGCGATTGCCCAAACTCGATTCCAAACCTTAAATGGTCTTAAGTTTATTCCCGACACTCAATGCGATCCAGGAAAAAGTTGTTCAAAAACTACTGCTAATCTTTGGATTGCTGCAACTACTGAGGGTTTTGGTTATAATATGTTGGGAGAAGATATTCCCAACGATTTTCTCAATTTTCAATATTATCGTCCCTTTCCTATTCAAAATCTAGGTGATGAACCGCAAATTATTATGGAAAATAACGACGTAACACTAAAATCTGCACGTCCGTATACACATCAATCAACAATTGTTTTTAAGACCAACATCGGCCCTTTACAAGCAGCAGGCACCTATCAAACAATTATTAATTTTATTGCTACGGCGGGATATTAAATTAAGATCAAAGATCAAAATTATTATAAATAAAAATTAAAATGCAAAAAAATAATGTCACTTTTAAATTTAGATTTTGAGATTTAAATATTATGAAACTCTTAATAAAGAAGTTATTAACATTATTAGCCTTTAGTTATTTTATTACTACTGGTGTTAATGCTCAGGTAACATCTTTATCCATTTCTCCTCCTTTAATAGAAACGATTATTAAACCGGGAAAAAGTATCTTAATTGCCTATACCATCAGCAATCATGGTGATCCCGTAATTTTAAAACCCTACATTAGTTCACTTGAGATAAAAGAAAACGGAAAAATAGTTTTTAAAGAAGCAGAAAGTCCGGTTAGATTTTCTCTTGATAATAGTGATTTGGCTTTAGAACAACCTTTTTTTCTTAAAACCGCCGGTCGTCAACAACTACTTCTGCGCATCAGAATTCCCGAAGGTGCCCCTGAGGGTGATTATTACCACTCCTTAGTTGTTGAATCTCAACCACCTCCCTTAATCGAAGGAGTCAGTTCAACTAGAAATAAAGTATCGCTCTCAAGTAATATTTTAATCACCACTACCCAAACTGGCAACTTAAATTTTAATGGTAAAATTATTCGTTTTGAATCTTTACCTCGTTTTAAATTAAATTTATTTGGCAAAAGAATTAATATTTTCGACAGTAATGATAAAATTCCCCTTCTTTTAATTCTTAAAAATACTGGTAAAAATTTTTTTCAACCCCAAGGAGAAATTAATCTTCAGGGTAATTTTGGAGAACGTGCTAAATATGATCTTGTACCGGTTAATATCTTAGCTAATTCCCAAAGACTCATTCCCGCTACTCCTTCAGCAGAAATTAATTCTCCCCAAACTAATTCTCTTACCTTAATAGGTTTTTTTGTCGGCCGTTATCAACTCTCCACTACTATTAAACTCGGAAATGCCAAATTGCTTTATGCACATACGGATTTTATCGCTCTTCCTTTTCGTTTTTTCATCGCTTTTTTATTTATTAGCATAATTACTCTTCTGATTATTAGACAACAACGCAATTAATAATATAATCACTAAATTTAGCTTTTCTATTAATCTAAAACTTCATTTTGTTACTTATAGTTCATAGACAAAAGTTCAAAAAAGCTATATTTTTTAATAATTATGGAAGGATTCCTTAGTTCTTTTCAGCCGCTTTGGGAAAAATATAAAAGTGAGATTGTACTTCTTTTAGTTTCAATTATCTTAATTATTATTTCAATAAAAATATATTTTTCCTCTGTCGCTGATGAAAAGCAAACAGAATCTTTAGCCGCCACCCCAACGATTAAAACTCCACCCCCCACTCAAAAAAAAACTCAAATTTATGTTGAGATTTCAGGAGAGGTTAATAAACCGGATGTTTATCTCCTGGAGCAAGGCGCCCGTCTTAATGACCTGGTGAAAATGGCCGGAGGTCTTTCTGATTCAGCAGATAAAGGTTTTTTCAGTCGCAACTTTAACTTAGCAAAAATTTTAGTTGATCAAGATAAAATCTATGTTCCCAGTATTTATGAGATTACTAATGGTTTATTTATAGAACAGCAAAAAAATCTCGACTATCTTAACCCCATATCTACCAACATTATTGATGAAGAAGTATCTACCAAAGGCCCTGAATCTCCAAAAATAGCCATCAATAAGGCAGAAAGTGAAGAATTACAATTACTTCCAGGCGTTGGTGAAGCCACAGCTAATAAAATAATTAATAACCGTCCTTATACGAAACTAGAAGAACTAATAAGCAAAAAGGTCGTTTCTAAACGCACATTTGAGAATATTAAAAATCTTATCCAGCTAGATTAAGGTGTTTACCCATAAATTAGCTTTAATTATTAATAATTATTTAGTAGAACCACAAGCCTCATTACTTAATGGAATCATTTTTGGAATTAATTTAAACGCCAAGACTATTTTTTATCAACAACTGAAAACCGTTGGTCTTTTACATTTAGTAGTTTTCTCCGGAATGAATATCAGTTTACTTAGCTTATTAGTATCATACTTTACCGCAAAAATTAGCAAACCAGTTTCATTATTGATAACAATTTTTGTGATTATTTTATTTACTTTTATAGTCGGTTTTCAAGCCCCAGTAATTCGAGCAAGTTTTACTGCCATATTTACGTCCGTAGGAATTTTATTGGGAAGAAAAAACATCAACTTTTTTGGTCTTTTTTTCTCCTTTATTTTTATCTGTATTTTTTTTCCTCAGTGGCCAAAATCAATCTCTTTTCAACTCTCTTATGGCGCTACTATAGGTTTATTACTTTTTGCAGGTAATACCAGTAATAATTATTTTTTTGATGAGCTTAAAACTTCCCTTGCCGCCCAAATCTTTACCGCTCCTTTAATCTTTTTTTATTTTAAAGAAATTAGTACTGTAGCATTAATTGCTAATCTCTTAGTTAGCTGGACCATTGCTCCTTTAATGCTCTTGGGATTATTAACTGTAATTTTGGGACAACTCAATTATAGCTTGGGATGGCTACCAGCTCAGCTTTGCTACGGTCTTTTATCATATATTGTCTTTGTGGTAGAAACTTTATCGCATTTACCTTTTGCTCTAATCAAATTTTATGGATAACACAATTAAACCTAAAGATCTGCTCTGGCCAATAATTATTAGTCTCTTAATTCTGTTTGGGGTTTATTCTAATACAATTATTCAAACAAAAACTAAAATTGTCTTTTGTAATGTCGGACAAGGTGATGCAATTTATATTCGTACTTTTGATGGAATTGATTTACTCATCGACGCCGGAGCTGATCACAAAACTACTCACTGTCTAGGAAAACATATGCCATTTTATGATCATAAAATTGAATATGTCTTTATTACTCACCCGGAAGCCGACCATTATGCCGGTTTGGCTAAACTTAATCAACATTATTATATAGAT
>Ga0129299_1002304_pt1 | contig 12682 bp, 11 predicted proteins | sample ConPoolayeCmetaG_FD_94477 | JGI IMG/M metagenome (GOLD analysis project Ga0129299, IMG submission 94477) | Hot spring microbial mat communities from California, USA to study Microbial Dark Matter (Phase II) - Cone Pool mat layer C metaG ... | reverse complement strand
GAGCGGTGCGCGGGCGGCTCGCGCTGGTCGACTTCGACGACTACCGCGACCTGGAAAAGGCCGGCAGCGCACGCTTCGTAGCAAACGCGGTTGACCCGCGCGAGTCATCGGCCCGGGTGGTCAGTGGGCACCTGGAGGCCTCCGGCGTCGACGCCGTGCGGGAACTGGTGGACATGATCGCAGCGTCGCGGGCGTATGACCTGAACGCCCGGATGATCGGGCTACAGGAGCAGTCGGCCGGACGGCTGATCAACACGCTCGCGCGCTAGATGTGCGCTTGCGAACTGTCGAATGGGTAACCGCCGGGCGTCCGGTCTGACCGGGCGCACCGTGGGAGGATGACTGGCGATGGCGATCACCGCGCTGCACACCGCCGCTACCGGCATGCGGGCCCTTTCCACGAAGATCGACGTCATCGCGCACAACATCGCCAATGCGGACACGCACGGGTACAAGGCTTCGCGGGCGAACTTCCAGGACCTGCTGTACCAGATCTACGATCAGCCGGGGGTGCAGACCAGTGCGGATACGACCTCGCCGCTGGGCACGCAGGTGGGTTTGGGCGTGACGCTGGCCAACACTCAGATCGTTGTCAAGCAGGGGTCGGCGCAGCTCACCGAGCGCTCGCTGGATGCCATGATCGAGGGCGACGGGTTCTTCCGGGTTGAGCTGCCCGGCGGCGGGATCGCCTATACGCGCTACGGGAATTTCGTGCGGAATGCGGATGGAGAGCTGGTGCTGGCCAACAACTTCGGGCATCGGCTGGCTGACAACATCACCATCGATCCGGACATCCCGCCCGAACGGATCTCCATCGGGGCCAACGGGGAAATCACCGTGATCGACGACAACGGCGAGCCGACAGTGGTGGGACAGCTCCAGCTTGCCCGCTTTCCCAACCCGGAAGGGCTGATCCAGTACGGCTCGAACCTGTACGTGCAGAGTGCGGCTTCCGGCGAGCCCATCGAAGGTGAGCCCGGCTCGGAGGGTTTCGGCTCCCTCATGGGCGGCACGCTGGAGAGCAGCACGGTGGACGCGGTCAACGAGCTGGTCGAGCTCATCAAGGCGCAACGGGTCTTTCAGATAAACGCTCAGTCCATCCAGGCGGCGGACGAGTCGTTGCGGGTGGTCGCCAATCTCCGCCGTTAGACGGCTGACTAGCAGGGATGCCCTTTAATGCGCTGGCCAGGGTTGAGTTTGCTGATTGCCGCGGTAGCCGCTCAGGCGGCTGAACCTTCGCCCGTTCCGCTGGTGTACCTGAAGATCCGCCCGCAGGCCTGCGTGCACGGACGGACGGCCACTGTGGCGGACATGGTGGCGTTCGTCGAAGCTGATTCGGCGCTGCGGGCCAGCCTGGCCGAGCAGCCTGTGCTCAGCGACCTGAAGCCGGGAATCACCGTGACGGTCGACCATGCCCGGATCGAGCGGCACCTGCGCGAACTGGGCGTGAACCTGGCTTATGTGCTGCTGACCGGGGCCGCGGTCTGCGAGGTCACCGCGCTGCCGGCGCCCGAGCAGCAGGCAACCGGTCCGGCGCCGGGTTCCGCTGCCGCGGCGGAATCCGCCCGAGCTCCGGGGGCAAAGACGCTCGCCGAAGCCCTGCGGGCTTACGTCACGCAAGAGCTGAGCGGCCTGAACGGGGCGATCGAGCTGGAGTTCGAGCGGGCGGGCGAGCCGTTTCTCGGGCTGACCGACCCGCCCTGGTCCTTCGACATCAACGCCCGGGGGCGCGAACGGCTCGGCCTGCGGGAGTTCCGGGTCGTCCTCAGTCGCGACGGTCGAGCCCACCGCACGCTGCACCTGACGGCGCGCGTCCGATTGACCAAGCCCGTCCTGGTGGCGCAGCAGCCTTTGAATGTCGGCACCTGCGTCCGTCGCGACGACCTCGCCCTTGAATCGCGCCTGTTTGAGCGCGAAGCGGACATCGGGCTGTCCGAGTTCAGTCAGGCGATCGGGCAGCGCGTGCGGCGGTTCGTGCCGGCGGGCCAGATGATCCGGGCGGAGGATCTGCGGAGCGAGGACCTGGTTCGTCGTTCGCGGCCGGTCACGGTGATTGGCACCGCCCCCAGCCTGCACGTGCGCGTGGCGGCGGTGGCTTTGGACTCGGGGGGCTACGGCGAAACGGTGAGGGTGCGTATCGGGGACACGCGCAAGGACCACCGGGTGCTGCGTGGGGTGGTGGCCGGGGTCGGGACGGTGCGCGTGGAAGAGGAGGAGCAGTTGTGAGGCGAAGCTGTTGCCGCGCTGGGGCCGGTCTGGTGGTGGTCGGTCTGTGTTGCGCCGCAGTTCAGGCGCAGAGCAACTCGCTGTTGCACCGCCGAACTCCCGCGGCCGTGCCCACCTCCCAACCGGTTGGCACGGGCGAGGCTCAGACCGGAGTCGGCGTTCGACCGCTGGCGTCGCCGACGGCCGCCGACGCGCCGCCGCCGAACGAGGTGCTGCTGGCGGCTTCGCCGATCGCGGTCGAGGCGCCCAAGCCGCAGCAGATCGAGGTCAACGATCTGGTGACCATCATCATTCGCGAGTCGCGGACCAGTCTGAACGACGCCAAGCTCAAATCGGAGAAGGAGTGGGAAATGAAGGGGGAACTGGCCCGATGGCTGCGGCTGGATCTGCACGATCGGCTGGTGCCGCAGACTTTTCCGAACGGGGCCCCCGGGGTCGATCTGAGCTTCGAGAACAAGTACGAAGGCCAGGGCAAGTACGATCGCAAGGACGAGCTGACCACGCGGATCACGGCGACGGTGATCGACATAAAACCCAACGGAAACCTGGTGTTGGAAGCACGTAAGCGGATCAAGGTGGGCGACGAGGTGCTGGTGGCAACGCTCACCGGAACGTGCCGCAGCGAAGACGTCACCCCGGCCAACACGGTCTTGAGCACGCAGGTGGCGGACCTGGAAATCGAGATGCCGGACATGGGCGCCGTGCGCGATGCCACCCGCCGCGGCTGGCTCATGCGCCTGTTCGATCTGTTGCGGCCCATCTAGAAGCGACGGAAGCCCGCGAGCATGTCGGTTCAACGGCCATTTCATCGAATCCTGAGCCTGCTGGCGGCGGCCTTGGCGACCGGCGCGGCGTGTGGCCAGATTCGCGTTCAGGACATCGCCCATCTTCAGGGCCAGCGCACCAACAAGCTCATGGGCTACGGGCTGGTTGTCGGGCTTAACGGGACCGGCGACGGCGAGAAGTACGCCGCGACCATGCGGGCTCTGGCCCAGCTTCATCGCCGCTACCACGCGCCGGTGCTGAGCGACGCGGATCTGCGGGGCAACAGCAGTGTGGCGATTGTCAGCGTGGAGGCGACGATTCCGGAGAACGGGGCTCGCGAAGGCGAAACGCTGGACGTGGTTGTGTCGGCCCTGGGCAAGCCCAAGAGCCTGGAGGGCGGGCAGCTTCTGACCACTCCGCTGCAATACGCCCTGTTCGACGCCAACGACCCGTCCACGCAGCAGATCTTCGCTCTGGCCGGCGGACGCGTGGAGATCTCCGACAAGCGCAATCCGACCCGCGCCGTCATTCGGGCCGGCGCGACACTGGAGGCAGACTTCTTCTACTCCTTCATCGAAGGGCAATACATCACGCTGGTGCTGGACGACGGGCACGCCGGCTGGACCTGGGCCCAGATGGTGGCGCGGGCCATCAACCACGCCGAAGGCGAGCTGACCACCGGCCAGGCGGAGGACGATCGACCGGGGCGGCTGGTGGTCTTCGCCCCGACTGCCACCGCGCTGGGGCCGAAGACGGTGCGTGTGCGGATTCCGGCGGCGGAGCTGCCCCAGCCGGCCGGCTTCATCAGCCGCGTCCTTCAGACCAAGCTGTTCATGCTCCCGGAACAGCAGGCCCGCGTAACCATCAACCGCACCACCAAGAACATCGCCTTCACCGGGACCGTGACCATCTCGCCGACCGTGTTGCAGATTCCCGGCTTTGGGACGGTTTCGATCGGCGGCGGGATGGATCAGGGGCAGGGTCCGGCAAGCATCGTAGGGCTGGACACCCGGCAGACCGGCGGGGTCGAGTTTCAGACCCTGCTACAGACGCTTTCGGCCCTCAAGGTCACGCCGGATCAGATGATTCAGGCCATCGAGCACCTGCACAAGTCCGGGACGCTGCACGCGCAGCTCCGGTACGAGGAATAGGAGCCGACATGAGCAGTTCGGGCATACGCCGCGTTTCTGCGGTAAGCAGTCGGCCGACCCCGGTCGGGCCCGGACGCAGCACGCTGGTGGCGCTGCTGGCCGCCGGCCGTCGGCTGGACACGCGCGATCCGGCGGTGGCGCAGTTGGCGGCGGGTCAGCTTGTGTCGGAACTGTTTTTCAAGCCGGTGCTGGCCGAAATGCGGAGTCTCGAGTTCGGGGCCGAGTTCGCGTCGGGGGGTTTCGCCGAGTCGGTCTTCGCGCAGCAGCTTGACCAGCGGCTGGCCGACACGCTGGCGCTAAGCGGTGGAGCCGGCCTGGTCTCGCAGGTCGCGGAGCGGCTGATGGCGCGGTCGGGGCTTGAGGCCGGCGGGGCGGCGGTGGGCACAAGCTGCGCGGCGGCCGGGTGCGTTGCCGGTGCGGATGGTCCAGCGGCCCAGGAGAGCTGCGATGAAGTCGCCTGAGCCTCTGAAGATTGCGTCGAGCGCGGAGTCCGGCCAGAAGTTATCCGGTTTGGGGGAGGGGCTGGCCCGCGAGCTGGTGGAAGACCTCAGCGCTCTGTACGAGCTGCTGAAGCAACTGGCCGACCTGGCGGCGGTCAAGCTGGCTGCGATGCGCCGGGCGGACGATCGGGCGCTGGAGGACTGCACGACGCAGGAGGCCCATCTCATCGAGAAGGTCTTCGAGGCCGAGCAGAAGCGCAAGGCAACTCTTGCGCGCATCGCGCAGGCCTTGCAGGCGCCGCGGCTTCAGCGGGCCGCGCTTTCCGAAGTGGCCGGCGCGTTTGCCGAGCCGTGGAGCTCGATTCTCCGGGCGAAAAACGCGGCTTTGCGTGAGGTCGCGGGGAAACTGCGGCAGAAAAACGATCTGGCCGCGCGGGTGGCACGCGATCTGCAATCGCACATCCGCGCGATCTTCGCCGAGCTGGCGAAGGCGTCAGCGGAGTCCGGCGTGTACGGGTCGAGAGGACAACGTGAGTTTACCGGCGTTCGCTCCTGTTTAGACGCGGTGGGATGAAAAGTGGCCCTGCTGGGTGCTTCATTTCAGATCGGCCGCAGCGCACTAGCCGCCTATCAATCTGCGATCGCGGTTACCGGCCAGAACATCGCGAACGTCGGCAACGCCGAATACACGCGCATGACCGGCCGGCTCAGCACGCTGCAAGGCGGGCAGACGCTGGGGGGGGTGTCGCCGGGCGGCGGGGTGATCCTGTCGGCGCTGGAGCGGCACGTGGATGAGGCGCTGGAGTCGCGGCTCCGTACCGCTTTGGGCTCGCGCGCGGCCAGCGAGTCTGCCTATCAGACGCTGGGGGAGATCGAGTCCCTCTACAACGAGCTCACCGAGTACGACCTTTCGACGCAACTGACCCAGCTTTTCAACAGCTTCGCCGATTTGCAGAACGAGCCGACCGAGATGACCACCCGCCACCTGGTGCTGGCCAGTGCCGACGCGGTCATCCGGACGCTGCACCGCCAGCGGACCAGCCTGCTGGAGAAGGCGGCCGACCTGAACCAGACCATCACGCAAACCACGGTCCGGGCGAATGAGATCGCCGGGGAGATCGCCTCGCTGAACGAGCTGGTGGTTGTTCAGGAGGCGCGCGGATCCGGCTTCAGCGCGCCGTTGCGCGACCGGCGCGACGCGCTGCTGCGTGAACTGGCCGAGCTGATGGACATTCAGGTGCGCGAGCGCGGCAACGGGGCGATCAACGTCTACGTGGGCAGCGAGCCGCTGGTGGAGTTCAATCGGTCGCGCGGCCTGAAGGTCGAGACCGTTCTGGAAGACGGCCTGGGGCGGGCGACCGTTCGTTTCGCCGACAGCAACGGCACGGTCATCATCTCGGACGGCAAGCTGGCCGCCCAGCTTGAGGCCCGCGACGAGTACCTGATCGGCCAGGTGAACAAGCTCGACCAACTGGCCCGCGGGCTGATCTACGAGATCAACCGGGTCCACTCGACCGGTCGCGGCCTGGTCGGCTACACCAGCCTGACCAGCAGTTACGCGGTGAGCGACACGTCGGCGGCACTGAACAGCTCTGCGGCGGGTCTGCCCTTCCCGGTCAGCAACGGCTCGTTCATCGTGCACGTGCGTAACCAGAGCACCGGGCAGACGATCACGCGGCTGATCGAGGTGGATCTGGACGGCATCGGCACAGACACCTCGCTGGAAGCGCTGGCCCAACAGCTCAACAACGTCCCGGGCCTCAGGGCGAGCATCACGGCGGACAACCGGCTGAGCATTCAGCCGCAAGACGGCTCGGAGGTTTTCTTCAGCGAAGACAGCTCGGGGGTGCTGGCGGCTGTCGGTCTGGCCACGCTCCTGGATGGGGTTGACGCGAACACGATCGACATTGTGCCGGCGGTGCGGGCCGATGCGCGGCTGATCGCCGCCTCGCTGAGCGGCCAGGACGGCGACGGCAGCAACGCCGGCCGGCTGGCGGCGCTGAGCAAGGCCAGCAGCTCGCTTCTGGGCAATCAGAGCGTTTCGGACTTCCAGGCCGCGATGGTGAACGAGGTCGCGATTCGGACCTCGGCGGCGATGACCGCGTACGAGGCCGCGGATGCGGTGTACAGCAGCCTGATGGCGCAGCGCGAAGCGGTCAGCGGCGTGAGCCTGGACGAGGAAGCGGTCAATCTGGCGAAATTCGAACGGGCTTTTCAGGGGGCCGCCCGGTTTCTGGGTGTGTTGGACACGCTGAGTTACGAGGTGTTGAGTCTGGTCGAATAACGCGGACAGATGAGCAAGAACATGGACCCACGGATGGAGCACGGACGGCAGGCTTTGACCCGGCGGTCGGGAAACCGCCCGGGCTTGTCCTGCGCGCTCGTCCGCCGGCACCATCGAGGCTGAGTCGGGATCAACGAGGCATGGCGGTCATCCCCATCAGTTTGGCGCGCGTGAGCCAGAACCTGCGGTCGTTCAACCTGCTGGAGACGGTTCAGCGCAATACGCGCGACCTGTTCCGCGTGCAGAACCAGCTCGCCACCGGCCTGAAGGTCGCCCGGTCCAGCGACGACCCGATTTCCGCCGCCTCCGTCGGAACCCTGGACCGGCGGCTGGAGCTGATTGCACAGCTCAAGCGGAATCTGCTGCACGTGAACAACGTGCTGACCGAGGGCGAGTCGGCCATGCAAGATGCGGTCGAGCTGCTGATGCAGGTGCAGACCATCGCCTCCGAAACGGTCAGCGACACCAGCTCGCCGGACGAGCGCTCTTCGCTGGCGCGCGTGGTGGACAGCGTTCTGGACCAACTGGTCAACGTGGGCAACCGGCGCTACCTCAGTACCTACCTGTTCGCGGGCAACTATCAGGGCGGCCAGCCGTTCGCGATGACCGGCGACGGGGTGGTCTACTACGGGGATTTCGGACAGGCCCGGACGCTGGTGGACACCGACCTGTCGGAAGACTTCCTGACCCTGTCCGGCGCAGAGTTCTTCAAGGCGGTCTCCACCGGGGTTCGGGGCGCGATCGATCTGAACCCGGCCCTGACGCTTCAGACGCGCATCAGCGAGCTCCGCGGCACCACCGGCAGGGGCGTGGAGCTGGGCCGGATCCTGGTCAGCGACGGTACGCAAGAGGTACAGATCGATCTGAGCGGCGCCGACACCGTCGGGGACCTGGTGGACAAGCTCAACGCCGAGATGCCCGATTCGCTGGAGGCCCAGATCGACGCCCAGGGCATCACCATCGTCTCGCTCCTGGGCGGGGGAACGCCCATAACGATTCGCGATGCGGCCGGCGGACGGTCGGCCCGCGACCTGGGCATCGCCGCCGAGGGATTGCTGGGCGCCGCCGGCGGGGCGGACCTCGATCCGGTCCTGACGCTGCGGACGCGGCTGACGGATCTGAATGCGGGGGCGGGCATCAATCTTTCGGGTGGGCTGACTATCCGCAACGGGTCGCGCTCGGTCAGCCTGGACTTTTCGACGGCCGAGACGATCGAGGACGTGCTGAATCTGATCAACCTGGCGGACGTGGGGGTGTGCGCCCGGGTGGCCGACGATGGTCGACGGGTCGAGGTGCTCAACCGCATATCGGGGTCGGATCTGACCATCGAAGAGAACGGGGGGTCGGCGGCCACGTCGCTGGGGATCCGCTCATTGCACGGCGGCACGCTGCTGAGCAGCCTGAACGACGGCCGGGGGATCGAGACCGTGGAAGGCAGCGACATTCGCGTGACCACTGCGGACGGGACGAGCTTCGAGGTCGACCTGGACGGGGCTGCAACCCTCCAGGACGTGATCGACCGCCTGAACGCCGCGGGGGGCGGGGCGATCACCGCTGCTCTGGCGGCGCAGGGCAACGGCCTGGTGATAACCGACAACACGGTGGGGGCGGGCGTTTTGCGGCTGGAGCGGGCCAACTACTCGCCCGCGTTGGATGGTTTGGGGCTGGACCAGCCGGTGATCGGGAACACGCTGACCGGGCGGGACGTCAACCCGGTGCGTACCGACAGTGCCTTCACAGCGCTGGTGGAGCTGCGGGACGCGCTGCGCACGGATGATCGGCAGGCGATTGCCTGGGCCGGGCAGCGGTTGGAGAACGCGCTGAAACGGATGCAAGAGGTTCAGGGCCAGATGGCGGCGCACGCCAAGGCGATGGACTGGCGCGAGCAGCTTGTGGAGGACGAAGAGCTGCAAGCGACGCTGTCGCTGAGCGAGGTGCGCGACGTGGACGTGGCCGAGGCGGTGGTGCGCTTTGGGCAGTTCCAGACCGCCTTGCAGGCCAACCTGGCCACGGCCTCCCGCGTGATGAACCTCTCGCTGATTGACTTTTTGCGTTAGCCGGCCGCCGGTGCGGCGGACGGCGGCGCTGGGAGCCGGAGGGCGCAGCGTATGGGTCGCGGAGGGCCTGCGAGGCCCGGCCTCGCGACCCCTGGTCGGCCCGCCTGCGGCGGGTCGGGCGGCTGGAGCGCCTTGCCCGGCGTCGGAACGGACGGACGTCGGCTGGACGGTGCGTCGGGCAAACCGGACAGGCTCGGGCCTCAGGAGCCAGCAGGATGCTCATCAACACGACACGCTTTGGACCGTTGGAAGTGGACGGCGACCGAATCATCACGTTCAAGGATGGGCCACTGGGGTTCCCGAACCACCAGCGCTTCGCGTTGATTCAGACGTCGCCGGACCCGGTGTTCTTCTGGTTGCAGTCGGCGGACGACCCGACTCTGGCGTTTGTGGTTTGTGACCCGTTGGCGTTTGTGCCGGATTATCAGGTTCCGATCCGGCGTGACGATGTCGAGGCCTTGCAGCTGGCCGACCTGACGGATTGCCAGGTTCTGGTGATTGTGAACAAGGTTGGCGACCAGCTCACGGCGAACCTGCTGGGTCCGCTGGTGATTGGGGCGCATTCGCTGCTGGGCAAGCAACTGGTGCTGTCGGACAAGCGTTACAGCACGCGGCACGTGCTGATGCCGATGCCGCGGGCGGCAACCGCCATGTCCAAGACTGCCTAGGGTCGCCGAAGTTAGGAGTGGTATTGTGTACCGTCACCTGGCTATAATTGAGGCAGGTCTGCTTCCGTCGGGGCACCGGCGGGCGAGGCGGTCTGCCGACTCGGATGCGGTTCGGGTCGCCAGCTTGATGCGGTACACGCGTCGGGTGGGTCCGGTTGCACCGGGCGCGCCCGGGGACAGACCAGGCATCGGCATTATCCAGGAAGGAGCCGCGGATGTTGGTGCTTTCAAGACAACGAGACGAATCGATTATCATCGGCGACAACGTACAGATCACGGTCGTCGATATCCGGGGGGACAAGGTGCGGTTAGGCATTGTGGCCCCCGCCGAGATATCCGTGCATCGCAAGGAAGTTTACGACGCGATTCAGCGCGAGAACCGCAAGGCGGCCAGTATGAGCTCGGACTTGGCCAACGCCTCGCCTCCGCCCCGCGGCAACGGCCGCAAGGAGCGGTAGGCGTCGGCGGACTGTCCTGTCATTTCCTTCCCTCTGTTTCCACTCTGCACTCAATAGCCAAGAACCGATCAAGGAGGATGGCCAATGGCTCGTATTAATACGAACGTTGGGGCCGTCATTGCCCAAAGACACCTGAACAGCAGCTTCCGGGCGCTCGGCCAGACGATGGAGCGCCTTTCCACCGGGCTGCGGATCAATCACGGCAAGGATGATCCGGCCGGTCTGATTGTCTCCGAACGACTGCGCAGCGAGGTCAGCGCGGTCAGCCAGGCGATCGCCAACACGCAGCGGGCCAGCCTGGTGATCGCCACCACCGAGGGCGCGCTGGACGAAGCCGCCGCTCTGCTGCGCGATATTCAGGAGCTGATCATCGAAGCCGCCAACGAAGGCGCTTTCTCCGACGAGGAGATCCGGGCCAATCAGCTCCAGGTCGACTCAGCCATCGCCAGCATCGAGCGCATCGCCAACAGCACGACCTTCGCGGGTCGCTATCTGCTGAACGGCTCGCTGGACTACATCACCAGCGGCGTCGATACCACGCAGATCACGGCCCTGGCCGTGAACGCCGCCCAGTTCGGCACGCGCGACTACATTCCGGTCACGGTCACCGTGGCCACCAGCGCCCAGTACGCCGAGCTGTATTTCCGGGCCGGCGCGCTGACCAGTTCGGTGACCATTGAGATTCAGGGCAACCTGGGGACCACCACCATCTCGTTCGGCTCGGGAATGACCGCCTCGCAGATGGTGGCCGGCATCAACGCGGTCAGCGACTCGACCGGAGTGGTGGCCGAGCTGTCGGCGAACCCGACGTCCGGCTTCGTCATCCGCAGCGAGCAGCTAGGCAGCAAACAGTTCGTCTCGATCCAGACGCTGCCGGGCAGCGGATCGTTCGACCTGACCAACCGTGACGGCCTGGCGGATATGCGCGAGTACGGGCGCGACGCCCACGCCACGGTCAACGGAACCGCCTGCATCGGCGACGGTAACACGTTGACCTCGAAGACTTCCACGCTGGACATAGAACTGACCCTGGCGCAGGATTTCGGCGAAGGGACCGTGAACTTCGCCATCACCGACGGTGGCTCGCTGTTCCAGATCGGCCCGCGGGTCAACACGAACCTTCAGGTCAACCTGGGCGTGCAGTCCATCGCCCCCTCGCGACTGGGAAATGCCGGCATCGGCTTCCTCTCGCAGCTCCGGACCGGCGAGGAGTACTCGCTGATCTCCGGCAAGTACGCCGAGGCGTCCCGGATCATCGATGAAGCCATCGATCAGATCTCGCTCCTGCGCGGGCGGCTGGGTGCCTTCGAGCGGAACACGCTGGAAACCAATATGAACCAGCTCGGCATCACCATGGAGAACCTGACTTCCGCCGAGTCGAGCATCCGCGATGCGGACTTCGCCTACGAGACCTCGCGGCTCACCCGGAATCAGGTGTTGGTGAATGCCGGGGCGGCTGCCCTGGCGCTGGCCAACCAGACGCCGCAACTGGTGCTTCAGCTCCTGGGTGGCTGACGGTAGCGGCCGACGGCGCGATCTGCCGGTCGGCCACGCGAAAGACTTCCGGACCGAGGTTATATCGGTCCCGTCAAAGCCTGCTATCCCGCGGCTGGATTGGCGGCGGGCCCCGGAGGCCGCCCGACGGTGGTCTCCGGGGCGCTTCCGTCGGCCGGTCGCGCTCTTTTATTAAAGCCCCCCACGACGTGCGACGATTCCGGCTCTGTCAGCAAGTCGCCCCCCGGCCAGGGCGGCCGGTGCGGTGCGCACAGTCAGGCAGTTGGAGCCTTAACGTACCAGGGGCTTGCACCAGGCAAGCTCGGCTCGCCCGTGGAGGCGCATCCTATGAGTCGTATCAACACCAACATTCAGTCGCTCGTCGCGCAGCGCGTACTGGGCCAGAACACCAACGCGCTCAACACGTCCTTGTTCCGGCTGAGCACTGGCTACCGCATCAACACCGGCAAGGACGACCCGGCAGGTTTGATCGCATCCGAGAACCTGCGGTCTGAAAAGGTGGCCATCACCGCCGCCTTGACCAACATCTCCAGGGCCAACAACGTAGTGGCTTCCGCCGAGGGCGGCCTGGATGAGGTCAACAAGCTGCTGTTGGAGCTGGAGGACCTGGTGGACCGCAGCTCCAACGAGGCCGGCATCAGCGAAGATGAACGCAACGCGAACCAGCTCCAGATCGATGCGATCCTGGACTCGATCAACCGCATCGCCAACAACACCGAGTTCCAGGGCCGCAAGCTGCTGTCCGGCGACCTCTCGTATACGACCAGCGGCGTAACCAACGCCACCAGCCACTTCGACACGGTCACCATCAATGCGGCCAAGGTGCCCAACGACGGATATCGGTCCGTCACGGTCGCGGTGACCGGCTCGGCCCAGCTCGCCCAGATCACCTGGAGCGGATCGGTCATCGATGCCGGCGGCACCGGCGGTTCCGTCACCATCGAGGTTCGCGGCAATCTAGGGACCGAAACGCTGACCTTCGCTTCGGGCACCCAGATCTCTGCCGTCGCCCGGGCGATCAACCAGAGCAAGGAGCTGACCGGCGTGTCGGCGGTCGCCAGCTCCGACATCGGCAACGGGGTCAGCGGAGTCATCTTCACCAGCACGCAGTATGGGTC
>Ga0129299_1002303_pt1 | contig 12684 bp, 9 predicted proteins | sample ConPoolayeCmetaG_FD_94477 | JGI IMG/M metagenome (GOLD analysis project Ga0129299, IMG submission 94477) | Hot spring microbial mat communities from California, USA to study Microbial Dark Matter (Phase II) - Cone Pool mat layer C metaG ... | reverse complement strand
TGGAGCTTTGATTGTAAAAGAAAAACGAGCGATGCTTCCCGGCGGCACTTCATTTTGGTCAAATTTTATTCTATTTGGAGAAAGCCAAGAAGAAGTGGCAAAGACGCTTTGGCGATCCTGAGGTTTGGTTGTTGCCAGCCGAATCAGGTCTGGAGTCCAAGTGGTATTGCCGGTGTTTTTGAATTCCACCCAAAGACTTGCAGTCTCTCCCACTTTTAAAGTTGGGTATGAGCTTTGATTTTGATATTCTCCTTTTATATCAATAAGGTTTATGTTTTTTTGAGGAGGGGGAGACAAAGACTTCTCTCCCGGCTCAACCTTTATTTCCCAATAAAGACCAATGTCAGGCAGCCAGCCCACCCCATCGGCAACGAGAGAAAAGTATTCTTTAAAGTTTCCGGGAGTCTCTGGAGCGCGAATAAAAAAACTGAATCTTGCCACTTCTCCCGGCAAAACCTGGGTTGGGATCATTGCGATTCGATTGGAAGAAAGCCAGTCTTGGGCCCGAAAAGAACTTTCCCGATCCAAGGGGCGACTGGTCCCAAGACGGAAAAATGAAGCATCCCAAATTTCTGGACCAAGGTTCTTAAACTCTACCCAAAGATTACTTATCTCCCCAGGAGCAACCGTGAGGAAGGGAGACTGAGAAAGATACAGGGCTTGGTAGTCTTTTATATTTTTACTAAATTCTTTGACAATTTTTATATCGGAAACGAGTTTAACATTGCTTCCGTTCAAATCTTGTTTTTGAACCTGCCAACAAATTCCGGAGATCAACTTTGGCCCATTTTTAATTTTAAAATCAAAGCATTCATTTTTTGGAGTCTCAGGAACTGCGAAGGTAAAATCAAATCCCAGGGTTTCTCCCGAAAGAATTCGAGTTTGGTTTTGGCCAACAATTTCCCGACTAACCCAAGTATTTGTTTTCAGTAAACTTTCAATCCTCCCTTCCCCGAGCACAAGCTGAGCATCGCCTTTTTCCCAAGAAGTACTGCCAAGATTTTTTATCTTTAAAGAAACGGCTGCTTGGGACAAGGAGGAAGTAATTGGACTAGAAGTCATCCCCGTTAAACCGGCTTTGAAAGTTGGGGTTGTCACATTGACCCGAAGAGTCTGACTCTCGCCTAAAAAAGAATTATCTTTGCTTGCGATTCTGAATTTCAAATCTTGGCTACTATTTAGAAATGGAGCGGTAATTCGAACTTTGACAGCGGAATAATCATTGGGATCAAGATTGGCTTTTTCAATCGGAAAAAAATCATTCTGCCAATCGCCTGTTCCCTCAAGCTTTAAGCCCAAGGCATTATCTTGATAATTAGTCCATAAAATATTTCCTGTGTTTTTTAATTGAAAAACCAGCTCTTTTTCTTCGCCCCCCCCAAATTCAATAACGGCAGTGGGGAAGGAGGAAAAAGCGGCATTAAAATTTTTCGCTGGGAAGCGAGAAATAATCTCAGCCACATCTTGCCGAAGACTAGGAAGCAAAATCTGTAAATTGTGGCCGGGGCAATTAGTAAAATTTACATCGTTGTGGCCGGCGATTGTGGGAACGTCCTTCTTGCCGCGAAAATCAGAAACTCCTCGGGGGTCAAGATTGTTTTCCCAAACCAACCAAGAAACAAGGTTTTTCAAAGAATTCATTGCCGCTTCTGTCGGCATGGTACTGTTGTAGTCTCCAATGAGAGCAATCCCGATGCTCCCGGTGTTAAAACCCATCGCATGAGCACCAATCGCACCATTGCCGCCGGCCCTGCCTTCAAAAATCCTACCCTCTTTGCTAATAATGTAGTTGTAACCAATATCGCCCCAAGCATTCAGAATGCTATGGCCAAAGTAAAGGTTTTTCACCACGGTTTTTGAATCAAAACTTGAGTCGACTTCGGCGCCAGTGTGATGAATAATGATTTTTTTTACCGCCGCATATTCTGGAGGCCAATCTTTTGCATCCTCGGCCCCCCATTCTGAGCGAAAAACGATTTCTGGCCGCAAAATGGTTTGGGCCCAAATGGGTCTTGTAAAAATAAAATTAATCGCGCCTAAAACAAGAAGCCCGGCAATAAAAATTATTTTAAATCTAAAAAGCTGTTTTGTTTTCATTTGATTTTTGTTTTCCTCCCTCATCTTGATTGTATCATAAAAATTTTATAATCAAAACTCTTGCTGTTTTCTTCTAGTTATTTTATAATTAAATTAAATTTTAAATTAAATTTATTTTTATAATCTAAAATTTTGAAGGAGGGCAAATGGCAAAGGAAGGCTCATTGGCAAAAATCGCTAAGGGGGCGGCAAAATTTTTTGGTGAAAGCAAGGAGCAAAATAATTTAATGGACGAGGGGTGGCCAGAAGAATTTACGGGACAGTTAGCGATTGATGTTTTCCAGACTGGCGACAAAATTATAGTTAAAGCGCCAATTGCCGGCGTTAAAGAAAACGACATCGAGGTATCAGTCACAGACGATACGGTCACCATCAAAGGCGAGCGTAAGGAAGAGAAAAAGATTGAAAAGGAAAATTATTTGGCCCAAGAATGTTATTGGGGCGCTTTTTCGCGAACTTTTGTTCTGCCCACGCCAATCGTTTCTGAAAAAGCCCAAGCGACCCTAAAAGATGGCGTGCTAACAATTATTCTGCCCAAATCAGAAAAGGCAAAAACTAAAATCATCAAGGTAAAATCCGAGCAATAAAAATATGGCGGAAAAAACCACGCAAGCTCTTTTGGGTCTTGATGCAGAACCACAAATCGCCTATTTCACAATGGAAATAGGAATCCGTGAAGAAATCCCGACCTATGCCGGAGGGTTAGGAATTTTAGCTGGTGACTTCGCCCGCTCCGCCGCTGACCTTGGTGTTCCCTTTATTGTTATCACCCTCCTGTATAAAAAGGGATATTTTCGCCAGAGGCTCTCTCGCGAAGGCAAACAGATTGAATATGCCCAGCCTTGGCCTTACAAAAAAATTTTAAAGCCGCTTCCAGTTAGCGCCAAAGTAAAAATCGAAGGCAGAAATGTTCAGATCAAACCTTGGCATTACCCGATTAAAGGTCTTGGCGGAAGTATTGCCCATGTTTTATTTTTAGATACTGACCTTGAAGAAAACGCAAAAGAAGATCGCGAGATAACCCATGAACTTTATGGCCGCGATTTGCTTTATCGTCTAAAACAAGAGATTGTTTTGGGAATTGGAGGAATAAGGATCCTCAAAAATCTCGGAGCCAAAATTAAAAAATTTCACATGAACGAGGGACATGCCAGTTTTCTGGCGCTCGAACTTTTGCGGACCAACAAAATGAATAAAAAGACGGTCCGAGAAATGTGTGTTTTTACGACCCACACGCCAATCGAAGCAGGTCATGATCGTTTTCCTTATGAACTTGTCGAAAAAACTATGGGAAAGTTGATCCCCAAAAAAATTCTCCGCAATCTTGGTGGCGCTCCTCTGCTTTCAACCACAAAACTTGCCTTTAATATGAGCAATTATATCAATGGGGTTGCCAAACGGCATCAGGAAATTTCTCTTAAACTTTTTCCGGGATATAATATCCGAGCAATTACCAATGGAATTCACGCCCCAACTTGGGTTCATCCGGCTTTTAAAAAATTATTCGACAAATATCTTCCGGGCTGGATCCCCGAACCAGAACTGCTCACTCGATCTCACCTTATCCCTGACGAGGATTACTGGGCCGCCAGAGATGCGGCCAAAAAAGAATGTTTTTCTTATATCAAAAAAATGACGGGTGTTAAATTTTCGAAAGACATCTTCACAATTGCCTTTGCCAGAAGAATGACTGAGTATAAAAGACCAACCTTTATTTTTTCTGATATCGAACGCCTAAAAAAAATAAACAGGAAGTTTCCGCTCCAAATAGTCTTTGCCGGCAAAGCCCATCCCAAAGATGAAGCAGGCAAGAAACTAATCCAAGAAATCTTTCAAAAAATTAAAATTCTAAAAAAAGAGATGAAAATCGCTTATCTCCCCAATTATGATATTGGGGTTGCTAAAAAATTGGTTAGCGGCGTTGATCTTTGGCTTAATAACCCCCAGACACCGAATGAAGCCTGTGGAACCAGCGGTATGAAGGCAGCCTGCAATGGAGTGGTTAATTTTTCGGTTCTTGATGGCTGGTGGCTAGAGGGCTTTATTGAAGGAGTTACTGGCTGGTCAATTGGGCCCTTGCCCATAGAAACAGAGAGGCTTCAAAAAGACGAAATAAAAGAATATGAAATTGAGGATCTTTATAGCAAACTTGAGTACTTAATTTTACCAACATTTTATCATCGCCGTGATCAATGGGTGGAGCTTATGGAAAATTCAATCGGAAAAATTGCCTATCATTTCAATAGCCATCGCATGCTAAGACGCTATGTTCTTTATGCCTATCTTTAAAGCTCCGTTCCCAAGGTTTTGCAATCAGAATTGTCTTATTGAAAATCGATAAACCCCCGCCTCAAGACTGTCACCCTCGGGCAAAACCTGCCCCAGACGAAAAATCTACCGCGTCAGAAATCCATCGTGCGGAGATGAATTAAAAAGCCGCCTGCTCAAACTCTCTCCGCGCCCTCTCCCAATAATTTCGGGCGGCCTGATTCTTGTCTTTTTCAAAAGCAATAACAAGATTTTTTAATGAAGTGTCAGAAATAGTTTTTGATGCTTTTTTTAAATAAGCAGCAATAATATCAATGACTCTTTCGGACTCCCAAAAACAAGGGGCAGCAATGTTTTGGTTGAGCCTGATTATTCTTTGAGCCAAAGCCTTATGATGAGAGAAAAAATCAATTTTTTTCCCTAAGTAAAGACCAATAATCTCTTCGACTGTTTCTTCTGCCCATTTCCGATGAAAGCGGCAAAAACCAGTATTGTCCAAACTAATCTCGGCCACAAAACGCTCAAAGCTTTTTTTGCCCAACACCTCTGGAGGATTATATTCCGGGCCATAGTCTTCATAATATTTTCCCTGAATCGAAAGCGGCAAAAAAACCCCTGGCGCCCAATACTGAGTGGGCGCAATTGACCCCCGCTCCCCGTTCGGTGTGTAGCAAGCACAATTTAAAATTTCTGGTTTTTGATATCTGGTCATAAGTTTTTTGGCGGCGCTTCTTATGCCCCCTCCAAAAATTTGACGATCCCCAATAATCAAATCGATAATCTCTAATGCTAAAAGGGCGTTGTTTTCCGAATCCCGAACAACATCAAAATTTTTAAAATCAAATTTGGGCCGGGTTTTTAAATTAAAATCATCTTTTATTATTAAACGTCGATCAACCATTTCCATTATCCAGGAGATCATATTCCCGGCCTCAATAACATCAAAGCCCAATTCATCCAGTTTTTTTACAACTTTTTCTGCTGCCCGCTGGTCAAAAATACCGCAGTTTGGGCCGGCTGCTTCATAGGGCTCGTAATCCTTTTTAAAAAATTCTTTATTTTTAAAAATTTTTTTGCAAACCGCTGAACAAATATCGCCGCAAGTAGTAAAACTCTTTGGCCGAATTATTTCTTGATTAAACTGAGCGAGATAATGCTTCCTGATTAGATTCTCATAAATTAGATCCCGCTCTTCATCACTAAAACCACAGGAACGCCAATTAAAAGACAAAAACCAATTCCCCAAAACCTTAAAAAATTTGCCCGAAGCTGTAAAATTCGAACCAAATGTTCCGCCTGTATCCAGATCCGGATCATAGCGATATTTTTTGGTGGCGGCAAAAATTGCTTCTGTTGGAGTTTTATTAAATTTATTTTTGAAAATTTCATTGTATTTTTGAAAATCTATTTTTTCTTCATCTTCTGCGTCCCCTCCAAAAACAATCGCCCAAACATTATGTTTCTGGGCCAAAACAGATCCCAGTCCCCCGCGCCCAGCCCAAGAAGTGGAAGGGGCAAGGCTTTGACCGATTAAAGCAGTTGAGGCAACGGCGCCAAAATTTGTTCGCAGGGCCGCCGGACCAATCGTCAAAATCCTAAAAATCAAACTATTACCAAAAAACTCAGAAGCAAAATTTTTAAAAAGCAGCCTTTCAAATTCAAAAATATTCACCTGAGCGATTTTTATTTCTTTTGAGGAAAGCTCAAGAAAATCGCAGCTAATTTTACCTTGTTGGCCTTTAATTTTTAAAACTACTGGTGCCGGAGCCTTGTTTCTTAAAACTAAATAGTTTGCTCCGACTTTTGCCAAAGCCCGCCCTGCGCCGCCCAAAGAAGAAATGAAAACCCCTTCCCAAAGGGGTGACGGCGCGCAAATTACCAATCTTCCTGCGCCCTGAATCTTGGATCTTGCGAGAGGACCCGCACCAAGACAAAAGGCTTCTTCTTTTTCAAGCCTGCTGATTGCAAAATCAACTGGTCCCCAAAGATCGGTTACCAAAGTCGCAAAATTCTTCTTTGCCAGATTAATATCTAAAAATTTAAATACCATTTGTCTTAATTATAACATGAAGAGCATCAATTTAATTGCTCTGTTGTAGCGAGATGTATCGGCAACTTTTTATTTCTCCATTCACATTTCCCCCCTAGAAAGTAAGCACCGATTCCGCCGCGGGGCGGAAGTGAAAAAGTCAGATGCGTATCGCTGTTGATTGTCTTTGACAAAAACCCTACTTTATTTTATATTTAACTTGAGGAAAATTATGAAAATTAAAAAGGCCGTGATTCCTGTTGCTGGGTTTGGCACAAGATTCTTGCCAGCTACCAAAGCCCAGCCAAAAGAAATGCTAGCCCTAGTTGACAAACCAGTGCTCCAATATATCGTTGAAGAGATGGCCAAGGCTGGAGTGACTGAGATTGTCTTGGTTACTGACCAAAATAAAAGAGCAATTGAAGACCATTTTGACTCTTCTTTTGAACTGGAACACCGGCTTCTTCGGGATGGCAAAGAAGCTTCCTACAACCAAATAAAAGAAATTTCCAATCTCGCGAAATTCATCTATATTCGCCAAAAAGAAGCCTTGGGACCGGGCCATGCCCTGCTTTGCGCTAAGGAAATTGTGGGCTCGGAACCTTTTGCCTTTGCCTATGGCGATGATATCATTTCTTCCGAGATACCGGCGATTGGCCAGATGATCGAAACTTTTGAGAAATATAAGAGCCCAATTATTGGGGTTGTTGAGGTGCCTTGGGAAAAAACAAAAAAATATGGAGTGATTGAGCCTGAAGAGATAGAAGAAAAAGTTTGCAGGGTTAAAAACATTGTGGAAAAACCCGATCCGGGAAAAGCGCCGTCAAATCTAATCAACCCCGGTCGCTATATCCTGACTCCCAAAATTTTCTCCTACTTGGAGAAAATCCAACCGGGCAAAGGCGGGGAGATCTGGCTCTCTGACGCCATTTCAGAGCTGACGAAGAATGAAGATGTTTTTGCCCACAAGATTGATGGTCTTTATTTTGATTGCGGCGACAAACTTGAGTTTTTAAAAGCAACGATTCACTTTGCGCTCCGCCACCCGGAACTTAATGGAGCTTTTAAAAATTTTTTGGAAACTTTTAATTTTTAAGTTAAGAAAATTTGTTAGTAAATATTTGCCGGCTTCTCCAACTCTTTGTTTAATAAAAATTCTTGCTAATATAAATTTATTTGGAATCTTAATCAATTTTTGGTAGTAACATAAGCAAATAGGAATTATTTTTAGAAAAAGCTTCTACCAAAATATCTACTAGCGGGGAGGGCAAAATGGAACAAAGAACAAAAATTATCATCGGAGTGGCGGCGGCTGCCGCAGTGACTTTGATTGTGGTTTTAGTAATCGCTCTGACCGGCCGCCCAAAAACAAATGGTCCGAAAACCGAATCCCCTCCTCCACCCAAACCAGAGACAATTAATCTAACAATGTGGGGCCTCTTTGATGACCGGGAGGTCTTTCGACCACTAATCGAGGATTATGAGGCAGAAAACCCCAAAATAAAAATAACTTATAAAAAAATGGATCCGGCAACTTATGAAAAAGATGTCACTGATGCAATTGCCTCAGAAAATGCACCGGACATCTGGCTGATCCACAACGACTGGCTTCCTAAACATCTCAAGAAACTGGAGCCGATGCCTCAGCCCTATATGTCACTTCAGACACTGGCAGATACTTTCGCACCGGTAGTCATGGATGATTTAGTAAGTGGCGGCCGGATTTACGGTCTGCCCTTATTTATGGAAACCTTGGCGCTTTTTTACAACACTGACATTTTTTATAATGCCAAGATCTCCAATCCTCCTCAGACTTGGGACGAATTTATTACTATTGTCAAGGAGCTGGTCCGACGAGAAGGAAACGATCAAATTGTTATGGCAGGAGCGGCTCTGGGAACAGCCAATAATATTCCCCGGGCCGTGGACATCCTTTACACCTTAATGCTTCAAAATATGCAGGAAAGAATAGGAATGACTTCTGATGACCATATTAATGCCACTTTTAATCAATATGTTGACATTGCTGGCCAGCCTTATTATCCGGGAACTGTGGCCCTAGATTTCTACACCAGCTACGCCCGACCCAATAAAGAAACTTACACCTGGAATTCGACTCTGCCTGATGCGATCACCGCTTTTAGCCAAGGAAAAGCCGCGATGATGTTTGGCTATTCCTATATGATTCCGACGATCTTGAGACTGGCGCCAAACTTAAAATTTGACATAGTGCCAGTTCCTCAAATCAAAGGAGCTGAAAAACAAGTTACTCTCGCCAATTATTGGGCCTGGACCGTTTCCAAACAATCAAAAAACAAAGACGAGGCCTGGAAATTTCTTCTCTATCTCACCTCCAAAGAAGTTGCCTCGATGTATAAAGGATTTACCAATAGGCCGCCGGCGAGACTGGATGTCGCTGGAGTTGGGGGCAGGTATTATTCCGCCTTTACTAATCAGCTCAAAATCGCTCGCTCCTGGTACAAGGGTGAGGCCAACCAAGTTGATAAAATCTTCAGCGATACGATTACCAATGTCGTCCAGTATAATCAAACTCCCCAATCAGCACTAGATGCTGCGGCAAGATTAGTTGGTGAGATTCTTAAAATTTACCAGTAAAAACTTATCAAATAAAAAAGGAAGGGACTTGAATTTGAAAAATTTAAAATTTATTTTTTTCTTCACTCTTCTTTTTGCTGTTTTGGCATTCTGCCAAAAAGCTCTTGCCGCGCCGAAGCTTGTTGCTACCCCTTCTATTCAAAAACCAAGTGAGGAAATCGTCCTCGAAATTAAAGATTGGCCCCAAAATTATGATAACAGCCAAAATGCGGGGTTTTGGGTCTGGGACTGGGAAGAGTATAATCGCCAAATTAAAGCCGGGGTTGAATTTCCTTCACCAATCACCAAAATCTATCCGCCAAAAACTTCGACAATCACTTTAAGCGAAGTCAGAAAACACACTTTGCGAGCAAGCTACAAATTAAAAGACATAACTTCTCCTGTAAGCTGGGCCGAAGACGCAATTGTGGAAATCACAAACCAGCCTCCGACTTCTTCGCCAGAGGGACCGACTATTCCTCCTCCAGCTACCTTTAAATTAAAAACTTCTACTGCCAAAACTTATCCCAGTAGCTATTTTACTCTAAGTTTTTCCAACATCCCCGGGAGTACCCAAAAAATTAATATTTATTTGGGGACCTATTTTATTCCCCTTGAAACTGATTATATTAAAGTTTCAAGCGGCATTCAGGGCGCAACCATGGAAATCAAGTCTAAACTTGATACTGTTGGGGAATATAATATTTTTGCCAAAGCTTATGATGAAGCAGGCAATGAAATCGGGACCACGAATATTGTTAATGTTTCCATAATCTCTCCTCCTCCGGCTGAAGGCGCCACAGAGACAGCGGGGCTTGCCAGTTTTGATTTAAAAATTACTTTCCAGGGTCAAGGGATCATTGCCTCTACTACCGCAGTAACCCTAGAAGCGGTTTCTCCGCCCGCAGGCACCAAATATCTTTCTTTTTTGCAGAATAAAAATTTCTTTGGCAGCGCTAATCTGCCAAATACTAAGATCACTTATATTTTTTCTGATGCGGGCGACATTGAGATTACTTCCCTTGCTTTTAACAGCAACGATGTCATTATTGGGACGGCGAAAAAAACCATAAAGGTTAGCGCCAAACCCGCTTCCCCAACTCTCCCTCTGGAAAAGGAAGAAGGTGCGCCTTGCCAAGAAAGAGATTATTATCCTCGACTCACTTTATTCCAAACCCAAATCCCCCAAAATGAGACTCTTCCCGTCGCAGTGGACCAACTTGCTCTTGGGGATGAAAAAGTAGAAATTTTAATTAGGCCGAAAAACGCCGGCTCAGACCAAGAAACTACCTTGGGATTCTTACAGCGACCAGATTCCCGGGCTTTAAGATTTGATGCCAACCTTAAAATCAATCAGGCTCCTGGCGCTTATCAAATCCGGGGTTTGGGCTATATCAAGAACCAAAATGATCCCTGTTGGTCTTTGGCCCCAATTGAAATTGCTGTAGTTGCTGGTGGGTTTGCTCCGGCAACAACTCCTGTTACCACGGGTACCGCGGGCGTTTCGGGCCAACCCCCTGGCTCCTCCCCCAATCCACCAGGCACGCTACCAAGCTCCCAGCTAATTTCTCAACCCGAACAACCTCCCACTACCGAGGAGCCGGCTGGGCAACCACCAGAGGAAGCGCCATATATCGAACCGACAGCGGGAATGGATTTTTGGGAATATATTGGCGCCACTTATAGTTGGGTTTCAAGAATTATAATAATTCTTGCGATCTTAATGACTATCTGGGGCGGCTATAAATACATGACTTCTGGCGGCAATCCCGAGGCTAATGCCGAGGCAAAAGAAATTATTATCGGCGCTTTAACTGGAATTGCCATTGTGGCTTTAATTTATTTGTTTTTTAATGTTATTAATCCTGAAGCCCTGAAACCGCCCATCAAACCAATTCCCTCGCCTTAGCCAGCCTCCTCAATGCTTAATAATAAAAAATATCTATGAAACCAGCAAATTTTCACAAAAAGTTTTTGTTCTATTGCCTGCTTATTTTAATAATTTCAAGTTTTACTTTGCCAATTGCAGCTCAGGAATTACCAGGCAAAACTCCTATTGGTGAGGAGCTTGGGCCAGGGAAAATAAAACCTTTGATCGAGTGCAAATACCAAGATATTTTCACCAATATCCCAAAAGTTTTAAGCGATGCCCCCAAGTTTTCTAAATATGGTAGTGGGCTTAGGGCAATGGAATGCATCATTTGGACAATAATCCAGGCCTTGCTTGATCTTGCTGCTTTAGTAGCAGTTTTTGCGATTGTTTTTGGGGGTTATAAATATATGCTTGCCTCGGGCGATCCCGAACAACAAGCCCAGGGCAAGCAAATTATTCTTTACGCCATTATTGGTTTGATTGTGGTTTTACTTTCATTTGCGATTGTTAAATTTGCTACCAACTTCTTGGGCTTTTCCCCTGCCCCATTTGAAAGTTAAACAAACCCTTGTTCTCTTCCTTCCGTCCCTGTTATAATTACAAATGATGATACTCCATTAACCTAAAGCAAAAAATAATTAATCCCGTTCCGGGATGATCAAATATTTTAATAACTAATAACCCTATAATTAATCTAAAAGGAGGAATATGGGAAAAATCACCTCATTGCTGGTGAGACACAAAAAAGAACTTTCTCTCTTGGTTTTATTTTTGATTCTTTTGGCCCCAGTGGTCGCCTTAGCGGCAACGACGGGCGAACCAGCAATCACAAAAATCACACTGACAGATACCATTAAAAAAATTGTCACTGCGGTCTTGGGGATTATTGGTTTGATCGCCGTGCTTTACTTGATTTATGGCGGTGTGCTTTATCTAACCTCTGGCGGTAATGAAGAACAGGTGGGTAAGGCCAAAAATGTGATTTTATACGCCATTATTGGCGTAATCATTATTGTTCTGTCTTATGCAATTGTCAGCTGGGTCTTTACAAAGTTCTTTGGCGGAGAGATAAAACCATCTTGGACGATTGATTAAGAAATTTTAAAAGCAAGATAGCGCTTTAATCAAAAAATCCCGCGCCTTCGGGATTTTTTGATTTGTAAAGAATATCTGAGTACCTACTTCTTGATCTTTGAGAGTTTTGACTTTTTTCGGCTGGCTTTATTTTTGTGGATAATTCCTTTTTTCACCGCTTTATCAAGAAGCGAGAAAATCTCGGGCAAAGCCTTTTCTGCTTTTTCTCCTCCTTCTGCCCGAACCTTGAGATATTCTTTTATTTTTTGTTTAAGGGTTTCTTTAATTACCCTGTTTTTTAGATATCGCTTTTTTGCCTGTCTTTTGGCCTTGAGCCCGGCTTTTAATCTTTTTGCCATAAAACTCCTTAAATCAGCTTTTAGCTTCTTAGCTTAAAATAAACTAGATAAATTATAAATCCTGGGTCATAATTTTTCAAACGATTGTTTGTTTTAAGGCTATGTTTCAAGGCTAAGCCTCTGCTTTTAGCAGAGGCTTAGCCTTTGCTCCGACAATGTATCTGATATTAGGTATTTGAAATTCAAGGCCTTGAAAATTGTTTCTGGTTTCTTGCTTAGAATTTCTGATTTACTCTCTGGTTACTCTCCAGACTTCTTCCATGGTTGTTAGTCCCAAAACTACCTTAAGCACGCCGTCTTGCTCCATCGTCACCATACCGCCCTGAATTGCGGCGCTTCTAATTTCTGACCCCGGAGCAAGCCCGAGTGTGAGTTTTTCGATTGTGGGG
>Ga0129299_1002300_pt1 | contig 12691 bp, 11 predicted proteins | sample ConPoolayeCmetaG_FD_94477 | JGI IMG/M metagenome (GOLD analysis project Ga0129299, IMG submission 94477) | Hot spring microbial mat communities from California, USA to study Microbial Dark Matter (Phase II) - Cone Pool mat layer C metaG ... | reverse complement strand
GGTTCCGCTTCGACCAGCTCATGGGTCTGTGCTGGCGCGGGCTGGTGCCGGCGGGGCTGGCCCTGGCGTGCTGGGCCGGGCTGCTGCTGTGGCTGGGCCGGCCGCAGTCGCTGTGGGCCCCGCTGGGGGACGTGGCAGTGGCGGCCGCCGCCCTGGGCTGGACGGCCTGGCGGGACCGGCCCGGCGCCGCCGGCCGGGTGAACCTGCCGCCGGTCGAGGCGACCTGAAGAAGGGAGGTTTCCGTGCATTCCCTGTGCATGTGTGCCGCGATGTCCGCCGCCGCGGCCGCCGCCGGCGGCATGACCGAACGCGAGATCCTCGAGGGAGCCGACGCCCGGATCGCGCAGCATCGCACCGGCAGCGCCGAGCTTGCCGTTCTGGACGCGGAGGGCAGGCCTCTGCCGGCGGGCACGTCCCTGGCCATCGAGCAGACCCGGCATGCCTTCCTGTTCGGCTGCAACATCTTCACCCTCGGCGACCACAAGAGTCCGGAGGCCAACGAAGCCTACGCCCGGCAGTTCGCCGGGCTGTTCAACTTCGCCACGCTGCCGTTCTACTGGTGGAGCTACGAGCCCCAGCCGGGAAAGCCCGGCGAGGCCCGGATCGAGGAGCTGGCCCGATGGTGCCGGGATCACCGCATCGTGACCAAGGGCCATCCGCTGGCCTGGAATTACCACGATCCCGGATGGCTGCCGGACGACCCCGCCGGGGTGATGCAGCATCAGATGGCGCGCATCGAACGCGAGGTTCGGCGCTTTCGGGAACTCGTCCGCATCTGGGACGTGGTCAACGAAGCCACCGATTCCCAGCGGCCGGAGCTTCTGAAGAACGCGCCGAAACTGACCCGGGCGATCCGCGAGGCCGGCCTGGAGACCTTCCTCCGCACCGCCTTCCGGACGGCCCGGGCCGCCGATCCCGCGGCCGTGCTGCTGATCAACGATTACGTCGTCACTCCCGCATACGCCGAGAAGGTCATCCGCCTGCTGGTCGACGAGCAGGGCCGGCCGCTGTATGACGCGATCGGGATCCAGAGCCACCAGCACGGCGGGGCCTGGACCGTCGAGCACACCTGGGAGGTCTGCGAGCGTTTCGCCGCGTTCGGCAAACCGCTGCATTTCACCGAAACGACCTTCCTCTCCGGCGAGCAGGGCTGGGGACTGGCCGAGAGCCGCCCGGGCTTCCGGTGGGCAAGCACCCCCGAGGGCGAGCAGCGCCAGGCCGAGGAGGCGGCGCGCTTCTACACCGTCCTGTTCAGCCATCCGGCGGTCGAGGCCATCACCTGGTGGGACTTCTCCGACGCCCGCGCCTGGCAACAGGCTCCGGCCGGCCTGCTGCGCGCGGACATGTCCCCCAAGCCCGCCTACGAGGCCCTGCGCGGGCTGATCCGCGACCGCTGGTGGACCCGGGCCTCGGCCGTCGTGGGGCCGGATGGCCGGGCCGGTTTCCGCGGCTTCTTCGGCGATTACCGCCTGACCGCCGGTGCCGGCGGGCCGTCCGGGACGTTCAGCTTCCCCAAAGGGACCGACGGCATCATCGAGGTGAGGCTGAAATGATCCGCGACGAGGACATCATCGAGATCGGCGAGCCGCGGCTGACCGCCGCCGACCGGCTCTACTGGCCCCAGATCCTGGCGGGCCTGAAAACCACCTTCGGGCACCTGATCGGCCCCAAGCGGACCGTCCAGTACCCCGAGGAGCGGGTCCGCGTGCCGGTGGACCGCTATCGCGGCGTACACCGGCTCAACCGCGACGAACAGGGACGCGTGGCCTGCGTGGCCTGCTTCATGTGCCAGGCCGCCTGCCCGGCCCACTGCATCCACATCGAGGCCGGCGAGGCCCCCTGGCCCGACCGCGAGAAATATCCGGTCCGCTTCGACATCGACGAGCTGCGGTGCATCTACTGCGGCATGTGCGAGCTGGCCTGCCCGGTCGATGCCATCGAGCTGACGCCGGAGTACTCGCTGGTCGGCTTCAGCCGCGAGGAGATGATCTTCGACAAGGAGAAGCTTCTGGAGGTCTTCGACCGCACCCGCGACATCAAGCCGCGCAAGAACCCGCCGGTGACCGGCTATCCCGGCGTCGGCGGCGAAATCCCGCGATGCGACGACGACGCCGGGGGAGGTGATCGCCCGTGACGCCGGCCTTCGGTGCCGTCTACGCCGCCTGCGCCCTGGGGGCCGCCGCTTTATGGCTGGCGCTGCCCGATGACCGCCGGCCGGCGGCCCGCAGACGCGGCGCCCTGCTGGTGCTGGCGGCCGCGGCCCTGGCCTGGCTGGGCGTTCATCTCGCCGGCCGCATCGCCGCGCCCGGCGACGGTCGGGCGTACTTCGTGTGCCTGGCGATCATCGCCGTGCTGGCCGCCGCGCGCGTGGTCACCCATACGCGTCCGGTCTACAACGCCGTGTACCTCCTGCTGGCGGTGCTGGCCGTGGCCGGGCTGTGCATCCTGGCGGCCGGGGAGTTTCTCGCAGCCGCCCTGGTCATCGTCTACGGCGGGGCCATTCTGGTGACCTACGTGTTCGTGATCATGCTCGCCCAGCAGCCGGTGCCGGCGCCGTGGGACCTGCGCTCTCGCGAACCCCTGGCCGCCGCAGTGATGGGTTTCGCGCTCGCCGCCGCGGCCGGGGCGATCATCCCGCCGGCGGCCGCCGGATCCGACCCCGCCCCGGCGGCCCGGGAGTGTCCGGCCGGGGCGCGGGCCGCCGAAACCGGGAACACCCTGGCCGTCGGCCGCCTGCTCATGGCCCGGCACGTCGTGGCCGTCGAAGTCGCCGGCGTGCTGCTGCTGGTGGCCATGGCCGGGGCACTGACCGTCGCCCGCAAGCGGATCGAGCCGGCCGACCTGACCGAGGCCGAACGGCACGTGTCGATGGAGGATCCCCGCCGGCGCGGGCGGGAAGCGGCGCCGTTCTGAAAACCAGAGGCTCCGGCGATGCCGGCTCAGGCCGGCGGCACGGGGCGGCGGAGAGCATCCGATGACCGACCTGACCGGCGCGTGCATTCTGACCGGAGCCCTGCTGTTTGCCATCGGGCTTGCCGGCTTTCTCGCCCGGCGCAACCTGATCACCATGTTCCTGGCCACGGAAGTGATGTTCCAGGGTGTGATCCTCAACCTCGTGGGGTTCGGCCTGCGGCACGGGCAGCTGACCGGCCAGGCCTTCGCCCTGTTCCTGATCGTCATCGCCGCGGTGGAAGCCGGGCTGGCCCTGGGGCTGGTGACGCTGCTGTTCCGCCGGTCGGGCACGCTGGACGCCGAGGCGTGGAGTCGCATGCGCGGATGAACGCGACGCTCGAACAGTTCGGTCTGGCGGAGGCCGTCCGGATCGCCCCGCTGATCCCGCTGCTGCCGCTGACGGCGGCCGTGGTGATCGGGCTGCTGGGCCCGCGCCTGCTCCGGGGCGCCAGCCACTGGCCGGCCATCCTGGGCGTGGCCGGAGCCCTGGGCGCGACCCTGATCGTGGCCGCCGGCATCCTCGGGGCGCCCGACCCGGCGGTGTTCAGCCGCACCTGGCAGCTGTACTCCTGGATCGTCCCGGCGGAGGGGCTGTCGTTCAACGTGAGCTTCCGGATCGACCCCCTGACTGCGGTGATGCTCGCCGCCGTCTGCGGCATCGCCCTGACCATCGTGGCGTATTCCCGCGACTACATGCGCGACCACGGCCGGCCGGCGCGCGGCTACGAGCGGTTCTTCGCCTTCCTGTGCCTGTTCGTCTTCAGCATGTGCCTGCTGGTGCTGTCGGGCAACTTCCTGCTGCTCTACCTGGGCTGGGAGGCCGTCGGGCTGTGCAGCTACCTGCTGATCGGCTTCTACTACGACCGGCCGTCCGCGGCGGCGGCCGCGACCAAGGCCTTCCTGGTCAACCGCGTCGGCGACTTCGGATTCGGCCTGGGCATCCTGTTGATCTACCTGTGGGTCGCCCCGCTGGCGCCGGGGGCCCGCGACGTGCTGGACTACGCCGTGGTCTTCGAGAACATCGGCCGGCTGGAGCCCTGGCAGACCACCACCATCGCCCTGCTGCTGTTCTGCGGGGCCGCCGGCAAGAGCGCCCAGCTGCCTCTGCACGTCTGGCTGCCGGATGCCATGGAGGGCCCCTCGCCGGTCTCGGCCCTGATCCACGCGGCCACCATGGTCACCGCCGGCGTCTACATGGTGGTCCGCTGCGGGGCGGTGTTCGCCGCCTCGCCGACGGCCATGAACGTCGTGACCGCCGTGGGCATGGCCACCGCTCTTTTCGCGGCCACCGTGGCCGTCGCCCAGTACGACATGAAGCGGATCCTGGCCTGGTCCACCATCAGCCAGCTGGGGCTGATGTTCGTGGCCGTCGGACTGGGGGCCGCCGACACCGCCATCTACCATCTGTGGACCCACGCCTTCTTCAAGGCCCTGCTGTTCCTGGGCGCCGGCAGCGTGATGCACGCCCTCGGCGGCGTGATCGACGTGCGGCAGCTCGGCGGGCTGCGGCGGATCATGCCCTGGACCTGGGGCCTGTTCCTGACCGGGGCACTCTCGCTGGGGGGCTTCCCGCTGCTGAGCGGCTTCTACAGCAAGGACGAGATCCTGCACGCCGCCTGGGACCGGCACTGGGGGCTCGGCGCGGCGGCCACGCTGACGGCGATGCTCACGGCCTTCTACGCCTTCCGCATGGTCTTCCTGGCGTTCCACGGCCGGCGGCGGCTTCCGCCGGAGCTCCACCCGCACGAATCCGGCCCGTGGATGCTGCTGCCGATGGGCGTGCTGGCCCTGGGTGCGGTTTTCGCCGGCTACCTCGGCGTGGCCCGCGATCCGCACGGCTTCCTGGGGCTGGTCCGCCCGCACGACGGGTTCATGCAGCGGTTTCTGCTGCCGGTCATGGCCCCCTTCGAGGGGCTGCACCCGCACGGCATGCCCGTCGAGAAGCACGAGGGCGGCCACCTGCTCATGTACGTGTCCGCCGGTCTTTCGATGCTGTCCATCCTGGCGGCCTTCGTGCTGTACCGGCTGCGGCCCTGGTGGGCCGAGGCGGTCCGCAGCAGCTTCGCCGAGCTGCACGCCCTGCTGCACCGGCGTTACGGCATCGACGAACTCTACGAGCGGATGCTGGTCCGGCCGCTGCGGAGGCTGGCCGAAGGATGCCGGGCGTCCGACGCGGGCATCGACATCCTGGTCTGGCTGACCGCCTCGGTGCCCCGCGGAATCGGGGCGGTCGTGCGGCCTTTCCTGGACGGTTCGCTGCAGAGCTATGCCCTGACCATGACCGCCGGGCTGGTGCTCCTGGCGGCGATTGTGCGGCTGGTGGGATGACCCGATGATCCAACAGCTGTCCGCATCCATCCTGACGGTGCTGGTCGCCCTGCCGCTGGTCGGAGCGCTCGCGGTGGCCGCGGCGCGCCCGGCGCACGATCCGGCCGGCTGCCTCCGCGTCGGACGTCACGCCCTGGCCTGGTCGCTGGGGGTCCTGGCCGCGGCGGTGCTGAGCGCGGGCCTGTTCCTGGCGACCGCCGTGCCCGGCGAGCCGGGCCTGGTCCTGGAAGTTCCCTGGGTCGGCGGCCCCGACGGACCGATCGACATCCGCTACCACGTGGCCGTCGACGGGCTGAGCCTGTGGCTGGTGGTCCTCTCGGCCGGACTGCTGCCGCTGTGCATCTGGGGCAGCTTCACCGCCGTCGGCGACCGGGCGCGGGCCTATTACGCCCTTCTGCTGCTGCTGGAAAGCGGCATGATCGGCGTGTTCTGCGCCCGCGACCTGCTGCTGTTCTACGTGTTCTTCGAGTTCACCCTGGTGCCGCTGTTCCTGCTGATCGGCATCTGGGGCGGACCGCGGCGGCGCGAGGCCGCGGCCATGTTCTTCATCTACACCATGGCCGGCAGCGTACTGACCTTCGCCGGCGTCGTCGTTCTGGCCTGGCTGGCCTCGCTGCCGCCGGAGGCCGGGGGCGTCGGGCGCTTCACGTTCGACCTGCAGACGCTCTACGGGCTGCGGATCGATCCGGCGGTGCAGTGGTGGCTGTTCATCGCCCTGGCGGCCGGTTTCGCGATCAAGGTGCCGCTGTTCCCCTTCCACACCTGGCTGCCGCTGGCCCACACCGAGGCGCCCACCGCCGGAAGCGTCCTGCTGGCCGGCGTGCTGCTCAAGCTGGGCACCTACGGCTTTCTGCGGCTCAGCCTGCCGATGCTGCCGGAGGCCTCGGTCGCTTTCGCTCCGCTGGCCGCCGGGCTGGCGGTCGTGGGCATCCTCTACGGGGCCCTGGCCGCATGGGTGCAGGGCGACGTCAAGAAACTCATCGCCTATTCCTCGGTGTCGCACCTGGGGTTCTGCATCCTGGGGATGTTCAGCCTCAGGCCGGCGGGGCTGACCGGCTCGGTGCTGTACATGATCAACCACGGGCTGTCGACCGGGGCGCTGTTCCTGGTCGTCGGCATGGTCTACGAGCGCTACCACACCCGGGCGTTCGACCGGCTCGGCGGACTGGCCCGGCCCATGCCGTGGATGGCGTTCTTCATGGTGCTGTTCACCCTCAGCAGCATCGGCCTGCCGGGACTCAACGGCTTCGTCAGCGAGTTCCTGGTGCTGCTGGGCACCTTCACCTCCGCCGATCCGGGCCACGGCGCCCCCGCCGGTCCGCTGGGCGTGGCCTGGGCCGCCTTCGCCGCCCTGGGCATCGTGCTCAGCGCCCTGTACATGCTCTCGATGTGCCGCAGGCTGCTCTTCGGTCCGTTGCGGGAGCCGCCGGACACGCCGGACCGCTCCTCGGGGCTCCCGCCGGACCTCACCGGCCGTGAGATCGGCGTGCTGGCCCCGCTGGCCCTGGCCTGCGTCCTGCTGGGGGTCTATCCCCGTCCGGTGATCGACACCATTCACCCGGCCGTCCAGCACCAGGTGCTCGCCTGGATGCGCGATCCGCCGCGCGCCCGGGCCCCGGGCCTCGGGGAACCTGCGGCCGCGACGTCGTGCAGCGTTACGGCCGGCGATCCGCCGGCCGGGACGGCCATCGTGTCGCGCGCCACGGTTCGCGCGCTGCCGGAGGACGCGCCGTGATCCTCGATCTGGCCCGCTGCATGGCCCCCGAGCTGGTCCTGATCACCGGGGCCACGGTCGTGCTGCTGACCGGCGCGCTGGCCGGCGAGGCGGGCCGCACGGCCGGACGACGCCTGGCCCTGGCGACGACGGCGGCGGCCCTGGCGCTGGTGCTGATGGACGGTCCCCCGGGGGCGCCGCGGACCCTGCCGGAGATCCAGGTCACCGGTCTGAGCTGGTGCGTGCGTCTGATCGGTCTGTCGGTGGGTCTGCTCATTGTGCTGGTCAACGGCTACGGCCCGGCCCCGCAGGAGCGCTGCGAACGGCTGGCGATGATCCTCTACAGCCTGTCGGGGCTGCTGCTGACGGCGCTGGCCGACGATCTGGTGCTGCTGTTCCTGGCCATCGAGCTGGTCAGCGTGCCGGCCTACGTGCTGGTGGCCATCAGCCGGGGAGACATCCGCGCCCAGGAGGCCGGCGTCAAGTACTTCTTCCTCGGGGCCCTCTCGGCCGCCCTGATGGCCTACGGCTTCAGCTTCCTCTACGGCGCCGCCGGCACGACCGTGCTGTCGGCCATGAGCCTCCGGACCGACGCCCCCGCCGTGCGGATCGGTCTGCTGCTGGCCTTCGCCGGCGCGGCCTTCAAGATGGCCGCGGTGCCGTTTCACCTGTACGTCGCCGACGTGTACGAAGGCGCATCCGCGGCGGTGGCCGGCATGCTGGGCTTTCTGCCCAAACTCGCCGGACTGGTGGCGGGCATCCGGCTGCTGATGCTGGTGGCAGGCGAGGGATCGGACGCCGGCTGGGTTCCGCCCTGGCCGGTGTTCGCGATGCTCTGGGCGGTCGCCGCCGCGACCATGACGCTGGGCAACGTCCTGGGCCTGATGGAGAGCAACGTCAAGCGGATCCTGGCCTGGTCCGGCGTCGCCCACGCCGGCACCATGCTGGTGGCCCTGCTGGTCGGCCCGCAGGCCGAGGGGGGGCCGCTGCGCGACGGGCTGTGGGCCCTGATGTTCTACGTGACCGTCTACGGGGCGGCCAATCTCGGGGTGTTCGCGGTGCTGGAACTGCTGGAGTCCGGCGGCCGGTCCGCCGAGACGCTGGAGGACCTGGCCGGGCTGTCGCGGCGGCACCCGCGGGCCGGGCTGGCCCTGGTGGTCTGCGTGTTCAGCCTGATGGGCATGCCGCCGACCGCCGGCTTCGTCGGCAAGCTCTGGGTGCTCGGCACGGCCTTTTCGGTTCCGCAGGCCCATCCCCACCGCACCGCGATGCTCGTGCTGGGCGTCATCGGCGTGATCAACACCGCCGTGGCCGCGGCCTATTACCTGCGGATCATCGCCGCCTGCTGCCTGCCGCCCGAGCGGGCGCCGCTGACCCTGCGGCCGGGAACGCCGGCGGTGCGCCTGGGCCTGGCCGGCTGCTGCGTGCTGGCCGTGCTGCCGGGCCTGTGGCCCCAGGGACTGTTGCGCTGGACTCGGCCGGATCCGCTGCACGCCGGCCGAGCCGGCCAGGCGGAAATCGCAAGCCCTGGCGTCGCTCCGCCGCCCGGTTCGGGTCCCGCACCGCAACAACTGCAACCGTTGTCAGTGCCGGGGCGCCGGCTTGCTTCCTGAACCGGCCGGGCACAGTTGTACCGCCACCGGTCATGGAAACCGGAGCGCCTCACGGAACAGCGGGGCGCAGGCTCGTGATCGTCGATCCGGAGTCCTGCGGCGTTACGGATTCACCCGTAGTCGATGCGGGCGGCGCCGCACAGCGCCGGAAAGCGGTGTCCCGTCGCCGGGCCGATCATCGCCGACCGGGCAATCCCGCGGCCGCGTGAATGTCGTCGCGCCTCCGTGCCGGTCTTTCCCGCCCCGCGCGGTCCGCGATGACACCCACCGCGGGCTGCCGTATAATCCCGGCCATGTCGCGTACTCTCGCACCGGGAAAGGTTCCACCGGCCTTATGACCAGCTTACCCCCGCTCGGCCACGACAACCACGGCGCGCTGTCCGGCGGCTCCCTCGAGCACGCTCTGCAGGTGCTGGCCGATGCGACCCTGGCGACGGTCGTCCTTTTCGACAACGATCTCGCCCCGGTCGTGGGCCCCATCCCCGGCAACGACTTCGCCCGCCTGCTGCTGGCCAGCCCCGCGGGACGCGAAGCCCTGGTCGCCCTGCACCGCCAGGCCGCCGAAAACAGAACGGAACGCCCGTCCTCGCCGGCCGGCCCCGGCCGGCTGCCGCTGGAGCGTCTGGCCGTGCCCGTGCTTCGCGGCGGGCGGCGGCAGGGCACGCTGACGCTCGGCGACCGCCCCCGCGAGCCGTTGGACCCCGAGCTCGTCCGCCGGCTGGCCGAGGAGCTCGGGCTGGAACCGCAGGCCCTGCACCGCGCCGCCCGCGAACTGCCGCCCTGGGACGCCGCCGAGGCCTCCGCGGCACGCAACATGGGCGCCCTGCTGGTCGAGCTCATGGCCGACCTGTGCATCCAGGACGAGGATCTGCGGCGCCGGATCGAAGAGCTGACCACCGTCTACAGCGTCGCCGGAATGTTCGCCGGGCGGCTCGATCTCCAGCAGATTCTCGACAAGACCGCCGCGATGGTCTGCGACGTGCTCGACGCCAGGTCCTGCAGCATCCGCCTGGTCGACGAAGCCACCGGGCTGCTGACCATCAAGGCGGTGCACAATCTCTCGCCCCGCTATCTCGACAAGGGGCCGGTGCCGGTCGAGAAGAACCCCATCGACCAGGAGGCCATGGGCGGGCGCGTGGTGTACATCGCCGACCTGCCGGCCGACCCGCGCACGCTGTATCCCCAGGAGGCCCGCGAGGAGGGCATCGTCAGCGCCTTGGTCTGCGGCATGATCTACCGGGGCCGGGCGGTCGGAGCGATCCGGGTCTACAGCGGCCAGCCCCGCCGGTTCACCTCCTGGGAGCAGGCCCTGCTCCAGGCCGTGGCCTCCCAGGCCGCCGCGGCCATCGTCAACGCCCGGCTGGTCGCCGAGAAACTCGAGGCTGAACGCTACGCCCGCCAGATCGCCTACGCCGGCGACGTCCAGCGGCGCATGATCCCCGCGGCCCCTCCGCAGCTGGAGCACATCGAGATCGGAGCCGTCTACCGGCCGACCTACGATGTCGGGGGCGATTTCTACGACCTGATCAACCTGCCCAAGGGCAACCTCGGCGTGGCCATCGCCGACGTGTCCGGCAAGGGCGTGCCGGCCTCGCTGATGATGGCCTCGCTGCGCTCGGCCCTGCGCGTCTACGCCTACTTCACCTACGACGTGGACCGCATCATGGCCGAGGTCAACCGCTATCTGTGCCGCGACACCCGGCCCACCGAGTTCGCCACCCTGTTCTACGGGGTCATCACCCCCGACGCCCAGCGGCTGACCTACTGCTCGGCCGGCCACGAACCCCCGCTGCTGCTGCGCGAGGGGCAGATCATCCCGCTGGACGCCGGCGGCATCGTCCTGGGCGTGGACTGTCTGGCGACCTACGAGCGCGGTCTGGCGGATCTGCGGCCCGGCGACATCGTGCTGCTGTTCACCGACGGGGCGATCGACGCCTCCAACTTCTCCGACGAACGCTTCGGGCGGCAGCGGCTGGCGGAGTCGCTCCGCCGCCACGCCTCCCTCTCCGCCCAGCGCATGGCCCAGAACATCGACTGGGATATCCGGCGATTCGAGGGCCTGGCCGACCGCACCGACGACGTCTCACTCGTGGTGCTCAAGATCCGCTGACGCCGGACGGTCCAGCCGCCGCAGCAGATCCCCGAACTCCTCGTCCAGCAGTTCCCGCTTGCGGGCCTCCTGCTCGGAAAGCCTGCGACTCTGCTCCTCCAGCCGCCGGCGCAGGTCGGCGATCTCCCCGCGCAGCCGGTCCAGACGGAGGTCGAACCGCTCCTCCAGCAACCTGCGCATCTGCTCGCGCAGCTCCGCGCGTTGCTGGTCGCTCCCGGCCCGGCGATATTGCTCCATCAGCCGCAAGATGCCCATCTCCGCCTTCTGGACGGCGATCATCCGGCGGGCCAGCTCCGGATCCTCGCGCCACATCCGGACCAGCCGCTCCAGCGGCGGACCCACCCGCCTCAGGGCCGACCGGAACGCCGCCGGATCCGTGGCCCGGACCTTCGCCAGCCGCTCGTGCATCTCGGGAAAGTGCTCCCGCGCGAAGGTCATGAACTCCTCAACCTCCCGCGGACTGGGAGCAGACTCCTCGTGGCCGACATCCCCCCCCGGACGACGCTCGCCCGGACCCCAGCGGCGCTCCCGCCGGGCCTCGAAAGGACGCCCGCTTCCCCGCCGCGGGCCGTCAGTCCCCCAGCGGCGCGCCTCGGGCGCACCGGGCGCGCCGGCCGGCGCCGAGGCCGGGGAGGCCTTCTCGCCACGATCCGCCGCCAGCCACACGACCAGGGCCATCAACCCGCCGACCAGCACCTTCATCCCACCGCTCCTTGGCCCGGCTGCACCGGACCGGACAACGGCTCGCCCGTGCCCGACGCGTCGGGCTCGGCGTCCGGCACGATCGGATGATCGTCGGGCCGCAGCCTCCAGTCGTCCAGATCCTCTTCGATCATCTCCAGCCGTTCGTCCAGCCCGCCGCTCAGGCCCCCGGCGGTCAGCGCGCGCTCGGCAGCCAGCACAAACAGCTCTACGCTGGCCTGGGCCTCGGCCATGACCGCCGAAGAGCCCCCCCCGCCTCCGTTCCCCTGCGTGCCCGCCAGGTGAATCAGGCCGACACACACGCCCAGCACGGCCGCCGCCGCCAGGGCTCCGAACGCCTGCGCCCGGCCGCCGCCGGTCCCGGCCAGTTCGGCGCGCACCGCCCGCCGCACGCCGGCCAGTACGGCCTGCGAGGGCAGCGGATCGGGAAAACCGGCCGGAAGCATGTCCCCCAGCTCGGCGCGCACCGCCGACTTGAGCCGCTGGAGCACCACGGGCGGCACCTCGACATCCAGCAGCTTCGACCATTCGGCCAGCCGCTGGCGGACCTCCTGCTCCGGATGATCCTGTCCGGCGTTCATCGCAGCCTCACCTGCCCGACGGCCACCGGTTCAGGCCGGCGGCCCCAGCAACTCCCGCAACCGCCCCAGGCCGCGGTGGGCCCTGGCCAGGGCGGTGCCCAGCGGCGTGCCCATCTCCTCGGCGATCTCCCGGAACGACAGGCCCGAGAAATGCCGCAACACGATCACCTCCCGCTCGGCGGCCGAAAGCTGTCCCAGGGCCTGCTGCAGGCGGTCGACCTGCTCGGCCAGCCCCAGGGCGTCCTCCGGAGCGGCCTGCCGCGGGTCGGCCCGCTCCTGTGCGCCGGGGCCGGGGGCATCCGCCGAAAAGCCCCCGGCCTCCTCCAGCCCCGCGCGGCGCGCCGCCGCCGCCCGCCGCATCCGGTCCCGGGTGAGGTTGATGGCGATGCGGAACAGCCATTGTTCGAACCTCCCGGTGTGATGATACCGGCCGATGGTCCGCACCAGCCGGACGAAGGCCTCCTGCAGAAGGTCCTCGGCCTCGTGCCGCCGGCCGGTCAGGCGATAGAAGTACCCGTACAGACGTGGGCCGTAAGCCTCGACCAGCCTGTCGAAGGCCTCCGGCTCGCGGCGCTGCGCCCGGGCGATGACATCGGCCAGCTCATCGTGGTCCATCGGCGACCGCCAGCATAAGAGATCAACGCAGGGCCGGCGAGCGGATTGCCGGTTCCGCCGGCTTCCCGGCGGCCTC
>Ga0129299_1002299_pt1 | contig 12697 bp, 7 predicted proteins | sample ConPoolayeCmetaG_FD_94477 | JGI IMG/M metagenome (GOLD analysis project Ga0129299, IMG submission 94477) | Hot spring microbial mat communities from California, USA to study Microbial Dark Matter (Phase II) - Cone Pool mat layer C metaG ... | reverse complement strand
GCCCCAGACTCTGCCTTCCCTGCTCCTCATCCTGTTGACAGGGCTTCTGCTCATGGGCGGCGCTTTCCTGCGCCGCAGGTAACCGCTCACCCTCCCGCAGGATCACCAGCAAGTCTACGCAACCAGCCGCCGCGCCAGCGCGAGCGCCTCCTCGCGCGTGCGCACGTCGCCGGCCGCCTGGGCCTCCCGCAGCGCTTCCAGCAAGCGCCCGATCTCGGGGCCGGGCTGCATGCCCAGCTCAGCGATCAGGTCTTTCCCCGTGACCAGCAACCGGGGCGCAATGGCCTCCTCCCGCTGCTCGAAGTAATGGCTCACCAGCGTCTCCGCGACCTCCAATAACCGTCCCCAACGGTCCGGCTCTAGCTTCGGCCCCCACGTCGCCAGGTGGTCGGCCAGGGCCAGCAGCGTCACCTCGATGCCACCGGCGCCCACGTCGCGGAAGAAACGGTACACGGCCCGGCGCGTCAGCCGTTCCTGGGCCCAGGCCAGATGGGCCGGGCGCAGGTGGGCGCGCACGATCCCCTCAACCCACTCCGTCTCCGCCCGGCTGAAGCGCAACTGTTGCAGCCGCTCGCCGACGATGCGCGCACCGACCCGCTCGTGGCCGTAGAAGTGAAGCTGACCCCACTCGTCCTCGGTGCAGGTCAGCGGCTTGCCCAGGTCGTGACAGAGCGCCGCCAGGCGCAGCAACGGGACGCCGGCGCGAGTGCCCAGATGGTCGGCCAGCGCCGCGCCAAAACGGCCCAGCGCCTTGGCCACGTCGGCCCACACCGACTGCGGCGCGTCCGTATAGACCGTCCGCGGATGCCCTCCGCTCAGCACAGCGACCACCCCCTCGACCGCCTCGATCACCATCAGCGTGTGCCACCAGACATCGAAGCGGTGGGGCGGGGACTGGGCCTGCTCCTTGAGGTGCATCGCCTCGGGCAGGATCGACGTCAGCAGACCGAGCTCGTCCAGCATATGGATGTGGTCGGCCACAGCGGGTGCGGCCAGGATGCGCAGGAACTCGTCCCGAATCCGCTCCGCCGCCACCCGCGTCAGCGCGGGGGCGCGCTGCGCTATCCAGAGCGCCGTCTTGGCCTCCAGCCGCAGGCCGAGCTCCGCCACCAGACGGACCCCCCGGAGCATCCGCAGCGGATCGTCCTCGAAGGCCGCTGCGTCGGTGGCGCGGACCAGGCGGTTTTGCAGGTCGGCCAGCCCGCCGGTGGGATCGAGCAGCCGCCCGTCCGCATCAGCAGCCATCGCATTGAGGGTGAAATCGCGCCCCCGCAGGTCCGTCGCCAGATCCGGCCCGCGCAGCAGGGCAAAATCCAGTTCCAGCCGTCGGCCATCCTCCAGTGCCAACACCACCCGACCCGTATCCCGCTCGACGTCCAGGGGGTAGAAGGCCCCGCCCAGGCCATCGGCTACAGCGCGGGCCAGCCCCAGCGCATCCTGCCCGACGACGAAATCCCAATCATGGATCGCGCCGCCCAACAGCGCGTCGCGCACCACACCGCCGACCGGCCAGATCGGCACACCGCGCGCCGCGGCCAGGGCGCGGATCGGCTTCAGCGGCCACTCGGGAAGGCAGACCAGGACGCTCATCGTACCGCTATGATAGCGAGTGGGAGCGGGTTGTCAAACACTCACGCCACCACATCCGCCACAGCGTGGGCGATCTCCCCGGAGGACACCGCCGCAGCCACAGCGGCTATATCCGGGTAGAGAACCCGATCCCGCTCCCGATGCCCGACCAAGGCGCGAATGCGTTCGTAGGCCGCCCCCGTGCCCAGCCCCAGCGCCGGCGGGTGGTCCCCGGCCACCTCGCGCCAGCCTCTTCTCACCGCGCCATCCTCGCAGACCAGCGCGTACTCCTGGCCCGCCAGCCGGAAGTCGAGCGCCTGCGCGGCGCACAGCATCTCGATGGCCACAATTCGCTGCGTGTTCCACACGATCTCCCGCGCGTGGCGCGCCGCATTGAGGGCCATGCTGACGTGATCCTCTTGATCCTCACAAGTGGGGATCGAATCCACACTGTCGGGGTGGGCCAGCACCTTATTATCGGAGACCAGCGCCGCAGCGGTGTACTGCGCGATCATGAAACCGTTGTGCATGCCGACCTCCTGCTCGCGGCTGCGCACCAGCATCGGCTCCAGATTCTGGTTCAGCGCCCCGGTCAGCAGGCGAAAGACCCGCCGCTCGGCGATGTTGCCCAGCTCGGCCACGGCGATGCCCAAGAAATCCAGCGCAAAGGCCAGCGGCTCGCCGTGGAAATTGCCGCACGACACCGCCTTGTAGGTGCGGGGCAGATAATAGTCGTCAGCCTCGTCCCCGGCAGCGAAGATGAGCGGGTTGTCGGTCGCCGCGTTCAGCTCGATCTCGACGACGCCCCGCACCCAACTCAACACATCGCGCATCGCGCCGATCACCTGCGGCGCACAGCGGATCGAGTAGGGATCCTGCGGCGGGCTGCGCCGCGGATTGACCGCCTGGTCGCCATCCAACAACTCGCTGCCCTCCAACAACCGGAGCACGTTGGCCGCGCTCTCGATTTGGCCAGCGTGGCCGCGGGCGCGCTGAACCTGGGGGAAGAAAGCGTCGCGGTAGCCCTTCACCGCCTCGACAGTCATCGCCAGCGCGATCTCCGCGTTGCGCACCAACAGCTCGGCATCGTGAACAGCGAGGGCGGCGAGGGCGGTGGAAAACGTAGCCCCGTTGTTGAGCGCCAGGCCCTCCTTGGCCTGCAGCACCCAGCGCGGGATACCCGCCCGCTCCATCACGCCTTTGGCGCAGACCCGCACCATCACCGTCGTCTGCCCATCCGGCCCTTCGACAGCAACGCCATCCGCCGGGTCGTGAGCAGCGGGATCGAAGGGGATCAACACCTCCCCGCTTTCCCAGTCCTCATCGGAGCCGCGCGGCGGCCTGCTCAGCGGCAGCACCAGGTGAGAGAGGGGGGCCAGGTCGCCGCTGGCGCCGACGGAGCCCTTTTCGGGCACCGCCGGGTAGATGTCGGCGTTCAACATCTGAAGCAGGGTATCGACGACCTCGGGGCGAATACCGGAGAAGCCCTTGGCCAGTGTGTTGGCGCGGATAAGCAGCGCGGCGCGAACGACGTCCTCCGAGAAATAGCGCCCCACGCCGGCCGAGTGGCTGGTGATCAGGTTGCGCGAAAGCCACTGCCCTTGCTCCGGCGTATCGAACTGGCTTTCGAAGGCGCGCGAGCCGAAGGGCGTGTTGACGCTGTAGACCGCCATCGGGCGACCGTCCTCATCCCGCACCCGACCCGCCACAGCCTGCTCCACCCAGCGACAACTCTCCGCCATCCGCGCATTCGGCGCCAGCGGGGCCACCCGCGCCCGTCGGCGCGCCACGGCCACCACGTCCCCGATGATCAGACCCTCGCCCGTCAGCACACCCGCTCCTTGCTCGTCCATCACTACCTCCCCAACGCAGCTGAGAATCCTTGGTCTGCCGTAACTGCTCAGCGACGCTTCGCAGTGGCCTCACTTCGCCGCGAAAGAGTGGGAGTGGGGGTTTGCGGGCGGCTTCGTCGCCCGCAAACCCCCATCTTCTCCCTTCAACGCGCAGAGCGGGCAACTGCCAGACGCACATCCTGAGCAGTTACGGTCTAACTTCAGATAGTCCACCTGTAACGTGTTGATCGGCCGGTTCCGCCCGGACGTGAACGTCCGGGCTCAAAAGGCCAAGCTCCTGCGGGCTGAAATGCAGCCGCCGCAGGTGGCTTGGCTTGCTCAGTCGGGCAGTTTAGCGCCCGGCGAAGCAGGCAAGCAACACCAACACGCAAGGAGGAGACGATCTGCCTTCACCGCATACTGGAAGTACACGGCTAGAGCAACCCAAAGCCCTGCCGGGTCGACCGCCAGCCCGCACAGCGGGCTTTTCCTGGCCGATCCGGGCGATTCCATCGCCCGGCGGCGGAAACGACCAGCCGTTTCTTATGGCCGGATGTCAGAACGCAGATCTCGCACCGCATGGGTAGCACAGTTCGGACAAAAGGACAAGTCAGCTTGGCTGCCGCCGACGAACGTGTAACGGTAGCATCTGGGCACGCCGCCCATTCTGGGCTATAATGGTAATTGCTCAGGAAGAGGGTGAATCGATGGAGCAACTGGTCGAATGCGTGCCCAACTTCAGCGAGGGTCGCCGCGCAGAGGTGATCGCTCGGCTCGTCGACGCGGTGCGGTCTGCCGGCGTACAGGTGCTGGATGTGCAATCCGACGCCGACCACAACCGCACCGTCGTCACGCTGGTGGGCGCGCCGGCAGCCGTGGAGGAAGCCGCCTTTCGCGCCGTCGCTCGCGCCGCCGAACTGATCGATATGGACGCCCATCGGGGGGAACACCCGCGCATCGGCGCCACCGACGTGGTGCCCTTCGTGCCGCTGCGCGGCGTCACGCTGGCCGACTGCGTGCAGATGGCGCGACGGCTGGGCCGCCGCGTGGGCGAGGAGTTGGGCATCCCGGTCTACCTGTACGAGGCCGCCGCAGCACGGCCAGAGCGGGTCAATCTGGCCCACGTGCGCCGTGGCGAGTACGAGGGTCTCAGGGAAGAGATCGTCACCGACCCCGAGCGCCAGCCCGACTTCGGCCCGGCGCGCCTGGGCCGCGCCGGCGCGACGGCCATCGGCGCCCGCCCGTTCCTGATCGCCTTCAACGTCTACCTGAACACCGCCGACGTGACCATCGCCCAACGGGTCGCCCGCGCCGTGCGCGGCTCCTCCGGCGGACTGCGCCACGTCAAGGCGCTGGGACTGCTGGTGGAGGGTCGGGCGCAGGTGTCGATGAACCTGACCGACTTCAGCCAGACCCCCATCCACCGCGCGCTGGAGCTGATCCGCCGCGAGGCCGCGCGCTACGGCGCAGCGATCACACGCAGCGAGATCGTCGGCCTGGCCCCGCAGCAGTCCCTATTGGACGCCGCCGCCTGGTACCTGCAGCTCGACCTGGACCCCCAGCAGGTGTTGGAGAGCCGCCTACAGGCCGGAGATCGCGGCGAACCACCCTGCGCTGCGTTCCTCGAAGCCGTGGCCGCCGACACGCCGGCCCCCGGCGGCGGCTCCGTGGCCGCGCTGGCCGGGGCGTTGGCGGCAGCGCTAACGGCCATGGTCGCCCGGCTGACGCTGGGCCGCAAGCGCTACGAATCGGTCCAGACCGATGCCGCCGCCCTGGTCGCAGAGTCGGAGCGACTACGCGCTGCCCTGGCCGTGCGCATCGAGGAAGACGCCGCAGCCTACGAACAGGTGGCAGCAGCGCTGCGCCGGCCCAAGGAGACCGCCACACAGCAGGACGCCCGCCGCGCGGCCATCCAGGAAGCCCTGCACCAGGCCGCCGAGGTGCCCCTGGCCACGGCGCGGGATGCCGTGGCCGCGCTGGAGCTGGCCTCCACCGCTGCCCGCCTGGGCAACGCCAACGCCCTCACCGACGCCGGCGCCGCCGCGCACATGGCCCGCGCCGCTTTCGAGAGCGCGGCGCTGAACGTGCGCGTCAACGCCGACCAGGTGGCCGACCGCGAGCGAGCCGCCCAATGGCAGGACGAGCTGGAGCAACTGAGCCGGCGCGCCGACACCGCTTTCGCCGCCGCCCTGCGCGCGCTGGAAGAACGGTGGAAGGGGTAGACAGATGACGAAGAGCAGAATCGTCACTGCGCCGCGCGGCGCGGCGCTGACCTGTAAGAACTGGCTGATCGAAGCGGCCTACCGCATGATCCAGCACAACCTCGACCCCGAGGTGGCCGGCGACCCGCAGAACCTCATCGTCTACGGCGGACGGGGCAAGGCGGCCCGCAACTGGAACTGCTTCGACGCCATCCTGGAATCGCTGCGCAACCTGGAGCCGGATGAGACACTGCTGATCCAGTCGGGCAAGCCGGTGGGCGTCCTGCGCACCCACGAGGACGCGCCCCGCGTGATCCTCGCCAACTCCAACATCGTCCCCGCCTGGGCCACGCAGGAGAACTTCGACCGCTGGGAGCGGGAAGGGCTGATCATGTACGGCCAGATGACCGCCGGCTCGTGGATCTACATCGGCACCCAGGGCATCCTCCAGGGTACCTACGAAACCCTGGCCGCCGCCGCCGCAACCCACTTCGGGCCGGGAGCCTCGCTGAAGGGCAAGTTCGTCCTCACCGCCGGGCTGGGCGAGATGGGCGGCGCGCAGCCGCTGGCGATCACGATGAACGAGGGCGTGGGCCTCATCGTCGAGGTGGACCGCCGCCGGGCGCAGCGGCGGCTGGATACGGCCTACCTGGACGTGGTCGTAGACGACCTGGAGCAAGCACTGGCGCTGGTCGACGAGCACCGCCGGCGCGGGCAAGCGATCTCTATCGGCCTGATCGCCAACGCCGCCGATGTCTATCCGGAGCTGGTGCGACGGGGCGTCATCCCCGACGTCGTCACCGACCAGACCTGCGCCCACGACCCGCTGATGTACGTCCCCAACCGCTACACCCTCGAGGAGGCCGAGCGCCTGCGTCAGGCCGACCCGCAGGCGTATCAGCGGGAGTCGCTGCGGGCGATGGCCGAGCACTGCGCGGCGATGGTCGAGATGCATCGGAGAGGCGCGGTGGCCTTCGACTACGGCAACAACTTGCGCCAGCGCGCCTACGACCAGGGCGTGGCCGACGCCTTCGCCTACCCCGGCTTCGTCCCGGCCTACATCCGCCCCCTGTTCTGCCAGGGCAAGGGCCCCTTCCGCTGGGTGGCCCTCTCCGGCGACCCGGAGGACATCTACGCCACCGACGCCAAGATGATCGAGCTCTTCCCGGAGGACGAGCATCTGGTGCGCTGGATCAAGCTGGCCCAGGAGCGAGTCAAGTTCCAGGGCCTGCCGGCGCGCATCTGCTGGCTGGGGCTGGGCGAGCGGGCCCGCGCCGGGCTGGCACTGAACGAGCTGGTGGCGGGGGGCGAGGTCAGTGCACCCATCGTCATCGGCCGCGACCATCTGGACGCCGGTTCGGTGGCCTCGCCCAACCGGGAGACGGAGGGGATGAGGGACGGCTCCGACGCCATCAGCGACTGGCCGCTGTTGAACTTCGCCCTCAACGCCGTCTGCGGCGCGACGTGGGTCTCCTTCCACCACGGCGGTGGGGTGGGCATCGGCTACTCGCAGCACGCCGGACAGGTCATCGTCGCCGACGGCACGCCGGAGGCGGCGCGGCGGCTGGAGCGCGTGCTCACCGCCGACCCGTGGCTGGGCGTCGTCCGTCACGCCGACGCCGGCTACGAGGAGGCCATCGCCGTCGCCCGTCGCCACGGCCTGAAGATGCCGATGCTCGAATGAAAGCCGACCTGCTGATCCACTCCGCCGCGCAGCTGTGCGTGATCCCGCCCCACGACGGCGGCCCGCAGCGTGGGCAACGGTTGGGCGACCTGGGGCTGATCGAGGGCGGGGCTGTCGCCTGCGCCGACGGGGTCATCGTCGCCGCCGGCCCCAGCGCCGACGTGCGCGCCGACTGGCAGGCGCGAGTCGAGATCGACGCCGCCGGGCGGGTGGTCTGCCCCGGCTTCGTCGACCCGCACACCCACGTCGTCTGGGCCGGCGAGCGGGCCGACGAGTTCGTCCAGCGCATCCGCGGCGCCACCTACCAGCAGATCATGGCCGCCGGCGGGGGCATTATGTCCACCGTGCGCGCCACCCGCGCCGCGCCGCCGGCCCAACTGGTGGCCGAATCCCGCCCGCGCCTGGCGCGCATGCTGGCTCACGGCACCACGACCGCCGAGGTGAAGACCGGCTACGGGCTGACGGTGGCCGACGAGGTGAAGATGCTGCAAGCCATCGCCGCCCTGGCAGCCAGCCAGCCGATCAGCCTGGTGCCGACCTTCCTGGGCGCGCACGCCGTCCCGGCCGAGTACCGCCGCGACCCCGAGGGTTACGTCGACCTGGTGGTGGAGGAGATGCTCCCGGCCGTCGCCGCCCAACCGATAGCCCGCTTCTGCGACGTCTTCTGCGACGAAGGGGCCTTCACGCTGGCCCAGGCGCGCCGGGTGTTGGAGGCGGCTCGCACGGCGGGTCTGGGGCTGAAGATCCACGCCGACGAGTTCGCGCCGCTGGGCGGAAGCGCGCTGGCGGTGGAGCTGGGGGCCGTCTCAGCCGACCACCTGGTATGCACGCCGCCAGCGGAGATCGAGCAGTTGGGCCGCTCGGAGACCGTCGCCGTGGCCCTGCCGGCCACCCCCTTCGGGCTGGGCCACAGCGCCTACACGCCGGCCCAGGCCATTCTGGACGCCGGCGGCATCCTGGCCCTGGCCAGCGACTGCAACCCCGGCACGGCCTGGTGCGAGTCGCTACCGCTGGTCATCGCCCTGGCCTGCCGCTATATGCGGCTCACGCCGGCCCAGGCGCTGGTGGCCGCCACGCTGAACGGGGCCCACGCCGTGGGCCTGGGCGACCAGGCGGGCAGCCTCGTGCCGGGCCGCGCAGCGGACGTGCTGGTCCTCGACCTGCCCACCGTCGACCACCTCGGCTACCGCTTCGGCAGCAACCCGGTCCAGCACGTCATCAAGGGCGGCCAGGTCGTCCAGGGCTGGCAATCTTCGCGCCCTGCGGTATAATCCCCGCCACACTGGATCACAGGAGTCGCTATGCGCATCCTCATCACCGGCGGGGCCGGCTTCATCGGCTCCCATCTGTGCGACCGCCTGCTGGCCGAGGGCCATGAGGTGGCGGCGATGGACAACCTCAGCACCGGCAACATCGACAACATCACCCATCTGATCGGCCACGAGCGCTTTCGGTTCATCAAGCACGACGTGACTCACTACGTCCACCTGCCCGGCCCACTGGACGCGGTGCTGCACCTGGCCAGCTTGCCCAGCCCGGTGGACTACCTGAACTACCCGATCCAGACGCTCAAGGTCGGCGCGTTGGGCACACACAATACGCTGGGGCTGGCCTTGGCCAAGGGCGCCCGCTACCTGCTCGCTTCCACCTCCGAGGTCTACGGCGACCCGCTCGTCCATCCCCAAGCGGAGGATTACTGGGGCAACGTCAATCCGGTGGGACCACGGGGGGTCTACGACGAGAGCAAACGCTTCGCCGAGGCGCTGACCATGGCCTATCACCGCTACCACCACGTGGACACCCGCATCGTGCGCATCTTCAACACCTACGGGCCACGCATGCGCGCCGACGACGGCCGGGTGGTGCCCAACTTCATCAATCAGGCCCTGCGCGGGGAGCCGCTCACCGTCTACGACGACGGCTCGCGCACGCGCAGCTTCTGCTACGTCGACGACTTGGTGGAGGGTATGCTGCGCTTGCTGTTCTCCACGGAGACCCAGCCGGTCAACCTGGGCAACCCGCAGGAGATGACCATCGTCGAGTTCGCCCGCGAGGTGCTGGAGGTGACCGGAAGCCGTTCGGAGTTGGTCTTCGTCCATCCCACCGACGAGCGCACCCAGGACGACCCCAAAGTGCGCTGCCCAGACATCACCCGCGCCCGGCAGGTGCTGGGCTGGGAGCCGCAGGTGCCGTTGGCGGAAGGGCTGCGCCAGACAGTGACCGATTTCCGCTCCAGAATGAGCATTCAGCCTCCCGCAGGTTCCTAAACCTGCGGGAGGCTCGGCGGAGGTGACGCGATGAGCAAAAAATCGCTTGCTAGCCCACAGGTTCCCTTCGAGAACGTCTTGGCCGAAATCGTCAAGCGCATCCAGTCACCGATCATCCTCGGCGCCATCGCCTTCGTCATCCTGCTCTTTGGCGGGCTGTTCCTCGTGCCCGGCATCCTGGACAAGGCCCCCGCCCTGCCCTGGGGCGTGCTGGGCTTCGGCCTGCTGGCGCTGCTGCTGGCCATCGTGCCGGAATCTTACATCAGGGCACGCCAGACGGCGGGCGCGACGGAGCCCGAAGAGCCACCCAAAGCGCCCCTCGACGCCGACGCGCTGCGCGAGCGCTACCTGAGCGAGGTCTTCGCCGACTGCCGCGATCTCAAGCTCACCACCGTCGACATCCGCACCGCCACCGGCAGCCGCGAAGCGGCCGAGCTGGAGCTGGCCGCCGTGTTCACCGACCTGGACGTGATCGAGCGCCCGCGCGAGGAATCCCTCTCACCGCAGGAGAAAGAACCGGCCGGGGCAGACGAAAAGCGCGCTCGCCTGCCCGCCCTGGCCGCCCTCTGCCGCTACCCGCGCCTGGCGCTCCTCGGCGAGCCCGGCTCCGGCAAGTCCACCCTGGTCAACTTCGTCGCCCTGTGCCTGGCCGGCGACGGGCTGGCTCACCCCGACATCAACCTCAAGCGGCTGGGCCAGGCCTGGACCCTGCCGCGCCTGCTGCCGCTGCGCGTCGTGCTGCGCGACTACGCCGCCCGCGGCCTGCCGCAGAACCGCAGCCTGTGGCAGTTCTTCCAAGACGAGCTGGCCGCCCGCTGCCTCTCCGACGGCGCCACGCTGGCCGACTGCGCCGCCGCGATCGAGACAGCGCTCAAGCGCGAAAACGGTGCGCTGCTGATGCTCGACGGCGTCGACGAGGTGCCGGAGGCGAACGCCCGCCGGCTGCAGCTCAAGGCCGCCGTCGAGCGCTTCGCGCGCGACTTCCCGCACTGCCGCATCCTGGTCACCAGCCGCCCCTACGCCTACCGCCCGCCGGCCCAACCCGGCGACCCCGACGCGCGGCTGAGCGGCTTCGAGCAGCGCGATCTGGCCGACTTCACACTCGAGCAGCAGGTGCCGGCCTTCATCGAGCGCTGGTACGCCCACGTGGGCCAGAAAGACCGCGCCCTGGGACCAGACACGGCCGCCCGCTACGCCGAGCAGCTCAAAGGCGAGATCGAGCGCAACCCGCGCCTGGCCGATCTGGCCCCCCGCCCGCTGCTGCTCACCCTGATGGCCTCGCTGCACCGCTGGCGCGAGGGCGGCCGCCTGCCGGAGAAACGCCAGGCGCTCTACGAAGCCTGCGTCGTCCTGCTGCTCGACCTGTGGCAGCGCACCAAGCCGCTCTACGACGACCAGGGCCGCCCGCGCGGCGAGGAGCACGACGTGTGGACCGAGCTGGGCATCCCGCAGGACAGGCTGCGCGCCGCGCTCAACCAGGTGGCCTTCGAGGCCCACCGCGACGCCCCTCAACTCGAGGTTACCCACGACATCCGCGCCCGCGATTTGGCCGGCGTGCTCTACGAGGTCTCCGACAAGGTCAAGACCGGCCCCGACGCCGACCGCGGCGAGCGGCGCATTATCGAGTACCTGATCAACCGCGCCGGTCTGCTGATCGAGCGCGAGCAGGGCCGCGTCTACGCCTTCCCCCACCGCACCTTCCAGGAATACCTGGCCGCCTGCTACCTGGCCGACGAAGACTTCCCCTTCCTGCTGGCCAGCGTGCTCCGGGAGGACGACGAGCGCTGGCGCGAGGCGGCGCTGCTGGCGGCGGCCAAGAACGCCGGCGGAGCCAACATCTGGAATCTCATCGGCGGCTTCTGCCCGCACGACTACCCGCCGCCGCCGCCGCAGTCGCCCGACGACCCCGACTGGTACGCCGCCCTGCGCGCCGCCCAGGCGCTGCTCGAGACCGAGGCCCATCTCAACATCCCCGACCGCCAGCAGTACCTGGTGGAACGGCTGCGCGCCTGGCTGAGCGCGCTGGTTGCCGAGGGCCGCCTGCCGGCGCCCGAGCGCGCCGCCGCCGGCAACGCCCTGGCCGCCCTGCCGCCCCCGGCCCAGGGCAGCCGCGCCGGCGGCGACCCCCGCCCCGGCGTGGGCGTAGACCCCTCTACGGCGCTTCCGGCCATCTCCTGGTGCTTCGTCCCGCGCGGCCCCTTCGTCATGGGCAGCCGCAAAGAGAGCGACCCGCCCCTGCTCGTGGACGGGCAGGCCGTGGAGGCCGACCCGAACGCCAACGACGACGAGCGCCCGGCCCACCTGCGCGACATCCCCTACGACTACTGGATCGCCCGCACCCCGGTCACCAACGCCCAGTTCCAGGCCTTCGTCGACGACGACGGCTACGCCAACGACGACTGGTGGAGCCGCGCCGGGTTGGCCTGGCGCGGGGAACGCCGCCGCCCCGATCGATATGGGGGCGTGTTCGACCTGCCCAACCACCCCGTCGTCTACGTGACGTGGTACGAGGCGGCGGCCTACTGCGCCTGGCTGGACGCCCGCCTGCGCGCGGCCGGCCTCCTGCCGCAGGGCTGCACCGTGCGCCTGCCCAGCGAGGCGGAATGGGAAAAAGCCGCCCGCGGCGGCCTGCGCATCCCGACGCAGCCACTCATCGGCCCCCCTCTCCCGCCTGTGGGGCAAGGGGCAGAGATGAGGGCCAACCCCCGCCTGGCCCGCTGCTTCCCCTGGGGCGCCGCGGCCGCGCTGGACGCGCCCGACCCCGACCGGGCCAACTACCACGACACCCACATCGGCGCCACCTCTGCCGTGGGCCTCTTCCCCGGCGGCGAATCCCCCTACGGCTGCCTGGACCTGGCCGGCAACGTCTGGGAGTGGTGCCTGACCAAACGGCTGGGTAGCTACGCGGAGTACGACCGGCGCGAGGAGCGGGAGGATAGAGAGGGAGAGGACCCGCGCGTCGTGCGGGGCGGCTCCTGGAGCAACGTCTGGAGCGGGACACGCTGCGCCAGGCGCAACAGGTACAGCCCGGACAGCCGCGACTACATCAGGGGCTTTCGGGCGTGCGCCTCCACGTCTTCTCCCTCTTCCATTCTGGTTTCTGATTGCTGACTTCTGGCTCCCGGCTTCTGGGGGGGCCTGGGG
>Ga0129299_1002298_pt1 | contig 12697 bp, 13 predicted proteins | sample ConPoolayeCmetaG_FD_94477 | JGI IMG/M metagenome (GOLD analysis project Ga0129299, IMG submission 94477) | Hot spring microbial mat communities from California, USA to study Microbial Dark Matter (Phase II) - Cone Pool mat layer C metaG ... | reverse complement strand
GAACCGTCTCGATGCGGGTGAACAAAGGCAGGGCATTGCGGTCGAGATCGGGAAGACGGGCAACCTCCTTGCGGTCCTCGATCACAAAGGGGAACAGTTGGCCGAACATGCGGCCGAGGCCGCGCCCGACCTGGCTTTCCTCCCTGAGCCCGACGCTGGCAAGAACGGCTTCTCCCGTCAGCTCCAGCATCTTGCCGATCTCCATCCGCTGGCCCGACCAGATCAGCGCCAGCCCGATCAGCAGCGCTGCAAGCGCCGCGCGCCAGTCGTAAGGGGCGGGAAGATGCCAGTCGCGCAAAGCGACGGGGCGGTGCGCACCCATTTGCAGTTCGGCGTCACGCATGGATAGGCTCCTGTTTGGATTGCGCTTTGTTAACCGGCATCAAACCTTCATAAAGCGCGCTCTCGGCGCGCGCGTCGAACAGATGCGGCGGGCCGTCGAACACCACGCGGCCCTTGCGCATTCCGATGATGCGGTCGGCAAACTCGCGGGCAAGATCGGTCTGATGCAGGCTGCACAGCACGGTGGCGCCCTGTTCCCGGGCGGCCTCCCGCAAGAGGCCGAGAATGTCGCGGCTGATCGCCGGATCGAGACTTGCCACCGGCTCGTCGGCCAGGATCACTTCCGGCCGCAGCAACAGGGCGCGCGCGATGCCCACGCGCTGCTGCTGGCCGCCCGAGAGCGCCGAGGCGCGACGCTTCAAATGGATCTGGTCAAGGCCGACGCGCGCGATCACCTCGCAGGCGCGCTCGCGCAAAGCTTTCGGATACCATCCAAGCGCCACGCGCCAGAATGGCACCTCTGCAATGGCACCTGAAAGCACATTCGCGGCGACGCTTGCACGTTCGATGAGGCTGAACAGCTGATGCACCATCGCCACCCGCCGCCGGATCGCGCGCAAGGTGGCCGGCGTCAGGGGCAGATCGCCCAGTCGCATCTCGCCGGAGGTCAATTGGGTCAGCCCATTCACCACGCGCAAAAGCGTAGTCTTGCCCGATCCCGATGGTCCCAGCACCACGCAGAACTGTCCGCGCGGCACGTCGGCCGACACGCCATCGAGCGCGGCGACCCCGTCGGGATAGACCTTGCGCACATCCCGGAAAGAGAGGTGCGGCTGCACCTCTCTCCCGTTGGATCGCGCAGCGCAGGTAATCGCCGCGCCCAGCATTATTTCGCCGCCTTCGCCAGGATGGCCGAGCGCAGGTCGCCCGAGACGCGCGACAGTGTCACCAGCGCCGGAGCCATCATGTCTTCATTGATCGTGGCGTCGTAGCGATCAACCTTCTTGCCGCCATAACCGCGGATCATCTCGGGCTTCACGCCGGGCATGGTGTGCACGGCGTTGAACGCCTCGCGCAGCTTTGCCTTCACCTCGGCCGGCAGCTTGGTGGACATCGCCAGCGGCGGGTTCGGGATCGGGTCCGATTTGGTGACGACAGCAAAATCGTCCGCCTTGATCGTGCCCTGGTTGATCGCCTTCTCGAAGCTGTCGAATGAAGCCGCGGCGGCATCGACCTGACCTTCGGCCAGCGCCTTGAGGCTGTTGGCGTGGCTGCCGGTCATGCGGATCGCGGACAGATCCTTCACCGGATCAAGCCCGGCCGCAACGATCATGGCCACCGGATAGACGAAGGACGAGGTCGAGTTGGCATCGCCGAAGGCCACCGACTTGCCCTTCAGATCGGCCAGCTTGGTGATGCCGCTGTTCTTTTTGGCGTAGATGCCGGAAAAATAGGTCGAGGTGCCGTGGTGCACGTCCACCGCCAGCAGCTCGGCGCAGCCTTTCTGCTTGGCGGGCAGATACGATGCCGGACCGAACCAGGCGATTTCCACCACATCGGCGCAGATTGCCTCGATCACGGCGGCGTAGGTCTGGCCGACCTTGATGTCGAAATGTATGCCTGTGGCGGCCGTCACCGCATCGAACAGCGGCTTGAAATCGGCCTTGGTGCCGTCCTCGGTGCCGCCGTCGGCCGGAACCAGCATGACGCGATAGGGCTTCGCGGCGCTGCCGTCGGCTTGTTGCGCCACCACGGGCATGATAGAAACGAAAGTTGCGGTTGCAGCCGCAACGATGGTCTTGAGAAGAGACATGGTTTCTTCCTTGGTTGGAGTTGATTGACTGGGGAGTCAAGGTTGCAACCGCGCCTTAATCGGGCGGCGGGTCTTCCGAGGCCCAGCTAGGCTCGGCCACGGAAAGCTGGATGCGATCGCCGCGAAACTGGCTGATCACATATTCCTGGATCTCTTTGCACTCACGGCAGATGTTGACACCCTTGACGCGCAGGACCGGCTGCGTGCGCGGCATGCGTAACGCCTGCGCGTCCTCCGGGAGCGGCAGCCGCGTGGTTATGATGCTCTCGACACGCTCAAGCGTGATGCCCGCCGTTGCGCGCAAGTGCTTGGATAGCGAACCGCCGATATAGTTTCGCGCCGCTTCCGCCGCCGGGCCGGTCAGGAAGTGCAGCGTGACGGCGTAGGGCATGTCGCCTTCGCCGCGCAGGGTGCGCAGGCGCAGGACAGGCGAGCCTTCCGCCACGCGAAGCCTGCGCGCGACGCCGCCTTCGGCGAGGATCTCGGCGCGCTCTAGAAGGGAGACCTGCGCCGTCCGCCCCGAAGCCGCCAGCCGTTCGGTGAAGCGCGTGTCGCGGCCGATGCCATAGATGAGCGCGCGCATCAACACGCGGGTGCCGCGGCCGTGCACCCGCTCGACCAGGCCTTCGGCCACAAGCTCGTCCACCGCGCGGCGCAGGGTATGACGATTTACGCCGAAGCGCGCCGCCAGTTCCGGCTCGGACGGCAACCAGTCACCCTCGTCGAGCGATTGTTCGATCTCGGTGCGCAGGGCCGCTGCGATCTGTGCCCAAATGGCGATCCCGGACTGTCTGACGAGCTGCGGCATGGAGCCTCCTTGTTGTTGAGACATCTAGACGAGTTTGATGACGCGCTTATGACAGTCGGCCGGCCCGCACAGACCTGTGCCATGAGTGGCAGTTCATGCGAGACGGGCGCTTTGGGGAGATCCAAAACCTGATACGGCGACGCTTAGCCCGTTGCCGCGTGCGGCAGTCCAAGAGGCAGCTTTCGGCGTTGGAAGGGCGGAGAGGCCCGCAGGATATCTTGCCTCCTGATCACAGCGCTCCGCATCTTTTCCCGAAAGAACGGTTTTCCCGAAAGAATGGGCCACATGGGCAAGTCACCACCTGCCCATGCCGGCCCCGATGTTTGGAACTTGCGGCGGTCTTTACCACAAAGCGGCTTCGTCATGCGCTTGCGGCGGCCATGAGATGATGGGCTGCTGGCTTTTGGCGCGGTGAATGATGATGCGCGTTGCCAGCGCCGGGTCAGACCGGGTGCCAGGCTAGAGGCGGTATGAGGGAGCCGAAGATCAGTTCGTGAGGCTGGCGCGCCCTTGTTATTCTGATGGTCATGATCGGGCCGCCGTCATGGCTGTGTCATGGTTTCGTGGCAGACTAGAAACGTTTCCAGGATAGACTGCCATGCAGCCGAAAAGCGTTGTGACCATCAAGGATGTGGCCCTCGCCGCCGAATGCGGTGTGTCGACGGTGAGCCGTGTGCTGAACAACTCAGGCCCGGTCAGCCCGGCGGTGCGGGCGCGGGTTGAGAAGGCAGCAAAAGAGCTTGGTTTCACCTTTTCCGGCCTAGGCCGGGCCTTGCAAAGTCGCAAAACGATGACGGTGGGCTGTCTGGTACCCTCGCTCGCCAATCCGGTATTCGCCGAGGCTGTGCAAGGGGTTCAGGCTGCACTTGGTGGATCGGGATATCAATTGCTGATCCTGTGCTCGAATTACAATGCCGAGGCCGACGATGCGGGTGTTGCCATGCTCCTCGCAAAAGGGGTCGATGCGCTGATCGTCACCATGGTTGAGCCCGAGCACAGCCCGGCGATCCGTCGCGCCCGTGCGATGGGCGTGCCGGTGGTGCTGATGTTCCATGACCCGCGCGACGGTTTCCTGACCAGCTACGTGGACAACGCCGCCGCCGCGCGCGAGATCACGCGGCGTTTTGCCGGGCACGGACACCGGCACATTGGCTTTGTAGCTTTGCGCTTTTCGACCTCGGACCGGTCGCGCAACCGCTATCAGGCTTGTCTCGAGGAGTGCCGCACCCTCGGTCTGGCCGACCCGCTGCTGATTGAGACCAGCGAGGCCGAGGCGGCACAGACCGACAGGCTTGCCGCGCTCTTGCGTGAGCATTCCCATCTCACCGCCATCTTCGCATCGAACGATTATCTGGCCATCGCGATCCAGAAAGCCGCCCGCTCCCTGGGCTGGCATGTGCCGCGCGACCTTTCGGTGGCTGGCTTTGACGGGATCGAGATTGGCCGCCTCTTGGAAGCGCCGCTGGCCACGATCGAGACGGACCCCGACGCGATGGGCCGTCAGGCCGCAAAGCTGCTGCTTGAGATGCTGCGGGGCGGGACGCCAGTACAACCACCCGCCTTGCCCTTCCGTTTCCGGGCCGGCGCGACACTTGCCCCGCCAAACCCGGAAAGAAGCGACGACAGCCGGGTGGCCGCCCGGCCGTCGTCTGATCTCCCTGCCGAACCTCAGGCATCAACAAGGAACGATCCATGAAATATTCGCTAATTGCACTTGCTTTCGCAACCGTGCTCGCTACGCCGGCCGTCAGTGCCGACAATGCGATCTGCTACAACTGCCCGCCGGAATGGGCCGATTGGGCCTCCATGCTCAAGGCGCTCGAGCAGAAAGCCGGCATCCGCATGCCGCACGACAACAAGAACTCCGGCCAGACGCTGAGCCAGCTCATCGCCGAGAAGGCAAGCCCGGTGGCCGATATCGCCTATTATGGCGTCACCACCGGCATCGCGGCCGCCAAGGCGGGCGTCGTTGCCCCTTACAAACCTAAAGGGTTCGATGAAATCCCGGACGGGCTGAAGGATCCTGAAGGCTACTGGTTCGCCGTGCATTATGGCACGTTGGGCCTGTTCGTGAACGTCGATGCGCTGCGCGGCGCGCCGGTTCCCAAATGCTGGGCCGACCTAAGCCGTCCGGAGTATCGCGGCATGGTGGGCTATCTCGATCCGGCCTCGGCGTTTGTGGGCTATGTAGGTGCAGTGGCCGTCAACAAGGCCTTCGGCGGCAACCTTGACAACTTCGATCCGGCGATTCGCTACTTCAAGGAGCTCGCCGCTAACCGGCCGATCGTGCCCAAGCAGACGTCTTACGCCCGTGTTGTGTCGGGGGAAATTCCGATCCTGTTCGACTATGACTTCAATGCCTATCGCGCCAAATACACCGAAAACGGCCGCTTTGAATTCGTGCTGCCCTGTGAGGGGACGATCAAAGTGCCCTATGTGATGAGCCTGGTTGCTGGCGCGCCGCGCGCCGAGGTCGGCAAGCGCGCGCTTGACTTCATTCTGTCGGATGAGGGCCAGGCAATTTGGACCAATGCCTACCTCAAGCCGGCCCGGCCCGTGCCGCTTCCCGAGAAGATTGCCAACCGCTTCCTGCCGGAGAGCGAATATGCCCGCGCTGGGTCCGTGGACTATGCCGCGATGGCTGCCGTACAGCAGGCCTTCAGCGAACGATACCTCGCGGAAGTGAAATAACCTTCATCAGCGACATGACGTCCAGGCGGGCGGGGCGTACGGCCTTGCCCGCCTCCACACGGATGCATCAGCCATGAGCTCTCGACACTTTGCGGCCCTTTGCCTCCTGCCGCTTGCCATCTTTGCGATCGCCTTTCTCGCCCTGCCGATCGTGCGGTTGATGCTGGCCTCAGGCGAGGGGGAAGCGGGCTGGGGTGTCTATTGGCAGATCCTGCAGACGCCGCGTTACCTGTCCACGATGGGGCAGACGCTGGCCGTCTCGCTGGCCGTCACCGCGACGGCGTTGTTCGTCTCGACCACGGCGGGTCTCTTCCTGACGCGCAATCGCTTTGCGGGACGGTCGCTGCTGCTGGCAATCCTGACCCTGCCGCTCGCCTTTCCGGGCGTGGTCGTCGGTTTCATGATCATTCTCTTGGGCGGGCGACAAGGGCTGTTCAACACCATCCTTCCAGGCCATGTTGTCTTTGCCTATTCCACTTTGGGCCTGTTCCTTGGCTATCTCTATTTCTCCATCCCGCGTGTGCTGCTCACGGTGATGGCGGCGGCGGAAAAGATCGATCCAGCGCTGGAAGAGGCTGCACGCACGCTCGGGGCGCCGCCGCACCGCGTTCTGTTCGATGTGCTGCTGCCCGCCCTCTCACCAGCGCTGGTAGCCGCCGGAGCCATCGCCTTTGCAACCGCCATGGGTGCTTTCGGCACGGCCTTCACGCTTGCCACCAATATCGATGTGCTGCCGATGGTGATCTACAGCGAATTCACCCTGTTTGCGAATATGGCCACGGCTGCAGCACTGTCGGTCTGCCTCGGCCTTGTCACCTGGGCGGTGCTGATGGTTGCCCGCAACGTCTCGGGCGCCGTCGTTGCGGCGGGAGGATGAGCGATGCGCGCGGGATATGTCTTCCAGCTTGCTGTTACCCTGCTTGCTGCGGCCTTCCTGTTCGTGCCGACGGTGCAGTCGGTGCTGGCGGGGCTGACCGCAAATTATTTCCTCGGGCTGCGCTCGGGGCTGACGCTGCAATGGATCGGGGTGGTATGGGGCCTTTATGCCGACTCGATCTTCCTGTCGTTGGGGATTGCGCTGGCCTGTTGGGCGGTCACGCTGCTGATCGGCGTCCCCGCCGGTTATGCGCTCGCCCGTTACCCCGGGCGGCTCGCGCGGGCGCTGGACGAATTCGTCGCCCTGCCGCTGGCGATCCCTGGGCTGGCACTGGCGCTCGCGCTCATACAGCTCTATGGCGGCTTCCGCGACTTCCGGATGAGCTGGACCTTCATCCTGGTGGGTCATGTGCTTTACACGCTTCCCTTCATGATCCGCGCGGTCATGGCGGTGCTCTTGGCCATCGACCTCAAGACGCTGGAGGAAGGGGCCGCAAGCCTTGGTGCGCCCCCGGCTCGGCGCTTCATCGACATTGTGGTGCCCAATGCAATGCCCGGGATCCTGGCCGGTTCGCTCACTGTTGTTACCCTTTCAATTGGCGAATTCAACCTGACCTGGATGTTGCACACGCCATTTCTGAAGACACTGCCAGTGGGGCTGGCGGACAGTTATGCCTCAATGCGGCTTGAGATCGCCTCGGCATACACATTGATTTTCTTTGTCATGATCGTCCCGCTCTTACTGGCCATGCAATGGGCGAGCGCCCGCGCCCAAAGGATTATCCAATGAGCCTGTCCTTGCGACACGTCGCCAAAACCTTTCCCGGCGGCATCCGTGCTCTATTGCCAACCGACCTCGACATTGCCGAGGGCGAGATCGTAGCGCTGCTTGGGCCATCGGGCTGCGGCAAGACCACGCTGTTGCGCATCATCGCTGGGCTGGAAACCAGCGATCCCGGCGCCCAGATCCGCTTCCGCGAGGAAGACATCACCCGCCAACCGGTGGAGCGGCGCAAGGTTGGGATGGTGTTCCAGTCCTATGCGTTGTTTCCCAACATGTCGGTGCGCGGCAACATCGGCTATGGACTGAAGATGCAGAAACTGCCGCGCAAGCAAATCGAGGCACGGGTGGAGGAGGTGATCGCGCTGTGCCGCCTTGAAGCCTGCGTGGATCGTGCGGTGACGGCGTTGTACGGGGGGCAACGGCAGCGCGTGGCGCTGGCCCGCGCCGTTGCGCCGCGGCCGCGCCTGTTGCTGCTCGACGAGCCGCTCTCGGCACTGGACGCAGCGCTGCGCGCAATGCTGCGCGATGAGCTGGCCGCCCTGCTGCGGCAGTTCGGCATTACCGCCATCCATGTGACCCATGATCAGGAAGAAGCCATGGCCATCGCCGATCGCGTGGCCGTGATGCAAGAAGGGCGCGTCGTTCAGGTCGGCACGCCAGAGGCGCTTTACCGCCAACCGCAAACCGCCTTCGTTGCGCGCTTCATCGGCAACGCCATGCCGCTTGACGGGCGGATCGAGGGGGCCCTACTGCATCTGCCCGGTGGCACGCTTGCGCTGGACCGGCCGGTGAACGGCGCAGCGGCCTATGTGCGCGCCGAGGATGTGCGCATCGCCATCGATGGACCCTTGTGCGGTCGGGTCGAAGCGGTCACCTTCCTTGGCACCCACTACCGGCTCACAATAAGCGGAGTGACGCACAGCCCGCTCACCTGTCTGCATCAAAGCTTTAACCCGCCGCGCCCCGGCGAAACGGTGCGGTTGACGATCCCGCAGGATGCGATCCTGTTCCTGCAACCGGAGGAGACCGCAGCCTGAATGACCGCTTTCATCCAGATCAGCGATACACACATTGTCGTGCCTGGTGCGCGCGTGTGCGGCCGCTCCGACACGGCAGAAGCGTTACGCGCTGCCGTTGCGGCCATCAACGCCCGGCTGCCGTTGCTGGGTGAGGTTGCCTGCGCGATCGTCACTGGCGATCTGACCGATCACGGCACTGGGGCGGAATATGCCCATTTTGCCACGATCATGGCCGAGCTTGCGCTGCCCTGGCGGGCGATCCCCGGCAACCACGACACGCATGATGGCATGCGCCGGGCCTTCGCCGGCTATGACTGGATGCCCGCGGAAGGGCCGATCCAATGGCTGCATGATCTGGGACGCTTTGCGGTGATTGGCCTTGATACGCTGCAGGATGGAGCCCATCACGGCTGGATCGCGGAGGAGGGGCTTACGTTTCTCGAGCGCTGCCTCAGTGATCTTGCCGGGCATCCAACGGTGGTGGCCACCCATCATCCCTGTCTCAATGCTGGGATCCCGCCCATGGATGCCAATAATCTGCGCAACGGCGCGGCACTCATGGCGCTCCTGCAGTCCTATCCCGGGCCGGTGCGCATGATTTCGGGCCATGTCCACCGCGCCATCACCGGGCAAATCGGCAACGTTACGTGCGTAATTTCGCCGTCGCCGGCCCATGCCGTTCACCGCGACATGCGGGCCGGTGTGCAGCCTGGCCTTACCCTTGAGCCCGGCGGCGTGGTTTTACATGCCTGGGTCGAAGGGCCGACGCCGGGGCTTATCGCCGATGTGCTGCCGGTCGGGGTGTTTCCGGGCCCCTGGCCATTTGAGGACGCTGTTTGAAGACGTCGGTCCAAGCCGATGAGGTGTGAGTCCTGCTTGCGAATTCCGGCGCAACAACAGGCGCGCGCCGTGCTGGGCCCATCGGCGCATCGAACCCAGCCTGCAGCGCCGTGCCGTGCGTGGGCAGGATCAGCGGATGGCTGGTCAGAATCCCGGGCAAGGGATGGGGGATGCGCCCAGCCCGCGCCGACATGCCGATGAGGCCGACGGCTGTTCATCAAGCCGGTACACCAGACAAGCGCTGGCGGAACTGGGATGGCGCGCGGCGGCGGTATGGGAATGCGCACTGCGCAGGCCGAACCACGTCACGGCGACCTGCGCTGCGCTTGTCTCATGGCTGGCTGCCGACGCGCCAAGCATCGAGATCGGCGAAGGCGATCTTGCCGCACTGGATGACTGAAGTATTGCTTCAAGCAACCTTGGCTGATCTTCCGAACGCACCGCTTCATGGGCGAAGGTTCGATCTCTGTTCCAACTCAGCAGGCTGCCCCTGTCGTCGAAGTCAACCGCCTTGAGACGACCTAAGCCATGGGATTTGAATGGGATGCGCGGACTGAACCCTGGCGCGTCCAGTCAACAGGTGCAGAGACTTCAGCGCGGGAGAGAGCGCTTCCGGGGCTTTTCTGCGCGAGACGGTGAATAGCCCCGCCCGCATAACCCCTGAAAACAACGAAAAAATCCGGCCGCAGCCGGATCGGTAGAACGCTTTCGCGAGGGCAAGTGGCGGAGAGGGAGGGATTCGAACCCTCGAGACGGTTGCCCGCCTACACGCGTTCCAGGCGTGCGCCTTCAACCACTCGGCCACCTCTCCGTCTGCATGACCGATGAACAATATCGGACAACCCAAAACCTGAGCGACCGCTTGATTGTGCGGCATGCTCCCGGTCCACGCGTCTGGCTGGCGCAGTCCCGGGTTGCGTATGTTCCCGTGGGCCGATCCTCTAGGATAGTCCATGCAGGTTTGTTGGCCGCACTATAACCATCGCCCGCTTGATCGCAAGCCCTGCCGGCGGCATAGTCATGGAATATTGCATGATGGGGCGTGGCAATTTATGAGGCTCATTAGTCGGATTGCCGGAATGGCGTTGTTATGCCTTGCCGTTGCCACGCTCGCCTTCGATGGCACCCGGATGCTGGCCAACGGCACGCTTTCGGTGAGCTCCATCAGGAGCATTATGCTAGTCATCGACCCGCCAGCCTATGATGCCTTTCAATCAGCAATACGCGAGAGCTTCCCCCATCTCTGGACGACCGTGCTCTTGCCGCTGATCGTGTTGCCCGCATGGATGGTGCTTGGCGGGCTGGGATCGCTGCTGTTTCTGACCGGATACAGATCTCCGCCGCCTGAAATCATAGCCGACGATCGTTAAAGCAGCCGCATCCCGTGCATCCTCATGCTCCCGCAATCAGCCTGTAGACTTGGAAAGCGAGCCCTCCCAGAACGAACACCATAAAAGCGGTTGCCGCAATTTTCATGAGCGCAGCTTCCTGTCTGCTGAGATTGGCAATAGCCTTCTCATCGAGAGTGGGGGTTTCCCAGCAGGGCTCATCAGCGGCGATCGCCCGGATGCGCATGCCGCCATCCACAATACCCTTGTGGCTCACCTCGACGCCTGCGCGCCGTGCCAGTTCCCCGGCAATCTCGCGATAGGGAACCGCGTGATCCTCAGAGCTTTCGCGCATGTAGCCGAGCGTGAAGCGCTTGCCGTCGCGCCGGACGAAACTGGAGGCATGAACCACAACGGGCAGGGCGAAGTAGCGGTAGATTTCATTGCGTGTCTCCACCGCCGCCACATCCTTATAGGGGATTTCGAGTTGCACATAGGGAAAAAGCGGCGTCGGCCCCCTCCAATTCGGCAGCGTCATGACGCACTTCTCCGGCCCCATTCGGATTTCGACATGGGACGCGGCGAAGAGGAACACGGCATTGGCGATGAGCAGGAAGATGCCGACCCCGAACAGGATCATGAATATCCCCGCATCGGTCCACAGCTTGTGGGAAGCGAGCCAGAGCGCGCCAATAATCGCGTTGGCGATGAAGAGCAAAAGCAGGGCGAACGAAAGTGTGAGTATCACCTTGAGGGTCTGTCCGGACTTGAAAATCGTCGTATCGCCGATCGTCCGTGCGGCCATTGGCAACCTCCTGCTTCATGGTCTGTAACGTTTTTGAGGTTCAACACGGAATGTGGTCTGTCAATATGAATGTGCAGTTCGTGATGCCAACGACCTTCATATCCGCATCGCCCCGCGCCATATGCGTGGGAAGAGCAACAGGGAAAGAGAGTTCACCATGGCAATGTTCGGCTTCATGAAGAAAACCGTCATGCCGTCGCCGGCCGATGCCTTGCCGGGGCGGCCGCATCCGATCGCAACCGCCACGCATCATCACGTCAATGGCAACCTGCTCAAGGGGCCGTATCCGGACGGTTACGAGAGGGCGATGTTCGGCATGGGGTGTTTCTGGGGCGCAGAACGCCTGTTCTGGACGTTGCCCGGCGTGCATGTGACGGCCGTCGGTTATGCGGGCGGATATACGCCGAACCCGACCTATGAAGAGGTCTGTTCGGGCTACACGGGGCACAACGAGGTGGTGATGGTGGTGTTCGACCCAGCCCGGATTTCCTACGAGGCGCTGCTGAAGACGTTCTGGGAGGGCCATGATCCGACCCAAGGCATGCGGCAGGGGAACGATATCGGAACCCAGTACCGCTCGGGCATCTATACCTACACGCCGGCGCAGGAGGCCGCGGCGAAGCAGTCCCGCGACCTGTTCCAGGCCGAACTGAGCAAACTTCGCTATCCGCCGATCACGACCGAAATCCTGCCCGCGCCGGAGTTCTATTTCGCCGAGGAGTATCACCAGCAGTATCTGTCGAAGAACCCGCGCGGTTATTGCGGCCTGGGCGGAACCGGCGTGAGTTGCCCGATCGGCCTGCCCGTGAAGGGCGACGCCGGGGCCTAGGACAGATCGATTGCATGGCGCTTGAGATCGTCGAGGTCGGCGATTTCGAGCGCCAAGCGGTTTGTGGCCGCAAGAACGACCTTCGGCGCCATTCCGGCTTTCAGCGCCTGCACCCACCGGCCCGCGCACAGGCACCAGCGGTCGCCGGGTTTGAGCCCGGGGAAATCATATTCGGGCATCGGCGTCGAGAGATCATTGCCCGCCTTTTTCGAGAAGGCCAGAAATTCCGCAGTGACAATTGCGCATACGGTGTGCGAGCCGAAGTCCTCCGGTCCGGTGTCGCAGCAGCCGTTGCGGAAGAACCCCGTCAGCGGATTTTCCGAGCAGCTCTGCAGCGGCTCGCCGAACACGTTCAACTGTCTGCTCCCCGATGACATTGTCTGTTCCTTAACCCGAAAGTGCGGCGGTATTGCCGAGAATGGCGTGCGTCAAGATGCGCTCAGGGTCCGTTACGCGGAAATTGTAGCCGCGTTCGAGAGCCAGTTTGGGCCGGACGTTGTAGCTCAAGAGGAAATAGTCGGCGCTGCCGCCCAGGATGGAGCGGGCGAGCCATTCCGGCACCTTGAACCGCACAGGCTTGCCGAGGCAGCGTGAGATGATTTTGGCCACCTCAGCGAAGGAG
>Ga0129299_1002297_pt1 | contig 12699 bp, 12 predicted proteins | sample ConPoolayeCmetaG_FD_94477 | JGI IMG/M metagenome (GOLD analysis project Ga0129299, IMG submission 94477) | Hot spring microbial mat communities from California, USA to study Microbial Dark Matter (Phase II) - Cone Pool mat layer C metaG ... | reverse complement strand
GCATCTGCTTGGATAAAGCCAACTGTCTTGTTTTCCCGTACAGCATCGCTCAGCAAATCCAGCGAAATGTCAATGGCCGTGAGATAAAGGCCTTCTCGCTGGAGCTTTTTTGAGAACAGGCCGGTGCCACATCCCAGTTCCAAAACTCTCTGCCCAGCCTCTAGACGCGCCCAGGTGGCCAGTAACTCCGCCCTCCTCGCCGCTCTGCGCCGACCGGCCGGCGAGCTCCAGCCCCATATTTCTTCAGCGCGATGTCTGATAAGCGCGCCATGGGCCTTCTCATGACATAGACGCTTGTTGTGCAGCTCTCCTGTGTCCGACATGTCGCTCTTTTTGTGCAATTGTCCTTATTCCCACCACAGCTTCCAGCGGAACTTGAGCAGTTCGCGGAAGGCGCGCAGGATAACGTGCAGTCTGGCGCCGGTCTGCGCGCCGGCCACGCGCGGCAGATGGGTCACCGGCACTTCGCGGAAGCGATAGCCCTTCCGTTTGGCGCGCACCAGAAACTCCGCGCTGAACGTCGCCCCCCGCGATTCAATCGTGATGTTGTCGAGTATCTCGCGGCGGAAGAGCTTGAAGGCGCAGTCCACATCGCGGACGGTGTAGCCAAAGAGCAGTGTCACTAACGCGCTCCAACCCGCGCCGAAGAGGCGACGCTTGAATGGGTCGCGGCGCGGCGCCCGGTAGCCGGCCACCAGGTCGGCTTCGGCCAACAACGGCAGGAGCAGCCGAATCTCCGACACGTTGAATTGTTTGTCCGAGTCGGTCAGGAATACCAGGTCCTTGCGCGCATTCATGAAGCCGGTGTAGACCGCAGCGCCGTAGCCTTTGTTGACCTCGTGGTTCACCAGGCGAACTTGCGGGAATTCTTCCGACAGCTCTTGCACCACGCCTGCCGTGTTGTCGCGGCTGCCGTCGTTGACCACAATGACCTCGTAATCCTCGATCAGTCCCTCTGCGACCAGGCCATCCATCACCGCAACAACCTCCTGCACCATTGGGCGGATGTTGGCTTCCTCGTTGTAAGCGGGCATGGTCACCGATATGCTGTATTTGTCGCTCATTCAAAGCTCCTCTCGGACCTGACAGGCAGCGACCAGCCGCAGTTTCTGCATCCGCGACAGACGACGCAAAGCCTGCTCTCGCCGGCGGGCAGTCGTGCTGCTATCGTGTCTCTCCCAGAAGACCAGGCGCACCGGGCGGCGGCCGCGGGTATATCTGCTGCCTACGCCGGCGTTGTGCGCTGCCAGCCGCCGGGCCAGGTCGTTGGTCCAGCCTACATAAAGTGTGCCATCCGCACATTGCAGGATATAGGTGTATGCGTCGGACAAACGAGAAACCCCTTCACTTCGAGGAGCGACCCTTTTGAACCTCTGCCGCGCCGCGCAGACCAAACATCCTGCCCAGGAATCCGCCGCCAGTTGGGATTTCTGGCGCAAGCGGCTTGTCCCACAGGCCGGCCTGCCGGTCCTGAAGCCAGGCCTGACGGATGTCGCTGGCCGTCTTTAACATGTGTTCCAGGTCGTCCACATTTCCAGCACTGATTGCAGCACGCAGCTCACGCCAGGCAGCTATCGCGCCATCGGCCACTCTAATCAAATTGTCGCGATTGAGCAACAAGCTGTCGCGGAGTGCCGACGGATCCTGGGACAGCACCCGGGTTGCGTCCTCGAACAGAGGCCCGGCCAGTTTGCGCATTTCCCGCCAGGAAGCTGCGGCAGAAACTGACTGCAACAGGATAAGGGCCAGAGCCAGCGGCAACTGCTCGACGCCAGCTATCAAGCCGTCGTGTTCGGCGGCGTCAATGAACAGCGGGACGGCCTCGACCAGGCGCACCAGGTCGGTAGCCAGGTGTATCGCTTCGGGCGAGGCTTTGGCCGAAGGCGTCAGGCAGAACAGGGCATCCTTTAACAATTGGGGTGGAGCCTTACTGGCCGCGCCAATGGATGTACTCTCCGCTTGCGCCGGACGTTTCAAGATGGGGTCGCCACCGACGAAATTGACCTCGGTGGGTAAAATCTCATCGGCCCAGCGCAAGACCGGCGCTTTCAGGCTGGCCGTGTCCATCACCAGGCACCCCGCTTTCAGGCTGGCCGCGATCGCTTTGAGGGTGTCTTCAATCGCATGGATGGGGGTGGCCAGGATGACAATGTCGGCTTCGCGGCAGGCTTCAATCAAATTCCAATGCACGCGCTGCACCGCCCCTATCTTCTGGGCTTCTCGGGCGACGATGGGGTCGCGGTCATGGCCGACTACCTCCAACTGTCCGCCAGCCAGGCACAGCGATTGGCCGATGGACTTCCCGATCACACCAAGCCCAACCAGAGTGATTTTGGGTTTAGCCATTATATCCCCCTGTGTTAATGGCGTTCATCATAAATCTCGCATCGGCAAAATTATGGTTTGCCTTTTCGGGCCTCAGTTGGCGCCGTCTGCCTGCCGGAGAGCCGAGACCAGCTCAGCGAGAGGCCCTGCCGCGCTCTGTTGCGTCTCGGGGCAGCCGTGATGGAGCCGGACCAACTCCACAACCGGGGCCGGCAAACCTGCATCGCGCAGCATGTGCGCTCCAATCTCGGCGTGCTCCTGGGCTACCCGAAAAGGCTCCAACAAGCGGTGTCGCCCTTGCGCCGCCAGGTAGGCCAGCACCTGCGGGCTGAAGGCTTGAAGCAGCGTCACCGCGACGCGGTAGAGCAGCGGTATCGGCCTGACAGCCTTGCCAACATCATGCAACAAACCAGCCGTAAGCAACACCGGGTCTTCGTACCCCTGCGCCCGCAAGGTCAGGTAGACATTTAGACAGTGGCGCTGATCCCGGCGGGACATCCGCCTGAACAGCTCCAGGCCATGTGGCCCCAGCAGAGGCGAGACCGACGCCAGCTCAGCGGCATCCACACGAGCCGTCAACGCCCACCAGAATTGAATGACACGATACACTACACGCCCACTATCAACTGCAACAAGAGGCGAAGGGGCGGTCCCATCAGAGTACCCAGTATGCCCCGCCCCGGGATCATATAGTCGAGAAAGAGTATACCCAATAACAACAACGGCCCCTGCGATTCCACAAGGCGAAAGACCTGCGCCACCTGATAAGACCACAGGCTTGGGATCTGGCTTAGGATGCCCGTGAGAATGCTGAACCCGTCCAGTGGCGGTAGGGGCAACAGGTTGAACACCGTCAGGCTCAGGTTGGCGATGATGACCCACCGAATGAGCACCGATAGTTCGCCAGGCATGGGCAGGCCCAATCGCAGCGGGATAGCGACCAGGATGGCGACCAGGATGTTCGATAGCGGTCCGGCGACCGAGACGAGCGCCAGGCCTACGCGCGCCCCGTACCTCAGTTTGAAAGGGTTGACCGGAGTGGGCTTGCCCCAGCCAATGCCAAAGCCTCCCAGCAGGCTATATAGGATCAACAGCGACCCCAGAGGGTCCAGATGGGCCAGCGGGTTCAAGGTGATCCGTCCCTGGTAGCGGGCTGTAGGGTCGCCCAGTTCATTGGCTGCCCAGGCATGAGCGCATTCGTGGACGGTGATACCGATGACCAGGCCGACGACCAGCGCGACCTTGGAGAGAATAGGTTCCAAGCAACCTCCTAAAGAAACGTGTCAGAAGCTGACAAGAAAAACCGCGCCAGATTCCACAGGAATTCAACAAGAGGCATTATAACATACCTGCTGCACGCTTGGCAAGCAGTGAGTGTTAAAAGGGTGCATCCGAGATTTTAGGCGAGATTTGGCGGGGCGAGAGAAGGCCACACTTGCTGCCAGCGGTCACTCAAGAAGACACTGCGCAGGGTCAGCATCGCCTGTGCGCCGGCTCGACTCCAACGCATGCCTGCCTGTTTCAGCCGTTCTTGAACGACCACTTTGCAGCCCGACTCTACGCTACCGCTGCCGATAGGGCAGCCCGCTTGGCGAAAGTCAGGCTAACTTGTTCGCCAGCGATGGTGGAACAAATAACTGATACCTTGTCGCACTTTGTCCGGCATGGCCTGGCCGCGTGGACACAACAGTCGCACCGCACGCACTATTTGACGCAACTGGCCCGCCCATAACCGCGCCTTTTGCTGTTGCCCCCAAGCCTGACTCGACTCATCATCTTGTCCCAGCAAGGCAAAAGCCAATTCCCACAGTTTCTGCACGGCATGCCACCAGTCCAGAATTTCTACGCACCGCACCCCCGCATAACACATCGCCACAATCGCCCAAATCCAAGCCGCACCACCACTCACACAGATCACTCGTTCAGCTTTCTCTAACCCACGCCGACAGCCCTCCGCCCACTGCTGCTGGGCAAAACTGGCCGCTTCCCACAGACCAGCACGGTAACTGGTGCGCGTGAGACTCACCTCTTCTTCTCCAGACTCGCTGCCACCACACTCCACCGCTGAAATGGCTACCGTTTTGACTTCTTTCCAGCCTTCGCCCCGCACATTGATCATACACCCATCCATCGCTGCCACCAGGTCCGCACTATCCGGCTCCGGTATCGCTCGCCACTCGGCCCCCTCGTCTACCCCAGCCGGCACTTGCACCGTGGCCATCGCCTCGGCTAATTGAATCCCCACCAATCGCTCCCCATACTCGCTGACTAACCCTTGCAGACTCGTCTTGGACAGCGGCACCTTGGTTAGCGACTGGAAACTGCTCGCCGCGCGCATACGACGGAATCTGTATCCCCAATTCTACCGCCTGTTGAATCGTCTCCGGACTCCAACTGTGTTTCACCAGCTTCAGCCGTCAGTCCAGGGGGAAAAGCCCACTTTCACAGTGGGCACAATAGTAGTAAGCCCGATTGAACTGGGCCTCCCCCTCTAAATGTTCAACCCCACGGCCCAGCCGCCCCTTGTATATCAGCAACTGCCCACACTGCTCGCATCTCAGCCCCTCTGCTACCCCGCCGCTCCCGTGCTGCAGGGCCAACTGACTCATCATTTCCCCCATCAACTCCTGCCGCCGCGGCGTGATTTGTCTGGCAATCTCATCAAAACTGGCCTCCGGATGCGCCTCCCGCCACTCGTACAATTCATCGTACATCTCCTCAAACTGTGACACCAGACGCTCTTTTTCTCTCTTACGCTGCTCTTCACTCTTCAGACGATACTACCGCGTCAGGGTCAAAGAGGATGAGGCCTTAAGAATTCTCTCCAAAGACGCCAAACGTCATTTCCTGAGGCGATCCTGTGCTGCAAATTCGGGGATATACCCGCCAAGAAAAGACTCAGGAGGAGGTGTTCGTCGGCTTGTGACAGACAGCAGTGCAAGAGGTTCACCTTTTCGGGGCGGCAGGCGTAGCCGGGCCGGTTGCTCAGAACAGCGTTTGAGCAGTTTTTCCAACACATGTAGTTTAGGAAGAAGAGAGGAGACAATCTGATGGACGTCAAGGAATTAAGGGAAAAGCTATGGTCTGGTACTTTGACCCGCCGTGAACTGCTGAAAGCCAGCGGGCTGCTGGGCATGGGCGCTGCTGCGATGCAGGCTCTACCGCAACTGGCCCATGCGGCGCCGGAGGCGATTATCGAGCCGGCGGAGTACAAATGGCGCATGGCTCACGCGCCCTTTGGCGTGCTCAAGTCTAGCTGGGAAGCCCGCGGCGTTGACACGATGAAGATGATCGGCGACCTGACCGGCGTTGAGGTGGTGGTCTTCGACGGCGGAGGCAGCGTTGACGGTCAGCGCAAGGCTATCGAAGATATGGCCGGCCAGGACTGGGACTTCGCCTCCTGTCACCCGGTGGCTATTGATGCCTATGTCGACCCAATCAAACAGATGATCGAGCGCGGGATTCCGTTCTTCCAACTGGACACAGTGATCAGCAGCAAAGAGGGCGAAATCGACTATGTCACCTTCCCTGAACCGGACAACATCTTCATGGGCTCCGCGGTAACCCAAGTGCTGGTCGACGCGCTCGGCGGCAAAGGCAACGTGGTCCACACGCAAGGTATGTTGACCCACACCGGCGCACAAGGCCGCGCCAAAGGCTTCCACATGGTTGTCGACAAGTACCCCGACATCAAAGTATTGGATGAGACACCGGGCAACTGGGACCCTGTAGCAGTGCGCGCACTGTGGGAAGACCTCTTGGTCAAGTATCCCGACATCAATGGGGCGATGTTCCACAACGACGACATGGCCCTCGCCGCTTACCAGGCAATCAAGGCGGCCGGCAGAGAAAAAGACATCCTTCTCGTGGGCGTCGATGGCATGGAGCCAGCCATCAAAGCCCTGATGGACGGCCAACTGCTCTCCACCGTAATTAACCCAACCGGACGTATCCACGGGTTAGCGATGTGGATTGGCTGGTTCCTGGTCACCGGCAAGCATAAGAAAGAGGACGTGCCGAAGTACATCCTGACGGATGCGCCAGTCGTGAACCTGAAAAACGCGCCTGGCTTCCTCTTCCTGGCGGAGAATCTGCTCATCTAAGCGGTGCACAACCGTCAGCCAGCATTTTCTGCGGCCGTAGAAGCAGTTTGCGTGAACGAGATGCGACCCCGCATGGGGTCGCATCTCGAATGAGCGGAAGAAATCTGTTGTGAAAGCGGGGGAAGGAATCCTACAGTGACCGATTCGACCTCTACATCTGACAAAGGCAATCATTTGATTCTTGAGCTCATCGGTATCCATAAACGTTTTGGCGGCGTGGTGGCGCTGAACGGCGTTGATTTCGACCTGCAGCGAGGCGAGGTGCACGGCCTCGTTGGCGAAAACGGAGCAGGTAAAAGCACCTTAGTCAAAATCATCGCCGGCGTCCACAGCGACTATGAAGGCGAGATGCGTTTCAATGGCAAGCCGGTGCGTTTCCGTTCCCCAGCCGAAGCGCGGGATGGCGGCATCGGCATGGTCCATCAGGAACTCAGTATTGTGCGCTCCCTCAGCGTCGCCGAGAACGTGTTTCTCGGCACACGGCTGATGACGCGCTACGGCGTCGTGCGCTGGCGAAGCATGTACGAACAGGCCGCGGTCCAACTGGCGGAGCTCGGCATCCACGTGGACGTCAAGCAGCCGGCCGGGCTCTTAAACGTTGGCGTGCAGCAGTTGATCGAAATTGCCCGCACCATTTTCTCAGGTGCAGAAATCATTATTTTGGATGAGCCTACGTCCGCCCTTTCCGCGCCTGAAGCTGAGAGATTATTTGATTTTATCGCTATGCTCAAGAACCAGGGCAAGACCATTGTCTTTATCTCCCACTTTTTGGAAGACGTGCTGCGGGTATCAGACCGCGTCACAGTGCTCAAGAATGGCAACCTAGTCTGTACGGTGAGAAGCGCCGACGTGAACAAGAACTTCCTGGTTGAATCAATGTTGGACGCGGATGCACGCCTGTTGAAGAGCGCGTACACGGGCGAAGCCAGCCATGCCCACCACAAGGCGGGCAAATGCGTCCTGAAGGTCGAGGGGCTGGAGAAAAGGCGGCGGTTTTCCGATATTAGCTTCGAGCTTTACGAGGGTGAAATCCTGGGCATTTACGGCTTCATGGGGGCAGGCAAGACCGATGTCGCGACCTGTCTCTTTGGGTATGAGCAGCCAGACCGGGGGACCGTGTACCTGGACGGTCAGCCTGTGCGCATTCGGAAGACCGCCGAAGCCAAGAAGCTCGGCCTTGCTTATGTTTCGGACAACCGGAAGATGAGCATTTTCCCCGGCAAAGAGGTTTTCAAGAATGTGACCATTGCCTATTTGGAACGCATGTTGGGCTGGGTGCTCAGCCGTCGCGTCGAATTGGTGGCTACCGACCGCCAAATCCAGCGGGTCGGTGTGGTGCCGGCCAACCCATTCCTGAACATCACGAACCTGAGCGGCGGCAATCAGCAGAAGGTGGTGCTGGCCAAATGGCTGACTTACCCGCCCAAGGTGCTGATTCTGAACGAACCAACCCGTGGAATTGACGTCGGCGCCAAAGATGAAATCTTGCGGCTGATCCGCAACCTGCGTGAAGAAGGGGTGTCCATCATTCTCATCTCATCTGAGCCTGAGATCGTCCTGGGCAACAGCGACCGCATCCTGGTTATGTCTAAGGGCCGGATCACCAAAGAGTTCGTCAACGACGGTGTGACCAAAGATACCTTAATGAAATACGCCTGATCTCTCAGGCGATCTGGAGGGAAGCATGTCCACAAAACCAACCACAGCTTCAAGCCGCGTTCGGAAGAGAGGGTTCGCACGGTGGCTCAGGGCCAACGGGCGTTTTCTGGCTCCGTTTATCACCCTGGCTGTTCTCATTGTTTTCTTCTCGGTCTTTTCAGAGGGAGGGCGTTTTCTCACTGTCATTAACCTGCGCAATATCCTTCAACAAGCAGCCGCCCTGTCTCTCCTGGCCATCGGCGTCACCTTTGTGCTGTTGGCCGGCGAGATTGACCTCAGCATCGCCAGCATGGCGACCATGACCGGCGTGATCGCATCGTTTCTGATGGTCAATGCCAAATGGCCGGGCTGGCTGGGGGTGATCGTCGCCATGCTGGCCGCCATCGTGCTGGGCTATGTCAACGGGATCGTGACCACCAAATTTGGCCTGCCGTCGTTCATGACCACGTTAGCGATGATGCAGATCGCCAATGGCATCGCGATGTTCCTGACCAAAGCGCGGCCCTTTTTTGATGTGCCAGAGATTGAAACCTTCTTGGGCAGCGGCTATGTTGGCCCGATCCCCACAATTCTAATTGTATCGGTTGTCAGTCTGGTGATCGCACATTTTGTGCTGGTCAACACCCGCTTTGGACGTTACATCTACATGGTTGGCGGTAACAAGGAAGCAGCCGAATTGGCCGGCGTGGACTCTAAATTTATCCGCACCATGGCCATCATGGTCTGCGGCGCGTGCGCTGGCTTCGGCGGCATCGTCAATACTGGCCGCATCGGCAGCGCGCAGGCGGCCGGCTTCGAGGCTATGCTGATGGACGGCATCGCCGCCGTCGTGCTGGGCGGCACCTCACTGTTTGGCGGCGAGGGCGGTATCCCCAACACGATTATCGGCCTGCTGATCTTCGGCGTGCTCAAGAATGGCCTGAACATGGTAAACATTGACATTTACCTGAAGACTTTTGTAACCGGTGTCACGCTGCTGGCCGCGCTGCTTCTGAACGTCTACTCCATCAAGCTGGGCTCTCGTGAGAACGTCGAAGAATGACCTGCATAACTGCTACAGAAGCGGCATAAATGCAATCAAGAGAGCGCGTCCTGCAAGCCCTCAACTTCCAGCAGCCCGACCGCGCGCCCGTTGATTTGGGCGGGCACCGGGCTGGCGGCATCATGGGCATAGCCTACGTCCGCCTGCGGGAACGCTGCCCGCAGTTAGGCCGCGTCCTACCTATGGGATGGGGCGATACACGTCGAACTGAACCGGGTTGGGACGGCTATACCAGATCGAAGCCTGGAATGACCGGTCCAGTTGATAGCGGCCTTTCATGAATTCCAGCAATTGCTTGTTCAGTTCGGGCGTATGCAAATTGCTGAACACAATGAAAGCAAACTTTTTGGCCTCGATAGACCGCTGATAGGCGCCCAATCCCTCTCCCAATTCATCTTTATAGTACCAGGTGTCTACGATGCGTTGTGGGGTATGTCCTGGTAGACCTCTGGTGATGAGATAGTAACGGCCTACATCGCCAGCTTCCATCAAGATCTCATCTCCATCCTGCACGTTCTCGCGCAGGTAGGCCATGAGCTCGGTCGTGTCGGGCCAATAAGTCCGCAGCTCAGCGATGTTGCCCTGCGCAAATATTGCCAGGTAAGCAACCATCACGAGACCGAACGCCCCGGCGATCAACCCACCCGCAACCTGTGAGGGGCGCCGACGGAACAGCTCCGCGGCAACCATTGTAACGCTGGCCGAAGCCAGAACCGCCAGGTTGGTGGCCATGTATATGGAATGCTTGTGTATCTGCCAGGTATCGTTGTTGAACAGGTGGTAGAGGATGGCGCTCAGGCCCAATACCAGAAAACCGACGCTGAAGGCTCGCTTCTTCCTCCAAAACAGGGCGGGCAAACTGACCAGAAATGGCAACCAGATGTAATAAGCGAAATCTCTCACAATCAGGATTCTGGTCGTGATGGGGTCAGCCGCATGTCGGGTGATAATGGTCGTCTGCCAGGTACGCATCAATGACACTCTTAGAAACAACAGGTACACCAACACCAGCAAGAAGGGCAGCAGCCCAAACAGCAGTTTCCGGGCTATGACCGAGCCGGAAAGTTGGAGTGGTTCGCTCTCGTCTTCCCTTCTCTTGCGTGTAACCAGCACAAAAATAGCCAGCACGACGCCATAGGCGACCGCCGAAGCGGCCACCACGACCGCCGTGTATTTGGCAAGCATGGCCAACACCATCGCCAGGCTTCCCAGCGCCAGAAGATGGTCTTTATTGTCCGACAAAGCGACAACCCACAGGTAAACCGCCAAACTCGCAAAGCATGTGCTCCAGGCGTCATAATGGGCGAACGTGCTGGTGAAAATGGCCGGCGCATAGGCTGCGATGATGCCGCCTGCGATGAACCCCGCTATTTTGCCATAGACTTTCCGCGCGGTCAGCATCACAAAGAGCACCGTCAACAGGCCCAGCACCACACTCAAACCACGCGCAAACTCCAGGCCGCCTGCCTGATCGGCCAGAGCCATCGGAATCTGGGTCAAAGCCGCAAAGCCCATGTGGAAGTCCTGGATGTAAGTAGGGCGACCATGGAGCATTTCTTGCCCGTAAAAGATGTTCATCGCCTCGTCAATGAAGGCCGTGCGGTACGACAGGTTGCTACGCAGCAAGAGCGCAAACAGGAGCACAAGACCTATCCCAACTTTGTCCAGAACGTTGAGCAGCTTATTGTTCTTCATTACCCATTTCTCCTCCGGCAGAACGAAAGACTTCAATCTGCCCGTATTCCCCGAAGCGATGCGCGGGGAAAGTCTTTTCGAGCGCGTACCGGTTCACCATGGCCTCGCGCAGTTGGTCGTTGGTCTGCTTCGTGAAGTGGTCGTCAAAGACGATGAAGGCAAATTTCTGCTGGTCAATGGCCCTCTTGAGGGCATCCACACCTTGCCCCAGCTCATCTTCGTACCACCACGTGCTGACTACATCCGCCGGGATATGGCCCGGAGCGCCGTGGACAATAAAGTAATAGAACCCGACGTCTCCGCCTTCCATCAGAACAAGGTCGCCGTCCTTCAGTTCTTTGCGCAAATAATCCACCGCCTCGGCAGTATCAGACCAATAACTGCGCAGCAAGGGAAGCAGCGTCTGGCCCGTCAAGCCAAGATAGGCGATCACCAACGCACCCACCAGGGCGATAACCGTGTGCTGCAGCCTGGCAGAGGCACGAACCAACACTTGCCGGACCAGAAACACGATCCCACCTGAGGCCAGCGGCGCCAGGCCCACCGCCATGTAGACCACGTGCTTGTGAATCTGATTCGGGTCCATGGCAGCCTGGTGATAGAACAACATGCTCAGTCCGACGATCAGCAGCCCAAAGCTGAACAGACGGCGTTTGCCCCAGAAAAGGGCCGGCAAGCCGAGCACGAACAGCAGCCCAAGATAGCCGGCAAATTCGTTGAGCATTCCCCACCTGAGGCCATCCTGGCCCTGCGCCACCATGATCGTCGCTTTTGCGCTCCAGGCCATAGCGAGTTCCTCACGGAAGAACAGGGCATAATCGAATATGAGGATAAAAGGAACGCCCCACAGGACCAGCTTCTTCAATATTGTGCCGACAGTAGATCCCTCGCCGTTCCGACGTCGGAGCACCCCGACCAACGCAAGAACGACGGCATAGCCGACCAACAAGACGCTGACGACCACGGCGGTATACTTGGCGAATATTCCCACACACATCGCCAGGCTGCCCCAGGCCAACAAGTAGTCGAGTTCGTCAGCGAGCGCCACAGTCCACAGATACAGGGCCAGGCTTACAAAGAAGACACTCCAGATGTCATAGACCCCCAGCGTGCTGATAAAAATGGCCGGCGCAAACACAGCGAAGACGCCGCCAGCAATATAGCCTGCCGCCTGGCCGTATATCTTGCGCGCGATCAGCATCACGAACAGAACGGTCAGCACGCCAAACAGGACATTCAGTCCCCGCACCGCTTGCAGGCCGCCTGCCCGGTCTATAATCGCCCAGGGGATGGAAGTGAGCGGCGCGTAGGCCATGTGAAACCTCAAGAAGTAGGTGGGGATGCCGTGGAGCATCTGCCAGCCCAATCGGATATTCAGGGCCTCATCCACGAAAGCGGACCGATACGTCAGGTCGCTGCGCAGCAGGGCCGCCAATACCAGTAGAGCGACCATGCCCGCCTTATCCACCAATGACGAAAGCATCGCTTTGCTCATCCGCTTTCCTCCTCGCTTCGAGACGAGGACCTGCTCAGGTCGTCCTTGGGGCGAAACACGTCAATCTGCCCCTCGTCGCCAAACTGATACGCCGGAAAAGAAGCAACCAGGTCATATTCTTCCAGAATCAACGGCAGGAACTGCGCGCTAAACTCCGGCGTGAGAGAGTTGTCCAGCACAATGAAGTCGAACCGCTTCTCCGCTATGGCACGCCGATAGGCTTCTTCGCCAAAGCCTTGTTCATCTTCGTACCACCAGGTATCGGCTATCTCGGCTGGCACACGGCCCGGAACACCGTGGACGCGCAAATACAAGTTGCCCACGTTGCCTCCTTCCATCAGGATCAGATCATTCTGCCGGACGTTTTCCCGCAAGTAGTC
>Ga0129299_1002296_pt1 | contig 12699 bp, 13 predicted proteins | sample ConPoolayeCmetaG_FD_94477 | JGI IMG/M metagenome (GOLD analysis project Ga0129299, IMG submission 94477) | Hot spring microbial mat communities from California, USA to study Microbial Dark Matter (Phase II) - Cone Pool mat layer C metaG ... | reverse complement strand
GCCGCAGCCGCTCCGCTCGCAGGATGCTTTCCACATGAGCGCCGGTATCGTGTCGGAGGCTGATCTCATCCCAGTAATACCCGGTTCGACTCACGTTTCCTGCTCCCGCCATTCCTGCCGGCATGGCGTCCCTATGCTTCTAATCGTCCGCGACAGCCGCCGAAATATCAACCCGTGCGACGTCCGGAGAACAGTCTAGTAACCTCCGCGGACGGCGTCACCCGGCTAAAGGATGGGCGGCGAGACCCATCGCGGAGCGGTTTCCGATCATGGTTATCGGTCGAGAGCCTTGCTCGCCGAATGCTCTTATGATTGAGTAGGGCACCCCAGACTTCGATGAACTCCGCCGCGGCCGGGAGACAGGCACTGCATGGACGAACAGCCGGACAAGAGGGTGCTGGAAGCCGTCAGCCGCGGCGATGAGCGGGCCTTCGAAGCGTTATACCGCCAGTACCACCAGCAGGCCCGGCTCATGGCCTGGCGGCTATCCCATCGGCCGGACTGGGTCGAGGAAATCGTCCATGACGCCTGGTGCCGGGCGTTCGCCAACCGGCGTTCCTACCAGCCGGATCGGGCCTTTCTGGTGTGGCTGGCCGGCATCCAGCGGATCGTTTACCTGGAGATGTGCCGCAAGTCCCCCACGACGCTGGGCGACGACTTTCCACCCGACGCTGGGCACAGTGAGACGCCCGAATCCATCGTGGCAGAGGCAGAGACGCTGGCGGATTTGAACGATTGCGTTTCCAGACTTCCAGAATTTGATGCCAAGATAATCAGACTACGCTTTTTCGATAATTTGACATTACGTGATATAGCCAAAGAAGTTGCGATTCCAGAGGCGACTTTGAGAGAAGCGAAGCTCCCGGCGGCGTTGCGGAAGATCGAACAGTGTCTGAGGAAAAAAGGTCGGCAGATTTCCAGGGTTTTGCCTGCGCAGCGAGGCGGCGAACAGCAATAAAGAGTGAGGACGCATGGTATGAGTCAACGCACGGACAACCTGGAACTCCTGCTGTCGAAGCTGGGGCAAGCCTCTCGCGAGGGCGTGCTGGTCAGCGAGGCAGGACGCTACCCGTGGCGAACCGTCGAACCTGAGGTCATCCCCCTCACGAATCGGCGCTTCGCCTGGGTGCGCATGGTGGTTCCCTTGGCGGCGGCTGCCGCCGTGGCGGTCCTGTTCGTTGGCCCAGCCCTGTGGAATCCGCAGGCGGCTCAAGACCTGGCCGACAATGTCCACGCCGGCGGCTCGTTCGCTAAACCGGAGCGACCCGTCGAAACACCACAAAACGTTGTTCAGGACGCAGGCGTGAACTGCGACTACAACAACGACGGAGTGGTCGACGGCAAGGACATTCAAGCCTGGATTGACAGCCGGCGTGGTGCCGAAGGCGACTGGACCCAGGAAGTGGAACAGTTCAAGCGGTGCCTGTTGGGCCAATAGCCCGACGAAATCTCTCTTGCAATGTGAGGCCGTGGTGGCGTGTACCGGAACGCCAGCACGGCCTTGCATTTTTTACCTCATGAAGCCGAAGGCAGCCGCAGGTCGCGCGAGGTCAGCAGGGCCTCAAAGCGAAATCCGGCGGCAGCGATGTTTTCGGCCGCCCCCTCGCCTCGATCCACCACGGCCACGATCTTCTCCACCACCGCCCCGGCCGCGGTCAACGCCTTGGCCGCTTCCAGCACCTGCCCGCCGGTCGTGGCGATGTCCTCGACGAGCAACACGCGGTCGCCCGAATCGAGCCGCCCCTCGAACAGCTTGCCGGTACCGTAGTCTTTCTTCGCATTGCGAACGATGACGAACGGCAGGCGGGCGGCCAGGGCCGTCGCGGCCGCAAGGGGAATGCCGCCCAACTCCGCACCGGCGATCCGCCGGGTCTGGGGGGTTACGCGATAGGCGAACATTCGCCCCAATTCGGCGAGAATGTCCGGCTGCGTCTCGAACAGGTACTTGTCGACATAGAAGGACGATTTACGGCCGGAGCGAAGCGTGAACTCCCCTTCCAGATAGGCCACTTCGCGGATCCGGTCAGCCAACTCGGGCAGGGTCATACGGCGATCTCCGGTTCGAGTCTGGGTGTGCGGCGATGGGCCCGCATCAACGGCGCGATCACTTCGCGAAGAAACTGATCCACCTGCTCCGTCGATAGCCCGACATATTGTCGCGCCGCCGCCAGCCGGTCGAGCGGCACTGCCGCGAAGGCGGGATCTCCGCGCAAGCGGTCGAGCAGGTCGTTGTGGCCGCCGCGGTGCTTGACCGTTTCGGCGGCGGCCTGGGAGTGCCGGCGGATTCGCTCGTGGAGGGCCTGTCGGTCTCCGCCAGCGGCCGCGGCCGCCATCAGGATGTCCTCGGTGACCATGAACGGCAGTTCCGCGTCAAGCCGTGCCTGCATGACGCGGGGATAGACCACCAGCCCGCGGGCCACCTGCACGATGATCTGGAGCATGCCATCCACGGCGAGGAACGATTCGGGGATCAGCAGCCGCTTGTTGGCGGAGTCGTCCAGCGTCCGCTCCAGCCATTGTTCGGCGGCATTCTGAAAGCCGGACTGGGCCAGGCTGATGACGTACCTGGCCAGGCCCGTGGCTCGTTCGCTCAACATCGGATTCCGCTTGTAGGCCATCGCCGAGCTGCCGACCTGTCTCCGGCCGAACGGCTCTTCCAGCTCCTTCAAGCCCGCCAGAAGGCGAACGTCGTTGGCCATCTTATGCACGCTGGCGGCGATTCCGGCCAGGGCCGCCACGATCTGGGCATCGATCTTACGCGAGTAAGTCTGACCCGTCACCGGCTCACACGCGGCAAAGCCCAGCCGCCGGGCAACCCGCCGCTCCAGCTCCGCGACGCGGTCGGGCGTCCCCAAAAGCTTGAGAAAACTGGCCTGTGTCCCGGTCGCCCCGCGGATGCCGCGAAAACGCAGACTGCCCAGCCGGGCTTCGACCTCCTCGAGGTCGCGGACGAAATCCCAGCACCAGCAGGCGATTCGCTTGCCCAGGGTGACCGGCTGGGCCGGCTGAAAATGCGTGAAGCCGAGGCAGGGCAGCCGCCGATGCCGTCTGGCTTGCCCGGCGAGCGCCTCGACCGCGGTCACCAGCCACTGCCGGACCCGCTCGAGACCCTCGCGCATCAGCAGCAAGTCCGCGTTGTCCACCACGTCCATGCTGGTCGCGCCCAAGTGGAGTATGGGCCTTGCGCTCGGCGCCTGGTCGGCCCAGGCGTGCAGGTGGGCCATCACGTCATGGCGAAGGGTCTTCTCATAAGAGCGGACCGCCCGCCAGTCGATCGTCGCCAGGGTGGCCCGCAAAGCTCGGATCTGCCGCCGGGAAACCGGCAAGCCCGACTCGTGCTGAGCTTCCGCGAGGGCCAGCCAGATGGACCGCCAGGTCAGGGCGCGGCGGGTCGGCGAGAACAATTCCGCCATGGGCCTGGAAGCGTTGCGCAGGACCAGCGGCGACTGATAGGTGTCGGGTGCCGGACTCCCGGCACGACGGGGCATGGAGCAACCTCCGGCTTATGCCGCCAAACGAAGCAGATCCCGTAAGTACGCGTCGTAAGCCCGCTGGAATTTCGGCAGGTCGTCTTCGATGTAAGCCCGGAAAACGGCCTCGCCGTAACTCAGGCCGGATTCCGGGTTTGCCGCCAGGTAAGCCCGGGCGGAGCGGTCCATGGCCTCGGTGCCGACTTCCCGCAACAACTTCTCAAAGCGACTGCGGTAGGGATTCCAGAGGCTTCGCTGATTCAGAAACAAAACGAGAGACCAGACCTGAGCATAGTACGATCGAACATGGGCGCCAGGCTCCTGCACTTCGATGCCGGCGTGAGTGCCCAGGATTCGCTCCAAGGGGATGAGTTGTCCGGCAACGTATGCCTCGCGAAGGTTCCGCATCCGCAGGTAATTGGTTTCCGGGCTGAACAGCGGCCGGCTGGTACGGGGATCCAGGTCGAACGACTCGAAATAGCAGGCCAGCCCTTCATTCAGCCAGGCCGGGATGTTGGCTCCCCGCGTGGCCTCGGCAAACTGGTGGAAACCCTCGTGGGCCAGGATCGACAGGGAAGTCTTGTGGCCGGTGTAGTGGGAGACGGTCACGCCCCGCTCGGAGTAGCCGCCGGCCCGAATCTTCTTATAGATGTCCGCCCGCTGCGGAGAGAACTGCTCCGTGAACCTCTCCCAATGCCACCGCGACTGGAACAGATAGGTCTCCAGCTTCCGATCGGGCGGGATTTCCCCCGGCAGCAGCTCGCGATAGGCCAGATAACAGGACTCCAGGAAACCAGGCATGGCGTCCACCAGCGGTTTTGAAGCGCAGGTGGTGTAGAGGATGTAATGCTGAGAGGTCAGCTTGGCGCCTTTCGCCCCGCCGAAACTCCAGTCTTCGCGGGAAAAATCCACCTTCCGGCCGGATTCGCCGGCCGCCGTGGCCGGGCGATGACAGCCTGCGCCGGAGGCGGCCAGGAGCAGAACGAAGCCGCACGCCCCCCACCGAACAGAATGAGTCCAAGCGTGAGTGGAGTGACGTCGCTTCATAGGCTGGGGATGCTAGACGGGAGACCGCGGTTTGGCAACTTCGGGCGGCAGGCGGAGCCGAACCGCGACAGGGAATCACTGCCGCTCAAAGCCTTCTTCGATCCGCTTCTGGATGTCGATGAACCGGCGGTTCTGCTCTAACCGCGGGCTGAGTCGACGCAGTTCGTCCAGCGTATCGCGGGCCTCACCCCACTTTTTGGCCGCGACGGCGGCCTCCGCCTTGGCGAACAGGGCGTCCCGCTTCTCCTCGTACGTGCTGGAAGGGCCGGTCTGTTCCTTCATGTAAGTGGAGATGAACTGAACCAGGTAGATGCTGCCGAGCACGCCTCCACAGAACAGGACTGTCACGAGGATATACTTGAAGACCAGCGTCCCGCGGACCACGCCCAAGGCGTCGGCCAGTTTGGTGAAGATGGTCACTTTGCGGGGTTTGCCGGGCGCCGGTTCACCCTTCTTCTTGCCGCTGCCCTTCTTGCCGGCCAGTTGGTCATAGCTGGCGATGAGGCGATTCCGCTCCTCCTGGTAGGCGGCCTCCTCCTCGGCGGAGCGGACCTTGTTTTTCTGGGCCTGCTCGAATCTCAGCAGGGCCTGTTCCGCGGCGGCGGCGGCGGCGGCGATGCTGGATTCCTCCCCATCTTCAGCCACGGCCACGGGAGCGGTCGATTCGGCCTTCTCGGCCGGTATTCGGAGCGGCCCCTTGCAGGCAGGACACCGCACCTTTCGACCGGCAAGCTGGTCCTTGACCTTGAACCTCTTGCCGCAGCGACAGTTAACCACGATGGCCATGCTGACTGCTCCCGCACCGCCCCCACCGGCAACCGAAGCCCCGGCACCCCCAAGGCAGGTACGCCGCCCGTTGGTCTCCGCGGACGACCCTTCACATTATTCCAACGCACGAGATAGGATGCAAGATACCAGCGCGAGCGACCGCTCTGCGTCAAGGAGCCGCATGAGCGAGCTGGTCCTGTCCTTGACCCCCGTCCGCCAGCACTTACCATCGGCGTCATGCTGCCTACTGTGGGGTTATTGGCCCGCGATTCCCTCCGTCCCTCGACCGGCGTGGTGACCCGATGGGGCCGTTCGGCAACGACCCGGCAGGCCATGACGCTCGCGGAGATGGTGTTGGTTATTTTCGTGATCGCCATCGCCCTTTTCCTGTTGGTGGGGTGGATGAACGCCTTGCAGCAGGCCGCCAAGAGAGACCTTGCGGTCCGTCTGCTGGCGGACCTGGATCTGGCCCTGGCCAGGTATCACCGCGCCACCGGCTGCTATCCCACCTCGCACGGGCCGAATTCGGCCATTCAGGCCACCTTGGATCTGCTGGATCACGAGAAGACACATCCAATAATGGAGAGCCTGCCGGCCACGGTCTGGCGCGAGCCGGAGCGGCGGCATCTGGTGGATCCGTGGGGAACGCCCCTGCGGTACTACGGTGTGGAGTCGAACTCGCCGTGGGTCAAGGTCAACGGGGGACGCCCGGTTCTGGTCTCCGCGGGTCCCGACCGGGATTTCGGAGATGAAGATCCCGCGGCCGCCGGCGATAATCTGCGAAGCGATGATCCGGGGCCGGAGGGCTTCCGCCTGCAACATGCCCTGCGCGAAGCCGCCATTGAGAAGGAGCCGTCAGATGGCCAAGAAGACGATTGACCAGGTCGAGGTAAAGAACCGCCGTGTCCTGATGCGGGTGGACTTCAACGTTCCGCTCCAGGGCAGTCAGATCACGGATGACCGCCGCATTGTGCAGGCGCTCGAATCGATCCGCTCGGTCATCGACCGCGGCGGGAGACTGATCCTGATGAGCCACCTGGGCCGCCCGGAAGGCAAGCCGAACCCCGCCTTCAGCCTGAAACCAATTGCCGAACACCTGAGCAAACTGCTGAAGCGTCCGGTGGCCTTCGCCGCCGACTGCATCGGCCCGACCGCCGAGCAGACCGTCGCCGCGGTGCCGGCGGGCGGCGTGGCCCTGCTCGAAAACCTCCGCTTTCACGCCGAGGAGGATCTCATCGACAAAGCCAAGAAGAACCCCGACAAGAAACCCACCGCCGAGCAGGCGGCGAAGATCGAGGCGTTCGCCACGGCCCTGAGCGCCTTGGGCGACCTGTATTGCAACAACGCCTTCGGCACCTGCCATCGCCGGCACGTCAGCATGTACGATGTGCCCATGAAGCTCGGTCCCGGCAGGCGGGTGTGCGGGCACCTGGTGCAGAAGGAGCTGAAGTTCCTGGGCGACGCGGTGGCCCACCCGAAGCGTCCGTTCGTGGCCATCCTGGGCGGGGCGAAGGTCAGCGACAAGATCGGCGTCATCGAGAGCCTGCTGCCCAAGGTGGACACGATCCTGATCGGGGGTGGCATGGCGTACACCTTCTTCGCGGCGCAGGGCGTGAAGATCGGCAAAAGCCTCTGCGAACCGGACAAGCTGGAACTGGCCCGCGGCCTGCTCGACAAAGGCCGGGGCAAGCTCCGCCTGCCGGCGGACAGCGTGTGCGCGGCGGAGCTTCGCGAGGGCGCGGCCACGCAGGTCCTGCAAGGGGACATCCCCGACGGTCTCTCCGGCCTGGACATCGGCCCGGCCACGACCCGGGCCTACGGCGAAGCGATTCGCTCCGCCAAGACCATTGTGTGGAACGGGCCGATGGGAGTGTTTGAAACGCCGCCGTTCGATGCGGGCACCAAGGAGATCGCCCGAATCCTGGCCGAGGCCACCGACGCCGGGGCGACGAGCATCATCGGCGGCGGCGACTCGGCGGCCGCGGCCGAGGCGTGCGGAGTGGCGGACCGCATCACCCACATCTCGACCGGCGGCGGCGCCAGCCTCGAATTCCTGGAAGGCAAGCCGTTCAAGACCATCGAGATATTGGACGACGCCTGAAGGGGCTTGGCGGTCGGGCTGTCCACCTTACGCGCGGGGATGGTTTCTTCCACGCAGGGAGCCGGGGATTGTCAAGAGACGTACTGCATTCGCTTCGCGGGAAGTTCATCGTCTTCGACGGCGTGGATGGGGCCGGCAAGGGCGCGCAGATCCGGTTGCTGACCGACGCGCTCGCCGCCTACGGGGTGGACCACATCACTGCCCGCGACCCCGGCGGCACGGTGATCGGCGACCGCATCCGGCATGTGCTGCTCGATTACGACCTGTCACAGATGGACCCGCGGTGCGAGGCCCTGCTGTTCATGGCCTCTCGGGCCCAGTTGGTCCGCGAGGTGATCGGTCCCGCGCTCCGGGAGGGCCGGACGTGCGTGTGCGACCGCTATGTTTCGGCGACGTGCGCTTACCAGGGCGCCATCGGGCTGGATCCGCACACGATCATCGAGCTGGCCCGTTTCGCGATCGGCCGCACCTGGCCCGATGTGACGCTCATCATCGACCTGCCGCCGGCCACCGGCCTGGAGCGCACCGGGCGACGTTCGCAATCCGCCAGGAAGCGAACCCGCGACGCAGGACAACCGCAGCTCTTCCACGACGCCTGCCCGGACGCCATGGAAGCCCGACCGATCGATTTCCACGAGCAGGTCCGGGAGAACTTCCGCCGGCTGCCGGGGTACTATCCAGCGCCGGTGGCCATCGTGGATGGATCAGGAACGGTCGAAGCGGTGCAGTCGCGGGTCATGGAGGCCCTCGCCCGTGCGATTCAGTGATGTTCTGCATCAGGACGGGGCGCAGGACCGGCTCCAACGGGCATTACGTTGCGGCCGAGTGCCGCACGCCTATCTGTTCGCCGGCCCGGAAGGCGTGGGCAAGGAGATGCTGGCCCAGCGGTTCGCCGCGGTGCTGCTCTGTCCGCACGCCGTCGAACAACCCGCGGCTGACCTTCGGAATCGGGGAATCGCGGCGACCGGCATCGGGCTGGAGGCCTGCGGAACCTGCGACGATTGCGTCCTCTTCGCCGCCGGAACGCATCCCGATCTGCATCGCATCCACCGAGGGCTGAGCCGCTACCACCCCGACCCGGCCGTGAGAGCACGCAAGGCCACGGTCCTCGGCATCGACGTCATTCGCCACTTCCTGATCGAGCGGGCCGGACTGTTCCCCAGTCGCGGCCAGGCCAAGGTCTTCCTTATTCCCGAGGCCCACCTGCTGAGTGACGAGTCGCAAAACGCCCTCCTGAAGACGCTGGAGGAACCCCCCGATCACACTTTCCTGATCCTGTTGGCCGCGTCGGTGGAAACGATGCTGCCCACGACGAGATCGCGGTGTCACCTGGTCCGCTTCAGCCCCTTGCCCACCAGCTTTGTGGAGCAGGCCCTGCAAAAGCAGCACGGCGCCCCGCCGGCGGCGGCGAGGTTCCTCGCGGAACTGTCTCAAGGCAGCCTCGGCCTCGCCTTGCGCGGCTGGCGAGCGGGGCTGCACGAGTCGGCGGCGGCGGTGTGGGAAGCCCTCGGCGACGCCGCCCGCGATCCCCTGGGCGCCGGCAAGGCCCTCCTGGCAGCCGCGGAGGCCGTTGCCCACGCGTACCACAGGGGACCAGCGGCCCCCAGCGAAGAAGCCGAAGACGACGAACCGGCGGAAAAGGAAACGGGCGTTATCGGGGCGACCGCCGAGGAGGATCGTACGGCGGCCGCGTCGCCCCCCAGGGCTGGCGGCGTGCTGAATCCGCTTCGCGAAGCCCAAAAAACCGTGCTGAGCATGGTGGCGATCGCGCTTCGCGACGTGCTGCGGCTCGGCGTGGGCGCCCCGCCCGCCGCAGTGCCCGCCGATAAGCGGATCACCGCGTTGGCCCGCGTGGCAGCGCCGGCCGCGGTCGGCCAGGCCATTCGCGCCGTCAGCCAAGCCGAGATGCAGATCGAACGCAGCCTCAACGCGCAGCTCGTCTTTGACAACGTCGGGATCGCCCTGGGGCAGGCGTTGACGCCGACCACCGGCCGCCGCTGACCCGGCGGATCCCCACCGGTCGAGTCGCTCCCGACTCGAGCGACGCCGGCTATTCCTCGGAGATCCGGATGCGGCCGGCTTCGTGCCGAACTCGATAACGCCGCGGGTCGTCCCCCAGTCCGGTGTATTCGCCGGTGCGGCGAGCCCCGCGATGATCGATGATGTGCAGGCCGGTGGGTATCTCGGTATCACGGCCGGACCGGTTGAGGGTGACGCCGCCCGCCAGCAGGTACACGGTCGGGCCGTGGGCATGATGGCGCTCGACATCGGCGGCCACGGCGGCGAGCTGAAGGCGGGCATGCGTGACCGCCACGAAGAGGCTCCGCAGGGTGGGGTCCACCGCGGCGGGGTCATTCAGGGCCGCCAGGCGGTCCACCTCCAAGGATTGAAAGGAGGCCCGCAGTTCGCGGATGAACGGGAGATCGCCGCCGCCCAACATGGCGTGCAAGGCGCCGCAGGCCGTGGATTCGGCGTCGTAACGGAGCATCTTGCCGAACTGCATCGCCGGCCCGCTGCCGGTCACCGCCACATGCGAGTTGACCTTGACCAGCAGAACCTTGAAAGCGGTCTGCGCGGGGAGGGTCGCGAAATGATGCTCGGCCACCGCCACGGCGCCGATCTCGTAGCGGGCCCCGAGGTTCGCCAAGCGGAAAGGCGAGCGAAAGAGCGGCTTCAGGTCGGGCAGGAGATCGTTAACGACACAACGTTGAAACGAATCGATGCATTCGCATTCGCTCTCATCGGCGCAGGTGATCCCCATCGCGCCGACCACGGGGGCATGGTAGGACGCCGCCAGCCGTCGCAGGCTGGTGTTCACATGGTCCAGTTCGTGTTCAACGCCCAGCAAGAGCCTGATATCTTCCATGATCCGGCTTCCTGATACATATAAACTATACTACCCGGCGGCTATCATCATTCATCGAGTCGCCGATGACAAGTCGAATCCGGCGGGGGCCGCCGCGGGCCGTCCGATCCGGCTTGCGATTCTCCTCCGCGTGGCGCAGAATCGCGCGTCGTGCCGTCGCCGGTCCGATCATCCAGGGCATCCGACACCGCTCGCACCGCGCGAGGCCGGCCCACCGCCGCCATCGTTTTCGGCCTGATCCTGCTCGCCGCGGCCATCGGCTGGGCCTCTCTCGGACGGTGGTGCCTGTTCGCTCCCGACTCCTTCACCTACCTGGACATGGCCCGGACCTTGTGGGAAACCGGCCGCCTGCCGCCCCGCCGACTGGTGGCGCCGCCGGGATTCGCTCTGCTGCTGGCCCCACTGATGCGGGGCGGAGACCTGCCGCTGCTGCCGCTGCGAAGCATCCTGCTCGCGGCCTGGGCCGCGGTGGCGGTGCTGACCTTCCTGCTGCACCGTCGGGAGCTTGGCCAGGTGCAAGCCGCCGCCGCGGGCCTCCTGGTGGCACTCAGCCCGGTGCTCTTCACGCTCACGCTGACGCCGCTCTCGGAGATGGTCTTTCTAGTGCTTGCGACACTCACTCTGCTGCTGCTGGAGCGGTGGCGGGAACCGGGGCGAATCAGCAGCGTGGCCGCGGCGGCGGGGGGACTCCTGGCGGCCACCGCCTGCCTGACGCGGTCGATGGGCGTCGTACTGCTCCCCCTGGGCGCGATGGTGCTGCTGGCCAAGCGGGACAATCCGCGGCGGCTCCGGGTGCAAATCGCCCTGCTCTTCCTGGCCGCGGCGGTGCTGCCCGTCCTGGCCTGGGCGCAGCGGGAGCGAAGTTTCCCGTCGCAGGCCGGCTACCCCAGGGTCTGGACCGCTGCCCTGGGCCACGAGGAAACGGATGCGGCCGGGCTGACTCTTCAGTGGCAGAGGCTGGCGCGATACGGCCCCCTGCGCCTGGAATCCCTGAAGGAATCGCTGCTGCCGCGGGACTTGTGCTGGCGGGCGTATCAACCGCCCTGGGCCGGGATCACGACGGCCCTGCTCGGCGGCGGCCTCGCCGCGATCGCCCTCTGGCGGGCAGTGCGAACGCGGCGGCCGAGCGACATCTTCGTCGTCCTGACCCTGCTTATGGTGGCGCTATGGCCCTGGGACGAAGGCCCGCGGCTGATTGCTCCCGTCATGACGGTGACCGCAGCCTACCCCGTGTGGATCGCCGCTCGAATCGGCCGGTACGGCCGCCGGCGAGGAACACAGGCCCTGGCCGCGACAGCGTTGGTCGGAGTGATCCTGCTTCAGGCCGCCGGACTGAAGCTGCTGCTCGATCGCCTGCCGAGTCAGCGGGAGAAGGCCGCAGCCCGCGTGGCGGAGATGGAACGAATCGCCCGGTGGCTGACGGCGGAGATGCCGGAATCAGGCCGCTGGTGCGCCTACCTTCCGGATCGGCACGCGGCCAAACTGCCATTGATCGGGGCCGCGTATCTGGCCAGGCGACCGCTCACGCCGGTCGACGTTCGACACCCCCTGGAGGCCCTGCCGGATCCCGAGGCGGCCGACTGCGTTTGGTGGCACGAGTCGTTGACCCCGAGAGCCGATGTGTTGCGGAACTATCGGGCCTGCGAGACCCGCGACGGGTTCCGCGTCTATCGTCCGATTTCTCCCGGCAGTCATTGAGCCGCTGATAACTCCGGCCGGCCGCGGCACGGTCGCGGCGCAAACCGTGGGCAACCATTGCCCAGCCAGAGTCGGGCAATACGCCCCATCTGCACCCCGTGGACCCTTCCGCTGACCGCAGGGCAGGGCTACGGGCAGTGGCACAAAGCTTGCTCCATGCGACGGGCGAGCGCCGATCGGACGGATCGGCGAAGCGGGCTCACCAGGAGAAGACCCCATGGGTTTTGATCTCAGCAGTCTGTTCACGGGGTTGCAGGAGTTCCTGCAAGGGTTGATCGAGTGGATCGTACAACTCCTGGCGGGCATCTTCGGAGGCATCCTGCCGGGATGACCCGCTGAAACCCCACGGGCGGCCCCGGGGAGCAAGCGACGCAGGCTGCATGCCGTGGCCTTGGGGGGCCTTATCCGGTGGCGGACGGGGTGTTCTGCCTCCGGGGAGAGAGATCGGCCGTTGGCCGACCGCTTGCCTCACGGGAGCCGCCCCGCCGCCCCATCAGCACACGCGGACCACCACGAGGGTCAGGTCGTCGGACTGGGCCGCCAGCCCGACAAAACGCCGCACGTCCCACAGGAGCTGCTTGGCGACCAGACCGACGGGCATGTCCGGAGCCATGGAACCGTGCAGACGCAGCGAGGCCCACAGCCGCTCGCGGCCGTACGCCTCATCGCGGTAATTGAGGGCCTCGGTCAGCCCGTCGGTGGTCAAGGCCAGCAGGTCGCCGGGCAGCAGATCGAACGCAGCTTCCTCG
>Ga0129299_1002295_pt1 | contig 12699 bp, 7 predicted proteins | sample ConPoolayeCmetaG_FD_94477 | JGI IMG/M metagenome (GOLD analysis project Ga0129299, IMG submission 94477) | Hot spring microbial mat communities from California, USA to study Microbial Dark Matter (Phase II) - Cone Pool mat layer C metaG ... | reverse complement strand
TCATGGTTCAGCCCGTGATCGAAACCGTTACCCGGCGTGAAACGCCGGGCCGAAGACCGCCTACGGCGGACAAGGCCCGTCAACGGGCCTTCTCGCTGGGGCAAAACACGGAGCGCGGGCGTCTCGCCCGCCAGGTCCGGAGCGCGGGCGTCTCGCCCGCAATTCGAGAGCGCACCGAGAAGCCCCGTGAACGGGGCTTTGAGATTCGCCACGGGATCGAAACCGCAACCCGGCGTGAAACGCCGGGCCGAAGACCGCCTGCGGCGGAGAAGGCCCGTCAACGGGCCTGCGCTTGGGTCGATTCCCCAGCGCGGCCCTGGCGAGAAGCCCCGTCAACGGGCCTTCGCATCGGGCGATACCATGCGACCACCAAAGGCCGAGAACTCATTACGGTTTTGTGCCGCTCACAACACGTAACGTTGCAACAACTTAGAGCCTATCCCGAAAGTTCCTTCTCCCGCCGGGGACGGGACAGGGCAAGGGCAAACGCGCATCAAGATCGGCCTGAAAGACTCGTTGCGACTTCAGCCGCCCTCACCCCCGGCCCCTCTCCCGCAAGCGGGAGAGGGGAGGTTGCAGGATAGGCTCTTAACGCCTTTGCCGCGTGATATCTTTGTGAACATTTTCATAATGCTTGGGCTTTGTAGTTTAATTAGGCATACTGTCCCTGGAATTCGGACTCGCGGCCGCCCAGTCCGACATACTGCCCTTGCCGCTTTACACGGCCTGCGGCGGGCAGCTATCTTAAAGCCTATTCTGGAGCCGGGACACGAGAACGTCCGAGATTTGGCCTTGCGATGCAAACCGCCGCCATCGTGCGCCAACCATCGTATCGCAGACGTTTTCCAAGAAAAGGGAGAATGCCATGATTACACGAACGTTGAAATCGGCTTGTTCGCGTCGGCAGTTTCTGTCGGGATGTGCTTGCTGCGCGGGCTGTGCGGTGGCGGGTCCGCTGCTGGGTTCGCGGCCGGTTTTCGCCGCGTCGAGTTCGACGGGCAAACCCAAGGTCCGGCTGGTCTTCTGCGAAACGACCAACGACAAACCGATCTGGCCGAACATCGGCTACGATTTCGACGCCCGACGGAAATGTTTGCTCGATGCCCTTGCGCAGGGCTGCCCCGACGTCGAGTTCCTTCCGGTCCAGGTGATGGACGATCCCAAGCACGCCGACGAGGTCCTCGCGCGGTGCAACGAGGTCGACGGCTACATGATCTGCGTTCAGGGGCTTGGCTGGCGCAACGACATTTTCAAGCTCAGCGGCACCGGCAAGCCGACCCTGGTGGTCGACAACCTGTTCGGCGGCTCGGGATTGTTTCTCACCCAGTTGCCGCGGATCATGGCGTCGGGCAAGCCGGTGGATTGGGTGTCGTCGTCGCGGGACGAGGACGTGGTGGCCTCGGCCCGACAGTTCGCCTTGCTCCGGCAAGGCAAGTCGGCGGCGGAGGTGGCGGCGGCGTTCCGCGCGGCGCGACGGGCCAGGACGCCGGCAGCCCCCACCACCGCCTGCGAGAACGACCCGGCGGCCCTGGTCCCCTTTGAAGAAGCCCAGCGCAAGCTGCAAAAAACGCAGATTCTCGTGGTGGGCGGCGGCTGGGGGGGCGATGCCTTCCGCAAGGCGGCCGAGGCCCTGGCCGGAGTGAAGATGGTTGCCATCGACTTCAAGGAGCTTGCGGCCGCCTACGATCGCGCCGACCGCGAAGCGGCCAAGGCCTTCGCCGACCGCTGGATGCAGCAGGCCGAGAAGGTGGTCGAGCCGGACCGAGCAACCATCGAGGATTCCGGCGCGATGTACGTGGCCATGAAGGAGTTGCTCGACAAGCACGGCGCTCAGGGCATCAGCATCAATTGCCTGGGCGGTTTTTACGGCGGGCATTTGAAGGCCTATCCGTGTTTGGGCTTCTGCCAGTTGAACGATGACGGGTTGGTGGGAGGATGCGAGGCGGACCAGCTTTCCGCCTTCACCATGGCGGTGATGGGGGCCTTGACCGGACGACCCGGCTTCATCTCCGACCCGGTCATCGATACCTCCAAACGCCAGATCATCTACGCCCATTGCGTCGGACCGACGCGGGTCTTCGGTCCGAAGGGGCCAAGGAATCCCTACCGCATCCGCACGCACTCCGAGGACCGCAAGGGCGCCGCCATCCAGTCCATCCTGCCTGAAAACTACATGACCACCACGCTGGAGATCGACCCGGTGGCCAAGCACGTCCTCTTCCATCAGGCCCGGTCCGCCGGCAACAACCCCAGCGACATGGCCTGCCGCACGAAGCTCGAGGCGGTCGTCCACGGCGACTTGGAAAAGCTGACCGAGACGTGGCGTCCGGGCTGGCATCGGGTGACGGTGTATGGGGAGCTGCGCGGGCTGGTCGACGAGATCTGCCAGCGATGGAAACTGAAGTTGATCGACGAGGCGTAATCCTTCGCGTCTCGAACCACCACCATCCCCTGGGCTGAGCGGCAACCATGAATTACCTCATGGGCATCGACCTTGGGTCCACGAGCCTGAAGGCCGTGGTATACGACTGGAAGAACGGGCAGGCGATTGCCAGCGGCAGCGTGCCCAACGCGAAAGTCCATCCCCATCCCGAGCATCCCGAATGGGCCGTCTGGCTGCCCGACGCGATTTGGGAGGGCGTGAGCCGGGCGGCGCGGACCGCGCTGTCGCAACTGGGCGATCCGCGGGCGATTCGCGGCGTGGCCGTGACCGGGATGGGGATGGACGGCCTGCCGGTCGACGAACAAGGCGAGCCGCTCTACCCATTCATCAGTTGGCACGATTCCCGCACCGGCCCGCAGTTGCTCTGGTGGCAAAAAAACGTCGGTCTCGAACGGACGTTTTCCATCGGCGGCAACCCGGTCTGGCCCATCAACTCCGCCCTGCGGATTCTCTGGATGATGGAGAACGAGCCGGAGCTGATGGCCCGCTGCGACAAGTGGCTGTTGATCGAGGATTACGTCAACTTCCTTCTCTGCGGGCGGCAGGTGACCGACTACAGCATGGCGTCCTGCACCATGCTTTTCGACCAGCGCACGCTGGATTGGTCGGAGGAACTGCTGGAGCGGTCGGGCATTGAACGCCGCCTGCTGTGCATGGTGCAACCGAGCGGAACCGTCATCGGCGAGGTGACCGCTCGGGCGGCGCAGGCCACGGGACTGGCCGAGGGCACCCCCGTGATCCTCGGAGGGCACGACCATCTTTGCGGGGCGCTGCCGGTGGGGGCCTTTCGGCCCGGCTTGGTCCTCGACGTGACCGGCACGTGGGAGACCGTGCTCACGGCCACGCCCAGCCCCGTCCTGGACCCACGGCTCCGCTCGATCGGGGCGACGGTCCAGGCCCACGTGGCCCGGGGGAAGCACGCGGTCTGGGGAGGCAACGTGGCCGCCGAGATGCTTGAATGGTATCGCAAGCACTTCGGCGTGGCGTTGGATTCCCGGGCCGCGACGGCGGAGGCGGCGGCATGGAACCAGCTTATGGCCGAGGCCGCCTCCGCTCCGCCCGGTTCCCACGGCGTCATGTTCCTCCCCCACATGGTCGGCGCCTCCTGCCCGATGGTCGATCCCAAGAGCCGGGGCGCCTTCGTCGGCCTCGGCGGCGCCGCCCGGCCCGCCGACCTGCTCCGCGCGATCATCGAGGGCCTCGATTATCAGTTCCGCGACATCGTCGCCGCGATGGAACTCGCCTTGGACGCGAGCATGGACCGCTTCGTGGCCGTCGGCGGAGCGACGCGAAACTCCTTCTGGATGCAGAACAAGGCCGACGTGCTCGGCCGCCCCATCGAAGTCCCCGAAATCAACGAGGCCACGCCGCTCGGCGCGGCCATCCTGGCGGGGATCGGTTTGGGGATTTATCGCGACGAAGAAGACGCGTATCAACGAGTCTATCGGCCCGGAAGGACCTTCGAGCCGAACGACGCCCTGGCCAAGCGTTACTCCGAATGGTTCGCCATCTATCGAGACCTTTATCCCGCCCTGGCGCCGATCCACCGGCGGCTGTTCGATCAGGCGCACGCGTAGCGCGGGCCGCGCCGTCGGCCGGAAAACTCCTCACCCTCGCCCGCCGCCCGCCATGGGAAAAGGCACGGAGGGAAAGTCGGCGCGCGGGGGAACATTTTTACCGACTGGGCCAACTTGGCGCCTTGGCTGTTGTCTCTATCAATGTCAAATCTACCTTTCTGCCTACCAGTTTTCTTCTGAGACGATGCCCGCCGTGGGGGCCGGGCGTACGGTGATTGTCCACCATTCGGTCGGGGGCGCGGCCCGTGTTAGGGGGCGAGTCTTCGGTTGGGAGTCCCCACGTGGCGTGTGCGGGTCTCGCTCGGTCGTCATCTGGCATCCGCAGGCGGGCTGAACGAGGTGAGACGGTCGCTGTTCCTGCCACCGCATACCAGCGAGCCGGCAAAATGCTCAGTTGCGACGCCGAGAAGCTCGGCCATTCTTGGCAAACAGACGTTTTGCGTGGGGATCTGACCAGTGGGCGATGACGGACTCGAACCGCCGACCTCCTCGGTGTAAGCGAGGCGTTCTGACCAACTGAACTAATCGCCCTGGAGCTAGTATCGTATCGGTTCGGGTCCGGAAGCGTCAATGACGGTTCACGTCGCGCCGCGGGGACATGTGCCCAACGTGTGCGAAGGCCTGGGATCGGCCACTGGCCCCGCGGGAAAACATACGGTACGATGGCGCGACGCGCGATGCCGGGGACAACTCGATGGAGGGCAGCGCGTCGTGATCATTATGGGCCATGCGCGTCTTCATGTGTTGCTGGTTCAACTTCCGATTCCGCCGGCCGGGCCGCAACCGGTTCGTGGCAATGTCCCTCTGGCAGCCGGCTACTTGAAACTCTTCGCCCGCCAACAAGGTCTGGAAGAAGCGTTTGCGATCGAAATCCTTCCGCCGAGGCTTGTCAATATCCTAGGGGACCGGGGCCTGGTAAGGGAAATCCTGGACCGGCGACCCTGGATGGTCGGTTTCACCTGCTATGTGTGGAACATCGAGCGCACGCTTTGGGTCGCCGCCAGGTTGAAGGAGGCGGACCCCGAAATCCATATCGTGCTTGGGGGACCAGAGATCACGCGGGACAACGCTTGGGTGCTTTCCGATCCGGCGGTCGACTATGCCGTGATGGGCGAGGGGGAGCAGACGTTCGCGGAGCTGCTTTGGGCCTTGCGTTCGGGCCTGTCGGAGCGGGGCAAGCGGCGGTCGGCCGGCCGGAAGTCGCCTCGGGCGGGGCGTTCGGCAAGGCATGAGCTGGGTTCGCCCCTCCTTGGGCTTTCCGCCGTCGCGCTCCCTGGGAATCCGAAAACGGGGCCCCGCCAGTATTTGGAAGGCATTCCCGGCCTTTGGTCGAAAGGCATGGCGGGTCCGCCGGCACGGCGGACGTCCTGGACAAATCTCGACGCCCTCTCCTCGCCGTATCTGGCAGGGGTTCTGGACGCCGCCGAAGAACAGACGATGTTTCTGGAAACGGTTCGGGGTTGCGCGTTCGGCTGCAAGTTTTGCTACTATCCGAAGAGCTACGACGCTGTTTACGCGGTTTCACACGAGAAGATCGCGGCCAATCTACGTCACGCGACCGAGCGGGGCGTCAAGGAAATCGTCCTCCTGGATCCCACCTTGAATCAACGCCCGGACTTCATCGAGTTTCTTTCTCTTCTTGCCGAGCACAATCCGGGACGACAGTGGACCTGTTTCGGAGAACTGCGGGCCGAAGGAATCGACGCGCCGACCGCCCGGCGATTGCGCGAGGCAGGCTTCACGGAGGTCGAGGTGGGCCTCCAATCGCTCGACCGTCGGGCACAGCGCCTGATGGGCCGCACGGTCAACCTCAAGGCGTTCGAACGCGGCGCAAAAGCCATGCTGGACGAGGGATTGACGGTCCGCGTCGACCTGATCCTTGGCCTGCCGGGCGACACGCCAGATTCGCTGCGGCGGAGCATCGACTACCTTCACCGCTCCAAGCTTTACTCTGAAGTCCAGGTGTTCAACTTGTCGGTCCTGCCGGGCACGGCTTTCCGCCACGAGGCTTCGCGTTTGGGCTTGGAGTTTCAGTCCCGCCCTCCCTACTACGCGATTCAAACCCCCACGTTAGGCCTCGAACAGCTTTACGAACTGATGGAAGAGGCACAAGAGGCCTTCGGGCTGGAATTCGATCCCTGGTCGCCGCCGATTCTCGAGAGGCTCGATGCGACGCCAGGAGGCCCCATAGAGAAGGGGACACTGCCCGACCAAACCACCCATCCATCCGAGGGGTTGTTCCATCAAGTCACCATCGACCTCGACCGCGTCGGAAGACAATTACCGGAATTACCGGCGGCGGAAGAATTGGCTATGGCGTGTTCGCTCGTGCTGCGGTCGAGCGATTTTGAAGCCAAAGCCAGACATGCAGGGGATTCTATTCGCTCCATTCTGGACCATAATCCGCACACTTCGCTGGACGTGTTGCTGGTGCCTAAAGAGGGGATTGGGTGCATCTCAAAGGGGGTTTTGTCCCATTTAATAGGTGAATGCTTTGCCAGTACCACGTATCTGGATCTCTATTACAGCCTTCACCCCAACCAACTTGCAGGAGCGAAACGACTGGTTTTTGTGCTACCGGTTGATTATCGTAGTAGGGTACCGTTGGCAGAGATTGACTGGATTTCCCAGTATGCCACGATTGCCTGGCATGACACGAAAGGGGCACTGACTCGAGAGGGTATTTTTGTCGCCAGGGATTGACGTCTCTGGATCAGGGAAGGCAAATAGTGGTCTGCAAGTTCATCACCCCCCCCGCGGCGGCCGATCTAATGTTAAGACTCGCCCGATTCAGCTAGCAACGTGCGTCGCGATGGAAATGAGTGGTTTAGACCAGTGCCTCCACGGCCGGATGAATGCGTTCCAGAGGGTCATGTATCAATGGAGCGATCTTCATCCGTACAATGCCGTCCACGCTTACCGCATCGCCCGACCGCTCCACGCGGAACGGCTCCGCGAGTCCATCTGTCGGGTTTATCGGCAGGTTGGCTGCGGGTTTGTTGAGACCGACGCGGCCGGTCGCTGGTACCGGCACGAGGTGGATTTGGACCCGCCGCTGGAGATCGTCGATGGCGGCCACAACGTCGAGGCAGTGCTCCGGGACGTGTTCGCGCGGGAGCTGAATACGCCGTTCGCCAGACCGCGCTGCCGCCCGATGCGTTTCACCGCCGTGGCCGTGGGTCCGGCGGACCATTATGTGTGCATGGGTTACAATCATTGGACGGCCGACAGCGTGGCTGCGCGGCTGTTGGGCCGCCGCATCTTCAACCTCTACCTGAACCTTGGCCTTGCGGAAGAGCCACCGCTGGAACTTTATCCGGACACCTACCGGGAGGTTTTCGCGTCGAAGCTGGGGCGTTTGCGCGTGGTTCGCGCGCTGGGGCAAGCCGTTGGCCAGATGCTATGGCAGCGGAGGATTTGCCGGGCGCCGTACACCGCCGTCACCCATTTTCCCGTCGGATGCGCGATGGCCTCGACCGCCGACGGCGCGGTGGACCGCTTGCGTCATTTCGCCAGATCGCTGGGGGCCACCGTGCACGACGTGATGCTGGCGGCGCTGGCAAGGGCGATCGTGGAGCATTTGCCTCGCCGCGCGACGGACGGCGGCTTTCGTCCCCTGGCCATGGGCACGATCGTGGACACGCGCGGCGACAGCGAAGTCGATCTGTCGAACACGTTCGGCACGTTCCTGTCATACTACGGGGTGAGGTTTCTTGCCGAGCCGGGCACAGGGCTGGCCGAAGTGACGCGGCGCGTGGCGGCGTTGACTCGCCCGATCAAGGCCCAGCGCGCCTATCTCGACGCCTTGCCGCAGATGCGGCTTTTCAGCATGGCGTGGCCTCTGCTGAGCCAGCGGAGGAGGGCTTACTACGCGCGTTTGGCGCTGCCGATGACCGCGGGGATCTCGAACGTCGTCATCCGCGACCCGTGGCTCAACGCCCCCGGCAGCCCAATCGTCGATTACCTCCGCGGATCGCCGACCGGACCGATGTTGCCATTGACCGCGGCGGTGACGACGTTGGGCAACCGGATCAACATCGGTTTGACCTACCGCCAGGCGGGATTCACGGCGTCGCGCTTGCGCGCGATCTTGGGGATGTTTCAGGAGCAGTTGGAACGGCCGGACCGCGCGGACAGGTCGCGCCTTGGCTCCCGCGTTCACGCCTCTCCAACGGCGGCCTCGCGTTCCTCGGCGGCGGCATGACGCCGGCTGGCCCGCAATCGGCCCCGGCGTCCATCGCGGACATCTATACCGGGAAATCCGTAACCGTTCACGGCGTTGACGGGCGCGGCGTTCGACTTCGTTTGGCTTGTGGTCACGCGATTCTTGTGCGGATCGCAAGCCCGCGATCGATTGGTCGCGGTGCGAGCATTGCGGCCGGTGCGCCGCCGTGTGCGATCCCAAGGCTTTCGAGATGGTGGGGCGCAACGTGGGCGTGCCGAGGTGCTCGCCGCGGTCCACCGCGATCGCCATTACCATGCGGCCTCCGGCGGCGGCGCGACGCTTTCCGGCGGAGAACCGCTTGCCCAGCCCGAGTTTGCCGAAGCCCTGCTCCACGCGGCCAAGGCCGAGTCGTTGCACTGCCGCGTGGAGACGTCGGGGATGAGCGAATGGATCGTCCTGGAGCGGTGGCGGTTGTTTTTTGGCTTCCCACGGACTGGAGGAGGGTATCCATGTCGGGACGGGGAGGACATCGAGCGAAACGGGAGGGAGGTTGCCCTGCCGCCTTGGCGGAGAATCGAACGATGGCACTTGGCAAAGGTGGGCGGAGCTGGATAAAATAGCCGTCAAGAGTCGTTGCCCAGCCCAAAATGGGCGAAGTTGGGTTCGCCGCGGCGGGTTGGCCTCCGAGCCAGCGTGCTTGGGCGGCTTTTGCGGGTTTCGGAGGGTTGTTCTGGGTTTCCTCACCGAGAGGGTGGTTGTGGAAGGGAGGTCTGCCGCGTCATCGAGTGATCCGGCCCATCGTCGGGCCGCGGATTCTCGCCAAAGGGCGCTTGTCGCCGCTCAGGTGGCCGCCGATAACCGCGGCCGGGACATCGTCGTGCTGGACATGCGCGAATTGACGGCGATGTTCGATTATTTCGTCGTGGCGACGGGGGCGAGCCGCCGTCAGCTCCACGCCATGAGCGAAGAAATCGACCGGACTCTGGAACAGGATTTTGGCGACCGGCGGCTGGGAATCGAGGGATATCAGGAAAGCCGCTGGATTCTTCTGGACTACGGCGACGTGGTCATCCATCTGTTCGATCCCGAGGCCCGCGCTTACTATGCCATCGAGGAACTCTGGGATCATGCCGCGCGCGTGCCCTTTGAACCGCGCGCGGCGCGCTCGGCCGCGAGGTAGCCGGTCGCGGCACGGCGGCTTGGGGAGTCGTTTTCCATGCCGGCGGAAAATGGATTCCCAGGAAGGCACGATTCGCGCCGGCATCGACCACCATTCCCGACTGCTTCGCTTTTGCCGATGAGCCTCTTGTTCGAGCTTCGCCGCCGTTTTCTTGCCGCATTGGCTGGACTTGTGCCGGATTCCGATCGCGCGGCCGCGCTGGTGGAAATGGTCCAACCCAGTCAGGACCCTCGGTTCGGCGATTATCAAGCGAACATGGCGATGTCGCTGAAGAAGGAGCTTGGTCGGTCGCCGCGGGAGATCGCCGCGGAGCTGGTTGCCCGACTCGACGTAAGCGACCTGGCGCTGGCGCCGGAGATCGCCGGACCGGGCTTCATCAACCTCAGGCTTCGCGACTCCTGGCTGGCCGAGCGGCTGGCGGCGGTGGTCGCGGACCCTCGCCTGGGCGTCCCCGTCGTCGAGCGGCCTCGCACGTACGTGATCGACTATTCGGCCCCCAACGTGGCCAAGCCGATGCACGTGGGCCACATCCGTTCGACCGTGATTGGCGACAGCATCTATCGGACCTTGAAGTTCCTTGGCCATCGGGTGATTAGCGACAACCACATTGGCGATTGGGGCACGCAGTTCGGGATGATCCTCCATGGATACCGGCATTTCCGCGACGAAGCCTCGTACCGCGCCAACCCCGTGGCGGAACTCGCCCGACTCTACCGGCTTGTTCGCCAGTTGATGGACTACCACGCGGGTCGAGCGGAACTGCCTGGGTTGCGGGCGAGGGTCGCGGAGCAGGAAGCGGCGTTGGAGCAGGCCCGGACCGCCCCGTTGGGTTCGGGCGAAGCGGCCGGCAAGCAGGCGAGCAAGGCCCTGCGGAGGCTTGAGGCCGGCGTGGCCGAGCTTCGAGAACAACTCGCCTCCTTGGAAAACAAACTGGCGCGTGTCGAACGCGATCCGGCGCTCTTCCGACTCGCCCAGGAACATCCCGACATCAACGCCGCCGTGCTCGCCGAGACCGCGCGGCTCCACGCGGGCGATGAGGAGAACCGCCGTTTGTGGCGCGAATTCCTGCCGCATTGCGAGGACGAAATCAATCGCGTGTACCGGCGGTTGGGCGTTCGCTTCGATTACACGCTGGGCGAGAGTTTCTACGAAGATCGGCTCGCCCCGCTGGTCGAGGATTTGCTCCGCCGCGGCATCGCCAGGGAAAGCGACGGAGCGGTCTGCGTCTTCCTCGAAGGCCAGCCTGCCCCGATGATCGTCCGCAAACAGGATGGCGCGTTCTTGTACGCCACGACCGACCTGGCCACGCTTTGCCACCGCATGGAGACGTGGCGGCCGGACGCCATCCTCTACGTCGTCGATCATCGCCAGTCGCTCCACTTCGAGCAACTGTTCGCCGCCGGGCGTTTGTTGGGCTATCGGGAGGTGGACCTGCGGCACATCAGCTTTGGGACGGTGCTGGGCGAGGACGGACGCCCGTTCCGCACCCGGGAAGGCGACACGGTGGGGCTGGAAACCCTGTTGGACGAGGCCGTCCGCCGCGCCGCGCAAATCGTCGAGGCCAACGACCAGGCCAAACCCAACGGCCCCGAACTCTCGCCCGACGAACGAAACCGAATCGCCGAAACCGTGGGCATCGCCGCGCTGAAGTACGCCGACCTCTCCCAGAACCGCACCAGCGACTACGTCTTCAGCTTCGACAAAATGCTGGCCATGAACGGCAACACCGCGACGTACATGCAATATGCCTACGCCCGGGTAAGGAGCATTTTCGCCAAAGGAAACGTGGACGCCGAGGCATTGCGAAGTTCGGGCGCGCGAATCCGGCTGGACACTCCCGCCGAACGCGCCCTGGCCCTGGAACTGCTCCGCTTCCCCGAGGCCATCGAGCTGGCCGTGGCCGATTTCCGGCCCAATCAGCTCACCACCTATCTCTTCGGGCTGGCGAATTCTTACTCCACCTTTTTCGAGACCTGTCCCGTGCTGAAGGCCGAAACCGAGGAACTCCGCCAAAGCCGCCTCCTGTTGTGCGACCTGACCGCGCGAACCATCCGCCAGGGATTGAACCTCTTGGGAATCGACGTCGTCGATCGGATGTGAATGGCAAGCGGCGACGCCCGGGCGCGAGGCACGTTCATTCCGCCGAGGGGAGTCTGTTCGCTGGATTCCAGGCGAAGGTCGCCGTCATGAACGAGAACTCTTGAGTCCTTCCCACATCTGGAATTGGCGATCGAGTCCTCGCTTGACCCTCCCGCGCGGAGCGTGCCCAAAGTCTCGATGGCAATCCACCGCCACGGAAAAAATTGCCTCGCCACGCGAAGTCTGGGAAGGTAGGATGGAAAACAAGGGCCCTGGTAACGGGCATTCGGGGTTGAAGGGGTTGGCATGGCGAAGCGTCGCATTCTTGAAGTGTGCGTCCTGGCGTTTGCAACAACGGTTCTCGTGGCGGGGAGAGAGCGCCTTGGAAGGGCTGCCGAGGCGGATACGGCGGCCGAGCCGGCGGCGACAAAGGGCGCCGTCGACGCCAAGAAGGGCAAGGAATCGAACGCCCCGGCCCCCAAGGCGGCGAAACGCTGGGACCCCGCGGAGCTGGGCGGGACCCGCGAGCCTTACGCGGAGGTGACGGAAGTCCCGACCGGAAAACCAGTCGTGGCGATCCATTATCCTTGGCGGGTCCACAGCCGCCCGTCGGTCGAAGTGCGATGGTTGGCCGACGACGAGCCCGATACGACCGAAATCCGGCCGTTGCAGTTCGTGGGCAGCCTGATGAAAGGCGAGATCACCTCCGCCGTCTACGACATTCGCGACAAGGCCGCCGACACGGCCGTGGCGAAGACGCTGAAAATCCTCGATCGGCAGTGCGAGATTTTGGGCGATCGCAACAGTTTGGGAAAGCCCGCCGCCACCATCCTCTTTCCCGAACTCGCCAAGGACGCGGCCGACCGCGCGGCCAGGGCCGTGTTCTTCCCCTTGGACGCCTGGGCCCTCGATCGAACCACCTTGCGTTTGGAGCTTCCCAAGGCGCATTTCGCCCAGCCGGGCCGAATCCGCGTTTGGTTCTATCGCGAGGGCAACCTGGTGTGGTGGAAGACGCTGGCCTGGCCTGGCGCCAAGTGAGACAAACAGGCCCACAAGACCATCGCTCCAAGCCGGTGCGATGTCGCGACGTCCCGCGGGCGGCGAGGAGGTTTCAGGCCTTGGTGGCGGCGGAACGCAGCCGGGCGACGAACTCGGCGTGCTCCGGCGAAGCCAACCCTTGCTGCAAGGCGGCGATCACCTGGGCAAGGTCGCCGCGAAGCATGGCCGCCGCGTCGAGCCACAGGCCCGGGAAAAC
>Ga0129299_1002294_pt1 | contig 12700 bp, 4 predicted proteins | sample ConPoolayeCmetaG_FD_94477 | JGI IMG/M metagenome (GOLD analysis project Ga0129299, IMG submission 94477) | Hot spring microbial mat communities from California, USA to study Microbial Dark Matter (Phase II) - Cone Pool mat layer C metaG ... | reverse complement strand
GACGCGGCGCTGTACTGGATGGCGAAGATGATATATGCGGGCGAGGACCCACGGTTTATTTTCCGGCGCATGATGATACTTGCCTGCGAGGACGTCGGCATGGCCGACCCTGCGGCCTTGGGTGTAGTAGTCAGCGCCGCCCAGGCGTTTGATTACGTGGGGCTTCCGGAGGGCAGGTACCATCTGGCGCATGCGTGTCTCTATCTTGCCACGGCGCCGAAAAGCAACTCATCGATGGCGTTTTTCGACGCGCTTGACGCGGTGTCGAAAGAGGCGGCGGACGACGTGCCGGTGCATCTGCGAGACGCATCGCGCGACGACGCCGGGTTTGGCCACGGCAAGGGCTATCTCTATCCGCACGCGTACCGCGATCACTGGGTGGCGCAGCAATATCTTCCCCAAGCGCTTCAGGGCCGCCTGTTCTATGACCCGTCGCGGCAGGGATACGAGAAGAATATCAGGCTTGAAGTAATGCGGCGGCGCGAAGCTCAGATTGAGGCAATGGCCCACACGGAGACCTCCGATGCGCTTGACGGGACGGAGCGGGGAGCCGGTCAAGGAGGCGCCGGCGAGCGATGGATGAAGCGGACCTTGGGTGCGGCGGGCGGGATGCTTGAGCGGGTGCGGGACAGGATTTTTGAACTGGCGCCGATACGACGCGACAGCCTTGTGCTTGATCTTCACGGCCGGAGCGGTCTTCTTGCGTTTGAGGCCGCGCGCCGGGCGGCCGATGGCGGGGTATGGGTTGTGGCGTATGACGACAAAGAGGAAGAAACCCTTAATACAATGGGCAGCCGGCTCGATGCATTGCGCCGTCCACTGGTGGTGCGAGCAGTGTTGGAGACGACGGTGGTGAAACTGCGGGAAGCCGCTGGGAAGGATGTGGCGTTCGACGTCATTATCGGCCGTAATATTATTTTCAACCGGCGGGATAAGCGGGAGATTGTGCAGGAGATTCTTGAATTGTGCGGCCCCGGCGGGACGCTTGTTCTTGCCGAAACCGTTGCCTCGGCGGGCCAGCGATTGCACGAGCTGCCGGCAGTTTCCTCGATGGCAGAGGCGCTGCGCACGGCTGAGGAGGAGCTTTTCAACGACGAAAAGAACCCGATGGTCAACTGGTCGCCGTCCACCCTTGAGAAGCAATTCGCCGCCATTGCCGGCGTATCGGTACATATATCGGAATCGGCGCATACATCACGGCGGAGGATGTCGCCGAAGGAAGTGGATTTTTGGTTCAGACGGGCGGGAGCGGGTGAGCCGAAGTCGCTCGGCGACAGGCTCCGGGGGTTGGTGGGGTCAGAAGGCGCGGAAAAGGTACGGGCGGCGCTGCACGGCCGGCTCGATTACAAGGACGTTGAGTGGCGCACCGTGGTGGCGTATATTGTGGTGCGGCGTTGCTGAGGCGGCGGGTGCGAAATCAGCATGACGTCGGTCAATGCCGGCGAAGTCCTCTACATCACGCTGCGTGAATGCGGGGAAAAGACGCTTGCAGAGGTCGAGCGTATTCTGCATACGCTGCCGATAACGATTGTGGATGCGGATATGGCAATCGTGCGTGAAGCCGTGCGGCTGAAGGCTTTTAGGAAGATGTCGTATGCCGACTGCATTGCCGCTGCGCTCGGCCGTATGAAGGGTGCGGCCGTCGTGACCGGCGATCCGGAATTTCATGCGGTTGAGAAACTTATAAAAATTAAATGGTTGTAGGTGGTGAGCGGTGAAACTGACCTTCGAACACATGCTCTCCGAGCACATTCCCGTCATTTTCGACGGCGCGATGGGCACGGAACTTCAAAAAGAAAACCTCTCGGCCGATGATTTTGAGGGGAAAACCGGATGCAATGAGATCCTCAACGTGCGCCGTCCCGATATCGTGCGCGGCGTGCACGCGCGCTACCTGAGCGCCGGCGCGCATGTCATAGAGACCAATACGTTCGGCGGCAATCGGTTTAAGCTTGCGGAATACGGACTTGAGCACCGGGTGCGCGAGATAAATTTTGCCGGCGCGCAATGCGCGCGCGAGGCCGTCGAGAGCGCATGCGGCGGCTGTGCGTTTGTCTGCGGCGCCATGGGGCCGACCGGCTTTCTTCCCTCATCGTCCGATCCCGCCATGAGCAGGTATGGATTTGCCGAGATAGAAGCGGCGTACGCAGAACAAGCCGAGGCGCTTCTTGAGGGCGGAGTTGATCTGCTGCTTCTGGAGACCATGCAGGATTTACTCGAGACGCGCGCGGCCATGCTGGGTGTGGGCCGCGCTTTTGAAGCGTTGAAAAGGCGGGTGCCGCTTCAGGTGCAGATCACCATGGACGTTCAGGGACGGATGCTTCTTGGCAGCGATATTGCGGCGTTTCTCGGCGCGGTTGCCAACCTGTCGCCGGCGGTTATCGGGCTCAATTGCGGAAGCGGACCCGACGAGATGCGGCCGGCGGCCCTCGCCCTTGCGGCCCAGTCGCCGTACCCTATTTCCATGATACCCAATGCCGGCATGCCGGAAAATGCGGATGGCCGGGCACGCTACACGATGGACGCCGCCGCCTTTGCGCGCTCGCTCGCCAACATGGTGACAATCCACGGAGTGGGGGTCGTGGGCGGATGCTGTGGGACAACGAGTGAGCACATTTCCCGGCTCGCCGAGCTTCTGAAAGGCACGCGGGTCGCGGCACGGACGCCTGTTGAGCGTCCAATCTTTTGTGCCACAACCATATCCGGCGTTGCGATTCATCGCTGCGATCGGCCGGTGATTATCGGCGAGCGGCTTAATGCGCAGGGCTCGGCCGCAACCAAAAAGCTCGTGCTGGCGCGCAACACCGACGAGCTGGTAAGAATTGCCGAAGAGCAGCAGGAGCGCGGCGCCCGGCTTCTGGATATCTGTATGGCGATGAACGAACGTGACGATGAGGCGCAGACGGTTGCGGGGCTTGTCCGCGCGCTTCGCGACCGGGTGCACACGCCGTTTTGTATCGACACTACCGATCCGGCGGTGATAGAGCAGGCTATGCTTCACTGCCCCGGCTCGGCGCTTATCAATTCGGTTAATCTTGAGAAAAACGGCGACAAGGCCCGGCGGATACTCGCCGCGGCCCGGCGGTTCGGCTGTCCCGTTATTGCATTACCGATAGATGACGCCGGGACGGCGAGGGAGGTGGAGCGGAAGGTTGAGCTGGCGGGCAGGCTTCGCGAACTGATTCATGTCGAATGCGGCCTGCCCGAGCATTTCATTTTTTTCGATCCGCTGGTGTTCACGCTTGCCACGGGCGAGCGTGCGATGGCGAATGCGGCGGTTGACAGTCTCGAGGCCCTGCGCCGAGTGAAGAAGCGGTGGCCGTCGATGCACACGGTCATGGGCGTGAGCAACGTCTCGTTCGGGCTTACGCCCCGCGCCAGGCGCATCATCAACAATCTCATGCTTTACCATGCGGCGCTGGCCGGGCTTGACGCGGCAATATTCAACCCCCTGCACCTTGACAATGTTGACAATTACGATCCGGAAGCGCGGCGGCTGTGCGAGGACCTGCTGTTCAACCGCACCGATGGGGCGCTTGCTGCCGTGGTGGACTATTTTGAGCGGCAATCGGCAAAGCCGGAGGTGAAGGAGAAAACCGCCGTTGCGGATCCCCGCGACGAGTTACGGCAGAAAATTTTCCGGCGTGACCGACGCGGCCTGCGCGAACTGATCGAAACGCTGTTACAGGGCATGGCCGCGCATGAGATTCTTAACGCCATCCTGCTGCCCGCCATGGCCGACGTGGGAGAGCGGATGGCCCGCGGCGAGATGATTCTTCCGTTCGTTCTGCAGGCGGCCGAGGTGATGAAAGAGGCGGCGGGAATACTTGAACCGCATTTCGGTACTGAAAACGTGAAATCAAAAGGCAAAATTGTTTTGGCGACGGTCAACGGCGATATCCACGATATCGGCAAGAACCTGGTCGGATCAATCCTGAAAAACCAGGGCTATGAAGTCGCTGATCTGGGAAAGTCGGTGCCCAATGAGGAGATCCTTTCGGCGGTCGAACGGGAGCGTCCCGACGCGCTCGGCCTGTCGGCGCTTTTAGTGACGACGTCGCGGGAGATGGAAGGGGTTGTCGCGCTGCTGCACAGCCGGAAAAGCCGCGTGCCGATCATTATCGGCGGCGCAGCGGTCAATCGCCGTTTTGCCGAGCGAATCGCCCTTGTCAACGGTGAAACCGCATACGCCGGTGGTGTGTATTACGGCCGCGATGCGTTTGACGCGGCGAAAGTGCTTGACCAGGCCCGCGGCGGACCGGCTCAGATTGCGGCAGCAGAAAGCCGCACTGCCGCTTCTGCCCCGCCGGAAGAAGAAGAACCGATGCCGGCGCCGCCCGCAGTGACACATGAGGGGATAATCACCCCCCTGTTCTTCGGCACGGGCGAGATGCTCGTGTGGGACAGCCGGCGGCTGCTGGCCGAACTTGACCGCCGCGAATTGTATAAAGGATACTGGCGCACGGCCGGCCTCGACGACGAGGCGTTTGAACGGGCGGTGATGACGGAATTTGACCCGGCATTTGAAGCGCTGCGGCAGGAAATTGAAGCGAAGAATATCGTCAACGCCCGCGGCTATTACGGTATCTGGCCGGTATACGCGGATGGCGAGACGGTGTATCTGCTTGATCCGTCGGATTTCAGCACCGAAGTAGCGCACTTTATCTTTCCTCGTGTGCGCCGCAAACAGGGCAGAAGCATCGCCGACTGGATACGACCCGAGGGCGACGTCATCGGGCTGCAGGTGGTCACGCTGGGCGGGGCGCTTGCCGCGCGCTCGCGGGAATATTTCGAACGCGAAGACAAATACAGCCGTGGATTTTTTCTCAACGGCATCGGCAATTACCTCACCGAGATTATCGCCGACAAGGTAACCGCCGAGATCCGGCGCGCCATGTTTCTTCCCGATAAAAAGCAGGGCAGGCGCTATGGGTTCGGCTATCCGGGACTGCCGGGACTGGAGAAGCAGAAAGACCTGCTCGATTTGCTGTGCGCCGAAGACAGGCTCGGCATTACGCTGACCAGCGGCTATCAGATGGCGCCTGAGCACTCGACCGTGACCATATTTGTGCATCACCCGGACGCGCAGTACCTGTAACTCTTATGTCGCTGCATCTGTTTTTCTCCAACGATATCGAGCGGCTCGCCGATGAGCTGTGGACGCAGATGAAGGCCGCGTGGACCGAGCCTCTGCGGCCGCCGCCGCTTTTGGTCCCCAACAGGGCGATCGATACATGGCTCAAACTGAGGTTTAGCCGCGCTGAGGGCGTGGTCATGGGGCTTGAGGCCACGTTTATCGAGACGTTTCTGTGGGATCTTCTTGTTTGCGGTCCGCATCCCCATCCCCCTGTACCTGCGCTCATTCACGGAGGCCTTCTTGCGCAATGGCTGCTTCACTGCATGAAACCGGGCGGGGACATTGATAAAGACGACGACCTTGCGCCGCTGCGGGAGTATTGTGCGGCCGCCGGTGAAGAGGCGGCGGCGCAGCGCAGAATCGGCATGGCCGGACGGCTTGCCGGCCTTTTTCTGGAATACGAATACAATCGTCCTGATCTCTTCGATTCATCGGGACACAAGAGCTTTGATGGCATTCTCAGCGCATGGCCCAACCGCGCGTATTTCTCCACCCGCGTAACGGGCGCGGAGGAAATGGAAGGATGGCAGCGGCGGCTCTACGGACTTGTATTCGGCGATGGCGGGATTGCGGCGCGCGTATCCGAAGCGACCGGACGGCGCTACACCACGCTTCCCCGCGCGCTTGCCGGTATGACGCCAAAGGATATTGCCGCGCGTGCAGCCGGCAACGGCCTTGAACAGCCGGTATTTGTGTTCGGCATGTCGGGACTGAGCCTTTTTCACCGTCAGACGCTTCTCGGACTTTCTCTCGGACATGATGTGCATGTGTTCACGCTGAATCCATGCTCGGTATTCTGGGAGGATGCAGTCACGACCCGGCGCGAGATGGGTGTGCGGGCGGGAAAACGGCGCCGTTGCGATATGACTGAGCTCTCCCGGTTGACGCTTAGCCGTGAAAAATGGGAAAAATTTGAGGCGGACGTATGGGACGAGCGGTCGCTTGGGCAGGCCGAGGACGACAACGAGCTTCTTGTCAAGTGGGGTCATGCGGGCAGGGAAAATATCGCGCTGTGGTGCCAGGCGGCTGAATACAATTTCGACGAGCTGTTTGTCGAACCCTCCGCCTCCACCCTTCTGGCCTCACTCCAGCGCTGCCTTCTGTACCGCGCGGCAGAAGCCCCGCAACGGACGGGGGGCGACGATTCGCTGATGGTGATCAGTGCGCCCGGCGTCAGGCGCGAGGTGGAAATCATTCGCGATAGTATTCTTGACGCCATGCGCAGGGATACGTCTCTTACTCCAGAGGATATCGGCGTGTATGTCGCCGACATGTCTACGTACCGCGCAGCCCTGCACGAGGTGTTTGACGCTTGCCGGGAGGACGATCCCCTGCACATCCCCTGGCGTCTCTGTGACGCAACCGCCGGCACCACCCTTTTTAGCGAGGCGGTGAGCGCGCTTATCGATTTGGCGGACGGTGACTTTTCGCGCAATGCCGTTTTTGCTTTCCTGCGCAATCCCCTGGTTGCTGCGGCGTGCGGCGTTGACGCTGCCGCGCTGGATGCGTGGGAGGAGTGGGCGCGCAGTCTCAACGTCAGCCATGGTATCGATGCAGAGCACCGGCGGCGGATGGGGGAGCATGAACCCTGGCGGCAGCATACGTGGCTTCGGGCGTTTGAGCGGCTTATGGCAGGCCATATCTGCGACGCCGATATTGTGCTGAAGCGGCATGGGGAAAGTCCCGATGATGTGGTGAGGCCGTGTACCGATATTGAAAGCGGAGCGGACGAGTTGTGCTGTGCGTTTATACGCACTGTGGAGGCTTTGGGCCGCGACACGGCCACGCTTGGCCGCGCACGAAGCTGGACGGAGGCGGTGCGGCGGCTTGAGGAGACAATCGCATGCTGGATTTGCGTCGGATCTGAGCAAGAAGCGGAGCAGGCTGCGCGCGAGCAATACATAGACGGCATTCGCATGATGGCCATCCGTGACCATATCGATTCAGCCCCGCCGGAGCGACGTGAGTTTCTCCGTTTGGCGCGCCTATCGGCCGACGTTGAGCTTCCCCTGCGTTCGTCGTTCTTCTCCGGTAAACTCACCGTTGGCGCCATACGGCAGTCGCGCGCTATTCCATTCAGGATCATCTGCGTGCTGGGACTGAACGAGGGGGTGTTTCCCGGAAGTCCCATCAGGGATACACTTGACCTGCGCGCGTGGAAATATATGCCGGGTGACCAGCGTCCGCAGTGGCAGAACCAATATGCCTTCCTCGAGCTTATAACCTGCGCCAAAGAGCGGCTGGTGCTGAGCTTTAAGGGCCGCGACGAGGCCGGGGGAGAAAAACTGCTCCCCAGCAGTACGCTGTGCGAGCTCATATCCTTTGTCAATAAAGCATGCATGCGCCCGGGTACGGTGTTCGGCCCCGTTGACGTGCCGCTTCTGGCTGAAGGGGAGAGAGAGATGCGCACCACCGCCTCCGACCCGCGTCTGCCGCCCTCCTATGTCGAAGAGGCGGCGCAGATGCGCGCCCCCGCCGACGTTCCTGCGCCCGAGCGCAGGGGCGCGGCGCCGGCAGGTGCCTGCGCCCGGGAGATAGCCGCGTACGTGAGTGTCAGCCGCCTGAAGTCGTTTCTAAAAAACCCCCTTGAGCATACGCTTCGCTATGGATTAGGATTAGGCGATTATGATGTGGACATTATTGAGAGAGATGACGCCGAGCCGTTTGCCACAACCGACGAGCTGCTTAAATGGCGGTTGAAATCGGCTTTTATCGATCGCGCCTGCGGCCTGCTTTTTGGGGAAGGCCGGCGCGCGATACGCGGCGACGCCATGCCGGAGGCCGGCGATGACTCTCGATGGCGGGAGGTGTTCAGGGATGTGTATGAAGAATTCCTGGTCAACGGCAAGACGCCGGAAAGCGTGTTTGCGCACATCGATTGCGCCGCATTAACCGAAAGCGCGGTGCGAATGGGGGCAATCATGCAGACACTGCCGTCTATGTTTGACGGATGGGAATACGATGACGACGTCGTGCTGACAAGCCGCGACAGCCGTGATACGGTACGGCGTTGGATTGAAGTAAATATGGGCGGCGGCCGCCGTATTCGCCTGTCGTCGGGTCCGTACAGAACGCTGCGCAAGAAAAATTCGATGAAAATCCTTGCGCTCACGGCGAGCGGCGGGGTGCTGGAACAAAAAAAGAGTGAGGCAGCGCATCTAAATCGGTTTTCGAAGCTTCTCGATCACATGCTTTTTGCCGTCGCCATGACCGCTGGAGGCGCTGCCACTCCGTCTGTGTATATAGTGTCCAAAGAAGGCGTTTGTGATTATCCGCTTCACTGCACTGCAAAGCAGGCGCACGATTACCTCTGCGGTCTGATAGCCGCCATGGAAGATCCGGCGCGGCGGTTCGACCACCTGCCGGTTGAGGCTGTTGAGGCGCTGTGGGTGGAAAACGGAAGGATATTCGACGAGGCGGCATTCAGCGCCGAGGCCATTGAATCGTGGCTCGAGGATCAGGAGGAAAAATCCCATCATAAACAATATACGATTCGTCTTGAGGCGCTGCGTATCGCGCGGCGCACAGTTCCAGCCGACAGCGCATCGATTATCGCACGGCGGTTCGGCCTGTTTCTTGCCGGAGGGAACGCATGAAACAGCACGCAGCAGAAAACAATTGTCGGAACTCATTCTCCGCCGCGGCTGCTCAATCAGGCAACGCATGGGAAGTACTCGATCTTAGCACACATGGTTTTATCGAGGCGTCGGCCGGTACCGGCAAGACATATACAATTGAGCGGCTGGTTTGCAGGATACTGGCGCGGCCGGAAGAAACCCCGTGGAAGCGGCCGGTGGGGCTTGACGAAATACTTATCGTGACATATACCGAAAAAGCGGCCGCAGAGCTTCGCGGCCGTATCAGGGCGGTCATTGAGCAGATGCTGTCGGCGCTGGACGGGCGGCAGGCCGGCGACGCCGATATAACGGCGCTAATTAACGCAGGCCGCGGCGACGCGGCCGCGCTTCAAAACCATCTCGAACGCTGTCTCACGCAATTTGATCGCGCCGCCATTCACACGATTCACAGCTTTTGCAACCGTTATCTGGGCGCCTATGCCTTTGAAAGCGGCAGGACGGTTGACGCCGAGATCGGTGATGCGCAGGAGGTCGCCCGCAGGGCGGCACGGGCCGTGGCGCGAAGCAGTGTGCGCGAGATGGAGGTGCGCGGTCCCGGAACAGTGGCCGGCCTTCTGGAGGCATGGGGACTAACGGCCGGCACTCTGATAGAACTGCTTGCGCAGATTGCGGGAGCATGGAATCCAAGCCGCGGCGACGCTATTCTGCCCAATGTCAATGAACAGGATTTTGCCGCTGCGTTGCGATCTTTTCACAACCGGTTTTGCACCGGCAGCCCTGAAACACATCCGTTTGTGAAAAATTTCAACGCCGACAGCCTGAAAAACGGACTTCGCCTGGCCCGCAGGCCGCAAGCGCCGTGGATAGAAGAACGGGCGGCGTTTATCAGGCTGCTGCTGTCGATGCCGGCGGTGCAAGATTCCGCCAGCTTTAGCGCGTGGATACAGCAGAGATGGAACGATAAGAAGGATAAGCAGTATAATGGCCTTGCGGGCTTTTTTATCACCTCGAGTCGTACTTTTGAAGAAATGTCGCCGGTAGTTGGAGAAAAGGACGGCGCCTCATTCGACGAATTCATCCGCGGCATTGAAACGCTGCGCAGCCTTGCGTCACACGTCCGATACCAGCCGCTGATGGACCTTATTGCCAAAACACATGAAAAGCTTGCGGAATTCAAACAGCGTTCAAATCTCGTCACCTACGACGATATAATCGCGTCGATGCACGCGGCATTGGGCTGCGGTAAAACGTCCGCCGGCGGAGGACAGATTCCGCCGCTTTTGGCGCTCCTGCGCCGGCAATTCCGCTACGGCATTATCGACGAGTTTCAGGACACCAACAGGATGCAGTGGGATATCTTCCGCCGTATTTTCATGGACGACAACGAAGGGCGGCCGGCCGATGAACGCGGCTGCATGTATGTGGTGGGCGATCCCAAGCAGTCGATATTCTCGTTCCAGGGCGCAGACGTTACGGTATACATGCGCGCGCTTCGCGACATACGTTTATCATCGGTAAATTCCCGCAATGTCGGTATACGGCTTGACAGAAATTTTCGTTCCAGTCCTGAAATGATCAGTGCCCATAACGCCATTTTTTCGATGGAAGACTGGTTCGTTTGGGAGGATGCCGGTGACGATATTGAACCGCCGCGCTACCATAACGTCGGCGCGGGGAAACCCGCAAACAGCCCGTGCTACACGCGGGACAGCGGGTGGCCCCAGGCAGCCGTTGTACTGCGCAGGTTGTATGCCGGCGGCGGAGAGGGGGATGGCGACGGAACAAAAGACGGGAATAAGTCTGTGAAAGCGCATCGCCTTGCGTCATGGATAACATCGTGGATTTGTCACCTTACAGGCAGGGACGATGACGGCGAAACGCCGATGAAAATGCCGGAACGTGACGGCATAGTACGGCTGTCTGACGTCTGCATTCTGGTGGAAAAGCATGCCGAAGCGATACCGGTCATGCAGTGTCTGCGGCAAAGCGGGATACCGTTTTCCAAACAGCGTAACGATGGGCTGTTTCGCTCCGAGGAATGCCTCTACCTTATGGCTGTGCTTGACGCGATTGACAAGCCAGAGAATCCGAAGGCCATTCGCGCGGCGTTTCTCACGCCGTTTTTCGGCCATACGGCCGATGAGTTCGCGGAGAATGAGGATTTATTCGGCGAATACTGGCGCGCCGATATGGGCATGCTGCGGGCATGGAGTGTGCCGGCGCGGCGATGCGAATGGGGGAGGATGTTTGGCGCAATTTACCGCGAAAGCGGTATTTTTGCCCGGGTTGGATGCGAGGACGACGGCAAGCTGAGGGTGGCGGCCCTGCGTCAGCTGCGAAGCTACTGTCTGCGTGAGCTTATCGACAAGCACCTGACCCTTGCGCAGTGTATCGTGCGGCTGCGAAGCCTGTATGCGGGCAGTATCAAGGAAGCGGAGGAGGAGGACATATTTCACCGCGAGACCGACGGCGACGCAGTGCAGATACTGACCATGCATTCTGCCAAGGGTCTCGAGTTTCCTGTTGTATTTATTGCCGGCGGCGCAGGGGAGAACCGGCGCGATCAAAGGTATCTCGCGCTTCGCAACGGCCGCGGCGGCACTGATTTCTGGATCGGTACCGGCGCCGGCAAACAGCTTTTCGAGCGGCAGCGCGACTGCGAGCAGCGCCGGCTGTACTATGTCGCCATGACCCGCGCAAAATACCGCCTTTTTGTGCCGGTGTGGGATAATCCCCGCAGCAACAAGGCCAAAAACAGTGCGTCGTGCCGTTTCCTCAGCCGCTGCTTAGAGCAAGCCGCCGCGCGACTCTCAGATCCCTCGCTTATAGCCTTTGATACCCGTCCGATGTCCGGCTCTGCCGCCGCATACCGCGGCGGCGCTGCCGCAGCGGTGCCTGCGGAGGAAATAATCGGTGATTTCGATAGACGCAGCGCTCAAATCGGTCAGCATCCGCCGCTTGCGCGAACTACTGTCAGACTTTCGTATTCAAGCATGACGCGGCTTGCGGAGCGGTTCGGTGTGCGTATTACAGGCGGCAGCGACGAGCGGCATGAAACACCGCTTGACGCGCAAGAAGAGGAAGAACTGAGGAACGAAATACTACCTCCGGGCGCGGTGAGCGGCGAAGCCCTGCACGCCATATTCGAGACCGCGGATTTCGGGCACTGGGCGCGTCTCGATTCCGCGGCGTGCGCACATGAGGATCCCGCATGCAGGGAAACCGTGGAGCGCTGCCTTACCCAATTCGGCCTGCTGGCCGGCGATGCAAGCGATGAAAAACGGATACGGTGCGCCGCCGGATATGCGTGGAACAGCCTGAAAGCTGCGGCGGTTGATCCCTTCCCAGGAGCATCGGTGCCTATTGTGCTTGGAGAAATAGAACGGCGGCAGCGTATGGCCGAGGTTGAGTTTCATTTTGTGTTCGGCCGCGACGGCGCGCCGTTTAACGCCGGGAGCCGGGCCGCAGGATGGGTGAGGGGATTTGTTGATTTGGTATTTGAACACGAAGGGCGATATTATATCCTTGACTGGAAATCGAACTGGCTTGCCGGAAAGGATTACAGCGCCGAAAAGATAACGGCCGACATGGAACTGCACCGCTATGACGTACAGTACAAAGTGTACGCGTGCGCGCTGGACCACTGGCTCGGCCGCAAACTCGGCGCGGCCTACGATCGCGCGAACCATTTCGGCGGTGTGATGTATTTCTATGTGCGCGGCACGCAGGCCGGCCGCGGTGATACGGGTGTGTGGGCACAACGTCCGTCCGATGAGCAGCTCCAAACCGAATGGCCGGCGTTTCTGCGACAACAGATATATGCGTCGACACGGCGTTTGAGTTGAAGGAGACAGGAGCAGACTTTCATGATGTGCTCTGCGTAAAAGGTTAGCTGCAATCCCTTCGGGATATGCAGGCTGATACCACGGCCTCTGGCCGTGGAGCACATGTCAACAATTCGGCACTATCGTGCCGACCTGGTCTT
>Ga0129299_1002293_pt1 | contig 12700 bp, 8 predicted proteins | sample ConPoolayeCmetaG_FD_94477 | JGI IMG/M metagenome (GOLD analysis project Ga0129299, IMG submission 94477) | Hot spring microbial mat communities from California, USA to study Microbial Dark Matter (Phase II) - Cone Pool mat layer C metaG ... | reverse complement strand
GGTAGTCCGACGCCCCCTAACCTCCCCAGCCCTGAAAGGGCGCGATGACGCCGCCGGCGTGCGCTCCGCGCATCACGCCCCGATGTCGCCCCTTCAGGGCGTTGGGGTGGTAAGGCGTCTGCTTACCGGGGGCTGCGCTTCGCTCCGCCCCCGGCGATTCTCTTTCGGCCCTTTGGGCCTCAGAATTCTTCTTCTCTGTTCGTTACGGGCCGCAGAACCCCCCTTGTGCTCCGTTCGGAAGAACCCGCCAAATCTGTCACACACTCCCGTTTCACCCGGCGGGTTCCGACGCTCTTGCCCGACCCGCAGAGGCGCTATAGAATCCAATGTGAGCTTATGTTTCCCGGTGGAGACGGCAGGACGTGGGTACCCCTCTACCGGGTGGCATCGAAGTCGGTCGCTGACCCTCCCGCTTTGGCGGGCCCGGACGGGGTGGAGGGACTCGCCAGGGTAGTCCGTGCGCACCATGCCGCGTGTCGCGATGATCGGCGTCGACGATCGCAAGGGGGATGTCGGCACGCGGGGAAGGACGCCGCACCGGACGAGGAACCCGGACGATGGCTCGGCGTAAGAAGAAGCTCGGTGAGATACTCGAAAGCTGGGGGCTCGTCTCTCCCGCGGCGGTCGCCCAGGCCACCCAGTACGCCACCGAGCACGGCCGACGGATCGGCGAGGCGCTGGTGGAGCTGGAGCTGTGTTCGGAAGATGACGTGACCAAGGCGTTGGCGGCGCAATTCGACATGGAGTATGTGGACCTGAGCAAACCCGCCGAGGTCCAATCGAACATGGATTTGATTCCGCAGGAACTGATTCAAAAGCACCGGCTCATCCCGCTGTATCAGCAGGGCGGTCGGTTGAAGGTGATTCTGTCGGACCCTCTGGACCTCGAAACGATGGACATGTTGCGGTTTCGGTTGGGCGTCGAGGTCCAACCGGCGTTGGGTTCTCCGAACAAGATCCGCCGGTTCATCGAAGACCACTTCAAATCCCAGGAGACGCCGGGGGAAGAACGGGAGACGCCCAAAGAGATCCAAGCCGAAAAACCCAAGAGCATCGAGGAGGAGGTCGCCGCCATGGTCAAGGAGGGCGGCGACGACGCTCCGGTGGTCCGGTTGATCAACCTGATAATCACCGAGGCGGTCCGCAACCGGGCCAGCGACATCCACATCGAGCCGATGTCCGATCGGGTCCGGGTGCGCTATCGGATCGACGGGGTGTGCATCGAACGGGACAACATCCAGAAGAGCCTTCAAGGTCAGGTCACGACGCGCGTGAAGATCATGTCCGGTATGGACATCGCCGAGAAGCGCCTGCCCCAGGACGGCCGAATCAAGATGACCGTGGGCGGTTCGGACATCGACTTCCGCGTCAGTTGCCTGCCGGGATACCACGGCGAGAGCATCGTGCTTCGGATTCTCCGACCCGAGTCGGCCAACATGGGCATCCAGCGTCTGGGGTTCGAGGACGACGACTATCAAAACTTCTTGAAGATCATCCGGCGACCCAACGGAATTTTTCTGGTCACCGGACCGACGGGAAGCGGCAAGACCACGACGCTGTATGCCGCGCTGCAGGAGCTGAATCGCCCCGACAAGAAGATCATCACGGCGGAGGATCCGGTGGAGTACAACTTCACCGGCATGAACCAGTGTCAGGTGCATGAAGAGATCGGACGGACGTTCCAGGTCATCCTTCGAGCCATGCTGCGGCAGGCGCCGAACATCATCCTGGTCGGTGAGATCCGCGACCTGGAGGTGGCCGAGGTGGCCGTTCAGGCGGCCCTGACCGGGCACCTGGTGTTCAGTACGTTGCACACGAACGACGCCCCGAGCAGCATGGCCCGCCTGATCGACATCGGCGTCAAGCCGTTCCTGGTGGCCAGCAGCGTTCAGGCTGTCATGGCCCAACGGTTGGTTCGCACCCTGTGCGAGGAATGCAAGGAGCCGGACCCGGCGCCGGACAAGTTCTATCTGCAGATGCTCGGCATCTCCAAGGAGGACCTGGCCGATCACCCGATCTACCGGCCGCGGGGATGTAGCCACTGCAATGGAATCGGCTATCGGGGTCGATTGGGCATTTTTGAATTGATGGTCATGAACTCCGAACTTCGGGAGATGGTCTTCAACCGCGCACCGACGAACCGACTTCGAGAGGCGGCCAAGGCGGCGGGGATGCGAACCCTGGCCGAGGACGGCAAAAGGAAGATCCTGCGCGGTGTCACGACGCCGATCGAGGTCATCCAGAATGCCTACATCGAAGGGGTTGTGAGGGAGGAGGTTTGACCGAGGATCGACGGAGTGGACCACGGCAAGGCGCCCCTTCAAAGGGGCGGTAAGGAGAAACCATGGCTCAGATGCACATCGACCGGTTGTTGGACACCTGCATCAAGCGCGGAGCGTCCGACCTTCACTTGCATGTGGGTCGTCCGCCGGTGTTGCGCCTCCACGGTCGTCTGCGCCAACTGGAGACCAAGGTGTTGGAGCCCGACGATACCCTGGCGCTGATGAAGTCGATCACGCCCGACCGCAATCAGCAGGAGCTCCAAGAAGAGGGCACGACCGATTTCGGTTTCGCCTTCGGTGACGCGGGGCGGTTCCGCGTCTCCGCGTATCGGCAGAAGGGGATGATCTCCATCGCGCTGAGGCTCATCCCCTCGAAGATCCTGACCTTTGAAGAGATCGGGCTGCCGGCGATCACCCGATCCCTTTGCCGCCGACCCAGAGGCATCTTCCTGGTGACCGGACCGACCGGATCGGGCAAAACCACTACGCTGGCCACGATGATCGATTATGTGAACACGGAGCTCGACCGGCACATCGTGACCATCGAAGACCCGATCGAGTACTACCACACGCACAGGAAATCGCTCGTCAGCCAACGGGAGGTGGGGACGGACGTCCCGAGCTTCAGCGAGGCCCTGCGCCGCGTGCTGCGGCAGGACCCCGACGTGATTCTCGTCGGGGAGATGCGGGACTTGGAGACGATGGAATCCGCCATCCGCGCCGCCGAGACCGGACACCTGGTCTTCAGCACGGTCCACACCACCGGGGCCCAGGGGACCGTCAACCGGATCATCGACGCCTTCCCCGTGAACCAGCAGGAGCAGATCCGCGTTCAGCTCAGCACGAACCTGATTGCGGTGCTCAGTCAGGTCCTTCTGCCCCGGCGGGGAGGCATCGGGCGCGTCGCCGCGTATGAGTTCATGGTGGTGACGCCGGCGATTGCCAACCTCATCCGCGAGAACAAGACCTACCGGATCGACTCCAGCATCCAGACGGGCAAGAAGTACGGCATGCAGCTCCTCGATGAACACCTCTGGAACCTCTACCTCAAAGGAATCATCGAGGCGGATGAGATGCTCGACGCGGCCCGGCACCCGGGCGAACTGAGGAACAAGCTCGAAAAGCACGACCTGGAGGCCGCCGCCGCCGTGGGCGATCAGATCGGCGGGGTGGTCAAGGCCCTCGACGAAGAAGAGGCGGCATGAAGCGCGAACGGAACCCCCTCTCCCCATGACCTGGAACGTGATTTCCGCACGAATCGAGCCGTGGGTGTTGGTTTCCATTGTCCTTGGGGTCACCCCGCTGCTCGCGCAGGCACCCTCCCCAACGACCGGGAAGTCGGAGGACGAGCGGCAGACCGTCCAGGCCCACGCTGTGTTCACCGTCTCCGAAGGCAAGCGGCTCATCGCCAAGGCGGTCGCCAAGATGCCGATCGTCGAAAACGCTCTCAAGCACGGGATGGTCATCGTGTGCAAGGGCACAACCAACACCTACGTGGCCGAAGAACTGTTGGGCCGGAAGGTCCCACACGGTGCGCTGGTGTTCGGGCATGTGACCCCTCAAAAGGGCGGTCGGCAAATGCCCAAGGTGGACCCCGTGCCGGAAGTCATCCTCGTCAAGGGGCGGCATCGGTCCGATCTGACGCTCGACGAGGCGCTGCAACGGCTCGCCGCGGGTGACGTGGTGATCAAGGGGGGCAACGCCCTCGACTACGCCAACAAGACCGTCGGTGTATGGACCGGCAGCCCGACCGGCGGCACGACGGCGAAAATCACTCCGCACATTGCCGCGCGCAGGGCCCACCTGGTCATACCGATCGGGTTGGAGAAACGGGTGACCGAGAGGGTGGCGGACATTGCCGCCAAGGTCAATCAGCCCCTCGAGAACGTCACCGAGTTGCCGCGGATGCACCTCCTGACCGGGCACATCGTCACGGAGATCGAGGCCTTGCGGATCCTGGCTAATGTGGAAGCGTTCCAGGCCTCCGCGGGGGGTGTCGGCGGGGCGGAAGGGGCGGTGTGGATGGTCTGGCGAGGCCGGCGCGAGGACGTCGAAAAGGCCCGAACCATCGTCGCAAGCGTCCAAGGGGAGGAGCCGTTCATCCCCTAGCGGGTACCCCCTTCACGGTCGTCTTGTGAAGGGTGGGGGACGGATACCACCTCCACTCCACAGGAGCCATCATCGGGTCGACAAACTTCGTCCCCCATCCGCGATTTGAGCGTCCCGCGCAGCCGGTGCGCGGTATGAATTTTCAGGAACCAATCCATGGGAACCAGGAAGGCAATCACCGTGCTGGAAATCGCGTCGATGGCCGCGATCTGTCAGGGAGCGTACGGCGTCTCCGTCTCACCCGATGAAATGGCGGAGCTCGGGCGGTGGGTGGCCGCCAAGGTCAAGGGACTACCCGATAGCGCGCCGCCGAAGGTGGGCTTGACCGTCCTGGCCAACAACGACCCGGTGCAGAAGAACGCCCGCGCGGGCAAGCCCATGCGGATTGTCGACAGGCCGTACACCCGCGGGTTGTACTGCCACGCGGTCAGCAAGGTGGTCGTCCGTCTGCCCGGCCCGGGCAAGACCTTCACGGCGATCTGCGGTGTGGACACGAACGACCAGACCTCCGGCGGGCGGGGCAGCGTGGTCTTTTCGGTGAGCGTCGGCGGAACGGAAGCATTCAAGACCGGCGTGATGCGCGAGGGGATGCCGGGCGTCCCGGTCCGGGTGGACTTGAACGGGGCAACGGAGTTCCTCCTGGAAGTCGGAGATGCCGGCGACGGCATCGGATGTGACCAATCGGATTGGGCCGATGCGGTGGCGACGCTGGTCGACGGTCGCGAGGTGTGGCTTGGTGACCTGCCGATCATCGCGCAGGGACGGAGGCCGTACACGACGGACCCTTCCTTCGCGTTCACGTACGACGGGAAGCCGTCTGCGGAGGTCATCAAGGCCTGGAGCGCGACGCGCCAAGCCGACAGGTTGGACGAGAAACGGACGCAACACACCACCGTTTGGAGCGACCCCAAGACCGGTCTGATCCTTCGCTGCGTGGCGGTCGAGTACCACGACTTCCCGATCGTGGAATGGACCCTGTACTTCAAGAACAACGGTCCGGCGGATACCCCGATCCTGTCCGACATCCGGGCACTCGACGTGACGTTCGAGCGGAACGCCGAGGGCGAGTTTACCCTGCACCACCAGACGGGCAGTCCGTGCGCCCCGAACGACTACCAGCCGCACCAGACCCCCCTTGGGCCAAGAGCGAGCAAGACGATCACCGCGGCCGGCGGTCGCCCGACCAACAGCGACCTGCCGTACTTCAACCTGGCCTGGCCCGGGGAGGGGGTGATCATCGTGGTCGGCTGGCCGGGACAGTGGACCGCCACCTTTGCCCGCGATGAGGCGAACGGCCTGCACGTCCGCGCGGGGCAGGAGCGGACGCACTTTACGCTGCACCCCGGCGAGGAGGTCCGCACGCCGCTGATGGTCCTCCAGTTCTACAAGGGCGATCGCATCCGCTCGCAGAACATCTGGCGGCGGTGGATGATCGCGCACAATCTCCCGCGGCCGGGCGGCAAGCTTCCGCCCGTACAACTGGCCGCGTGCAGCTCGCACCAGTTCGGCGAGATGATCCACGCCAACTCCCGGAACCAAATGATGTTCATCGACCGGTACCTGGAGGAAGGGCTGAGGCTCGACTACTGGTGGATGGATGCCGGGTGGTACTGGAACAAGTCCGGCTGGCCGCACACGGGCACGTGGGAGGTGGATACGAACCGGTTCCCCGGCGGTCTGCGCCCCATCTGCGATCATGCCCATTCCAAGGGCGTCAAGATCATCGTCTGGTTCGAGCCGGAGCGGGTGGCCGCCGACACGTGGCTCAGCAACAATCATCCCGAGTGGATCCTCGGCGGCCGCGGCGGCGGGTTGCTGAACCTGGGCGATCCGAACGCCCGCGAGTGGCTGACGAACCACGTCGACAAGCTGCTGACCGAACAGGGCATCGACCTGTACCGCCAGGACTTCAACATCGACCCGTTGGACTTCTGGCGAAAGAACGACGCGCCCGATCGGCAAGGGATCACCGAGAACAAGCACGTGATGGGTTACCTGTCCTACTGGGACGAGCTGCGTCGGCGGCACCCGAGCCTGCTGATCGACTCTTGTGCGAGCGGCGGACGGCGGAACGATCTGGAAACGCTCCGCCGTGCCGTGCCCCTGTTGCGAAGCGATTACATCATGGACCCCGTGGGCAATCAGTCCCACACCTACGGCATCGCGTTCTGGATGCCGTACTATGGGACCGGCACGGGCTCCGGGGCGATCGATGCCTACCTGCTCCGAAGTGCGATGTGCCCGCATTTCACCGCCTGCTTCGACATGCGCCGCCGTGACCTGCCCTTCGATCTGATCCGGCGGGTCCTGGGGCAGTGGCGGAAGTTTGCGGAGTGCTTCTTCGGCGATTACTATCCGCTGACGCCCTACAGTTTGGAGCCGGACGTGTGGATCGGCTGGCAGTTCGACCGACCGGACCTCGGCGAGGGCGTCGTGCAGATGTTCCGCCGCGAGCGGAGCCTCTACGAGTCGGCCCGCGTGAAGCTCAACGGCCTGGACCCGGCCGCCCACTACCAGGTGACCCATCTCGACACCCACGCGTCCGCCGAAATGACCGGCAAGGAACTTATGGAGAAAGGGTTGCGGATCGTCCTGGAAGACCAACCCGGTTCCGCGGTGATTACCTATAAGCGACGATGACCGAGGTGCAAGATGGACCGAGGGATCGTTCACTGAACGCCCCGCGGTCCACCCCATGTGAGGACAGAACGTATGAGGCTGACCTACGCTTCCGAAAAGACGGATCCCCAACTGCGAGACGCCCTGAGAACGCTGGCGGAGGAATATCCCGTCGGCGAAGAGACGGGTGGTGATCTCCACGTCGTGTTCAGGCACGCGCCGGGTCCTCGAGGTTACCGGATTCAAAAGGACGCCGCGGTGATGCGGATCGACTACGCCGATCCGATCTCGGCCCTGCGGGCGGTGGGGACGATGCTCGCCCGGGGCGCCGGGGCGGCCGGGGTCGAAGAGCGGACGGCGTTCAAGACGTTCGGCATCATGCTCGACTGTTCGCGCAACGCCGTCATGACCGTATCCCACCTGAAGAAATGGCTGCGAAGGTTGGCCCTGCTCGGGTACAACATGGCCATGTTGTACACCGAAGACACCTATCGCCTGGAGGGCGAACCGTTCTTCGGCTACCAGCGCGGGGCGTATACCCCGGACGAGCTGCGGGAAATCGACGCCTACGCACGGCGGTTGGGCATCGAGATGATTCCGTGCATCCAAACCCTGGGACACCTGGCGCAGATACTGAAGTGGCCGGCCTACCGATCCGTCAAGGACACCGGCAGCGTCCTGTTGGCCGGTGAACCGAAGACCTATGAACTGATCGAGAAGATGATCCGCCACTGGTCCGAGGTCTTCCGCTCCCGACGGATCCACGTCGGGATGGACGAGGCACACGATCTCGGTCGGGGACGGTTTCTCGACCGCTTCGGGTACCGCAACGGCTTCGAGATCTTCAATGAACACCTCGATCGCGTCGTGGCGATCTGCCGGAGATACGGGTACGAGCCGATGATCTGGTCGGATATGTACTTCCGCCTCGGCAGCAAGACAGGCGACTACTACGACCCCGATGCGGCCGTCCCGGAGGCGGTCAAGGCGAAGATACCTCGGCAGGTCCGGTTGGTTTACTGGGACTACTACCACGTGGACGACGGCTTCTATACGGACTGGATCGGTCGGCACCGCGCGATGGGTTTCGAGCCGATCATGGCGTCGGGCGTCTGGACATGGGGGGCGTTGTGGCACGCGACCAACTACACCGAACCGAAGGCCGGTGCGTGCGTCCGGGCGTGTCAAGCGGCGGGGGTCGAGGAGATCTTCTTCACGATGTGGGGCGACGACGGGGCGATGTGCGACTTTGATTCGGCATGGGCGGGGCTCACCTACGTCTCGGAGCTGGCCCACGCCGGGCGGGTGGACGAAACCGCGGCGGCGGCGCGGTTCGCCGCGCTGTGCGGGGGAGACTACCGGGCCAACCGACTGGCCGGCCACCTCAGCTTCTTCGAGCCCGCCGGCGTGGCGGATGGCGACGTGAGCACCGGCGTGTGGGCCTGGCCGACCCTGTGGGACGATCCCCTCCTGGGAATCTATTGGAATGACAAACGTGCCGAGACCCCGAACGTCTGGATGAAGGCGCTTGAACACTACCAGAACCTCGCGGACCGGCTCGGCGAGCCAGCGGCGAAACAGAGCGACCTCTCCGGCGGCGATCTGGGGCATGCCCGCCTGCTCGCCGAACTGCTGGCCAAGAAGATCCAGGTCAGGGCCCGTCTGGAGGAGGCGTACGCCCGACGCGACGCCGCGGCGCTCCGCCAAGTTGACCGGCAGGCCCGAATGGTGATCGAGCTGGCGGCTGCCCTGGACCAGTCGTATCGCCGCCAGTGGTTGCGCCGGAACAAGCCCTTCGGTCTGGAGGTGGTTCAGGTCCGCTTGGCCGGGCTGATTCGCCGGTACCGCGAGCTGGGTGAGCGCATCGGCGAACTCCTGGACGGAAAGATCGACCGCATTGCGGAACTCGAGGACACCCCGACCGTGCCCGCGGCGGTTCATCCGGCCTATCGGGCGGTGTCCACAGCGTGCGCCCCCTGGGACTGACGCCTTCCCGCGCACCGTCCGGGCGATTGGGATGGGGGGCGGTCCTGTGCCGCGACCGCGGCGTGATCGGATGTGCCTTCCAATCGCCGCCGTTTGCAGGAAGGAGGCGCCACGGCCGGAGGGGTGTATCCCAAGGACCTTCAACGCATCCCCCCCGATGCACTTCTCGATTTGGAGCCCACGGAGCGAGTTGGTATCCTTAACGTATGACCCCGGTGGACCCCAACCCGCAGGTACCGCTGGAAGTCACCAGCACCTCGCTGTTGGAAGGGCTGATGGACCCTCACAACGACCGGGTCTGGACGGAGTTCTTCGAGCGGTACGGACCGATCGTCCGAGGGTTCGCCCGGAAGTTGGGGCTGCGCGAACACGAGGCGGACGACGCCGTGCAGGAAACGATGGTCACCTTTGTGACCAAGTACCGCGAGGGGGCCTACGACCGTCAAAAGGGGCGCCTGCGGTCGTGGTTGTGCGGGCTGGCCAGCCACAAGATTCGACACATTCTGGACCGCCGCCGCTGCCGGGAGGGACGGACCGCAGGGCAGGCGGATCGGACCTCGGTGTTGGAATCCATCCCGGAGGAGGACCGCGCCACCGAGATGTGGGAGGCCGAATGGCGCCAGGCCGTGATCCGGTACTGCCTTGACCTGATCCGAAACGAGTCGGACCCGACGCGTCTGCGCGCCTTCGAGCTCTACACCCTTCAGGGATGGTCGGCGGAGGATGTGGCCGCCGAGTTGGGCATCACCCGGAACATGGTCTACCTGAGCAAATCCCGCGTGTTGGCCCGCGTCGCGGAGCTACGCAAACGGATCAATCGCGCGTGGGAAGAGGGCACCCTGTTATGAGCCCGTGCCCGTCCGCCATCCAGCTCGACAAGTACGCGGCGGGCGAGCTGCCGCCCTCGGAGGTCGAGGCGATCGACCGTCACGCGCAGGAATGCCTCGCCTGCGCCGAGCGTCTGGCCTGTGCCCCACCGTTCGAACGGCTCGTGGAGGATGTGAAGGAGGCCTCCCAGGCCGAGACCGTCGTGGTGGAGCAGGTCGTTCACGTCCAGCCGTCCCCTCCGGAGCAAGACCCGTTGATCGGGCAAGTCATCGGCGATTTTGAGGTGCGGCGCCTCATCGGCAGCGGAGGCATGGGGACCGTCTACGAGGCCGAACAGATCTCCCTCAAACGACGTGTGGCCTTGAAGGTCCTGCACGCGCCGGTCGGTGCGCGAACGGCGGGGGTGTTGCGGTTCGGCCGGGAGGCCCAGGCGGCCGCTCGGCTTCATCACACGAACATCGTCTCGGTCTTTGCACAGGGTCGAAGCGGTCCGCTGCGGTATTACGCGATGGAGATGATCGACGGGACCGGGCTCGATCAGATCATTCGGGAAATGCGTCGGCAGAAAGACAGGGATCGCGCCGGCGCCGAACGAGGTCCCACGAACGATCCTGCGGTCGGCATGGTGCGGCGGCCTCGGAGACCGAGCAACCGGGGCGAGTTCGACATGCGGCGGCGCCTGCTCGAACTGGACCGGATCGACCCGCGGAAGCGGTTCGATCTGGTGGCCCGGTTGGTTGCCAACGTGGCCGACGCGCTCGACTACGCCCATCAGCAAGGGGTCATTCATCGAGACGTCAAACCGGGCAACATGATCCTGTCGGCCGACGGGCGGTTGAGTCTGACGGATTTCGGTCTGGCCCGCATGCTGGAGCATCCGGGCATGACGATTGCCGGGGAGTTCCTGGGCAGTCCGCTCTACATGTCGCCCGAACAGGTGGCGGCCGGACGCGTACCGGTCGACCATCGGACGGACATCTACTCTCTGGGGGCGAGCTTGTACGAGATGCTCTGCCTTCGGCCGCCCTACAGCGGCGAGACCCGCGAGCAGGTCATCAGCCAGATCCGTGAGGGCAAGCTCGTCCGACCGCGAAAGATCAACCGCCGCATCCCCCGCGACCTGGAGACCGTCTGCCTCAAAGCCATGCAGGTCGATCCCAACCATCGCTACCAGACCGCTCAGGAGATGGCGGACGACCTGCGACGGTTCGCCGATCGGTTTGCCATTCGGGCCCGACGGGCGAGCCTGCTGAACCGGGCGGGTAAGTTCGTTCGCCGGCATTCCCTCGAGACGGCGATGCTCGGGGCCATCCTCGTCGTGTTGATGGCGGCGGGTTTGATTGCGATCCACTACCAGCGACAGATCAACGAGTATGCCGAGGAGTTGTACCGCAACCAGGAATACGGCGATGAGATGTGGAAGAACCTGAACCGGCTCCGTGTGGAACGGGCACTCGAGGAGGGGCATCGTGCCGTGGCGTTCTGCCGGTTTCGTGAGGCGCGTCAGGCCTTTGCCGAAGTGACCCGCCTGGCGAAGAACGACCCCGTCGGCTACCTGACCGCCGGTCTGACGGGGTACCTCGGGGAGATCGTGGGCGTCGAAGCGGGGCGGTCCGGTTTCGCGGAGGAGTTCCGCAAGGCCCTGGAGCTGCCGGGTCCGCGTCCTCCGGCGGACCTGCAAGTGATCCGCCTGCTCACCCGCCTGCCGCCACCGTCCCAGGTCAGCCGGATGCGCGACGAGGAGTTGGCTCCGCTCCTCCTTCGTGCGCGGCAGATCACGGACGCCTCCGTGCGCCGGCTGACCCACGGAAATGGGGCGCTGCTTTACGTCGTGCTGAGCTGGGTGGCCTTGGCCGGCGGGCAAAAGCCTCAGGCGCTGGAGCTGGCGCACCAGGCCCTGGACGTCCAACCGAATCTCGCCCTCGGGTATTTCATCCGGGCGGTCATTCTGGTCGCCATGGGTCAAGTGGACGAGGCGCGTGTGGATGCCCGCCTGGCCGTCCGCCTGCTCGCCAGCCGCCGGTACAACCAGCCCGGCGACCTTGCCGTGAACTACTTTTTGCGGGCGGCGGTTCTGAAGGTCCTGGACCTGCCGGACGAGGCACTCCGCCAAAGCCGAATGGCGATGGAGGTCTTGGCCGGATACCGTTCGCCGCGTCCGACGTCCATGACGACGTCCGGTCCAAGACCCACGTCGGTCCCGTCGGGCCCTCCACGGCGAGTGAAATGAGCGAGCCGCCTCCAGTCCGGCAAGACGAGTACTTCATGCGGCAGGCCCTCGCCGAAGCCGCCGCCGCTCCGGATCACTTCGATGTCCCGGTCGGGGCGGTCATTGTCCGAGACGGCAAGATCATCGCCCGCGGGCACAATCAACGGGAGCTCCTGGCGGATCCGACCGCCCATGCGGAGATGATCGCCATCACCACCGCGGCCGAAGCGATTGGGTCCTGGCGGCTCGACGGGTGCGTAATGTACGTCACCTTGGAGCCTTGCCCGATGTGTGCGGGGGCAATCGTCCAGGCGCGGATGGCGCGATTGGTGTACGGGGCGCCGGACCCCAAGGCCGGTGCGTGCGGATCGCTGTACGCCATCACAACAGACCCACGATTGAATCATCGGGTCGCGACGGAGGGCGGACTGCTCGAACACGAGTCCGCCGAATTGCTCCGCGCCTTCTTTGCCGCGCGGAGAACACCGGGAAACAGGTGAATGCCGACGTGGACCACGAACCCACTTTTTGAACGGCCCCCGGGAACCCCGACGCACCCGGCGACTCGGGCGCACTCCCCTCCGGTCCGCAGGATATGCTAAGATGGTCGCGGACCGTTCCGGGTTCGTCTTGGACCTCACCGCGATGCTGCCGCATGCCCCATTGG
>Ga0129299_1002292_pt1 | contig 12700 bp, 9 predicted proteins | sample ConPoolayeCmetaG_FD_94477 | JGI IMG/M metagenome (GOLD analysis project Ga0129299, IMG submission 94477) | Hot spring microbial mat communities from California, USA to study Microbial Dark Matter (Phase II) - Cone Pool mat layer C metaG ... | reverse complement strand
GATTCGGGGACGCCCACGCCCGGTCCCTGCGGGGATCGCCCTCCCGAACCGTTCGCTCTCCCCCCATTTTTCGGCCCTACTCGAACACCGCAAGCGGCTCGCCGCAACGTTCTCGGGGGTGCGGATCTCCGTGCGCCCGGATATAATCTGCCCCGAGGGGCGCGTCGGCGCTACCGCCGGTCGGTTACAACAGATGGAAGGCGGCCATGAACCGAGATGAGCTGATCGCTGCGATTAAACAGGCCGCGTACTTGGAGGGCGATTTCGTCCTCCGCTCGGGTCGCCGAAGCACGTACTACCTGGACAAGTACCTGTTCGAGACGCAACCCGCGATCCTGGCGGAGCTGGGCCGACTGCTCGCCCGACGAGTCACCGAGCGGATCGACCGAATCGCCGGCGCGGAGTTGGGGGGCGTGCCCCTGGCCGCGGCGACGGCGTTGGCCAGCGGTAAACCCTACGTCATCGTCCGCAACGCCAAGAAGGACTACGGCACGGGCAAGGCGTTCGAGGGGACGCTCCAACCGGGCGACCGTGTGCTCCTCGTGGAGGACGTCGTGACGACCGCCGGGCAAGTCCTGGAGGCGGTCAAGGTGCTCCAGGACGCCGGTGCGGTCGTCGACCGGATCGTCGCCGTCATCGACCGCCAAGAAGGCGGGCGCGAGAACGTCGAGGCGGCCGGTCTGGTGTTCGAGTCGCTGCTGACGGCAGCCGATCTGGGTGTCAAGCGCCCTGAGACTGGACGTCCCGATGGGGCCTCACTATGATACGGGTTTTGCGGGTGTTCCTTCCGGGCGCTCCGCGGAGAAAGGGGTCCTGGGTCTTCGGCCCACCCGTAGATGACGAAAACGGGTGGCGGGAGCGCGTGTCACGGCCATCTTGACCGCGACCCCAGTAGCATGGCCGTCTCGACCATGATCCTCACGGGCGAGACGCCGTGCTACGATGATTCACGGGCGAGACGCCCGTGCTACGGCGCATTCTTCTGAGGCAGGAAGGATGCCCCTCGGTCCCCGGGGCGGGCCGTCGAAGGGGATATTTCCATCAGTTTCGTTTTGGGGGATGTGGACGCTTCATGCACCAGATTGAACCCGGCAGCAAGGTTAAGGTTACCATCAAACGGACACCGCTCAGCGGCGGGGCGCGGAAGACGCTCGCCAGGCTCTTCCACATGGACCGTCGGATCGCCAGAACCCGACGGCGCAAGCCGAAACCCACCACGTCCAAACGGCGGGGCGGACGGAATTGGATCGGCCGGCCCAGGGGTACCGTGACGGCCGTTCCCAAGGTGGGGGACTCGTGCGAGCTCTTCTGCACGTTGGACGTGGTTCGCGACCTCGCCAGTGTCGAGCGGTACGTGGATGTCGGTCCCGTTTAGTTGGTCGTCACATCGAGGTCGTGCGGCACAGGGATCGAACCTGTGTCCCCGCCGGCGCGATGCCGGTGGTACGGGAGGAGTTTCGGTGCGAGCCATGCATCACCGGATCGGGGTGAAGGGTTTACGTTTGCGTTTACGGATGCCTCGTCGCTTGATCACCTCCGCGATGATGGGCGCGGTCCTATTGCTCGCGGCGGGTTGCCACCTGCGCAAACCGATCTTTATCCCCCCCCCGGGGGTGGAGAAGGACTACGACCGGCCGTTGCCACCCGGGCAGCTTGCCCTCCGGAAGATCACCGACCCGAACGACATTCCGGATTTCTCCGGTGCCATGGGCGATGTCGAATCGCTCAAACAGGCGATCCGTCGCAGCTTGAACTACATGTCCAAGCCGTCCAGCCAGATGTTTTATCCCTACGGCGAGATCAGTCACGCGCACGCCGTTGCCAGTTTGAAGGAGTTCCTGGCCATGTTGGAGTCGGGCGTGACGGGCGGCGAGCAGCTTAATCAACGGATCCGCGAACTGTTCGACGTGTGGATCTCCGTCGGTTGCGACGACAAGGGAACGGTGCTGTTTACCGGATACTACTGCCCCATTTTCGATGCGAGCATGACCCGGACCGAGAAGTTCCGTTGGCCGCTGTACAAGAGGCCGCCCGACCTGGTGAGCGATGAGAAGACGGGCAAGGTCCTCGGCCGCCGCTTGGCTGGTGGTGGCCTCGCGCCGTATCCGACCCGACAGGAAATCGAGCAGAGCGGCATGCTCCGCGGGCAGGAACTCGTGTGGCTGGCGGACCGGTTTGAGGCCTACGTCGTGACGGTGCAGGGGTCGGCCAAACTCCGCATGCCCGATGGATCGATCTACGAGATCGGCTATGCGGGCAACAACGGGCACGACTACAAATCGGTCGCGCGGGCCTTGCTGGCGGACAAGCAGATCCGCAAGGAAGACCTCTCGCTGCAAGGCCTGATCACCTATTTCAAAACCCACCCGCAGCAGATGGACTACTACCTGTGGAAGAACCCCCGATACGTGTTCTTCCAGCCGAGAACGGGCGGTCCCTACGGCAGCCTGAACGAACCCGTCACACCGTGGCGGACCATTGCGACCGACAAGGAGGTGTTCCCACGGGCGAACGTGGCCTTCATCGTGGCGGACGACTTCCCGCTGCCCGGTCGGGGCACCGAACTGGGACCCTATCGTGCGTTCGCCTGCGACCAGGACACGGGTGGGGCGATCCGGGCAGCCGGGCGATGCGACGTCTTCATGGGCGTCGGGGATGCCGCCGGTGCCCTGGCGGGTCGCATCTATTCGGAAGGCAAACTCTACTACCTGTTCACCAAGAAGGTGCCGCCTCCGCAGGCACCGCCGGCTGTCAAGATGGAGCAGCCCGTCTCAAAGGAGAAAAAGTAGAGATTACGGATTCGACGGGCGCGTCTGAACGGCGTAGACCTCGATTTGCGGCTGGTTGCGGTAGTCCAGGCCTGCACGAAGAGACTCCAATGCGTCCTTCGGTGAGTCCGGGCAGGGTCCGCCGTAGATAATGAAGTGGGCGGCCGGGGGCGACCCTTCGATGCCCACGCCGCCCATCCCTCCGCCGGGTCCGACGACGTGTCGGGAAGCGACCTCGGGGGTGATCAGGGCCAGCAGCGGCCCGCCAGGGACGAACTTGGCCCCCCAGTGCACCCCGGTCCTGCCCTCCTGGCATTCGCTGGTGGAAGAGGATCGCTTCACCCGACCGGCGTGACCGTCGGAGAACAGGAAGCTCCCGGGGGTGGGGGCGTCCGCCCCCATCAGGGTGACATCGTCATAGCACCAGAACCACCCCTGCCCGCTGTTGAGGACCACCTCAACCCACGGCACGCCGGCGTAAACGCTGATGGTCTTGGTCAACCCCGTCGCATCCGTACACCGGAGCCGCACCACCACCGGGCCGTTCCACACCACGTCGATGCGGTTCTTCGAATGGCGGTGCTCCCCGTACAGGTCGGCAAAACCTGCCCAATCCGCCTGCCCGGGGTGCGTGAGGTCCCGTCCCTGAAGGGCTTTGACCTCCCACCGGTAGATGTGGGCCCCTTCCGGACCGACCAGAAGACGGAGGTGATCGTTCTCGATCCACGTCATGCCATCCGGGGCGTCCTTCAATCGGACCGCCGCCGGCCACTCCGCGGGACCCTGTGAGGCGGGGTCGAAATAGACCCAGAACAATCGCTTGGTCTGCCCGGACGATCGGCCCGCAGCGACAAATGCGAGCCGCTTGTGAGCGTCCACCGTCCGAAGCTGGCCGAGCCGCGCCACCTGTCCGCCCGTCCGGAGATCCAACTCAAACAGCCGGATCGCATCGCTCGTGGTTGCCGGCAATGGCAGATCGACCTCCACGGGCTGGTCGTGCCGCTCCACGTTCCCGGCGTCGAAAGAGACCCCCATCCGCTTCGTGAAGGACTTCTCGGCCCAGGGCACCTCCTCCTTCAGTGGGCGATTCCACACCCGCGCCGGTCGAGTGCGGCGGACGCCCATCTCCACGATGTCCAATCCGACCTCTCGCGGTGCCGGCAGCGGTTGATTGGCCCCAAGCGCCTCGGTCGCACGCCTTAGACCGGACAGGATCTTGTCGTAACGCCCGATCAGGGCGTCGAATCGCCCGATGACCCAATCGAGCGCGTAGGGCTTGTTCTCGCGGTGCCACAGCGCGATGTACTGCTGTTTCAGCCCGGCGTGTTCGTCGCGGACCCTGTGAACGGCGGCCTCCGATTCCGCCAGATAGGACGCCGCCTTCGACGATCCGGGCGCCTCGAGAACCGCCCGCTCATAGGACCTTGCCGCCGACAGAAACGCTATGGCCCGCGTGGCCATCAACCGCATCCGCTCGGCTCCGAAGATGACGTAGTCGATCTGTTCGGCGTCGACCTTGGCCTGGGCCTTCAGGGCCCGAAGGTGGTCCAACGCCGGATCGACGACGGCCATGAGCGCCCGCGACTGCTCGAGCCCCATCGCCTCGTCCACGGGCAACCGCCCGAGGTCCGGGTCCACGTTCCAGAACCGCGAGTCGAACATGCCCCCGTAGTTCGGCAGGCGGTGCGTCTTGCTGAGCATCTCGATCGCCCGTCCGAAATGATCGCCCGGTTCGCCGAACAGCACGCCTCCGATACGACGGTTGAAGTCCTCGATCGGCGTGGTCGAGGCGTTCCAGGCGCACTCGGCCCCCCACGCCACCCCGTGCCAGTTGGGGGCGAAGAAGTTCTCACCGTCGTCGTCCCAGGTCGTGTTCCACATTCCCAGGGCCCCGTGCTTGGCCCCGTCCCGCACGTAGGTGCGGATGTTCGCGACGGCCACACCGAAATCCGGCAGGATGCGACTCCAGCAGCTCACGCCCGGACAGACGAAGAACTCGTAGCCGGACTGCGAAAACGGGGTAATGGCGTCGTCGAACGACGGCGCCGCGTGATACCCCCACGACAACATCACCGTGTCCTTGGGGATCTTCGGCAGGTGGTCCGGGTGGCGGAGGATGATATCCCCCCACATCATCATCCGCTTGCCGTATTTGTCCTTCAGCAGGTCGTGGATCCGCCGGATGTGCATCGTGTAGACGCCGCCCACGCCGATCTTCTCCGCCGTCGGTTTGGACGGTCCGGTCCCCAGCCCATCCGTCTCGTCGCAACACACGTTGAAGAACTCGGATTCCAGCAGCGGGGCCTGTTCGGAATACAGGTCGTCGAGCAGTCGGTACGTCGCTTCGGTCGTCGGGTTCAGGATGTCCGCCGTCTCGCGGAGAGGCTTGTAGGCCTCGTGCTTGAGGATATGCCCGAAGTGCCCGAACGATTGCTGGTTGCCGAAGACCTCCACGTTGCAGCCCTTGGCGTACTCCACCAGCGCCTTGAGCTCCTCCGGCGTGAGGCTGCCGTTTTTCGGTCCGATGATCGGGTGCTTTTTGAACGCGTACTGGTGCTCCAGGTAGTAGGAGAAGAAGTTCATCTTGAGCATCGCCGCCGTGCGGACCTCGTGCCGGAGGGTCTGGAGCTTGGGACTGGGTCCCCGGGTGATGTCGTCCGAATAGCCGCGGTATCGCAGCGACGGCCAATCCGATATCCGCACGCCCGGGATCGAACCGTCCGCGGCGTTGGCACGAACGAGTTGTCGCAGCGTTTGAATCCCGTGGGCCAAACCCTCCTCGCTGCCCGCACCCACCGCGGCGAATTCCCTCGCAACGGCCAGGGTGTATCCCTCCGGTGACGCCGGTGCGGCGGGCAGCACCTCCCGCACACGCTCGATCGGAACGCGACCCGGTGAAAGAGTCAGTGCATACTGCGGCGGATCGGGCCCGAGTGGCAGGGTCGAAAGCTCGGGCTCTTTCCCCGTCACGCGTGCCAGGTCCTCTTTGAGATCCGCCACGGCCTGTCGTGCGCGTGGGGCATTGCTGACGGCCACGCTCAGCCTTGCACCGAGCGCCATTCTTTCAGGAAGGAGCTGTGCGCGTTTCGGGAACGGCACGAGGCGCAAGGCCTGAACAGAGAGGTCCTCCGATCCGAGGACCGTGGCGAAGGGCACGACAAACACGAGCGGCAGGAAACACCGGCGCGTCACGTCGCATCCGAGGACGCGACGCGGGACAGCGAAGGCAAGCCATCGGCTCAACCGCCGTCCCAACCGGATCATGGGGAGCCTCCTTGGTGAAGGAGCTCGCTAGGAGCGGGCTCACGCCACTCGTTCCTTGATGAGGACCCTGTAGCCTTCCTGCTCAAAGTGGTGGTCGTGGGTTAGGACGTCGCGAATTCCTTCGGCGTCCATCGTGTTCACGGAACCGCAGTCTGTGAAGCTGTGCTCCTTATCCTCGCGCCTCGCGTAGCGCCCCAAGGACTTCTTGGCCGTCAACGCAGCCCGACGCCAAGAATCGCGTGGGTTTGCCGCCGCCAGCCAGTAGTGGGAATCCGCGAAGACGGTCCTCATCGTTTCGGCGTGCCATAGACGTAGTGGTCGAGCTGATCGTTCAGATCATCCGGCAACTTGGCCCACTCGCTGTCCGGTACGTCCGCAGCGATGCGCGCTAGAACATCTTCAATCGTCGGTGTCGCATCGAGGCGAATCACCGGATCCGGAATCGGTGGCGCGCCTTCGGTCGGGCCACCGATCAAACTCAACTCAACCTGCGCGCCTTCAGGAAGACGAACGTCGTCATCCACGATGATCACGCCGTTCTGTACGTGCCCGCGATAAACCATCCCGTTCTCCTTCGGGTCCTACCCTCCTACATATTGTAACATTCTACCGAACAGGAGGCATGGAGAGGCGAACTCACCCCTGGGTCACCCACTTCGACACGTCCAGGAACGTCACGAACACGAAGGCGCAGATGATCAGCACCAGTCCGATGATCTGTGTGACGACCTGCATCTTGAGGGACACGGGGCGACCGCGGATCTTCTCGATGATCAGAAAGACCATCAGACCTCCATCCACGATCGGCATGGGCAGGAAGTTGATCACCGCCAGGTTGGCCGAAATGAAGGCCAGGAAGTAGAGCAGCTTGGTAAACCCGGCCTGGGCGATTTCGCTGCCGTATCGGAGGATGCCCACCGGCCCGGAGATGTGGGTCACCCCCACCTTCTGGGTGATGACGATGTGCTCCATCGTGCGATACGCCTGCAAGATGAAGTACGCGGTCTTCTTGAAACCCATCCACATCGCGGCGAAGGGGTTCTTCTTCTGCAACGTCATCCGCTGCGGGAAGGGGATCAGGAACCCCGTGTACATCACCCGCATCATCCACGGGTCGTAGTTGTCGGCCGTGACGGTGTAAGTCAGGTCCCGACCGTTCGCGTCGGTCGAGATCTCCTTGCCCTGGTACCGATAGGTGACCTTGACGGTCTGCCCCTGGTGCGCCTTGAGGATCTCGTAGGCCGCTTCCCAGGCGGGCAGCGCGACGTGCTGCACGCGCCCCTCCCGCTTGAAGGTGGCCTTTTCCTGCCCGGCGATTCGCACGATGCGGGCGGTCGGCGGCAGGTTCAAGGTCGTCGTCAGACAGGGAGGAATTCGCATCGTACCGGTGCCCCGGGTCCCCTCGTGTGCGTAGGTCAGGGTGACCTCGCTTCCCGCGTGGACACGAAAGGCCTCGACCAGCTCCAACCAGGTCTTGACCCGTCGATCGTTCACGTGGGTAATCAGGGCGCCGCTGGGGATCTTCAGGTCCGCGGCGGGGGTCGGCTTGCCGTCCAGTTGTTTGTCGATCACCTTGCTCACGATCAGGCGGTCCGTTTCGAGCGCCCCGAACATTACCCCCACGCGGGGCGGGTCGTTTCCCCAAAGCGACACCTGCGGGCGAACGATGACCGTCTCGCAATCCAAGTCCGTCAACCACCGGACGAGCTGACCGCTCGTGCCGCCCCGTCGGGCAAGATCGTTGCGAACCTCCGTCAGAATGACGGCGTCTTTCGTCGACCGGCCTAGGATGGAGAGGATGCGTTCACGGACCGCCGCCGCGTCCTTGTAGGCGAGCGCGATCAACTCATCCCGTTCTTCCAGAATCGGCTCGATCAGGGCATAACTCAGGGTAATCCCCGTGGGGTGGTCCGGTCCGGCGCCGATCTCCTTGCTGATCCCGATCCGGCGGACGACGACCTCAATCCCGCGATGGACGTAAACGTACCGACCGGCCTCGTCCTTGGCGTGCAGCATCTTGTTGCACTCGGCGTCGGTGGGGTGCCAGCGATCACCCCACTTGACGATCACGTCGCCGGCACGGATCCCCGCCGCATCCGCCGGATCGCCCGCGACCACGCGCACCAAACGCTGCCTTGGCTGCAACCCCAGAACGTGCCGGTTCAACCCGTCCCCCGTGGCCGACATCACGACCATCCGCGAGCGATGGTAGCACGTCACGGGACGGGTCGGACCGTCAAGCCGATCCGGATTGACCGGTCGGTCGACCAACAGCTTGACATAATCCCCCCGCGCCGCCGTGATGAGTTGTTCGACCTGTTCGTGATCCGTTACCCGAACCCCGGCGACCTCCACGATCGTGTCGCCCACGTGGAGGCGGTCTTCGCGCTGCTCGTCGACGTCGTTTTCCAGGTCGATCGCGCCGATCTGAAGGGTCATCGGCGGGTAAATGCCGATCTGCCGGACCTTTTCCTCCTCGGACCATTCCGGCTCGAGCGACACCTCGACGGGATCGGTCCGACCGGAACGACGGACCTTCATGGTGATCGGGCGGTCCACGTCGGCCAGGATGATACTGCTCTTAACGTCCGGGTAGTCGTCCATCCGACTGCCGTTGATCTCCAGAATGCGGTCGCCCGGCATGAGTCCGGCCTTCTGCGCCGGGCTGCCGGGAACCACCTGACCGACCACCGGCGGCATCGTCTCGTATCCGATCATGAACACGATCATGAAGGCCACCGCGGCGAACAACAGGTTCATCAGAACGCCGGCCGAGACGATCAGCATCCGCTTGCCCACCGGCTTGTTCGTGAACGCCCGGGGGTCGTCCTTCACCTTCCACTCACCGGACTTGTCGACGGTGAAGTCCTCCTGCCCCAGCATCTTGACGTACCCCCCCAGCGGCAGGACGTTGAACGAGTAGCGCGTCTCCCCGACCGTGTAGCCCACGATCTCCTTACCGAACCCGATGGCGAATTTGTCCACCCGCACGCCCGTCAACTTGGCCATGACGAAATGGCCCAACTCGTGGACGAAGATGACCACGCTGAACCCCAGGAGGATCAACACGATGGAGCTGGCGCTGGACATCCACTCGGGCAGGGCCAGCCCCAACAGGGCGTTCGGCCCAAGACGCGCTGCAAACAAGACGAAACTGGGCAAGGGGATCATCTCCGTTGTAGGTCGTTCCCGCCCCGGAGGGGTCCCTTCGGTCGCTTTCCGCGCCGTCACACCGGGGTCATGTCGGCCACGCGCCGCGACACTTGGGCACGAGCCCACGCATCGGCTTCCATCAGGTCCTCAAGATCCGGGTCCGGAATCGCGCGGTGCTGGGACAAGACCTCTCCGGTCAACGCGACGATCTCTCCGAAGCGGATGCGTCCCGCACGAAACGCGTCGACCACCGCCTCGTTGGCGGCGTTCAGCACCGCCCCCGTCGTCCCTCCGGTCCGCGCCACCTGGTATCCCAGTCGGAGCGCCGGAAAGCGCTCCGGATCAGGCGGTTCAAAGTTCATCCGACGCAGACCGGCCAGGTCCAGGCGGCGACTTGGCCCGGCGCGCCGGGCCGGATACGTCAGGGCGTACTGAATCGGCGTCCGCATGTCCGGCGAGCCCATCTGGGCGATGATCGACCCGTCGCAGAACTCCACCATCGAATGAATGATCGACTCCGGGTGGATCAGCACCTGAATCGCCTCGGGAGGCAGATCGAACAACCACTTCGCCTCGATGACCTCCAGCGCCTTGTTCATCATGGTGGCCGAATCGATCGTGATCTTCGGACCCATATCCCAGGTCGGATGATTCAGGGCGTCCTCGAGGGTCGCCGCCTCCATCTGGTCGCCCGACCACGTTCGAAAGGGACCGCCCGAGGCCGTCAACCACACGCGGGCGATCTCCTCCCGGCGCCCGGCCTGCATGGCCTGAAAGACGGCCGAATGCTCGCTGTCCACCGGCAACAAGGTCGCTCCACTCCGGCGGGCCAGGGGGATCATCAATGATCCCCCGACAACCATCGCCTCCTTGTTCGCCAGACCGACCGTCCGACCGAGCCGAACGGCCGCAAGGGTCGCCGGCAGAGCGACAGCCCCCACGACGGCCGCCAGGACAAAATCACACTCCGCCCGCTCCACCAGTTCGACGAGCGCCCCCTCCCCGGACAGGACATTTGACAAGCCGTCCAATTCCTCTGTCAGCCGGGCCCCACTGCCTCGGTCGGCCACCGCCACCCACGCGGGTCGAAACCGACGCGCCTGCTCGCACAGCTTCCGCCAATTCGTCTTGGCCGCCAACCCGACGACCTCAAACTCATCCGACAGGGCGGCAATCACGTCCAGGGCGCTGGTCCCGATCGAGCCGGTCGAGCCGAGAATGATCACCCGTCGTTTGGTGGACATCATGAAACACTTCACCCTCCCGTACCGACGTCAAGACTTCACTATAGGCCCGCCAGGAAGCCCTTGCAAGACCGGGGCGATTTGCGGCAAGGAGGACGGGTCCGTTTCGTGCGAAGCACCCTTGCGGCCGCTTTGCGGCAAAACGGACCTGTCCCCTTCCCCCCACCGCACGCACCCGGGGAAGATCGGAACGTCAATCTTTCGGGAGACGGCTCAATGATGTAAGCTAGATGGTTTGTGGAAATATTTGAACGGTGTGAAGGGGCACCGGTCGCGACGTGTTGTCCCCTTGACAGGACAAGTCCTCGTAACCGGTGGTACCCTCCCATGGGGTCTTCTTGAGAACGACCTACGCCGGCATGTTCGACCGTATCCTGGTGGACATCGATACCCAGCACGACTTTATGCTCCCCGATGGGGCGCTGTACGTCCCGGGAGCCGAACAGACCGTGCCGAATCTGATCCGCCTGTTCACCTTCGCCCGCGAAAGAAAGGTCCCCGTCTTGAGTTCAGCCGATTGCCACGCGCCGGACGATCCCGAGTTCGCTCAGTGGCCGCCTCACTGCATCGTCGGGACCACCGGCCAGGCGAAGCTCCCCGAGACCCTTCTACCGAAGCGGACGCTGATGCAGCCCACGGAGACAATCGATCGGCCGGAAACATTGTACGATACCCACGACCAGGTGGTTTTCAACAAGGTAACGATTGACGTGTGGACCAACGCAAACGCCGCTCGCCTCGTGGAGCGGCTGAAGGTCGGCGAGTATATCGTCTTCGGCGTGGCGACGGACTATTGCGTCCGGACCGCGGTGCGGGGGTTGCGGCAACGTGGCCGGCGCGTGGCGGTGGTTGTCGATGCCATCTGCGCCGTCGCGGAGGAAACGGGGAAGGCGGCCATCGATGAGATGAAGGCCGCCGGGGTGCAGTTTGTCACGACCGACCAGGTCGTCGGAGCGACACGATGAGGATGGCCGCCGCTCAGATCAATCCCCTGGTGGGCGATCTGAAAGGCAACGGTGAGAAGATCATTGACTGCATCCGCCGCGCCCGGGAGGACGGCGTCGAACTCGTCGTCTTCCCGGAGCTCTCGGTGATGGGATACCCCCCGAAGGATTTCCTCCTCAAACCGCGGTTTATTCGGGACAACCTGGAGGCCCTCCACCACATCGCGGAGCACTGCACGGACGTGGCGGCTCTGGTCGGCTTCGCCCAACCGAGCGAGTTGCCTCAGGGGCGGTCCCTGCGGAACTCGGCCGCCCTTTGCCGGGACGGGCGGGTGCTCAGCGTCCATCACAAATCGCTGTTGCCCACGTACGACGTGTTCGATGAGCTTCGGTATTTCGAGCCCGGTCCGGAGGTGTCGTTGGCTTCCCTCGTGCGAGACGGACGCCCGACGCTGCTCGGCGTGAGCATTTGCGAGGACCTGTGGAACGTCCAAGAGGCGCTGGGCCGCCGGCTCTACCACGTGGATCCGGTGACCCGGTTGGCCGAGGCAGGCGCCCACGTCGTGGTCAACATGTCCGCCTCCCCCTTCACCGTCGGCAAGCATGAACTGCGGCGCCGGCTGTTCACGGAGCAGGTCCGGCGGATCGGCCGTCCGCTGGTCTTCGTCAACCAGGTCGGCGGCAACGACGAGCTCGTCTTCGACGGCGCCAGCATGGTCATCGACGCGAGCGGCCGGGTCGTCGCCCAGGCCAAGGCCTTCCAGGAAGACTTCCTGATCATGGACCTGGATCACGCATCGGACGCCCGGTCGGAACCCTATCCCGATCCGATCGCCGGTGCGTATGACGCACTGGTCCTGGGGACCCGCGACTACGTACGAAAGTGCGGGTTCGGCGACGTGTTGATCGGACTGTCCGGTGGGATCGATTCGGCGCTGACGGCTGCCGTCGCGGCGGATGCCCTCGGTCCAAGGGCTGTTCACGGCGTGGCCATGCCCAGCCGCTACAGCAGCGAGGGGAGTCTCCGCGACGCCCGAGCGGTCGCGCAAAACCTGGGCATCGACTTCCGGGTGATCCCGATCGGCGAGATCCACGAAGCCTACGAACGGAATCTGGCGGAGCACTTTGCCGGACTCCCGCCCGATCTGACCGAGGAGAACATCCAGGCGCGCATCCGCGGGAACATCCTGATGGCCCTGTCCAACAAGTTCCGATGGCTCGTGCTGGCCACCGGCAACAAGAGCGAACTGTCGGTGGGGTACTGCACGCTCTACGGCGACATGTGCGGGGGTCTGGCCGTCATCGGAGACGTCCCCAAGGTGATGGT
>Ga0129299_1002289_pt1 | contig 12708 bp, 10 predicted proteins | sample ConPoolayeCmetaG_FD_94477 | JGI IMG/M metagenome (GOLD analysis project Ga0129299, IMG submission 94477) | Hot spring microbial mat communities from California, USA to study Microbial Dark Matter (Phase II) - Cone Pool mat layer C metaG ... | reverse complement strand
GCGGCTTGATCAAGACGCATGATGGTGGAAGTGGAATGGCGTCGGTCAAGGCTATAGGCGTTAAATATGAAGCCGGGCCAAAGGAGCTGTGCTGACAAGAGAGTTAAGAACCAGGGCCTTAAACTTTTCATAAATAACTGCGTCCAGTTAATCTTGTAGAAAATATGCCACTTATTGGTATTACGGCAAAACCGGCGCAAATCTGAACGCTGGCCTTGTATTTTTCATTAGACTTCCTGCAAATACACCAAAGTCGGCCGCTTTCGAATATGTTTCTCCAATAAAGTTGAACCACTTAGGCTTTCCCAGGCGTCGTAACGATGAGGGACGGCTCCATTAGAGTTTACCGGGGAGCGGCCGACCATAACAGAAATCATTAACGATGTAGAATGGTTAACGAAGAGTTTAAAAACTTCGTCCAGGGTTCAAAGGTTTCAGCAAGCCGCCCGCGTCAAACAACGGCTGACTGCCTGTATGATAATCTGCCCAGCAATGTAGTGTCGATCGCTCGTTATGTCGCACGGACCGGGCATGCCAAGCCTTCTGTGCTTGGTGTACAAGAATCTCTTGGCCCAAATGTGTCGTGCGACTTAAAACCAGCATGCCTGTGTCATGTTCCAGTTGATGACAGAGCGGGTGCTTTGCGGCGCTTGATTGAGGACTATGAGTTGTTTGAGCCATATCAGCGCAGCTTGATTATTGAATCGTTGTCGCCTGGAATCGGCCGGCGAAAAGCGTTGACGGTTGATCATTTGACAGTTGGCGAGATAAAGCTGCTGCAAGATATGCTGGAGGAGGCCGGGAAAGAGTTGAGGCCGCTGGCCCGCGAACTTGCGCAGGCGGTCTTGGATGACGACGCACGGCGTGAAAAGCGCTGGCTGCATGAGTTATTCCGTGCGCGAATTTCAAGCGGAGCAGGCGAATTCACCTCTTTGCTTAGGCTGTGGATTGAGCGGACCCCACGCTTTGTGGCTGAAGATCTGGATTTGTTATTTAAGTTAGCGTTAGTCCAGGAAGGCCGGCATACGGGCCGGCGCGGCAATGACGAGCAGGGTGTTAAAAACGGCGCATTGCAGGAATCGGTGAAAATATGGGGTCCGCAAATTGATCTCTATTTGATGGTTGGAGTCAGTTCACTGACTAATGCCGTGGCTCAAGCTTTTTTGGAACAGGAGCGCATGCAGAAGGAAAGAACTGAAAAGCTTGGCTCTGGTAACGGCAACGGTGACGGCCATAAAGCTGCTTTGCTTGGTGGCAATAAGGCCGCTGTAAATGCGCGTAAGAGTCGCTGCCCGGGGCCTGGCGGGCCGTATGGGCATGATCCAATCTTGTTTAAGAGGGCGGTGGAGATTGCTCTTTCGAAGGTAGGTCTTAAAGGGGCGGAGGTGGTTATTTTACGTAGCCGCGAAGGCGACGTTTTATGGAATATTTGTTATAGTTCTTTACCCCAAAGTGCGGCGTAGTTCTTCTACAGCAGATAAAGAATCGACATTGTAGCGCGCCATACGGGGATCGATGCGCTTCAGTAATCCGCTGAGAGTATTGCCATAGCCGAATTCAATTGCCAAATCAGGATTAGTCTCGTAAATGGCATTTTGCATGCATTCCACCCAGCGCACCCGGCCGCAAACCTGGTTTTCCAAGGCTTGGCGTATTTCATCTGGCTGGCTGATCGGCCGAGCTGAAAAATTGCTGTATATGGGGAAGCGCGCCGGGTGAAAAGTAACCTTGGCCAAGTCCTGGGCCAGCTTTTCTGCGGCGGGTTTCATCAGCGCACAGTGAAAAGGCGCACTAACAGCTAGTGGAACAGCCTTGGCATCCGGTATCGCGGCCAAAAGCTCATCGACCGCCACCTTTTCTCCTGCCACAACCACTTGGCCCGGCGCATTAAGGTTTGCAATTTGTACTACACCTTGTGTCACTTGTTTTAACGCCTCCTCGATTTCATTAAGCTCTTTGCCTAAAATTGCCGCCATTGCTCCTTGTCCGGGCGGTACGGCTTCTTGCATGTACTTGCCGCGTTTGTGCACCAGCAGAACCGCATCTTCGAATGTGAGCGCTTCAGCGGCCACCAAGGCTGAGTACTCACCCAGACTGTGGCCGGCGGCGGCAACCGGGGGCAACCAATCCGGCGGCAGATGATCCAAAAATAGGCGGTAGCATATGACACTCACCGTAAGGATAGCCGGTTGAGCTACTTCGGTGGCCGTCAGTCTTTCGGGTGGTCCGTTGAAACAGACTTCGCTCAGCGGGAAGCCTAGGGTTTTGTCAGCAAGGGAGAAAAGCTTTCTGGCGCTATCAAGCTGGTTATATAGCAGTTGACCCATAGAGACTTTCTGCGAGCCTTGCCCGGGGAATAGGCATAAGATTTTCCGTGCCATATTAGTATCTTATGTGTCTACTTTAGAGTTTTTCCAATTAGGCCGATAGCTTAAGCAGAATTAAACTAAAGTTTCAAGGGCCTGACTGGAGCCTTCCCTGGGAACCGCTGGATCTCTTTAGGAGCGTTTCCAGCAGCTGCCAAGGACAGCTTGTCTTTGACTGGAGTGGAGAGAGTGTTGTGACTGAGCAGGTATCCCCGGCGGCGTCGATTTTAATTGTTGATGACAACCCTTTGATTGTCAATGTACTGCGCAGCCTCTTAACGGGGGAGAAGTATCAGGTCAGTGTAGCGGCCAATGGAGAAGAGGCGTTAGCCATTCTAGATTCTAAACCAATTGATGTAATCATATGTGACGTCATGATGCCGCGTATGGATGGTTATGAGCTGCACGAAGTTGTGCGGACAAAGCCTGAGCTTAGTCATATACCCTTTGTTTTTCTGACGGCGCTTGATGACAGCTCTGAGGTTAAGCGCGGATGTGAGGCAGGTGCCGATGACTATTTGATAAAACCCTTTGAGCCTGAACAGATGCTGGCAGTAGTGCGCGGTAAGGTAAAGCGATCGCGCACCTTGCGAAGGTTATCAGAAGAGCGCTTTAATGCTTACCGCCGCAGGGTGGTGCACACGCTGTCTCATGAGTTCCGTACCCCCTTGGTGGCGATTAATACCGGTACCGAGCTTTTGCTTGATCAATCCCAAAGTCTTAAGCCAGCTAAGGTTCAGGACCTGCTGGAAGCTATCCGTCGGGGTGGTCAACGTCTGGAACGTTTGGTGACTGATTTCATGCTCTTACAGCAGATTGAGGCCGGCTTGGCTCAGCGCATGTATGATAGCCACGCCGAGCCGCGAGTGATCGCTAAGATTGCCTCGTCCTTTGCCGATTGTAATGTCGAACAATTGCGTGCTGGGGGCTTTACTCTTCTTTATCAGGATGACGGGATGGATGCGCGCAGCCGAGTCTATGAACCTCAGATCATGGATATTCTTAGCCGTCTGCTGGATAACGCCGTCAAGTTTAGAAATAACAATTATACCATAGAACTTTTGGTTTTTGAACGCGGGGCTGAGGTGATAGTGGAATTGCGGGATCGCGGCTTGGGAATTGATGAAAGGAAGGTGCAAGAGGCGCTGGAAGCCTTTAGTCAGATTGACCGTGACAAATATGAGCAGCAGGGAAGTGGATTGGGACTCAATATTGCCAGCCGTTTTGCCAAGATTAATGGCGGACGGTTGGAGCTTAAACGGCGTGAAGGCGGCGGCAGCGTTGCGGCCTTGGTCCTGCCGATTTATGATCCTTAGCTTATTCTTTTAGGACACGCTGCAGGGAGCGGTTAATGCGGCTGAAGACCCCTAATAAAACCGCCATTTCACGGCCATCCGGGCCTAAGCGTCTGAAGAGTCCCTTTAGTAGACCGGGTATATACTTAGGGGTGCCCTTTCGCAAGTAGCCGCAGCGGGTCAAAACCTCAATTAAAATACGGTCGAGCTGATAATACTCATTCCAGGTCGGCAGATTATTAACTTGGCATGTGGCCGACGCGTGGAGCCGGAGCTTGCTAAGCTCATACAGAACTATGAGTACCGATTGTGCGAGATTGAAGGCTGGATAGTCAGGTGAGGATGGAATTTGAATCACCCAGCGGCATTGATCAAGCTCGGCTGAGGTTAAGCCGTTGTCTTCTGGACCGAAAAGTATTGCGGTAGGGGGCAATGTCAGGCCCGCAATTCTCTCCAGCCATTGCGAAAGGAGTAAATGACAAGGACGGCCTTGATAACGGCCCGGCGAGGAGCCTATCACTTCCTGAAAGCCGGCCAGGCAGTCTGTTAAACGGCTATGTATTTGTACTCGTTCCAGCAAGGCAGTGGCCCAGCGGGCGGTGGTAGCAGCTCGGGCTGGATCATAATGACGCGGCGCCACCAAGTGCAGATGCTGGAAGCCGAGATTCATCATCGCCCGCGCCACGGAGCCGATGTTCAAGTTGTCCTCGGGGCGGACCAAAACTACATGGATTTGATCACCTATAATCGGCTGGGGTTGCAAATTCATATGGCTGTAAATACTACCTTGGATTGTGCCTAACAGCAAAATGGGGGCCGCGGGGCGCTTTTTCTTCGCCGCTTTTCCATTGCTTGTCGGTTGTAAGCGCTCACTATATGATGCTGGAATGATGAGAATCATGATACTGCCCCTCGTGCTATGGTTTGCGCTGGCCGCTCCTTTGCTTTCTTACGGCCAGGTTGAGGCTTCGCGTACAACTTTCGCCAGCATTCTTGCCAATGTGAGGTTTTACCGTCTTTCAAATGGCGTGCGGGTGATTCTGTATCCACGTCCGATGGCACCTGTGTTTGCGGGATTCGTAGGCCTGCGGGTGGGGGCCGGCGATGAGAATATCGGTGAGACCGGCATCTCACATTTGTTAGAGCACATGGCTTTTAAGGGCACGCCGGAAATCGGCACCCGCGACTATGAGAAAGAAAAAACACTACTGCAAGAGTTGGAGATCCTGGAGGCTGAGAGGCAGGCGCAGGGAGCTTTGTCAGCAGCTCAGAGAGAGCGTTGGCAGGAGGTGAACCGTCAGCTCCTTAGTCTTTGGGATTTATCAGGATTTACGCGCGAATATGAGAAACGCGGTGCTGTAAGCCTGAACGCTTCCACTGACATGGAGCTTACCCGTTATTATGTGAATTTGCCACGTTCGGCCTTTAAGTTTTGGTGTTACATGGAATCCGAGCGTCTCCAGCATCCGGTGTTAAGGCAGTTTTATCAAGAACGCGATGTAGTATTAGAAGAAAGGCGCATGCGCTATGAAGATGATCCTGGCGGTAAACTCTACGAGTTGTTGCTGAGTTCGGCTTTCCGCGTGCATCCTTATCGTAATCCTGTGATTGGATATGCTTTTGATGTAAGTCGTTTAACCGCTGCCCAGCTGGAGCAATTTCGGCGGCGTTTCTATGTACCGTCGAATGTAGTGGTAGCTGTGGTTGGAGACCTGACGCCGGAGGAGGATATTAAGATTATTGAAGTTTATTTCGGTCGTATCTCCGGTGGTGGAGCTCCGGTTCGCCCCCCTGTAGTTGAACCGCTGCAAGAAGGGGAGCGGAGGATTGTTCTTGAGACAGCCGCTGCTCCACAACTTTTAATTGCCTATCACAAACCAAATTATCCGCACCCGGACGATCCACCCCTTTCCATCATGCAAGAAATATTAGCCGGCGGAAAATTGTCTCCTCTTTATGTTGAGATAGTGAAGAAACGGCGCTTGGCCACCTCGCTGAGCCACGATGAGGGACCTGGCTTTGCCTATCCTAATTTGATGATTTTTCGTTTCATTACCCGGCAGCCGCATAGTAATGGAGAAGTTTTGCAAGCTTTTGATCGGACGATTTCGGCCTTTAAAAAAGGCCCGCCCACAGCGGAAGCGCTGGAAATCGCCAAGCGTGCCATTGCCATGCAATATCTCAGTCATCTCGATTCTAATCTGGCGCTGGCTTCTGAGCTTGCGGCGGCTGAATTGATATACAACAATTGGAAAGCACCCTTGGAATGGTATGACAAAGCTATGGCTGTGACGGCTGATGATGTTGAGCGGGTGGCGAAGAAGTATTTGCTGGACGCGAGGCGCACGGTAGCTGAAATCAGATCGCAGGGCGAACCATAGTACATAATATTCGGGGAAAATGGTGAACAACAATAAAATCCTGCGCTGTGAGCTCTGGCTTGAAAGGGCTGCTCGGATCTGTTTGTTGTTTGTGCTGTTCCTTGTCTCGACGAATTGCGGCCTTCAGCGTCGGCGCCACCCTATTACCTTGGCGGAGATAAGCCATGCGGAAGCGGTGGCGACGTCCTGGTCTCAAGTGGCTCCGGAACGTTGGAGTTTATCGAATGGACTGACGGTCTTGTTTCTTGAAGACCGCGAATTGCCGCTGGTCTCAGGTACTTTGTATATAAAAAGCGGCAGTTTGTGGGAGCCTGCGGATGCCGGCGGTTTGGTGTCAGCCATGGGGACACTGATGCGTCAAGGCGGTGCTGGTAATTTCAGCGCCGATCAGCTTGACCGTGAGCTGGAAATTTTGTCAGCTTCGATTAGCAGCAATTTTGGTGCCGAGCTGGGTACTATAGGGTTTTCTTGCTTAGACTTGGATTTTGAGCGGGTTTTTTCCATGTTTGCAGCGGTGGTATTGGAGCCTCGCTTTGAGTTGCCACGGTTGGAGTTGTGGCGCGATCGAATGAGGGAAGAGATCAAGCGGCGCATTGAGCAGCCGGAAGTTGTAGCGGGCTTGGCTTTACGCCGGCTCTTATATGGGGACAGCGCTTATGGCCGGGTGGTGGTGACCTCGGATCTACGGAAAATCTCGCGGGGCCGCTTATTACAAGCTCATCGTCGGTTTGTCCGCCCGAATGAGGCGATTTTGGCGGTAAGCGGGCGGATATCCAAAGATAAACTGCAAGCTGTGGTTGCGGAGAAACTCGGCGCTTGGAAGAAGGCGGTGGATAAATGGCCGCCGCCGCCGCGGAATGATTTCGTTCCGCAAGCTGGGATTTATTTTATTAAGCAGCCGTTGGAGCAAGCCACTGTCTTTATTGGTCAATTGGGTGTGCCTCGCTTAACCCCTGATTATCTGGCCATTGATGTCTTTAACGAAATTTTTGGTACCGGTGGTTTTGGTTCGCATCTAGTCAGGAATGTCCGGACTCGAGCCGGCTTAGCCTATGGTGTATATGGCGGCATCTTTCCCGCCCTAGTGCGCGGCAAGAACCTGATAGTTTTGCAGACAAAAGCAAGCAGCGTTGCGAAAGGTATCGAAGAAGCGTTAAGGGTGCTTATAAACTTGCAGCAGTCTGAGGTTTCTGCCGGCGAGCTGGTAGAGACCAAGCGTGTTATTGAGAATTCATATGTGTTTAATTTTGATGCACCGGGGAAGATTGTCAACCGCGCTGCTCAACTTGAGCTTTTGGGATATCCAGCCGATTATGATCACACCTATCTTCCCGGCATCCGGGCGGTTAGTGCGGCTCAGGTTCAGGAAGTAGCAAAGCAGCGTTGGCATCTTGAGGAATTAATTCTTGTAGTGGTAGGCCCGGAATCGGCTTATGTTGAGTTAGAGCAAATGATGACGCAAATGCCGGAATTATTGCCCGGGATGCTTGTTAGACGGGTGAACTTTGGAGAAAAACTGCTGCTTTAGGGCGGAGCTATGAAGGAGCATTTATTATTCGGCTTACTGGTGATAGGGATGATGAGTGCTTGTGCTCCCCATCCATATCCGGGTCCTGATAAACAATTCGAAGGTACCTTGCAAGGGGCGATGTCGGGCGCGGGGGCTGGTGCGGTTACAGGCTTTCAAGTGGGTGCGGGCGCCGGGCCGGGTGCCGCCCTGGGTGCCGGAATAGGGGCTATTGCAGGCGGGCTGCAAGGGTTGGCGCAAGACCGTATTGATGACGATCTGTTGGGCTTGTCTGCTAAAGCACGTGAAGAAAGGGAGCGTGCCTATGCGCAGGAGATTTTAAGCGAGCATTATAAGCGGCGGGCGGAATTACATCCTACGCGTGATATTTTTCCGGCCGACTTGTTCTTTATAGGTGATGAAGTTAAGCTGCGGCCCGGCGCCGGGGCGATTATTAAGGAAATAGCGCGCATGAACAAAGAGCGCCTGCCTTGGTCCAGGCTGGTAGTGGCGGCCTATGTGAAAGCCAATAGCCCGGATTCTGCTTTTGCCTGGCACCTTGCGCAAAGACGCTCACGTGAGTTGTGTGATTGTTTGATTCGGGAAGGGTTGGAACCACGGCGTGTACAAACCAGGGCGGTGGTGATTAAGGAACCGGTTTTAATTGATCCCCACGATCGTCCGGATCGCTACAATCAAGCGATTGAGATAATTCCCATCGACCGCTAGTTGCATTTTTTTACTACCTAGTTCAAAGCAGGAGGAAAATTTTTATATGAGGAATAAGAAGGAGGAACAAAAAAAGAGTAGTAAAATTGAGGAAGCCGTTTCTGAAGATATAGGGGGACTTACCAGCAAGGAAGACCTGAAAAGTTTTTTGTTGAATATTCGCGACAAAATAAGCGAAGAACAGGCGGCGTCAGTATATGCTATGGCGGCATTTAATAATATATTAAACTCTGCCACCATCTATGAATTGTTGGATGATGAAAATAAAGAACTGGCGCGTAACATTTGGCTGCGGCTCAAACAATCAGGCTTGCAGCTTAGAAACCCGCCTCTTCTCTTCGGCGATGATGAGATTCGTGCAAGCGGGGGCGAGCGGCGCTAGGGAAGGGCGTCGAAACGCCCTTCCTTGGAAGCGCTGCACTAGCGGAGGCGGTCGGAGAGCGAGCGCGGCCCCTGCAATTACTGGAGTTTTTGCCGAAGAACTCGCGGGCCGCGCTCGCTCCGCCGCCGCCTACGAGGTTTTTCAGCGGTTCCCTAGTGCAACTAAAGACCTTAGAGTTGCTCCCCTTCAGCAGCCGGGGCGCCGGCATGTGCATTGATAGCCTTGCGCAGGAGCTGACTGGCTTTGAATTTCACGACTTTGCGTTCACGTAGGATGATGGAGTCGCCGGTCTGCGGATTACGGCCGCGACGGGAGGGCTTGTGCTTCACTTCGTAAGAACCAAATCCAGACAGCATCACCTTGCCGTCTTTTGCCAATCCCTCCTTGATTAGCTCGATATAGTCCTCGACGATTTGCGCCGCTTTTTGTTTGTCGACAGGAAGAGCGGCATAAATCGCATCTGCCAAATCAGCTTTCGTCAAGCAGTATCGTGTGTTACCCATAACGATGACGTATTTATCAATACATTATTGTTTTCCCCGCCAATTCCAGAACCGTCCTTAAGAACCCGAAATAACGGGCCAGTTGCCGGGTTTTGGCAGGAAGACGCACAACCGCGCCGTTTAAGGCCGCTAAATTTCTAACTTTCAGTGACCGGATAATAACCTCTTTATGCTTTCTTACTACTTCACTTGTTCAACAAAGACAAGTATTTAGCGTGTACAGACAAAAATCATTATATAGGACGCAGTATTGGGCCGAGAGGATTTAAGTGTATAATGGCGTGTAAAAACCAATACTAGGCGCATCTACGTGATTATATTGTAGTTTTTATGATCGCTTTTTTGTTGGAGCTATGTCACAGGAACACAAAAAAAGATGCCGGGATAGTACAGGGCCTCTGTCCGACCCGTTCGTGAAGCAGAAACCCGGTTCTGAAGACGCCGCAGACCTCGTCGTTGAACCGCAGGCTGAAGGAGCGGCTGATAGTTTTACCCAAGAGCTGGAACGCTCTCTCAGTGAAACTGAACAACAAGCTTTGCTCATCGCTGGTGCACGCGGAGGTGATCAAGCGGCATCTTGGGCCAAGGCACGCGCGGTGGTTAAGCAGTTCCGGCCGGTGCCCTGGTTTATTTGGCGCTTAAGCAATTATGTCTTTGGAAAGGCGGGACAGATTCGGGAAATACAAGAGGGTTTGGTATTGGGGTTGCGAAAGCTTTTGTTTGCAACCGCTAGTGACCCCTTTTTGGGTGTCGGTCGCAAGGTTAACAATCTGCGAGAAGCGCTCTCGGTGCTGCCGGCGGATCTCATAGCGGCGGTTGCTGTTATTCACGCTGTTTGTCGTCGACTGGCCACTTATCAGTTCGAGCGCATTTGGCGCCCGATCTTAGATGATGCCATCTTACGTGCTCAGCTTGGTTATTTCGTCGGGGCACGGAAAAAGGAATTTGGTGTGGGACGAGGCATGCTGGCTGGTTTCGCCGGACGCTCCGGCCTAGCAATCTTGATTGCTTCGGGCGAGTTGGGACAGGCCCGTAAAGCTCTTGAAATGCTGGCGACCGGTGCGGATATCTCTGATGTAGGATATCTGGTCTACGGCTGCGATCCCTTGCAGGTCAGCGCCATGGCCCTTTCGGCCAGTGGATGCGGCAAAGATGCAGCTCATGGGACGATCAGCTATGCCGCGCTGCGGGGCGCGGTTCAAATTCAGGATGAGCATCAATTATGCTGGTTAGCGGCCTTTTCAGTTGTTGAGTTGGTACGCATGGGGCGTGAAGGAGAAATTGAGAGTCGTTTCTGGACGGCCTTGGGCTTCGATATGGCGGCGGACTATAATAAGTTGATTGAGGAGGCTGTTCCCATGATTAAGCGTGGCCATACTTTGATGTGGTTGGTATAGCTAACTCCTCACAAGAAATGTGTGGCATTCTGAGAGGCCTTCGTCGAAGGTTGCTCGTCTCCCTTTATGGGGCTTTTCTGCGGAGTTGGTTTCTTAAGCCGGGGAGAACAAATTTTCAATCTCGCTCTTAGTCAATGAAAGGGTGGAAAGCCCGTTTTCGTTAATGAGGGCCTCTACCAAGGCTGACTTCTTTTTCTTTAGATTCATGATCTTCTGTTCGATGGAGTTCTCGGTGACTAGACGGTAAACGTTGACTGTCCTACGCTGGCCGATACGGTGCGCTCGATCAATGGCTTGGTTCTCGATAGCCGGATTCCACCAAGGGTCGTAGATAATGACCGTGTCAGCAGCTGTCAGATTCAACCCTAAACCGCCTGCCTTCAAACTGATTAGGAAAAGGCGTATTCTTTCATCGTCATTAAAGCGATCAATCAGTTCCTGGCGTTTAGGAGTGGCGCCGTCCAAGTACAAGTAAGTGATGCCGCTCTTTTCCAGATGACGACGGATAATGGCAAGCATATCAATAAACTGGCAAAAGAGCAGAATCTTTCTGCCAGCCTGCAATGCTTCCTGCAGGAGGTCCTTCAATAGGTTGAACTTCCCGGATTCGTAGCCGGGTGCGGCACAGAGAGCCTTAACTGAGTTGGGATGATTGCAAACCTGTCTTAGGCGCATGAGTGCCGTCAGAATTGAAACGCTGGCCCCAGCCACTCCTTTGCGGGCCACGGCTTCTAGTACACGCTGGCGGACTTCGCTTAGAACCTGCGAATAAAGCTCAGCTTGCGAGTCGCTCATCGCTACATGCAGGATTGACTCCACCTTAGCAGGGAGATCCTTTTCTACTTGGCTTTTGGTGCGCCGCATGATAAATGGGCGGGTGCGGCTTTTTAAATAAACTGCAGCCGGCACAGTAGGTCCCCCTTCCAAGATCGGCTTCTCTAGGCAATTTCTGAAAAATTCCGCCGTCCCTAGGTAGCCAGGCATGAGAAAATCCATAATTGACCAAAGCTCCAGGGGCCGGTTTTCAGTCGGTGTGCCGGTCAGGGCCAGGCGTCTTTCTGAGCGCAGACTCTTGGCAGCGAGTGTAGTGGCAGCCTGGAAGTTTTTAATCAGCTGAGCTTCATCCAAAACAATATAGTTAAATTCGTATTTTTCTAACTCGTAGCGATCTAATCTAAGCAAGGCATAGGAAGTGATCACCAAGTCACTTTCTTCGATTAAAGTAAAGTTATCTTTGCGACGGGGGCCATGCAGCAGTAGCACCGTGAGCTTAGGCGTAAAGCGCCGAGCCTCATACGCCCAGTTTGTGATGACCGAGGTTGGTGCAATGACCAAAGAGGGCTTCAGTTTCCGCTTTTGCCGCTGGGCTTGCTCTTTCAGCTTTTGGAACAAAGCCAAGGTTTGCACTGTTTTCCCTAACCCCATTTCGTCAGCCAAAATGCCGCAAAAGCCAAACTGGTGCAGAAAATACAACCAGCCCAGGCCGTCCTCTTGATAGGGGCGTAATTTGCCCTTAAAGTTTCTGCCGGCCTTGAGAGCTTTGACTCCTTCAAAATTATCCAGCATGCGGCGGATCTGGCGTACGCTCTTATCTTGCTTTACGAGGATGTGTGGATCGCTCATTCTTGCCAGGCTAATCGCTTGGGCTAGGCTCAAGTGCGTGGCGATGGTGTTATTTAAACGGAAACTGGGATCCAACATGCCGAGCAAGGTCTTCAGTTGGGCGAAATTGCCGCCCGGTACGCGGGCGTAGGATCCGTTGTCAAGGCGTAACCAACGATCGTTGTCTGCATGACTGTTCTTAAAAATGGTGCTTAGAGGTACATTGGCATTGTTGAGAAGCAACGACAATTGACAATTAAACCATTTAGGGGCGCTGATGATCGAACCCTTCTTGGTTGCAGGCAATTGTCGATGATCGTCGCTACAGGGTGTTAAATTAATGGTGATATTCAAGTCCGCTATGTGGACCATTCTTTTAAGCTCTTCTAAGCCCACTACCCGCCATTCGACTGGAAAGGGCGTGGTTTGTTTGCTGATTAGGTCTAAGGCCAACTCCTCAGCCAGCGTGTAGCAATGCGAACTGCCGTGATACTGGAAGCCAAGCGAAGTCATGAAATCAGCAGCTTCTTGTTCCGCGCTTCGATC
>Ga0129299_1002287_pt1 | contig 12720 bp, 8 predicted proteins | sample ConPoolayeCmetaG_FD_94477 | JGI IMG/M metagenome (GOLD analysis project Ga0129299, IMG submission 94477) | Hot spring microbial mat communities from California, USA to study Microbial Dark Matter (Phase II) - Cone Pool mat layer C metaG ... | reverse complement strand
TGTTGCTGCTTCGATGGAGTGCGATTGTCGGTCCACGCAATCGTTGCTTGCTCTTCCCGTATGCACTTGACCAGAAAAGGAAATGTTTACGCGTTGCCGTACCGAACGGGATGGTGAAGGCGCAGTATAGTCCGCTGTTGCCTCTCATCATCCAGAAAATTGGAGAAGTGCTTCCCATCGTGTCGGTTGAAACGATTGTCCTCTCGGTAGAACCTCGCTTTTTTGAAAAGAGATTTCGCGCCACGCAAAAAAAAGAGGAGGGCACTCCGATTAACGAGGATGCTCTTGAACGAGCGTGTCAGCGTCTCCTTGACGAGGGTGTTTCGCCTCGTTTCGTCTCTTCCCTTGCCAAAATAGAGGTCTTGCTGAACCAGCGGCGCCATGCGCATAGATAAAGAGCATCTCCTCGACCTTGCAGTTGCCACCCCCCCTGACAGCCATTTGTTACTAGAGATTGGTGAGAATGGTGTTGTGCGCCGTGTCCCGTGTGCAAGTGAATGGGCACTTGCTGAGTATTTTCAATTGTTCCGTCCTTCCAATCGGGTGAGAGGTTTTGTTATTATCCTTGCCTCCGGCGCAAGTCTTCCTCACCTGCATGAGGTGATGGATGAATGTCTCGTGAATATGATACTCCTTGTTCACCGTGAGGCTGATGGAATGCCGTCAGCAGTGGTACTCTATCGCCGAGGAGACACATCCCCTCGCGGTAAGCGATATTCCTTTTTCCTGATGCCTGACGAGATAATACCTGTGCTGAGCAACGGAGATAGTGGTGCACTTCTCCTTTTTAATGGTGTTCTCGAGAAACCGTTTATTCGTGAGATGATAAAGTTAAGCCGCGATGCTGGTTTTTCGGTAACGGCAACTCTCCTTCACCGTTCAGCTCATTTTCTCACCGGATCGTTGCGTGCGTTAGCCGATCGGATCTCGACAATGGAGGACTCTTTCGAGACGATTATCTTCGCCAGTGACCCCGGAGACCGGGTAGTGGCCTCTCTTGCGGACCTTACTGGGAAAGAAGTTCTGACACGCGAAGACCTCATTATTTCCATATTCGAGAAACGGGCAAATGGTCACGCTGGCAAACTGACGGCAGCCTCTTCTGCTGTCGGACGAGAGAAGGTGCGTCACCGTGAGCGCTCACACGGGCTTTCGCGTCTCACCGGTGGTGTATTAGGTGCGCGCGGCCCGGGAGAGACAGTCAAGGAGGAGAGGAAGCGGGTTCTCAAACGACGTGAACGGCGCATACGCGAAGCGCTTGAGAAAGAAAAGGAACGACGGGAAAGGCAACGACGCTTCCGCCTTCGCACCACGTATCCGACAGTGGCAATCGTCGGCTACACGAATGCCGGTAAGTCAACGCTTTTCAATGCACTCATTGGTGAAACGGTGGTGCGCGCCGCCGACGAGTTTTTTTCTTCTATAGACCCGAAAATACGGTTGGTATCGCTCTTCGGCAGAAAGTTCTTTTTGCTCGATACCGTAGGGTTTATTGAAGGAATGTCACGAGGCGTTCTCGATGCTTTCGAGCCGACCTTTGATGAAATAATCCATGCCGCGCTGGTCATTCATGTAGTTGACCCAACGGTTCGCGAGTGGCGTGCCAAGAAAGAAGAAGTGGACCGTCTTCTTGCCGCCTGCGAGGTCATGCCCGAACGGGTAGTGACGCTTTATTCGAAGCGCGATCTCCTGAACGGGAACCTGCCGGAGGGGGGCGACCTCTGTTATGCGGCTCATAACCGTGAGGATATTCGACGACTGAAAAAATTCCTGTTCGATCGGCTTTTCGGTGATGTTTGACATCCCGTTTTTTTGATCGGTCGCAAAAAAACTTGCATGCCAGAAAAGACGGTGATGGAAAGAGGTTTCTGCAAAACTCGCCGGATACTTGCATAAGGAGAAAAATCCGTTATGCACATTTTTGTGTTGTGGAAAATGAATAGGTTATCGGGGTGACTTTCCGCTCTGTTTTTGTAGGAGGCTGTTATGATCACAACAACACGCCGCGTTGGTTGGTTGTTCATGATTCTTCTTTTCCTCTCTTGTGCCCGTCACGAATCTCCCTCGAACGACGAAATGGTGGTGGGCGATGAGGATTCCGTGCTGATCGACGCGGGGGCGGACGACGATTTACTCTTCGACGGAGATAGTGATGAGTCGCCGGACAGCGACGATTTCTGGGATTTCCGTATCAGTCTTGCACAGAACAACCTGCTTGCCGGAATCGTACCGACCGATGACGGCGGGTTCATTGTCGCGGTCAAGATGGAGGACAACTTTCCCGGACTCAACGGCGCTTTCCTTGCGCGGTATAACAGCGATTTCTCCGAACGCTGGATCTACTGGTGGGAAAACGGAGTTAGTCCGGTAGGACTCACCTATGGTCAGGATCAATCCGAGGTGATCGTTTCAGGGAGAGGGGACGGCATGTATCTGGCTAGGTTCAACGCTCAAGAAGGGATCTTGTTATGGGAACAATTGTGGCAACACGAAGCAGGGGACGACCCCGGCGATGCACTCAATATGCTCAATAACCATGTGGTCGGACACGATGGACTCTTTGTGCTCGGTCTTTGGCAGGGGTCCATTGATGGGCACATGACCTATCCTCAAGCATATATCGGCAAAATCGATTTCGAAGGGAATCTCCTGTGGGGCAAAACCTATGGCGATGGAAATGCGGGCACTGCCGCCATTGACAGCGAAGGAAACCTTTACGCCACCGGCTACATGACCGACAAGGTCGAGTATGTCTCTTCCGTGCTCCCGTTCCTCATGAAACTCGACAGCAATGGCAATGTCATCTGGCTTACCAAATGGGAAAAAGAATACGAGAATTTATGGAGTTGGGGACTCGATGTCCTCGTGGATGAACACGACGACATCTATGTGATCAGTCAAGTGCCTCTTTTACAAGACGGCATCAGGGCAATGGTCAGGAAATACACCAAGAATGGGGCTCTTCTCTGGGAATACCACAGCGCCGCCACCTTTTACGCCGAAAGGGTTTACGGTCTTTTTCTCAAGGATCGGTACCTTTTGCTTTTCGGCGCCGCCAGCGCCGCCGGATCTTTCGCCTCTCCGCTATTGTTGGCGCTCGATGCCGACAGCGGCCAACGGATCGAGAAGCGTCTATTGCCCGTTAACGACGGAGGCACTACCGGTAAAAGAGCGACTGCTCTCGGTGTTATCGAAAGGGTTCAGGGGCTCCTTCTTTTCGCCGACGAAGAGAGGACGACCACCTTCACGGAGGAGGATACTTGGAGCGACATTGTCTTCAAGCGCATTCCCTATTTCTACGAGGGACCACCCGCCTATCATGACACCCCATGCTCCGACGAAATCCTCAAAACCCGTCAATTCGGCACAGAATCGGAGGATATTCCCATTGCAGTGGCGTATGCCCCCGACGGAACAATCATCATCGTCGGCAACACCGAAGGGATCTTTCCGGGAAACGCCTCTCATGGCCTCGGCGATATCTTCGTGACCAAACGGAAAGAGGACGGTACGCCGCTTTGGACAAAACAGTTCGGCACGAGCGACAACGACATCGCGGCAGCGGTGGTGGTTGACAACGAAGGGAACCTCTATGTGACGGGGCATACCTACGGCCACTTCGCGCACCCGTGGTGGCGTCACCGGGACCCCGATGTCTTCCTTGCAAAGATATCTCCCGACGGGACGGTGGCATGGATCGAACAAATGCGCACCGACGACGAGGACTATGCGACCGCCCTTGCCGTGACCGGTGCGGGCAACATCCTCATGTACGGCTACACCCGCGGATCGCTCGATGGTCTCCCCAAGGACGAGACCGAATGTTATGACAAGGTGAATTCAGACCTGTTCCTCGCCGAATGGACACCAGAAGGCGAGATGGTATGGCTCAAACAGTGGGGCGGCGACAAGGATGATATGTCGGCGGGAATGACGCTTGATGCCGAGGGGAACATCTTCATCACCGGCTATACACAGAGTGCGTTGGAAGGCAATATCATCATCGAGGACAATCTCTATTTCGGAGAGCATTTTCCCGGCGCATTTGCTAGCAAAAGAACGCCGGCCGGTGAGAAGATATGGACAAAGGTGTGGCAAAGAGAGAATGGAAGTCTCGACATTGAAGCCAACCGGACCGACGAGGGAAAAGAGATAGCGGTTAGATCAGACGGGACGGTGATTGTTGCCGGTATAGGAAGGGGAATCTTCTCTAATGGGACCGCAGAGGAGTCGCCCTGCTCACCCGCGCCTTCCTCGGCCTGTCGGGATGTTTTTATTACAACGCTTTCCTCCGACGGCGAACTCTGGGCCCATCAATGGATCGGAACTCTGTGGTTCGAGGCGGTACAGGACATGGTTCTGCATAATGACACGGTAACCATCGTTGGTTCAACCGAAGATGCCATGGACGGGCAGACCTACCGCGGCTGGACCGACTGCTTCGTCACGACGCTCGGCGAAACACCGAAGACCGAGCAGTTCGGGACGCCGGGCGAGGATATCTGCCGCGCCGCCGCGTGGGATGAGAAAACATCGTCGCTCCTCATCGTCGGCGAAACGCGGAGCACCTTCAGCGGCTGTACGAACGCTGGCAACAGCGACGGATTCGTGGTGAAAGTGCCGATGTGAGAGTTACGCTTCAGCGGGGCAGTCCCACTCCGTAGTAATCAAAAATGGTTCTGATTTGTTGATCATGCGAATAGACATTGCGCAGATCGAAGAAGAACCGGTCTTTCATGAGATTTCTCAAGCGAGGCAGGTCCATGCCGCGAAACTGGTTCCACTCGGTCAGGATGACAAGGGCGTTGGCGCCGCGTGCCGCGTCGTAGGTATCTTCACAGTAGGTCATTGATGCTGCGTAGTCGGCAAGGCGCCACCGCGCTTCCCGCATTCCCTGTGGACAATAGGCGCGTATCGTGGCGCCGTTCCGGATGAGTTCCGGGATGATAGTGAGAGAAGGAGATTCGCGCATATCGTCGGTTTCCGGCTTAAAAGAAAGCCCAAGGACGGCAATAGTTTTTCCTTTTACCGTCCCCATGGCGGAGAGTATCTTCTCGACCATTTTGCGTTTTTGTTTTTCATTTGCCTCGATGGTGGCCTTGACGATGAGCAACTCCACACCGTTTTTCCTGCCGATGTCGTAGATAGCCCTAGTGTCTTTGGGGAAGCAGGAACCACCGTAGCCTGGGCCCGCATGGAGGAACTTTGGCGAAATACGGCCATCCATGCCCATCGCCTTAGCAATATCCTGTACATTCGCGCCGACCTTCTCGGCGAGGAGCGCCATCTCGTTGATGAAGGATATCTTTGTTGCGAGGAAGGCGTTCGAGGCATACTTGATCATCTCGGCAGTCTCGATGGTTGTGAAAACGAAGGGGGTCTGGTTGAGGTAGAGGACGCGGTACACCTGCCGCATGACCTCCTCGGCGTGTTTGCTTTCGGTACCGATAACAATGCGGTCGGGATGCATGAAGTCGTAGACCGCGTGACCTTCTCTCAAGAATTCCGGGTTGGAGACTACATCGAATTCATGGGAGACTCCCCGCTTGCACAGTTCTGAAGCAATGGTTTGTTTCACGAGTTTTCCTGTTCCGACTGGTACCGTGGACTTGTTGACAACCACCGTGTACTTGTCAAGGTGACGACCAATTTCCGAAGCAACCGCAAGGACGTACTGGAGATCTGCCGAACCGTCGTCTTTCGGGGGGGTTCCTACGGCAATGAAAATGACAGACGAAGAGGCAACCGCCTCTTTCATATCGGTAGTGAAAGAAAGGCGTTGGTTGGTGAGGTTGCGTATTACCACGTCGTCGAGTTCTGGTTCGTAGATGGGTATCTTCCCGTTTTTCAGAGCACTGATCTTTTTTTCGTCAATGTCCATACAGAGGACATCGAGACCAAAATCAGCAAGACAGGCACCCGTGACGAGTCCTACATAGCCAGTTCCGATGACGGCAATCTTCATATGAGCCTCCGATCCTACAGCGTAAACGGTTTTACCATAGTAATTTGACAGGGGAGGTCAAGAAAAGAGCGGGGGTCAGCGCGTGGTTGAATTCAAGTGCCCTGGGAGGTTATTTTTGCGAAAAATAAATATGTCAAAGAAACCTTTCAGGTATCCTCCACCGTAACTGAAATGAGCCATCATGAAAGCCACAATGACCAACAGGAAGAAACTGAATATTCTCCGTTCTGGTGGCTGGTGTTTGGTTATGAAGAACGAGGCGATGAATATGGGAATGAGATACATGAGAAGATAGGTACCAAGCGCATAGAGGGCTGTCGGCCACTTGAAAGGAACAACAATCAGGAGTGCAACGAGTCCGAAGAGAAAGAGAGGAGGAAGCAACTGGCGCGTGCTGGAGAGCATGCCGTATTTCTTGTTCACCTTGTTTTTCCAGTAGCCGTACTGATAGAACATCTGTGCCGCTTTTTCGAATGTTTCGCGAGCATAGTAGCGGATACGGAGCCACGGCAACATTAGAATCCGGAGTCCCCAGGCGCGGAGCCGCATGTTATATTCGAGGTCCTGTGCTCGAATGAACTCTTCGTCAAAGGGGCCTAACGCTTCGATGGTTTCTCTCCGCCACGAGCCGAAGGGGACGGTGTCGACAAATCGTTCACGACCGCGTGGTGCTGTTCGATAGGTGAACCCGACGCCGAGCGGATGACGCATGACAGAAGCAATGGCGTGAGCACGTATGCTGTCGTCTCCCGGGAGGGTAAGCCAGCAGCCCCCGATGTTTGCCGCAATCCCTTTTTTGTGCCATTTTACAAGTTCCGAAATGTAGTTCGACGGATATTCTGAATGAGCGTCGCAGCGAATGATAATATCGCCTGTCGCCGCTGCTAAACCAATGTTGAGTGCCACGACTTGTACCGTCTTGGGATTGTCGAGAAGACGGATAAAGGAGTATTTTGCAACATATTGGGCTATGATCTCCCGTGTCCCGTCGGTCGAATAGCCATCTATTACCAGTATTTCGGAACCGCTAGTAGCAAAGTCAAAATCGTTGGCAATGAGACTTTCGAGGCAACGCCCGATGTACTTTGCTTCTTGATAGGTCGGTATGAGGACGCTCACTTTCACCGGCAGGCACTCCTTCCCATTTTGCAGGAAACTGTATGAATAGAGAAAAAGAAGACAAGAATTTATTCAGAAAAAAGTGTTTCCCACGAGCGAATAATATGGGAAATGGCAAATCGTTCCACGGCAGTGGCACGAATACGCTCACGTGACCATGAAAAGGAAAGAGCGCGGCGGATAGCGTAAGCGAGGCTGAGAGGATCTCCGTAGCAAGCAAAGAAACCGTTTACTCCTTCGACAATGATCTCTTCGACTCCGCCAATTTTGTCGAAGGAAACGGTGGGAGTGCCGCATGCGTGCGACTCAATGAGAACGTTGGGAAAACCTTCAAAAGCCGAAGAAAGGATGAGGAGGTCAACCTCTTTCATGAGAGGGTAGGGATTTCTCATGAAACCTGCAAGATGAACATAAGGGGAGATTCCCATACGATTGATAGTCTCCTCTATGAGCCTCTTTTCTGGCCCTTCACCGCAAATGACAAGATAGAAAGGTATGTCGGGTAAAAGGTGTCTTACCGCTTCCAAGAGGAGAGGATACTGTTTTTGAGGGACGAGACGTCCCACGGCAAGAAGTCGTTTCTTCCCTTCCGGCAGCCTTATAGGGGAGGGAGAACGCGTGTATTGCTCGATAGCCGCCATGTCTATTGGGTTTGGTATGGTGGTAATTCGCTCTGGAGGGATGTGGCAGAAGGTGCTGATGTCGTGGCGCATTGCCGTTGACTGTGCTACAATGTAGCGAATCCGACGAAAGAAGAAGCGATAGAGGAAGGAAAAAAAAAGTCGTCGCCAGAAGGGCAAGGTAGTAATCCACCGCGATGGAAGATTTGCTTCGCGGACAACGATGCGCGTGTTAGGAAGGAGAAACGGAGAGAGAAGAGCCAGTGTAAGGCTTATGTACCCATGCGAGACGAGGAGGAAGTCAGGTCTAATCCGGTGTAGCGTCCCCCAGAGGCGGGGAAGTGAATGCAAGAAACGTCGAGAGGCAAGGTCAATCACTGTGACGTCAGGAGCGATGTCGCCGAGATAGTCTCCCTTTTTTTCTATGAGAATAAGAAGAGGGTTGAAGCGGGTACGATCAAGCGCGTTCATAAGGTGGACGAATACCCTCTCGGCGCCACCGCCACGCAAATTGGGAAGGAGGAAAGCGACCGTTTTCATGAAGAACGAAGATAGGTTATTTCAAGGAATTGCTTGAGCGCCAGTTCTTGGACCCAAAAGCGTCCCGGTATAAAGACAAAACGGTCTCCCTGTCTTTGATAGTATCCCGGGATATCGTCGACTTTAAGTTGTTCTGCGGTGTCGATTTGAAAGAAAATGGAGGTCTCTATGATGAAGAAACTGCCTCTTTTGGGTGAATAGAGCATATCCACGGCAATCTGAGGAGTATTGAAAATTTGTGCGGTTTGCCAAGCGAGGGAAAGAGCCTCTGGCGGAATTTCTTTTTTCACAAAAATACCGGCGCCTGAGGCGCGGAAATCATGGGGAGGACACATGCGATAGTAGCCGAACAGACGCTCTCCCACAACAATCACGCGAAGGTCGAACGAAGCGTCCTCGATAAATTCTTGGAAGTAAACATAGTCCTTCTGGCGCAGGTATGACCAGTATGTGGAAGAACCCGCAGCGAAAACGCGGCGGACAAATGCTTCAGCGGAACGGCGGGAGGTAAACAGGGTGACACCCATCGATCCGGAACCGTTCGTTAGTTTCGAAACAATGGGGAGAGGAGCAGTGCGTACGTATGAGATTGCTTCGTCTCGGTTGTGGCTGATAAAGGTGGGTATAACTGGAATATGGTTGATGGCGAGGAGGTAGTATTGGCGTATTTTATCTTCGTAAGACCATATTTGAGAAAACGAAGGAAAACATTTTTTCCCTTTGAGTTCGAGAATGCCGATCTTGCTTTCTGCCTCATATTGAGTTGCAGGGTCGCTTCCCGGCCGCCATACAACGACGTCAAACCGCTCACTCTGCGTGAGCCAATCTGAGCGGCTGATATCATAGAATTCAAAAGGAAAGGCATTGTTCTTCAAGAAGCGCTCGTAGCGGGGCCAGTAGGCATACGGAGGGGTATAGAGCATCTGCGAGCAGTCTTTCACGAGTCCTATACGAGGCTTGGGAATGGCGGGAGGCCAAACGATAGTGACTATCTCGGCACCCTCAAGCATCTCGGGGGAGAAGACCTTACCGCTCGCTGAACGTTGTCTGCGATACCATTCTACAATACGGTAGTGGGCGAGATGTTGCTTGAGTTTGAAGAGAAAACGGCTCTTCATGAAATATAAGCGAGTAATTCCTCGCGGCTCATGTGGCCAATCCCTAACCGTTCGAGAGTTCTTCCTTGTGCACGGTAGTCGGTTTTCCGTAGAGCGTTTGCCAGAGTGATGAGGGCGTCGCATACGGGAGTTTTGACGTTGAAGTGAGCGCCGAGAGAGGAAAGAAGGCAGAGTCCCATGGGAACGTCTTCGTAAATAAAACGCGTGTCGAGGCTCTCTGGTCCTTTAGGTCCCCCGTGTTCTGCATAGGATCTGAAAACTGCTAGACCATCTTTGGAAATGTCTTCTTCATTGCGGAATTTGCAGGCATCGAGGTAGGACAATCGCTCACATCCAAATAATTCAAGAATATCGTTCTTCTCGCGATCGAGTTCAGTAACAATGTTCCAGACAGAGTCAGAGAAAGCTTCACGATACATCCAGAATTCACCTTTTGCTTGTTCGATACGGCTTGCCGACATAATGGTTCCAATGGTATGAACAATGAGATTCGGATTATGTAATGCCGAACCGATAATGTTGGCACGCACGTATCGGTACGTATCGAAAAATATTCTTGCTCGCTCGATGCCTTCATTGCTTCGCGAGGCAGGAAGGAAGGCGAGGGCATTGCGAACGTTCTTGAAAAGGATTTCTACAGTTCCTTCACTATTGATTCGGGCATCAAATGGCATTGATTCGCCCTCTGCTATGAGGACATCTTTGTCGCTGCACATACGTTTGAAATAGATGCTTCCCAGGTAACCGGGAAGAATGACGAGGAGTTGTCCGTTTTCGAGGTAAGGGGCTAGACGAAACGCAATATCTTCGTGTTGAAGTGTTTGTGTCATGACAAATATTGCGTCGGCTCCTTTGACGGCTTCTGCGATATCCCGAGTGATCAGTTCGAGAGGAAAGAACGAGCGTTTCCCGCCGTCCGTGTGGTCTATTGCATAAATTCCACCCAATTGCGAAATACGTTCGAAACTCTCATTGTGGATGACGTTCGACGTCTTTACTAAACGGACAGAATGTCCATACTCCGTTAATTTACAAGCGTGACAGTACCCAGCGTTACCAGCACCGATGATGGCTACTTTCATATGACCTCCGTATTCGCAGTTTTTCTTTCATTATTTTTACCCGCAGGGTGAAGTAAAGAATTTTTTATGTCTCTGAAGAATCTGGCTTCTTCCGCATGAGATGTAAGGCAGAAAGGAAGCAAAGTATAGCGAGCAAGGTGCGTGTTCCTGTGAGTGTCCATGCAGCTCCATAGTGGTGCCAAAGAGGAATGAGAATGACGGTTGCTGCAAAACCTACGAGGGAGGCGACGAGAGTCAGCATCATATAGAGGCGGTCTTTCTGGAGAACGAGGAGGTAGTTTGTTCCGTAGGCTGCCATGACAGAGAGCATGAATATGCCCACTGCAAGAATGCGCAGGAGAGGGATTGCCGGTGCGAACCGATTCGAGAATAACAAAAGAACGAGAGGGGTGGCGGTGGTGATGAGGAGAAAAGCCAACACCCCGCCTGTCCCAAGGAGTGTACGCCGGATCAGAGAGAAGTCGTTGGCATGGCGCGAGAGGAAAGGATAAAAGACACGCGACAGCACCGTGATAAGTTGTGTTACGAGATTGATTATCTTCATCGCCGCGGCGTAGTAGCCGACGAGAGTGGGAGGTGCTGAAAGCCCTAGAATGAAGGTCGAGGTATTGTTGTAGAGGGTCGGCATGAAGATGCTGACGAAGAGAGGGAATCCTTTTTGCAATTCATGGATCAATGAGCCAACGGAAGGGAGGCACAGACGAATGCCGAACGAGTACACAACGAGTATAAGCCCGAGGATTCCTGCCATTATCGCTCCAGCGGCGTAAAAAAGGTTGACGAGGATGAAGTCGTCTGGTGATTTGACGAATAGGAAGAGGACGGCGGCAAAAAAGAATTTGGCAATGCCATTGAGGAAGGTAAGAAACTGCATCTGTTCCATGCCTTGGAAGAACCACGTTGGCAAAAGCGCCTCGCCAAAGACAAGCCCAAAGGTAAGGAGGTGGAGGAGTGCCTGTTCCCGCAGAGAAGGAACGACCCCTGTGAGAATGGCAAACAGGGAAAAACCGCCGATCGCTAATGTTATTTTGGCAACGTATATCCGTGAAAATAGCGCCTCTAGTTCGGTACGATTGTCGCGATGTAGGGCAACAGCGCGGGTCCCACTGAAATTGAATCCGTACTCAACGAGGCTGACGAAATACTGAACGAACGACTGGGAGAATATGATAACACCGAACTTTTCGACACCGATAACTCGTGCGATGTAGGGAAGGGTAACCAGGGGTACAAGGTAATCAGTTGCCTTTACGAGCGAGAGAGCAATAAAGTTCGAAGTAAGTTTGCGGTAATTGCGGGAAGGATCGGAAGATCTCATCGTTCCTCGTAGTGGGGCTTAGGAGACGTGTCGCGCATGGCGGGTAAATAGGGTTTCGAGAGTGTGAGTTATTGTTTCAATAGCAAATCGCTCTCTTACTACTGTATATCCTTTCTCCGCGATTCTCTCGCGCAGCGCTGGGTTACGTATCATCTGCTCGATAGCCTCGGCGAGAGCCGTAGCATCCTTGTCGGGAACCATGACACCGGCTTCATCGTTCAATAGTTCCGGAATGCCGCCTGTTTTTGTCGAGATAACTGGAATTCCGTAAGCCATCGCTTCGATCAACGCAACCGGTATTCCCTCGTGAGTGCCGCTGCCAAGGTCAATACTGGGAAGCACAACAGCATCCACCGCCCCTTCATGGTAAAAGGAGAGGAGTCTGTCATGTGAAATACGTCCGATCATTTCGACGTGCTCTTTTATTCCGAGAGAGATAATCTGTTCTCGAATTCTTTTCTCTAGGGGGCCGGATCCAGCGATAAAGAGGCGTACATTGACACCTCGTTTTTTGAGGATGGCCACAGCTTCTAAGAGGTAGCGATGCCCCTTGACGGGGAGAAGGTTGGCGGGGCACATAATGGTAAAGAGACGATTGGGGTGTCGGTGGAGGAGTGACCGATGTCCAGGTACGGTAACGCCCATCGGGATAATATGGATTTTATCCATGGGAAGATGGGGGATGTGTGACTGAAGGAGTGTCAGCCCGTTGTGCGAAATGAGCCGCACAAAAGAAGCCGATGCAACTTTGAGGGGAAGGAGATTACCATCCACCAAATCCCAGCGGTGGGCGGTGAAACTCCACGGAACACCGCTCAAGAAATGGAGCGCCATGGCAAGCGAAGAGGCAGTCGAAGCCCAGTGTGCATGGATGTGGTCGAAAGAAGAGACGTCTATCCGAAAGGCTATGGCGAGTGCTTTGAAGAAGACGGCAAGGTTTTTTACGAAATGTCGTGGC